>Ga0209491_10000663_pt1 | contig 69270 bp, 76 predicted proteins | sample BON02_FD_187213 | JGI IMG/M metagenome (GOLD analysis project Ga0209491, IMG submission 187213) | Freshwater microbial communities from Lake Bonney liftoff mats and glacier meltwater in Antarctica - BON-02 (SPAdes) (version 2) | ecosystem: Environmental > Aquatic > Freshwater > Ice > Glacier... | reverse complement strand
CGTGGAGCGCATACCAACCCAAGCCGTAGAAACCACCTGATGCTAGACCGATTCAATCTCGCTAACAAAATCATCCTGCTTACGGGGGGAGCCGGACTTTATGGTCGGGGGCTCACGGCGGATTTAGCCGCTGCTGGCGCAACTCTTGTGGTGGCGTCACGCGACCTCGGTGCATGTCAACGCGTCGCTGTCGACGAATGCCAGCGCAGCTTCACCTTCCATCCCGCATCGTACGATCAGGGAGATGAGAAATCGATCCTCGCGCTCAAAGATCATATCCTCGAAAAATTCGGGCGCATGGGAAACCCCGGTGACCTCGGAGGATCCGTCGTCTTTTTGCTGAGTGACGCAACGAACTACATCACGGGAATCAATCTGCCCGTGGACGGAGGGTTCTCCGCACATTAAATATGGACGATCCAATTTTTCAACTTCGAGAAGCGGCGGATCTGGGTATTCGGCGGTGCTGGCTATTTGGGATCAGCAATCACGACCGCGCTTGATCGAGCCGGTGCTGAGCTGCAGAGGCTTCAGAAACGTCTGTGCAATGAACTCGACCGAAGCCGCGATGGCAGAGATTTTCATGGGTGGGTGGATTTCGCGGCCAACTGTGCCTCCAGCGTCTGTCGGGCGACATCCAGAACGTTTTCGGTGGTCAAACCATGAGCGGCGGGCGATCCAGAAATTTCGTCGAGAAAATCCTGGAGATAACGCGGCGGTTCGTCGGTGAGTGCCGGAAAATTACGAGGCTCCGCATCGGTATCAGTTACAACCGTAACGTGAGGAAGGTTGTGTCCCGCCTCGGCCGCTCCCCGTGTTCCATGGACGGTCACACGCCAGTATTGCGGCAGCTCGCAACCGAGCTTATCCGGAGCCAAATACGAGAGGTCAGCAAAACACGAAGCGCCGTTTTCAATTACTGCAAAGAATTGCGCACAATCCTTAAAGTGCGGCGTGGCGCTTGCCTTCGCGTTCCACTCCCGTGCCACCAAGAGCGACTTCCAAATCGGTCTGTCGAGAATGATATGCTTCCCGGCATTCAGAGCCGTGATCGCCAATGCTCCACGACGGGCGTCAACATCCCCAATGGCGCGACCGCGCAGTCGCCAAATTTCCGCCACCTGACTGGATTGCATTTTTGAATCCGTTGACCCGCTCGGTCGATGCCCATAGATAGCTGCCATGATGATTTTCGGAGGCCTGCTGGGACAGCAAGAGCAACCGACGTTTGCCCAACCCCAGCAGATGGCGCTTCATCTGCTGCATTGCTAAATTCGCATCCCCACGAATATGCGGCACCTCAGGGTGATCATTTCCGCTGAGTGTCACCATCGGGATGCGCCGCTTCTGGATTGCCGTGAGCTCAATGATGCTCTCCGGGACGTTCAGGCCTGCTACGAGGACGCCCTCGACCTTGGCATCGAGCATGGCGTCGCAAGCGGCAGCCGTTCCTCCCGGCGACCACGACAAGTCATTCATCACGTGCTATTTTTCGCCCATCAAGCATACAGCCCGCTGATAAATTGCACCGCCATAATGGAGTATTTCGAGGAGCCAGCCGGGGCCCATCCGGTTTAGTTGAGGAATCTATAGTTGATCAGCGCTGGAATAGCGCCACAACGGCGCACATGTGACACATTCCTCGCCTCTTTCTGAGCCATATTTTCTCATCAGCTGGTCGAATCCAGCATTAAAATGGGATTAATGATTTCTTAATATATTCATGGGGAACGCTTTAAATGACCCGCCAGGAATCTTGGCTCGCGGTTTGCTGATGTGAGGCTGGAGAATTACAATATGTCAAAAATTTTAGGAATTGATCTCGGCACTACGAATTCGTGCATGTCTGTCATGGACGGCGGAGAGCCGACTGTTTTGGAAAACTCGGAGGGAGCGCGTACCACGCCATCCGTTGTTGCATTCGCAAAGTCGGGAGAACGACTCGTTGGTCAGGCCGCCAAACGCCAAGCCGTCACTAACCCGGCAAATACGATTTTTTCTGTCAAACGCTTCATGGGCCGTAAATTTGCGGAAGTGAAAAACGAACTCGACCGCATCCCGTATAAAGTGGTGGAAGCATCCAATGGCGACGCGCACATTGAAGTGGACATCAATGGGGAGAAGAAACGGTTTAGTCCGCCGGAAATTTCTGCGATGATCCTCGCCAAACTCAAGGCCGACGCGGAAGCGAAGCTTGGGGAAAAGATCACTCAAGCGGTGATCACCGTCCCTGCGTATTTTAACGATTCCGAGCGGAATGCAACAAAAGATGCTGGCAAAATTGCCGGCCTCGAAGTGCTCCGGATCATTAACGAACCGACGGCGGCCTCTCTGGCGTATGGTCTCGACAAGAAAAAGGACGAGAAGATCGCTGTTTATGACCTTGGCGGCGGGACATTTGATATTTCCGCACTCGAAATTGGTGATGGTGTGTTCGAAGTTCGCGCTACGAATGGCGATACCCGCCTTGGTGGTGACGACTGGGACAACCGCCTCATGGATTGGATTATCGATGAATTCAAGGCCGACAGCGGCATTGACCTCGGCAAACAACCTGACGCCATCCAGCGTATCAAGGAAGAGGCTGAAAAGGCCAAGATCGCTCTCTCATCGACTCAGGAGTATGAAATAAACCTGCCATTTATTACGGCAGACGCATCAGGTCCGAAGCACATTCAGAAAAAGCTAACCCGCTCCAAACTTGAGCAGCTCACGGACGATCTCTTTGCCCGCACGACCAAGCCCGTCAAGGACTGTCTGACAGACGCCAAATGGACATCGAGCAACATCGATGAATTGGTTCTGGTCGGCGGAATGACGCGTATGCCCAGAGTGGTGGAGACCGCGCGCGCACTTGTGGGCAAGGAACCCCACAAAGGGGTAAACCCTGATGAAGTTGTGGCGATTGGCGCTGCGATTCAGGGTGGCGTGCTGCGCGGCGACGTAAAAGACGTCCTCCTCCTCGACGTGACTCCACTCACGCTTGCTATCGAAACAGCGGGTGGCGTAGCGACTCCAATGATTCCTCGCAACACGACGATTCCAACCCGGAAGTCACAGATTTTTTCGACTTACAGTGACAACCAGCCCGGGGTTGAGATCAAGGTGCTCCAGGGTGAGCGTCCGCTTTCCCGCGACAATAAGAATCTGGGAACCTTCCATCTGGACGGTATCCCTCCCGCGGCTCGCGGCACACCTCAAATCGAGGTCACCTTCGACATCGATGCCAATGGCATTCTGCACGTCAGTGCCAAGGACCTGGGCTCAGGCAAGGAGCAGAAGATCAGCATCACCGGATCAAGCGGACTCGATCCTAAGGAAGTCGAGCGGATGCAACAAGAGGCTGAGGCTCACGCCGAAGATGACCGCAAAGCGAAGGATTCGATTGAACTCCGCAACAACGCTGACAATCTGGCCTACCAATGTGAAAAACAACTCACAGAGCTGGGCGAAAAACTTGATGGGGCGACAAAAGCCGACCTCGAAAAAGCCGTGGAATCTGTCCGCGAAGCTCTCAAAGGCAGTGACAACGATGCGATCAAGCGGGCCCACGACGAGCTGAATGAAAAATTCCAGGCTTTCAGCGCCAAACTTTACGAACAAGCCGCAGCTGGCGAGGGAGCTCAGCCGGGCTCCGCGGGACCTGATCCGACCGCAGGCGCCGACACGTCGAGTTCCAAAAAAGACGCGGACGTCGTGGATGCAGAATTTGAAATGGTGGACGAGGATAAAAAGCCTTAACACGCTCCTCAACCACCTTAACAAAACCATTTAACAATGGACTGGCCCGCGATTGCGGTGCTCCGGACCCCGTTAAAAACCCAAACCAAAAGGAAATATCCAAATGGCAGTAAACATCAAGCCTATCGGCGACCGGGTTCTCGTGAAACCGCTCGAAGAAGGCGAAGTCAAAAAAGGCGGGATCATTATCCCGGACACCGCTAAAGAAAAACCGCAGGAAGGCGAAGTAGTCGCCCTCGGCACTGGCAAGAACGATGACGATGGCAACAAAATCGCGTTCACCGTCAAAAAAGGCGACAAGGTCCTTATCTCGAAATACGGTGGGACCGAAGTTAAAATCGGTGGAACCAGCTACTTGATCATGCGTGAGGACGATATCCTCGGCATTATCGGCTAAGGGGAAGCGCTCCGTAACAACTCTCAATAAAAACTACCACTTAAAATTATGGCAGCAAAACAAATTCAATTCGACGAACACGCGCGGCAGTCTCTGCTCCGTGGTGTCGAAAAGTTGGCGCGTGCCGTCAAGGCGACCCTCGGGCCGGCTGGACGCAACGTCATCCTCGACAAAAAATTCGGCAGCCCAACGATCACCAAGGACGGCGTAACCGTCGCCAAGGAAATCGAACTCGAGTGCCCTTACGAAAACATGGGCGCTCAACTCGTCCGTGAAGTAGCATCCAAGACCAGTGATATCGCTGGTGATGGAACTACCACAGCGACCGTTCTCGCCGAAGCGATTTATCGCGAGGGCCTCAAGAACGTCACCGCAGGTGCCAACCCTACATCGCTCCAGCGCGGCATCCAGAAGGCAGTTGATGCCATCGTTGTCGAACTCGGACGCATCAGCAAGAAAGTGAAAGACAGCTCGGAAATCGCGCAGGTCGCCACTGTTTCTGCTAACTGGGACGCTACCATCGGCCAGATCATCGCAGACGCGATGGAAAAAGTCGGCAAAGATGGAACCATCACGGTTGAAGAAGCGAAGTCCATTGAGACCACGCTTGACGTCGTGGAAGGCATGCAGTTTGACAAGGGATACCTCTCGCCTTACTTCGTGACCAATACGGAAGACATGGAAGCCGTTCTTGAGAACGCTTACATCCTCATCCACGAGAAGAAAATCAGCAGCCTCAAGGATCTCCTTCCGCTGCTCGAAAAAGTCGCGAAGACCGGCCGCCCGTTCCTCATCATTGCTGAAGACGTCGAAGGCGAAGCCCTCGCAACGCTCGTCGTCAACAAACTCCGTGGCACATTGCAGATCTGCGCTGTCAAGGCTCCTGGCTTTGGTGATCGTCGTAAAGCAATGCTTGAAGACGTCGCCGTCCTCACTGGTGGCCGTTGCATCACAGAAGACCTTGGAATCAAGATGGAAAACCTCCAGATTGAAGACCTCGGACATGCAAAACGCATTGTTATTGACAAAGAAAACACAACCATCGTCGAAGGCGGAGGCAAGAACCTTGATATCCAGGGCCGTGTGTCCCAAATCCGTCGTCAGATCGACGAAACCACCAGCGATTACGATCGTGAGAAGCTCCAAGAGCGTCTCGCCAAGCTCGCAGGCGGTGTCGCCGTCATCAATGTCGGTGCCGCCACCGAAACGGAGATGAAGGAAAAGAAAGCCCGCGTTGAAGATGCTCTGCACGCAACCCGCGCAGCCGTCGAAGAGGGGATCGTCCCCGGCGGTGGAGTTGCACTCGTCCGTGCTCAAAAGGCACTCGACAACGTGAAGCTCGAAGGTGACGAAGCCATCGGCCTCGGCATCGTTCGCCGCGCCATCGAAGCCCCGCTTCGTCAGCTCGCTGACAACGCTGGTCTCGAAGGAGCACTCATCGTTCAGGAAGTCAAAAAGCGTAAAGGCAACGAAGGACTCAACATCGCCACCGGCGAATATGTGGATCTCGTCAAAGCCGGTGTGGTCGATCCGACCAAAGTCACCCGCAGCGCACTACAGAACGCAGCATCGATCAGCGCGCTCCTCCTCACCACCGAGGCTCTCATCACTGAGATCCCCGAAAAGGATAAGCCAGCTGCGATGCCTCAAGGCGGCGGTATGGGCGGCATGGACTACTAAAGTCCGGGCCTTACCATCCCTCTACCTGAGCCTCGGCTCAAAAATCAACAACAACCCCGGTCGAAAGACCGGGGTTGTTTGTTTTTATCCATCGTTCAAAGAGGGGCCATATTTGCGCTCACCTCGCATGCGTGAAACCGCGAGGCGCCCTCCCTGCGAACGTCACTTACCTTGCCCCTTCGTTGATGCGGACTATTTCCGGAGATATTTCTCGATTTGAACGTCAAAGCCGCCGAGGTCCACACGCTGCTGGAACTCAAGTTGTAGCCCACTGCCGCACGGAGCAATCGGCAGAGGATTAGCAAATACGAGGCACCCACCCGGGACCAGCGCCTCTTCGGCGACTTCGAAGAAGTCAGCGATCAGACCACGCAGGTTGGAGATCGGAATGCGACGTCCCATTGGCGGATTGGATATCACGATTGAAACTCCCCGTTCGTTGAGCCCTTCGACATCCGAATAGTCCCGAAAATCGCAAGATGCGAACGTGACAGGTACGCTCCCGGAGAGTGCCGCGGCGAAGTTTGCTTCGGCGATTTGAATGGCATCTTCGCTCCGGTCTGTTCCGAAGATGTGTTTCACTCCACCACGCATTGCGGATTCGATGAGTTCCAGACCGGAGCCGCAGAAGGGATCCCATACGATTTCATTCTCCATGGGACCCGCCAAATGAGCCAAGCACGCGGCAAGCGGCGGATGCGAAGCTGCAGGGACATCGGCCAGGCGATAGGAAAACCGGGGATCGGGCCTCAGCCGTGGGGTCAATTCCGCCCAGACGCGACGACCGCTCTGGTATACATCGATCTGCCACGGCGCGCTGCGAGAGTCATTGATGAGGTCGGGACAAAGTGCAAATACCCGGTCCGTGAGGTTGCGGACCAGTCCGCGTTGATGCCCGCGGGCGGGGAATTCCACACGGTAGCGCAGCGGACCGTCGGTAAACGCGGTCATTACCCGCTGCGCGAGGGGTGATGCGATGATACCAGCCAGCGCCTCGACCTCGTCGCGCGGGGCATCGGCAGTGCCAAGCACAATGCCGGCAGTCGAAAATCCGCGTAATAAAAACACATCTGCGAGACAAAATGGGCCTACGGGGTCCACCGCAACCAACCCTGGCTCGCTTCGGATGAGACGAAATCTTTCGCTCCGCTTATTCAGATCAGCGATCTGCATCGCAACAATTTTTTCCAACCCGGCGCGGCATCGCAGGTGAATCCGTACCTTTCGGAACTCTTCGAGTCGTGCGTCCATGCGCACGGCTCCCGAGCCAAGATTGCGTGCCACATTGGCCTGCACTTTCTGCACAGTGCGGTCAAGCGGGCCAAGGCGCCCATCCTTGGTGCGCGCGAGCGTTTCGGTGCCGCCGATCTTCTCCAGCGTTTGACCAAGTGCCTTGCGTTCGCGATCGGAGTCCGTTTTTTCCAGTAGATCTAGCAGATCGCCTTCTTCCGGGGTGTTTGCGCCAAGTTTCGGGAGCGCGGTCATCGCATAGCGCCGTACCTTTTCCTGAGGATCCTGCAATAGCGAGCGGAGCCACACGCGGGCTTGTTGCTTTTGCTCCTCCGTGCCGGTCTCGGAGAATACGACTCCTACTGCACGAATCACGCTGATCTGATTCATACGCTCCGCTGGCTCAGCCTGATCAAATGCCGGCACTTCGCGGGACCAAAGTTCGTCACACGAAAGCGTGCGCAGGCGCTGATAGTGTAACTTGGCCGGGTTCTTGGGTTTGATTGTCATTGGCTAAACGGCGTCATTAATCGCGGCGAGCACCCGAGGAAACGCCTGGCGAAAGATCGGTGTAAAATCCTCGGGATGGGCAGCCAGCCAATCGCTGACCTGCTGCACGGAGAAAAATCCACCGCCCTCAACTTCTCTGGGGGCGAAAATAAATGGGCCATCATGGTTGCCACAGAAAATCTGCAAAAATTCGTATCCGGTATCCGCTCCAGACCCCAATTTGCAGACGGGCGTGATGGCTGTATCGATGCCGATCTCCTCCCTCATTTCGCGGTGGGCGGCTGTCTCGTAATCCTCGCCGCTATCGACATGTCCGGCGGTTGAGGAATCCCAGAGCCCGGGATTCCGATCCTTCCAGATCGAGCGTTTTTGCAGGAAGATCTCACCACCGACATTAAACAGGAGGACATGCACCGCACGGTGCCGTAAGTCGCGCTCATGGACTTCACCACGCGGCAGCGCGTCCACGACCACATCGTTCACGTCAACCACATCAAAGATTTCCTCATCCTGCTGCGCTTGCCCGGGAGCCAGCGTCTGCACCAGTCGGGCCCATTGGGCGCGATCCAACGCCTCACCGCGTACATCGTGCGGGATGCCAAGGTCTCGGGCGATGGCACTCCATTGATCTGGATTCACACCCGGGAGCAGCTTGCGCAGTTGCTTTCTGCGCTCCGAAAACCCCGCTCGAACCAGTTGGTCAAAAATCTGATCATCTCCAACGGGCACATCGGCAGCAGGACGGGGCTCCAGCGTGACCACAGAGGAATCCACCTTTGGCGCCGGAAAGAAGACACTTGGAGGCAGTGTTTTTACTGCACGCACCCGCCACCGCCGACCGAGGCACAAGGTCATCGCACCGTAGGCCTTCGTGCCCGGGGTTGCGTTTAGCCGGTCTGCAAGTTCTTTCTGTAACGTGAAGACCAGCTTCCGTGGCCCCAGCACAGGATCCGCGAAGCGATCAATGAGCGGCGTTGAAACGTAATACGGCAGATTCCCAATAATCCGCAGCGGCCCGCGCCCCATTAAGCGCCGGGTGTCGAACGCAACCGCATCGGTGTGGATGATATCTACATTGTGACCCTCATACCGCTCACGCAGCCAAGGAATCAGGCGCTCGTCTTTTTCAATAATCGTCAGCCAGTCCGCCGTCTCCGCAAGGAGTTCCGTGAGCGCGCCAAGACCGGGACCAATCTCCACGACATGATCGCCAGGCTCGATACCCAGCTCAGAAACGATCCATTTCACAAGGTTTTGATCAAAGAGGAAATTCTGCCCGAGGGATCGTGACGGGGACGCGCCGAGGACTGCCAAGCGGTGGTGTATTTCTTTGATTGTCATTGGATAATGTCTGGAATCTGACGGGTTATTCACAACACGGTTGTGAATAATCTCTAGAAGCGGCTGACAATTATTTGCAAGTTATTCACAGTCTATTCCCCATGGCAAGTCTGCTCCCCGGCTGATCATGAGAACGTTTGCCAGCGACACCCCGATGCACTCAGAAAAATTGCGCTAATTCTTCACACCGAAAACCATTGACGGCCACAAAAAACCTTCTACCGATCAGTTTCTATGAAACACCAACTGCATCTGATTCGACTCGCGGCCATTGCCATTTTCCTGGGAGTTGTCTCTCAGGCGCAGGCAGAACCCGACCTCGACTTCACGCTCGTAAATAAAACCGGTTTCGATATCAAGGCGGTCTATGTGTCGCCAACCAGCAAGGAAGACTGGGAAGAAAATATGCTCAAAGGCGTTCTTGAAAATGGTGACTCATTGGACATCTCGTTCAGCCCGGGTCAGAACACCACAAAATGGGACGTGATGGTCGTCTGGACGGATGACGATTCCGCATATTGGAGAAACTATGATCTTAGCGAGATTTCGAAGCTGACGCTCTACTACGACGTTGACACGTCCGTCGCGAGCGCGACGGCCGAATGATTTTCTTTCCCATTCAGCGGTCGTCAGTGGCAGTATTCTTTCATGTTTTGGAGCTATGTTGCGGTAATGACCGGGGGCGCATTTGGCGTGGGCGCGCGGATGCTCATGTCCAACTGGGTAGCTGAGTATTCCGGCGAAACTTTTCCGTGGGGGACGTTTGCGGTGAATGTGCTTGGGTGCCTGATTATTGGAATCTTTAGCGGTTTGACGGGGCCGGATGGATTACTGCTGACGTCTCCCCTGGTTCGGCAGGTCGTCATGGTCGGGGTGCTGGGCGGGTTCACGACGTTTTCGTCTTTCAGCCTGCAAACGCTGTCACTGATCTCAAGCGGAGAGTGGCTTTATGCTTCAGGAAATGTTGCGCTCACCGTGTTTTCGTGTCTGATAGCGACGACAGTCGGGCTAATGCTGGCCTCACTCCTTCAACCCCGATGAATGATCCCGCCTCGACCTATTCCGAACATGATGCCACCCACCTGAGGATTTTTCTGAGTGAGCGCGACCGCTGGGAGCATCAGTCGCTTTTTGAAGCGATTGTGATGAAGGCACGTGACGCCGGCCTCGCAGGCGCCACGGTGCTTCGGGGCCCGCTGGGATTTGGAGCAAGCGGAAAAATCCAGACGGCAAAAATTTTGCAACTCTCGGACAATTTACCGGTGGTGATTGAGATAATCGGATCCGAGCTAATGGTCCGAGCGTTCCTCGAGACGATCTCCGGGATGATGGACGGCGGAATGGTAACCATCCATCCCGTGCGGGCGATCCAATTTCCCAAACGGCCAAAGTAGCACGATTTTTTGACAATCGTGCTGCGGGCTGGCAGGCTGTGTTCTCTGCGTAACGATGAGAGTTCAGAAGATTACCCTGTGGCTGGCGTTGGCCACGTTGATAGTGACCGCACTGCGGCCATCTGACGCGCATGCGCAGACACGGGGGCGACTGGAAAACAGCTCGGGCATCGTGATTTTCAAACGCTACGCGTGGTCTCCTCCCGAGGATTTGTTAGCAGCCGAATTTTTGTCGTACGTGGACCGCCGGGCAGAGTTTCAAACGAACCGGGGGTATATCCAGTTTCGCCTCCCGCAGAACCAATTACGCCAGGTTGGGGGGGAATCCATCGTCGATATTGTGCATTTTACAGACCTCGCTGCCCCGATCGATTTACTGACGGCATCGGATGAGAGGGCGATGATGGAGAAGCTCGCCAAGGCAGAGCGGCTGGCGGCCTATTCCGAAGGCGTAGCGGCGATTATTGGCCCTTATCTCACGTCGCTGAAGACTGATCTGGTTCAGTTTTCTGCGGGACGGGTTAAGCAGGACGGGGTCTGGAGGGATCGCTCAGATCATGTGGCATCCCGGATTGAGGCGATTCTCGCCGAGGTGCGGGCAGGCGGGATTCTAGGACGGAAGGAACTTGAGAGTCGTGTCAAGGAAATCCAATCCGAGGGGCACTCGGGACCGCAGTTTGAACGAAGCATCCGCGAGCTCCGTGAATCGTGGTTCGGCATCCGGCTGCAGCGTGCAGCGTCCGTTATCCAGGAACGCCGGGGGCGGGCAGGCGCCGATCTGCTCGATGAACTACGAATGGATATTGGCTCCACGCCAGTATCCAAGGGGCTGCAGGATCAGATGCGTTTACTCGGGGAGCAAGCGGGCGCGTTGGTTCTGGATGCGCGGCGTGCAGACCTGCTGCTGGAATTGAGAAATCCGCTAACCAACGAGGGCCGCAAGGGCGCGGTGCTCCGGGAGCTGGACGCCATCGGGGTCACGGCGCCGGACGATTTGGCATGGATGGAATCGGTGCGTGAATCCCTGCAACGCAGACAATCTGCAAACCTCAGCGTGCAGCTCCTTACCGCAGAAACAAATAGTTTATTTGATACCGCGAGTCTGCGCCGGGCCGAATCGGGAGCGTATTTTAAAACCGGCGATACGAACCTCCGCGACCTTTCCACAAAACTCTCTGCGGCGTGGCAGACGATGCCGTCCAGCGAGACGGAGGCGCGCACGGCTCTGGCGGATCTCCAGTCGCTCATCGAGACGGCAGGGCAGCTCAGTTTCCACCTGGCCGGTAAAGACTGGAAGGCGGTCCCTGGGCTGCTTACCCGGCTGCGGGATATTTCCGACCGCACAGGTGCCGGCCAGACATTTGTCCAAAGTATCGGGTCGGAGGTTGCTGCCCGGCGCGTGGAAGTGAACAAAATAACGGCACGGGCTGCAGCAAACGAAGCTGCTGGAAACCGGAGTGAGGCGCTGATGCTGTATATTGAGGCCAGTGAAATGTTGCCGGATGAGAAGACACAGCGGGAAGTAAAACGCCTCAGCCAGCAGGCACTGGGCTTATGAATCAATATGTCATAGGATATTTCGTAGCACGACTCTCGGTGGTGCTCGCCCTGATTATACTAGTCTTGGGACTGAGCGGATCAATGCTATCGTGGAATGTTTTCACCGCCAAAATCGAGTCGGCGCGCATCCCGGCGGATGCCGAATTAAAGAGTGCCGTCGAGTCGATCAATGCAGCCCAGCGTGCCGCAGTGGAAGAACTTCGCACGGCTGGGTTACCAGTCTCCCGCAGCGAACTCCTGCCGTTTTCTCAATTTGAAGGACCAGAGTCGCTCGCGACGCTGGACCGACGACTCAACCTGCTCGTCGATTGCCGCGAGATCGTCGTTGCCAATCAGGCCGAGGTGGTCGCCAAGGTAACTGCGGGGTTCGACGAGCTGATCGGGCAACTCAATGAATTGGCGCGTCGCACGACCGCTGCTGTGCCACCAGAAATGGTGGAGACAACCGCACCGCCGACAAATGAGCTGCTCGCAGACGCCGGAAGTGGCGTGCCTCCTGCGCTATATGCCGAATCCGGCGATCGCGATGTGTATCGCCGCCGCGTGCAGGCATTGGATGCGGCCAAGGTGGCACTACTGAGCTTGATGACAGAGGTCCAAAAACCGGAAAACCGTGACCGTATCCAATCGACAATGAGTGAGCTGTCCAACCTGGAGCGGCTGATCTCGCGAGCCATGCAGGCGGAGCCTGACAAACCCGCGGCGGAGAGCGAGGATGACATGGCGCTCCGGACCGGCGCCGGCCGTGCAAAACATATCGCCTCCGTCCTCGAAAAGCGCAAGACAGGCGTTGTCAACGCGGTCTTGGGCGATTGGGCCGTGCTTGGCCGGATCGATGCTCTGACGAGGCAGTTGGAAAATCGCCGTCAGCAGATCGAACTCAGCGAAATCGAGATTTCTAATCTCGAATTTCAGCGAAATATCGTAATTCTCGGGCTGATAATCTTGGCGATTGTCCTGGCCATCGTGCTCGGCGCAGCAGGGGATGTGGCCCGGGCAATTCTGGATTGTGCGCGTTCTCTCGGGAACATGTGACAGACAATCTTCCCGCATGGCGAATTCTTCATTTGCGATTTCATCTCCTCACACGTTAGTGCTATCTGGTGCATAGTTTTCATTATCAGAGAGAGCAGTTGATGTGCGAGGGAGTCGCATTAGATGCAATCACGCAATCCATCGGGACACCCGCCTACGTTTATTCGGCGGATACGATTCGCCAACATTTTGAACGTTTGGACACGGCGATGGCTGGCGTGGACCACATGATTTGTTATGCCATGAAGGCAAATTCCAACCTTGCGATCCTGAATCTCCTGGCATCCATGGGAGCCGGGTTTGATATTGTTTCCGGGGGGGAGTTGTTTCGAGTTCTCAAATCCGGCGGAGATGCCAGCCGATGTACCTTTGCTGGCGTAGGAAAAACCAGGGATGAGATCATTTTTGCACTCAAAGAAGGGGTCTATTCTTTCAATATCGAAAGCGAGGCTGAGTTGGAGTTTATCAACACGATTGCAGGCGAAGTCGGTCAGGTCGCGCCCATTGCCATCCGGATTAATCCCGACGTCGAAGCAAATACCCACAAATATATTTCAACCGGAAAGAGCCAGAACAAATTCGGCATCGGTATAGATCGTGCTCTGGAAGTTTACGCACGGGCAGCGACTCTGCCAAATCTCAAGATTCGCGGCTTACAGACGCACATCGGCTCACAGATCCTGGATGCCAAGCCGTTCGCTGAGGCAGTGGCCAAGCTCATTCCGATCGTTGAGACGCTGAAATCTCTATATGCGATCGAATTCTTCAGTATTGGCGGAGGGATCGGCATCGTCTATGACCCCGCGCTGGAAAGCGGCGACACGAGCTGGTGGAGCAGCCCCAAAAGCCTTACTGCGGATGCCTACGCCCGCCTTCTCGTGCCGCTACTCCAGCCCCTCCGACTCCGCATTCTCCTCGAGCCGGGCCGTTTCCTGGTGGGGAATGCAGGGGTTCTAGTTTCTTCTGTCCTCTACGTAAAGGAAACACCTGCCAAGACATTCACCATCGTCGATGCAGCGATGAATGACCTCATTCGTCCGGCGCTGTATGAAGGGTTCCACGAAATTCATCCTTTGAAAAAAGACCCTGCCCGCTCGAACATCAAAATGGATGTCGTCGGTCCTGTCTGCGAAAGTGGCGATTTTTTTGCTCAAGACCGTGAGATCCCTGCGCTGGCGCAAGGTGAGAAAATCGCGGTGATGAGTGCTGGCGCATATGGTTTCGTGATGTCTTCGAATTATAATTCCCGCCCCATGCTGCCGGAAGTGCTAGTTGATGGCGACCAATGGCATCTGATCCGAAAACGTCAGAATTTCGACGATCTCATTCAAGGGGAGTCGATTCCTGCACCGGAGGTTGCCGCCGATTAACTACCGGACCGGAGCAGAAACCGGCAGCGAGATCAAAAATGTTGCACCCGCTCCAGGCGTGCTGTGCACAGCCACACTGCCCCCGTGAATGAGGGTGACGTTCTTGACAATGGACAGCCCCAAGCCGGTGCCCCCCGCGTCCCGCGCCCGGTCTTTGCGCACCCGGTAGAATCGCTCGAAGATATGGGGCTGGTCCTCGTAAGGAATACCCGGGCCATTGTCAGCTACAGTAAGCTCGATCTGGTCTCCCTGACGTTTGGAGCCGATCGTAACCACTCCGCCCGGGTTTTTCCCATAGCGGACGGCGTTGGCGATGAGGTTTAGCATCACCTGTTCGATCCTCGGAGGGTCAACCTCGGCCACCTCCCCATCCGAGGCAAAAAAGTATTCGATGCGCACGCCAGACGCAGAGATCTCAGACTCTAGTTGCTCAACCGCACGCGCTGCCAGCTCCAGGAGATTAGTCTTGCGATGGACCAACTGCACGGAGCGATGCTCCAGTTGTGAAATGGTTAGGAGGTCATCAATGAGCAGATTCAGCCGTTTCCCGTGACGCTGAATCACCTCCAGTGATCGCAGGGCCATGTCCCGATCATCAATTGCTCCGTCAAGCAGCGTCTCGACATACCCTGAAATGATCGCAAGCGGCGTGCGAAATTCGTGTGAGACATTGGCCACAAAATCCCGTCTCACGGTTTCCAATGACCGGATTTCAGTGACATCGTTAAACACGGCAAGGACTCCCGCAGGGATATTTCCTCCGGAGGGAAACAACGGCGTCACGGTGAGAATAAAATACCGCTCTGGTTCACCTGCTGAGGTGATCGCATCGGTTTGGAATTCCAAATCCAATGCTCTTGCATCCGACACGACCCGTTGCATCGCCGTCGTGATCCGATGATCCCGGAACACCTCAATCACCATACGGTTGATCGGCGATTGCTTGAGATCGAACATCGAATACAACGCATCGTTCGCCAGCCGAATCCGTAGCCCCTGATCTACGATCATTATCCCCTCGAGCATACTTCCCAGGATGGCCCGCAGACTGAATCCCTCGTCCTCAAGCTGGCGACGTTGGCGTTGGAGGGTTTCGGTGATTACTCGCAGATCTGTCGACAGCGTCGGGAAAAGTGGCAAATTGGGCAGCATTTGAGCTGGCTGAGGGTTGTCTGAGGCCAATGCGGCCATGGCATCGCGAATCTCAAAAAGCGGCCGGACGGCATAAACAAAGCCCGCGTAAAGACCCGTCGCGGCGAGCAGTCCAATCAATGTCCAAAATAACCAGCCACTCACGTCGGATTCACAGCTCTAAAGCGATAACCTTCTCCCCGAATCGTTTCAAGCCACGAGGAAAGATCGCCCAATTTTTCCCGTAGCCTGCGCATATGGGTGTCCACGGTGCGCGTGTCGATGGCGTTCTGGTAACCCCAGACGTCAAAAAGTAATGTCTCGCGCGATTGCGTACGCCCGCGCCGCTCCACAAGGAGGGTCAATAACTTGAACTCGGTCGTCGTCAGCTCCATACGCTGTCCGCCCATTCGGATTTCAAAAGCCCCTTTGTCCACGCGGAAGGGGCCCGCTTCTAGAATATCGGCCTTTGCTGCTGTGCGGATTCTGCGGAGCAGAGCTTGAATCCGAAGCACAAGTTCCTTTGGGCTAAATGGCTTCGGGACATAGTCATCCGCTCCGAGTTCAAATCCAAAAACCCGATCATTGGGTTGGCCCTTGGCAGTAAGCATGATGATGGGAATCGTCGCTGTATCGGGGTCATCCTTGAGCGCCTTGCAGACTTTCTCGCCGCTCAATTGGGGGAGCATGAGATCGAGAATCATGACGTCTGGCCGATTGGAGCGCGCCATTTCGAGTCCTTTGACCCCGTTGGTGGCAATCAGGACGTCAAATCCGGCGCGGTTTAGATTATAGCGCAGTAAGTCGATGACATCCTGCTCGTCCTCAACAATCAATACGGAATCTGACATGTTAAACTACTGTCTAATGGCAAAGCGCAATCAATCGCAAGCCCGCGTCTACCAAGGAAAGTGACAATTCTGACACAATGCTGAACAAAAGATCAAAGGTCAGGGGAAATCAGCCTGGAAAATAATTCGGGCCACATCGCGGGAACTCAGAAAACAAAAAAAACTGAGCCGCGGTGGCCCGAATTGCTGCCTTAACCATTATGTATGACCCACCTCACGGACGATTGTTCAAAAAAGATGAAGAAATTTGTATGGGCGCAGTGACCGGGCACTTCATGATTTCACGGCACCGTTTTGGTCGCAGTGCCGTTCTTCTCTGGACGCCGGACCAAGCCGTGTTGTCCGGCATACATGCTCAAAATGTCCGATTCGCCGGAATCACGGTCCAAGTAGCAGGCTGCATTCCGAAGAATAACCCGATCAACACGTCAAGTGCGCGGGGCTCGATCTCCGGCCGGCTCATCGGGGTGTCCGTCGTTCCGACAAGCACCCGGCCATTCCAAAGGGATGATAAACAATACCCGGTCGTAGTTGAGCATCGTTGCAGCCCGCCGCGCTGCGGTTTGGGCAAGGGTGACTGCAAGGCGCGCATCATCAAACTGCCCGTCGAAGTAATCCACCCTGGCAGCAGGTTTCCCGGGGAGAGATTCGGCTTTCCGGCCAGGGCTTCATGCACCTTGAGTCCGATGCCAAAAATTGGATCCTCCCACCATGGGTAGGTGGGAGGATAAGTCCGAAACCCCCGGGGCGCTGCATCCACCGCCCCGCCCGGTCCGGTGGCTTCTCATCCGATGATCGCGATATCCCAAGAATCTTCCGCTGCCAATTGATCAAGAAAACGCTTTCGATTCATGGACGGTATTTAGTTGAGGATCTACGATCGCCAATCGCAGATCCGGAGCAGGCCCAGCCGCACCAAGTTGCCCTTGCAACGAAGGCGAAGGGCATGAGCGGAGTTAATACAGACGTAGTAAATTTATGGCGGAAACACTCATAATCTGCGCCTGCACCCGCCGCAGGGCGTGTTGATCTACTGAAGCGGGCGATGAAATTTCTGTCAGCTGCCCCAGCGGCCATTCACGACAGGAATCCAGCCGCGCAGGTGGCCATGGGCGTAATCTGTTTTTCCGATGGCACCGATCATGCGTTTGCCGGTCGCTTTCCGCCATACCTTGCTCATACTTTCGCCGGTGTGGCATCCCCAGCTCTTGATCAAGGCATCCCGGGAAAATATTCCGCGGCGGATTTTTTTCAAATCATCTTCGTGCAACCATGACTTGGATCCACTGTCGATTTCATTGCTATAATCGAACATAAAACACGCCCGATTGGAATGCCCGTAAAATTCAAAGTTCGCAATTTTGACACGGTCGCGAGGCTGTCCTTGATTGAGGTAGCTGATTACCTCGTCGCCGGTGTTGAACCAGACGAGGTTCACTCCATATCTGTCCCTCACTGAGATAATGTTCGCCACCAGATCGGTGTTGTCTTGCCGGTTGGCCCGCCGCACATAGCTGGGTTTGTGAACGAGCCACGTGATGCGTGCAGCATCGCCGCGTTCTTTTCGGATCTGTTGGATCCGGACCCGCGCGGCGCGGATGAAATTCCCCCACCAGATATCATGCGGTTCGGCTTTAAACTTCTCCCATTCGATCAACGATGGTCCTCCGCTGAGGAGGATATATTCACGATCCGGTGTGCTTGCCGATGCGGGGGAGATCGAGCCGAATGCTATCCAAAGGAGCGCGATGAAAATGAAACCATACCGGTGCATGTTCCGAAGGTTGTAGCGATATTCCACGGCAGCAAGTCGAATCGAACGGATTTCCTGCAAAAATTTCATCCCTCGGAGCGCCAGCGTTTTGGAAAATCTGTGGTGATTGCGTCCACTCCAGCCTCAAGGCATCGTTGGTAGCGTGCCATTGTATTGATGGTGTAGGTGAAAACATCGCATCCGTTGGCCTTAAGGTCTGCGACCAGCTTCGGGGTAAGGTATCTGGAAAATCCCAGATCCAAGCCGTGGAGATCGGCTTCGTGAACCCGCTCGCCCAACCAATCTCCGACACTCCCGCACGAAGTCCGCGGGATGTTCCGATAGTCGGCAAAAAGCCAGAGTGCTCTCGCCGTCGGGATCGATTTACGAGCCTCGCAAATGGTTGGGTAATCAAAACTCATCAATGTGATTTCACCATTCATGCATCCGATCTCCTGCAACGTGGCCGCCACACGTTCCACCAAAATTTGGCCTTCCTTCAGTTCCAGCACACACATCTTGTTTGCCGGAAGGTCGGCGAGGATTTCATGCAGCGTGGGGACACGTTCCCCGACAAAGGCCGGGGCCTTCCAGCGCCCGGCGTCGAGCTTTTGAAGTTCATCCCGCGTGATTAATGAAATGGGACGCGGGTCTCCCGTCGTGCGGAGCGCCGTGGCATCATGCATCGCTACCACCGCCCCATCCCGAGTCAAACGCAAATCACACTCGATACCATCAGCACCCGCGAGCCAAGCAGCCCGGAAAGCGGCCATGGTATTTTCAGGTGCGACACCTGATGCTCCCCGATGAGCAATGATCTGCGGCCTCGGACACGGCTCCACAGGTCAATATAGCGCGAACGTCAGACCCAGCGGTTGCAGCCAATGGTAGGTGCGAAAAACGATCAGGCAAATCAGCAGCGATGTCAAAGCTGCCACTAACGAATGGCGGCGAATCGAATAAAACGCGCAGGATACGGACGAGACCAACAGAAGCACGGGCACCCAGCAAAGCAAATAGCAGCCCAACGGGTTCGCGGCGAACGCCTGAAGGAGGTAATGATTGTACGGCGCAGGGAGGAGCCGGACGTAAATCACCGGAGCGAGAAGCATGGTTCCCATCGATTCGTAATAAAATGGCTCCGGCCCCCGGGCGACCACATAAGAAAATACAAACGCCAGCGTAAAACCAACGACCGTGAGCGGCGACGTCAAGATACGCCTCAGCCCGGAGGACCTTCCTGTCAGGCCCGGGAGATGAAGCCCGATAAGCAGGCGCGCGCCCCAATGCATGATGACAACATGGCACACGCAGGGGCGAATTCCCATCTTTTACTTTATGGGTTGGGCGGAAATTTATTCCGTATTTCTGCGACGCCTATTTTTTTTCCTCATTGAGGATGGCTTTTACAGCCTCTTCGATCTCGGCGGCGAGGGTCGGATCATTGCGAAGGGCTTCCTTTGCGGCATCCCGGCCTTGGGCGAGCTGGGTGCCTTTGTAGCTGAGCCATGAGCCACGTTTCTCCAGAACGCCTTTTTCTATGGCCAGATCGAGTAACGACCCCACGCTGGAGATTCCCTCTGCATACATGATGTCGAATTCTGCTTCGGTAAACGGAGGAGCCACTTTGTTTTTGACCACCTTGAGGCGGGTCCGGTTTCCCGTGACCGTGCCGTCACTCGTCTTGATGGCTCCAATTCGGCGGATGTCGCATCGCACACTGGCGTAAAATTTCAGGGCCTTCCCACCTGGGGTGGTTTCGGGATTACCAAACATGACGCCGATTTTCTCGCGGATTTGGTTAGTAAAAATACACACGGTGCGGGATTTCGAAATGAATGCGGTGAGTTTCCGCAAAGCATTGCTCATCAACCGGGCCTGCGCACCCACCACGGCGTCGCCAATCTCACCTTCAAGCTCGGACTTCGTGACTAGAGCGGCAACCGAGTCGAGGACGATTACGTCCAGCGCGTTCGAGCGCACGAGCATCTCGCAGATTCGCAATGCTTCTTCGCCAGAACTCGGCTGAGACACGAGAAGATCATCCAGATTGACTCCGAGTTTACGGGCGTAACCGGGGTCGAACGCATGTTCAACGTCGATAAATCCAGCCAATCCCCCCCGTTTCTGAGCCTGCGCCACGACGGTCAGCGTCAGCGTGGTTTTACCCGAGGATTCCGGACCATAAACCTCAACAATACGTCCACAGGGAAAGCCGCCCACGCCGAGAGCCCGGTCGATCAGGATGTTACCAGTAGGGATGACGTCAATATCCACATCGCTGGCCTCGCCGAGTCGCATAATGGCACCGTCGCCGTAATCCTTGGCTATTTGCTGGAGGGCGAGATCAAGATTGCGATCCCGTGTAGCGAGTGCTTTGTCTTCGGTCGGCGTGGTATCAGTAGATTTTGCCATGGTCGTTTAAGTGTTGAATCGTGAAATTACATGGTAATTCGACTTCATGAAACCAAATTCGCTAGCTCACGGGATTTTTTTCCTTAATTTGCATTTGAGGGCAGCGAAATCGACGCAAATCACTTCTAAAAGATGCGTTGCCGCAGCGAGATGCGTCTGATGTGATGACGCCATGTGGTGGGTAATGTTTGGCGTGTGGTGTGTTGGCATAACGGTGTTGTCATCGATTCCTGGCAGTAGCCTGAAAGGGATGGATTTTAGCCACGCGGACAAGTTGGCGCACTTTGGCTTATTTTTTGTTGGGGCATTCTTTTTAACAGCTGCCATGCGCAGTTCATTCAAATGGGCGCCGTGCGTCATCATTCCGGTGGTGGCCGTGGCAATGTCGTTGCTTGGAGTTATGGATGAATGGCATCAGCTCTATACTCCGATGCGGAGCGGAGCCGATATGGGGGATTGGATTGCTGATTCCTTGGGTGGCATCGCGGGAGCGATTGCGGTATATGCAATATATGGATTTTTCAGATTCTTTGTCCGTCCGCAGCCGGATCCAATCGCTCCAAGAACAAATTGAGCAGGCCAATCGGCTCTATTACGACGAGGCCAAGCCCGAGATCAGCGACCGTGATTACGATGCGCTGTATCGGGAGTTGCTGGATTTAGAGGCCAGCCAGCCGGAACTTTCCAACGCCGACTCGCCCACGCGAAAAGTCGGCGGCAGTGTGCTCGAGGCATTTGTGCAGGTGATGCACCGCATGCCGATGCAGAGCCTGGATAATACCTACGCCGAAAACGAAGTAGTTGCGTTTTACAACCGTCTCGAACGGCTAATCCCGGGCGGGGATTTTTCGACGACCATTGAACCGAAAGTGGACGGCGTGGCAATCTCCCTGCTCTTTGAAAATGGCATACTCACCCGCGCTGCCACTCGCGGCAATGGTACCGCAGGAGATGAGGTCACAGCGAATGTAAAAACTATCCGCTCGATCCCGCACCAACTGAGCCATTGCTTTCCGGATGTAGTCGAAGTGCGCGGAGAAGTGGTGCTTCCCAAAGCGAGGTTTTCGCAGATTAATGCGGAGCGTGACGAGGCGGGGCTGCCGCCATTTGCTAATCCCCGCAATGCTGCGGCCGGATCGCTCAAGCAACTGGATTCCCGGATCGTTGCCAGCCGGGGACTGGACGCTGTATTTTATGCGATCGGCGCATGGGAGGGAACTCCTGCGCCGGTATCACAGGATGCATTGCTGGATTGGCTTGCCGGCGTGGGCCTGCCAGTGACGGGATGGGTGCGGAAAGCCCAAGACGCCGACAGCGCGATCGCCGGGATCCGCGAACTCGGAGCCATCCGCCATGATTTCCCGTTTGAAACCGATGGTGCCGTTTTAAAAATTAACGCTCTTGCCCTGCAGCGCGAACTGGGATCGACCGCCAAGGCACCGCGCTGGGCAATCGCGTATAAATATGAGCCGGAGCAGGCCGAGACGATACTTCAAGCCATTACCATCCAGGTTGGTCGCACGGGTGTGCTGACTCCCGTCGCTGAGTTGGAGCCCGTCGTCGTCAGCGGCAGCCGCGTCAGCCGGGCAACGCTCCACAACGAGGAGGAAATCCAAAGAAAAGATATCCGGGTCGGCGATGTGGTTGTCATCGAGAAGGCAGGTGAGGTGATCCCGGCTGTCGTGGCAGTAAAAACTGAACGCCGCAAAGGCACCGAATCCGTATTCGTAATGCCGGAGCATTGCCCGTCGTGTGGTGGCAAGGTGGTCCGCGAGCCAGGTCAAGTGGCGGTGCGGTGCGTAAATCCCTCGTGCGATGCGCAGCTCCGGCGGCGGCTCGAGCACTTCGCATCGCGCGGCGCGATGGAAATCGAGGGACTCGGCGAAGCGATGGTGGATCAGGTCGTTACTGCGGGGCTCGTCCATGACATCGCAGGAATATATGACCTGAAGCTGGAGCAACTCGTCGCACTCGAACGGATGGGTGAAAAAAGTGCAACGAATCTTCTGGCGTCGATTGAGGTGAGCAAGCAGCGGTCGCTCTGGCGGCTCGTTTTTGGTCTGGGAATTCTCCACGTGGGCGCATCGTCAGCACGTAAACTAGTAGACCGGTTTCGCACGATGGATCGCATGGCTGGTGCAACACTTGATGAGCTTCAAGCCGTCGATGACATCGGCGAGGTGGTCGCACAAAGCATTTACGATTGGTTTCGACAACCCGCCGTTACTGAACTGCTGGCGCGGTTGCAGTCAGCCAGACTGAATCTTGGCGATGATCACCCAGACAGCGAGACAGGAGACCAGCGGTTTCTCAATACGACTTGGGTGCTTACCGGCGCGATGAGCATGACGCGCGATGAGGCGAGTGAAATCATTCGCCAACTGGGAGGGAGCGTATCGTCCAGCGTCAGCAAAAAAACGAACTACCTCCTCGCCGGCGAAGAAGCTGGAAGCAAACTCGCCAAGGCCACAAACCTCGGCGTGAAAATCCTAACCGAGGCAGACTTTCAAAAGCTGCTCGAATGATTCTTTCAAGATCACAGAATGCAAGAATATGCACACTCACACCTAAAAATAGCCCGCCACGCAGGCGGGCGCACTATCGGGTTGAAGCGGGATCGCTCGCTACACACACAGAAATTACCGGCGAGATGGCAAGCGAGTTGCTGGATACGATTGGCGGGGGCATAGTGGGGTTCAAACGAGACCCTCATCGTGGGTAATGAATTGTAAAATGAAAACCCTGCAAGCACGTGCTAAACGAATCGGAACCGGCGCCGGATTCCTTTTGGCACTCCTGCCCGCGATCGTTGTTGCTCAGGATGTGACGCATCCACCATCTTCCTCTGATCGCTCATACGCGGCCAAGTTGGGAGGGACCGAGGCAGCAAACACAATCGGTGCTATTCTGCGGGCCGCATGGAAGCCAGGCAGATTAGGACTGGCTGGAAGCTCAGGAAACCCGGCATTTCAAAGTTGGCTCCTGATGACTCGCTGGGCGCAGCTTTTGTCGCGGGAGGAATCCCATGAACTCGCGCGATTTATGCAGCACGGGTTGCTTGTGGACGATAGGGAGAGCGAGAAGACGATCCGATTCTTGCCGCCCGGCTATCATATCCCACCCGATGCGATTCAGGTCGGATTCGATGATGCGCTGAAAATCGTCAGCAGCCCGGCATTTGATATGCAAATGGGGAGCTATTTTTTGCCACCCGGGTTTCATCGGCGGCAGGGAACCCTGGCAGCCCGGGTGAGCCCGGAATTTGCAGCAGCCATGATGACAGACGAAAAATTTCTACGAGTATTTTTTGGAAATATTTCTGATGATGATTTCACGCCCGCAGTGCTTGATGCGCTTTCGAGGATCTATTCTGCGCGCCCGGAAAAGTGGAGTGAATATCAATCCTTGGCCATCGCGCTGGCGCTGGTTTTTGATCAACGGTTGCCAGACTTCTGGCCCCACCATCAGGTTGCACAAGATCTCGTGCCTCGAGCGCTGCCAGACATATTGGAGGCTTTCGACTTTTGGGTCACTGCGCAGGAATCCCGCGCGACACTCAATGACATCCGGAAATTAGAACCCGACGCGTTGAAATTTATCGTCGATGCGCCGGTGGAGTTTTCAGAGCTCACATGGGCGCAGCAAAACGTCCGGTTCCCACGCACCGACTGGGAGCGTGCATTTTCGTCCATCGCTTACACGCATGACCGCATAGCGGCACAGCAGTACGATTGGCAGGGCTCGCGATATCTTCTGGATGAAATCCAGACACGCGGGGGGATTTGTGTGGATCAAGCGTATTTTGCGATGCTTTCTGGCAAGGCGCGCGGATTACCGACGTTATACTTTGCTGGCCAAGGAAGCGACGGCGGACATGCGTGGTTTGGATATCTCCGTGGCGAGGGCCGCTGGGATCTCGACTGCGGCAGATATGAAAACCAGAACTACGCGGTAGGGGAAGCCCTTGATCCGCAATCGTGGCGCTACATCAGCGATCATGAACTCGAGAATCTTGCGCGCAGTTTTCGTCGAAGCGATGCCTATGTGGCATCCAGTAATGACGTCGTCATGGCAGAAATGTTCGAATCGCACGGGGCTATCGATTCCGCTGCGGCAGCCCTGGAGAGCGCAATCGCGACCAGTCCGAAAAATCCGGATGCTTGGCAGGCGAGGGCCGAGTTTCTAGCCCGTCACGATATGCCCATGGACATCCGCGTCGCCCATCATGAGGCCGCACTAAAGCAGTTTCCCAATGACAATGATCTCCGGGTACACCAACAACGAGCGCTCGCAAGTCTTGCATCCAGCTCCGGAGACGCCGCCAAAGCAGAACAGCTTCAGAAGGCAATCATTAGGCAAAATTCGCAATCCCGATCGGACATCAGCGTGCAAGCAGCAGCTGAAAGCATTCGCAAACGACTCACCGAAGATGATGTGAAGTCTGCGCTGAAAGAACTGCGCAATGTGCTATCCCGACTTGGTAAGACGGCCGGGGGGAATATTTTCTATGAGATTGTAAAGCCCACGGTCTGGTATCTGCGCGAGAACGGAGAACCCGACCTGGCCTTGCGGGTGATCGGTGACTCACGCCGTGCCATCGACCCCGACTCCGGCGGCATTCTCGATGTGGATTTCTCAAAGCTCGAAGCCGACGACCCGAGTGCGCGGCGTTGAGGAACTACTCTCTCCGATTTTCCGCTTACTCGCGGATGCCTCCCCGGATGCGGTCCTTGCGTTCTTCGGCTTCTCCCTCCAGACGCCGGACCTCAGATGAAAGTTGCTTGCGGAGCGCTTCGGTTTCTCCAAGGTTGCCGGCAGATTGAGCAATCTCCCCCTCAAGAAGTAATCGCCGCTCTGCAATTTTCGATTGATATAAACTTTCGATTTCGGCGATTTCTGCTCGTTGGGAATCAGTCAGTTTCTGGCTCGGCGCCTTGGCTTCGAGCCTCTCCATGGCAAGTTCGTATGCGGATTTCATAGGACTATCATCTTACGGGATCAGCCACGGCAAGTCCATTGCATCCCGGTTTTCCAGGTTACCATCCACCACCACCATCGCTGGATGCGTATCAATCCGGAGAGGTGCCAGCACCTTCTAAAATACCAGAGAACTGCTCGGCCCAAGATTGTTCGACATCCAGCGCGAGCGCGTAAGGAAGGAAATTTTCGAACAACTCCGAGGTCCGATCCGGCGGATTTTCCAGATTTAACCGGTCGGCTTCATCGACGGTAGAGAGTGTCGAAAGCCCCGGATCTGATCGCGAATCCGCTGCCCGTCGGGAGTCGGGTGCTTCAGCAGATATTGGAACACAACGACCATCGCGATACCCAAAAGATAGATGACGCTCACCCAGATTGATGGGGCATCAATGCGCATCCAAACTCCGAAAATCCATCCGAGGAAAAATGGAATTGCAAAGAGAGTTATTGGGATGGCTGTTCATTCGCTGCTGCCCCTGATGGCAGACAGGATCATGTTGGAAAGTGCCGCGTATCCAATCGACCAGAGCGTCATCCAGACGAGCATGAATCCCGCGACTTCGAGTTCCTGCGCGTTTAGAATTGAGACCGCCACAGATACGAAGGTGATCAGGAGTCCAATGACCCACAATCTGGTGTTCGATGCATACATTGCCCCAGATTTTTTCATTACACCCGTGCTTAACTTCTTACGCGCGGATTGGAGTATTTGGTGATTCCGGGAGTGCAGATCCAACGGCGTGCCAGCGGCGAATAGGGCGACACAAAGCTGACGTCCCTTGTAGTCGAGCACGGCGCCGTCGCGTTGGACGAGCTGGTAAGTCCAGGCAACCAATACACGGACCGTGAGCGCATCTTGGACTGCCAAGTGCAGAACCGCTGCGGCAAAACTGCGGCCGTCAAACTTCCCAAGGCGATCGAGGCAACGGACGTCCTGCGGTGTCATGCCCACGGGTGGGGCGTAGAGCGCGATGACCACACGGCGTTCCGGATCACGGCCGAATGCGGACCAGACGATGAAATAATACCCTCCAGCGACCAGGATCCCAGGGAGCGCAAGAAGAACACCGATGTTTGATTGTATAAGAGTGAACACCTCGGTTTATAACGATCGTGAATCCCTCGTTGGCTGCGAGCGGTGGCGTCGTCTGGAGGAATGCGTCACAACCCGTCTTTGCGCATACGCTAAAATCTTTTTCGAGGGACCCTGCGGGTCCAGTGAATGCCGCAATTTTGTGCACCGCCGCTCCCGGAGGTAGATCCACACATGCCGATGCCTGAAGAATCGGAAACGCCCATTCATTCCCGGTGCCGTTCCAATAGAGCTCATCGTAGTCGTCAAAAAATCTCAGGTGACGGTCAGTGCGAAAGCGAATTCTGTAGGTGACTACTCCCGGGCGCAACGGCACGTCTTCGCGGCCAATATAGAGGGCACTCCATTCGCCCGCGCTTCCGTATACCAATTTCCTGTGGTGCCATCGCACTCGACCGATTCGACTTCAAATGGCCCCTCAACCTGAAGCTCCAACCATCCCGATACAACGTGGGAAAATCGAGGATCTCCTCTGCTGCAACTCAGTGGGCAAGCACGGCGACGCAGATGAGTCTGGCCAACCATCCCAGTCGGAGATTCACAAATTCACCTCCAGGGTGTCGCGTTGGAGGACCGAGTCCACTTCGAAAAATGTGCCAGGCGTGAATCCGAAGAGCCCGACAATGAGGTTGGTCGGAAACAACTCGGCTAGGTTGCGGAAGTCGCGGACGGATCCATTGAAATATCGTCGGGCATTTTGCAAATTGTCCTCAATGGCGACGAGCTTCGTCATTAGGTCTTTGAAGTTCTCTCCGGCCTTGAGATCAGGGTAATTTCGACGACTGCCACGAGCGCAGGCACAAGATCCGCGCGTTTTTTGAGTTGTATATCCACACCGCTCCACGCTCCACGCTTCCGACTACTGATTTCTGGCTCTCACAAAACGATTAAAGCCAGCCAGAAGCCACCACCCGAGAATCCCTATCAGTCCGATGACCATCCCTATCGTCATCGCCGTTCCCGAATGAGTTTCGCGTAGGTGTGCGCCGGACTGTCCCCGAGGTGATCACGCATAACCCGCTTTGCATCGGATTGATAGTCGATGGAATACAACCCAAATCGCGGTGTATAAGAACCCCATTCGTAGTTGTCCGTCATCGACCAATGCATGTAGCCGATGACTGGACATCCTTCGCTTCGCAGTTTTTGGACTTCGCGCACATGGTAGGAAAGGTAGTCGCTGCGGCTGATGCCATCCCTGCGGTGATGGGAGGCGCTGTTGTCGGATTTGCGGTGGAGGGCCATGCCATTTTCTGCAATCAAAATTGGCCGGTCATATCGCATGGCGTAGTATTTGCAAAAAAATCCCAGCCCCTCGGGCAGGAGTCGCCAGTCCCACCATTTGCTCGTGAATCCATCGAGCAAATGCGCCCGGAGATTCGACGAGGAAAATTCCAGATCTCTGAACGACGGCAAGCGAAACATATGGCCTGCAAAAGGATCATAATAGTCGACTCCCACGAAATCAAATACCCGGGCTCGCGGTGAATCTGCGAGCGTTGTCAAAAAATAGCTCCAGTTTTGCATCGTGAAAAATTTGGGTGCAAAGTAATCGATTGTCAGGTGAAACAACCGCCCGAGCCAGACGAAGAGATCGGATTGAAACGGCAGGCCTGAATTTTCGATGGCATCCCGCAGTGCGGCACATCCCTCGGCAAACATCACTTCGATATTAGTGACTCCATTCTCGCGGGACGAAAGCAAATCGAGAATAACGAGGTCTGACCAGTAGGTGTCACTGCAGAACGTATTTGTGGTCACCAGTGGAGTGGCATATTCCTGCGTCTGGTAGATGTCGTGGATGACGTTGTATGCACGCACGTGGCCCGCAAGGAGTCGATTGTATGCCCTTAGCGCCACATCCGGCCCAAACTCCTGTCCAGGGAAATGCGGCGTCAGGTAGGTATTTTGAACCAGAATATTTGGTTCGTTGATCGTGATAAATATCCCGATGGGATTGCATTTGTGCACCGATACCATGCGTTTCGCGATCCGTGTGACGACGTGGTCCACGAACTCGGCAAATAGCCGCACCGTCCGGTCCTCCAGCCAGGCATCGACTCCGAGCCACGCCGGGTGTGTAAAATGCTGGAGCGTGACCACGGGCTCCAGGCCGGCTTCGCGGCATGCTGCGATCCGGTCCGCATAGGCGTCGATGGCGGCGTCATCAAATGGCGGCGGGATATCCTGGCGGGAGTCGTCGGATGTCGGTTGCACGCGCGCCCACTCGATACCCATCCGGAAGGAATTCAACCCCAATGAGGCAGCCAACTTAAAGTCCTCGGTGTAGCGCTCCCAAAACTCCGCTGCACGCCCAGTTCGGGCAAATCGGCCCGTTTTTTCCGCGATGGCCCAGTTATTCTGTGGTTCCCCGGTCCCATTAAACCCTCCCTCGCTCTGATATCCGGATGTCGACACGCCCCAAAAAAAGCTTCCGGTCGCTTCAGTAGACGTGAAGGAGTTCGGTTTGGATGGATTCAAATCAGTCATCAATAAATTGGCATCGACCGCAGCCGATCAGGTATCCATCGACTTTCTAAGGCTTTTTTCTTCGCGGCGCGAAATTGTTTTCGGTGTCGTGTGTTCGCCTGATAGGACATGCGCCACCACGTCGCGTGCGGCATTGGGCCGTCCGAGCCGCCGAGCATTGGCCGACATCCGGGCGAGTCGCTCGGGATCAGACAGGAGTGCGGAGAGTTTATGCGCAAGCACGGTGACTTCCACGCACTTCACGGCGGCACCATTCTCCAAGAGCATATCAGAATTGCGCTCTTCTTGTCCGCCAATCGGATCCAGGATCACCATGGGAAGCCCGCAAGCCAGCGCCTCCGCGGTGGTCAGCCCGCCCGGTTTACTCAAAAGTAACGTTGCCACCGCCATCAACTCGCGCATTTCCGTGGTGTGCCCTAACACCCGAAAATGGGCGGCATCCCCCACCGTGAGTTCTTCGATCTCAGATCGCATCTGTTCATTTCGCCCACACACAATGACGGCTTGATATGGCATTTTAAGTCGCCGCAACCGCCGGACGACGGCGGCCGCAGGGCTGAGCCCTAGGGTCCCCCCTGCCACGAGCAAAATGGGAACCTCCGGGTCGAGCCGGAATTTCTTACACAGCGCCACACGATCTACGGGGTCTGCAAATGCGGGGTCAATCGGAATTCCCGTTACCCGCACGCGATCCGGCGGCAATCCCAGTGCTTCCATGTGAATCCTATCTTCCTCCTGCGAAACAAAGTACTGGTGAAACGCGCGTGCGATCCACATGGCATGGAAGTGAAAATCGGTCACGACGATGCTGAGTTCGATTTTGATTTGCTCCTTACGCAAAAAATGGGCAAGGACACCCGCGGGCATGAAATGCGTGCAAACAACTTTATCAGGCCGAAAATCCCGGATCAGATTGAGAAGGGGCATCGCTTGCGGCAAATCGATCAGCAGTCGCACCCGGTCCGTCACCCAGGGGTCGTCGCTAGTTTCATACCACCATCCAAGAAACTCGGGCGTGACTTCCGACAAACGTTTATAGAGTGCCGAATAGAACTGCTTGTGCAGGATATTTGTGTGGTCCAGAGAGTCATCCGAGAGAACCTCCCCGACTTCGGGTCGCTCGCGGAAGGCCGCAGCCAAGGCATCCGCCGCACGAACGTGCCCGGATCCCACGGACGCGGATAATACCAGAACCCTGATTTTTTCGTCCGCATTCATTGGCGTGGGGATGTTGACCAGATCGCCTCCTATGCAGAAGACGTGCTCACTGCGCAGCAGCGAGACGGTCTGCTTTCTCGGCGGCAAGTGCGGTCAACTGGCCCTGGCGGGTAGCGATCTTTTGCTTCTGCCACGCATCAAATTCTTCCTGCGTGACCACGCGGATCGACGCCTTCATATTATAATGTCCGGTGCCGCAGAGCTGGTTGCAGGCAAGGTCAAACCTGCCTGTGCGGGTGGTCACGAACCACATCCAATCGATGGTTCGTCCGGGTACCATGTCTTGATACAAACGGAATTCGGGCACGAAGAAAGAATGGATCACATCCCGCGAACGGAGGACCACATGCACGGGTTTCCCGACGGGAATGACGAGCTCCGTGGACGTAAAATCATCCGCCATTTCAAAATCTTCACGGATCATACCAAAGCGGTTTTCTAAGGTCATTTTCTCCAGCGCTACCTCTTCGAGCTTTTGATCCGCGCCTGCGTAGCGCAGGTCAAAAGCAAATTGATACCCGACGATTTCGACCACTAGGGCATCTTCAGGCACCGGCCGCTGCGTGAGTTCCTCCCAAACCCGGTTACTCCAAATCGCAAGACCTAAAAAGACAACCGTCGGGAGAGCAGTCCATACAATCTCGAGCGCATTGTTTCCATGGCAATAATGTGCTTTAACACCTGCGCGACGGCGGTAGCGGATGAGATAGTAAATAAACACGGACTGCGTGAGAAAAAAGATGGCTGCAGTGAGAATGAAAATAAATCCCAAAAGTTCATCCGTCTTCTTGCCCCCTTCCGTGGCTACAGGTGGTGCCCAATAGAGACTGGAAACCCGGGATTCCGCTACCGCGTCGGGGATCAGAAACGGCGCGAGGAAGCACGCCAGCAAAACCAGCAGGTGGAAACGGGAAACGCTCGGAAATTTCATTTGGTCAGAAAAGCGTAAGTTTTCTTTTGATTCAGTGCAACCGAGATTTAGGTCTCCAACCGGATCACGATGCTTCGGCGACAGCATTCTCACCCTCGCTATCGGGAACTGGCAGCGGATCACGTTTTAGATTCACACGAATGACTCGTCGATTATCGCAATCAGTCACGGTGGCAACCCAATCTTCAATTCGGACAGATTCGCCCATGGTCGGGAGATGTCCGAGTTGGGAGGTCATGTATCCTCCAATCGTCGTGACGTCTGCACTGGCAAAATCGGCATCGAGCTTGTCTTCCAGTTCGTAGAGAGCGTGGGTGCCTTCCAGCTCAAACTCGGATTCGTTGATGTGGGTCACATCCTCCTCCGGGGTGTCGAATTCATCCTGAATCACCCCGACGAGTTCTTCGATCACGTTGTCGAGGGTCACAATCCCGACTGCTCCGCCGTATTCATCGACGACGATGGCCAGGTGGGCGTGGCGGGTAAGGAAAAACCGGAGGAGCTTTTCGAGAGGCATCATCTCGGAGACGTGCAACACCTCGCGCTTGATGTCCATGAGGCTGCCTTTTCCAGCGTGGACGAGCGCGAGCAAGTCCTTAATGTGCACCAGCCCAAGCGCACCATCCAGATGTTCGCGGCAAATAGGAAAGCGGGTGTGCCGGGATTCGATGATGTGGGCCAACTCATCATCAAACGGCTCATCCATATCAATGAAGACCACATCGCCTCGCGGCGTCATGATATCCCGCACGATACGATGTTTGAGATCGAGGGCATTGATGACGAGCTCTTTCCCCATCGCGGACACTTCGTCGGATTTTTGACTTTCGGAAAGAATCACACGAAGCTCCTCTTCGCTGTGTACGAGTTCAGATTCCCCGGCGGGCTCAATGCGGAAGACCCGGCGGACGAGAGCGTTGGCGTTGCCGTTCAAAAACCAGATGGCCGGTTTGAACAGAAGATAAAATAACCGTAGTGGACGGCTCACCAGTAGCGAGATTTCCAGGGCCTTACGGATGGCGAGCGACTTGGGCACCAACTCCCCCAGCACGATGTGGAGGTATGTGATAACTCCGAATGCGATGATAAATGAGATGCCATGGACCACGACCGGGGCGGTAATCCCCGCTCGAAACAGAAACGGCTCAATAACCGCCGCAAGGAACGGCTCGCCCAACCAGCCGAGTCCCAGGCTGGCAAGCGTGATTCCAAGCTGGGTAGCGGACAAGTATTCGTCGAGATGCGCTACGATTTTGCGCGCCTGAGCGGCATTTTTAACATTCCCTTCAACCAACGGGTCGATTTGACTCGCTCTCACCTTGACGAGTGCAAACTCGGCGGCGACAAAAAATCCATTTAGTAGGACGAGTGCCAATAACGCAAGAAAGCGCAGGAAAATCGAGCTGGAGCTGTCCCAGTTTTCGATTACCGGGGCCTCTGCCGCCATGGCAAACAGGGGAAAAATCATATCAGACATGAATAAAATCGCAGCGCCATTTTTTGGAGGAATATCCGGCGCCGCGTGCTCCGCTAGAGCTTCTCGTAAGCGCCATGGTCGCGACGTTTAAGGATTTGAAACCCCGCGCTCTTCGCGTCCGAAACCGATATGGGCTTGGATGCGCGGGGAGTGGTGGTATGCGACACCACCTTGCGCACCGGCTTTTTGCAAAGCGGGCAGTGCGTGAGTGGGTCGCGATCCATGGGCCGCTTCAGCTCAAAGCGTCCATTGCAAACTTTGCAAGAGCCTTCGAGCGGCTCGTATTCGTAAATCGGCATAAGATGATCCCTCTGCGAGAGCCACCCCGAAAACAAATTGGGGGGGCCGCCCGGGCGGCTGGTAATCCAGCTCAACCCATGGGGCGGCGGGTTACCAACTCGCCTTGGTGACACCGGGGATCAAGCCGGACGATGCGAGTTCTCTGAAAGTGATACGGGAGAGTTTGAAGCGGCGGAGATAAGCACGACGCCGACCGGTAATCAAACACCGGTTAACGACCCGGGTAGGGCTCGCATTACGAGGCAGCTGCGAGAGGCCGATATAATCGCCTTTCGCTTTCAATTCTGCACGAATTTCTGCGTATTTTTCGACGGTTGCGCGCTTGCGTTTATTACGCTCAAGCCAGGATGTTTTAGCCATAAGGAACTCGGAACAATATGAGATCACCGCCTGGATGCAATGCTAAACTTCAAGAATTTTACAGCGAAGCGATGTCTCGGCAGCTATCGACCTGTGCAAATCTGTCAAGCCATGCTAAACGTCGATCGATGGGCGAAAATGTGCGAATGTGGTTTGACGCTGGGATTCTCCGTGCGCTGGGCCGCCTGAGAGTGGCGACGCGTCGCCCTGTGGGCGGGCGCTTGCGCGCCAATCGCATGGCCAGACGCACCGGGGCCAGTGTCGAATTTGCGGAGCACCGAACGTATGCGCACGGTGACGACCCGCGGATGCTCGACTGGAATGCCTACGGCCGCCTGGATCGGCTTTACACGCGTTTGTTTCACGATGAGGAGGATATGCACGTCTGCATCCTCGTGGATTGCAGCGCGTCGATGCGGACCGCGCTGGCTGAGGGTGTGGAAAAGCTTGCCCTCGCGCGGCGGCTGGCGGCGGCGTTGGGGCATGTGGCGCTCGCGGGGCAATTGCAGGTAAGCGTCGGGTTTTTCGCCGACACACTGGCTTGTTTTTCAGAGCCGATGCGCGGGAGGGGCCGGTTTTATCGGCTCCTGGACTGGCTGGATCGAATCCCGCCTAGCGGGGAAGGCACTTCTTTCAGCGCGGCTCTGGATGCAGTAGCCGCGGCATCTCCGCGCAGGAGCCTTATCATTGTGATCAGTGATTTTTTAGATTCTCAGGGGTTCGAGCAACCGCTGCGCCGATTGCTTCATCGACGCTGCGATGTTGCAATGGTGGAGCTTTTTGAGCCATTCAATCCGAACTCACTACCCGCGGGTAACCTCCTGCTGGTCGATGCTGAGACGGGAGGGGAAATCACTCTCGATTCAGGACCTGAAGCGAGGCGCACCCTAGCTGCACATGTCGATGCCCGGTCGGAGAGGATCGGAAATTGGGCAAGGCAAAGTGGGATTCCGCTTGCACGCGTTGATGCGTCTCTCGATGACGACGCTGCGATCCGGATGCTGATTGAGGCAGGAGTGCTCAGCCAATGAGCTTTTGGTTTCCCGCAGCATTTGCGTTTCTGGGATTGGTCCCATTGGTGGTTTTGCTCCACTTATTGCGGCGTCGGCGGCAGCGGCTGGTAGTGCCGTCCCTGCTTCTCTGGGTTAGCACCGAGTTGCAACAGAAGCACAGACCGGGAATCGGCAAACTCGGAAACTTCCTCGCGCTGCTGCTGAGTCTGATCATCCTTTTACTGCTTATTCTTGCCATAGCGAGACCTGACAGCGCGTGGTGGTTCCGCGAGCATTCCACGCTGGTAGTATTGGACGCCCGAGCCCGTATGCAGGCCGGAGCGGGAGATGGCCGCACGGTCTTTGATCGCGCCCGTTCGGAGGCGGAAGTAATCGCAGCGCGAGCCAATTCCAGACATCGAATCGGGCTGGTGGTCTTCCCGGGAGGAGCTGTCATTCCTTTTTCCAATCGTCCGCAGCCGCTCCTCGAGGCTCTTGCCCGGACGGAAGCGACGGAGGCGGGTGGAGACCTCGAGGAGGTGCTACTAAGCGTGAGAGATGCCGCACCGGATGCCCGTATCGCTGTTATTACAGATCGCCAAGCACCCGCTCTCGCAGGGGATAATGTTTCTGTAATCGGACTGGGATCTCGACAGGATAACGTCGCTATCACTGCATTTGCCGCACGCCCCTCTTCAAACTCGGTAGGAATGACGGATGTCTTTTTACGCATTGCCAACTTCGGAGCGATTGGCCAGCCGGTGGACGTGGAACTCCGGCTGGATGACACGTTGATTGATGTCGCAAGGTCCGAGCTTGCTGCTGACAACTCCTTCGAGCGAACGTTTTCCCTGCCGACAAAGAGTCTCCGCACCTCGAAGAGTGGAATCCTCACAGCAAAAGTCACAGCTCCTTCGGATGCGTTGAGTGCAGATAATGTTGCACAACTCCTTTTCTCCACGGGAGCTTCTCCGCGGGTCTTACTGGTGAGCGCCGACGATGGATTTATCGAGAAGGCCGTTTCGGCAGACGCGGGAATCGAGTTCGAGCTATTGCGCCCGGAAGCGTGGCAACCTGGATTCGCCGCCGCATTTCCAGCCGTGATTTTTGATCGATGGATCCCGGCATCGATGGCGGACGGAATACAAATCGAAGGGAATTTTTTCTTTGTCGGGGTGACCCCGTGGAGCAACAGCGCCCCGCCATTGGTCAATCCGGCAGCGACGGATACCGACCAGACAAGCCCGCTCCTCAGAGGCATCACTCTGGATGGGTTGCAGGTGGAATCCGCGTTGGCGATGAAAGTACCTGACGGAGCGGGCTGGAAAACGGTCATCGCATCCGGGGATAATGCCCTAATTTTGACTTACCAAGACCCTGTTGATCCGGCTCGCCGGAGTGCGGTGCTCGGGTGGGACCCCGCTGACTCAGACCTCCCTCAGCGCGTGGCATTTCCCTTGCTTGTAAGCAATACGTTGAGCTGGCTGGTTGGCTTGGAGACGCCCGCAACGCTTATCGCGGGCCGTCAAGCACCTGAGCGGGCGGGAATCTATTCGAAAACATCCATCCCCGGTGTGCCAACCGGTGCGGCGGTGAATCCGGATTCAATGGGCGAATCCAATCTGCGATTCGAATCGCCTCCCGATGCCCTATCGGGTCCAGTCTCTACCAGCGGGAGATTCCCCCAGCTTTGGCAGGCATTGCTGATTGGCGCGTGTGCTCTCTTAGTGTTGGAGTGGGTGGGATTTCACCGCCGATGGCTGACTTGAGGCCGACTACGGGCGTATTTTATTCACCGAAGGTTTTCAATACCTTGCGCCGAGCCTAGGATTTCTGCGATACGTGGTGGTTCGCGCATGGCAAAATCAGGAAAATCAGGATTCGACGAAGTAACAGGTATCGTGCTCATAGGTGCGGGAATTCTACTTTTCCTGGCGCTCGTCTCGTATGATCCCGCTGATGTGCCCGGTTCGTTGCCTTTCAGCTCCATGGCTCCGCAAAATGCGAAGGCCGGGAATTTCATCGGAATCGCAGGTGTCCTTGTTGCAAATTTGCTCTACTTTCTTTTTGGCGCAGCGTCGTATTTGATTTCGGTGCTTCTGCTGGGATTTGGCACCGCAAAATTGCTTTTGGAGCGGTTCGCGCTGCCCAGTCGCCTCGGCTGGAGCGTATTGTTTGTCCTGTGTGGTGCCAGCCTTCTGCATCTGCAGCCGTATTTTCTGACGGGGTGGGAAGATGCATTCAAAATCAGGGGACCTGGGGGTTGGTTTGGATACCATCTCGGAGGCCGCGCCTTCCAGAACGTGGTCGGAGATGTCGGTTCGGCGATTATTCTCGTTGTCCTTTACCTCGTCAGCTTGATCCTGATCACCGGGTTTCATCCGATTCGATTTATAAAGCTCACGATCGCCGCGATCGGCGACTGGCTGGAACAGCGCAAACAAGCGCGCCTCCAACGCCTGAGCGACAGGGAGCAGTTCGAAGCACGCCACAAAGAATTGGAGAAACAATCCGAGCGGATCACCAAAACGATGCGGAAAAAGGGTATCGCCAACCCGGAACCCACACCAGAACCTGAACGCGAAAAGTTTCCTGAACCAAAAATCATCGATGCGTCCGTCCCGCCTCCACCCCGTAAACCCACACTAGAAGAGGTTCAGGCAAGGGCGAAAGCGAAGGCAAAACCGGAAATCCAATCCGGCCTCAGTGAAGTCAAGATCGACGACTACACGTTGCCATCCCTTGATTTGCTGGATCCCGCAGAGGATGATGACCGAGCCCCTGCGGACCCCCGGGAGCTCAAAGCCACTCAGGACATCATCATTGATACGCTGGCGCAGTTCGCTATCACCGCAAGCCCCGGTGACATCACCAAGGGCCCGACAATCACACGCTATGAGCTCTATCCTGCGAAGGGCGTGCGCGTGGATCGGATCAGCGCACTGGAACGCGACATCGCCCGGGCCACCTGTGCCGAGCGCATCAACATCATCGCTCCCATTCCTGGCAAAGACACGGTCGGCATTGAGATCGCCAATTCCAATAAGGTCAAAGTAACCCTGCGCGAGCTCTTCGAGACCGACGCATGGACGAACAGCAAAGCCCGTCTTCCGCTTGCTCTCGGCAAGGATGTTTACGGCACGGCGATCATCGCAGATCTCGCGCAAATGCCCCATTGCCTCGTAGCGGGAACGACGGGAAGCGGCAAAAGCGTATGCATCAATGCCATCATCGCCAGCCTGGTATTCAAATTCACCCCGGAGCAACTCCGGTTCATCATGATCGATCCGAAGGTCGTCGAGATGCAGATCTACAACGCATTGCCACACCTTGTGACACCGGTGGTCACGGATCCAAAAAAAGTCCTGCTTGCCCTGCGCTGGGTCATTGATGAAATGGAAACCCGCTATCGTGTCTTCGCGAAGTGCGGGGTCCGCAATGTCGCAGGGTTTAACAGCCGTCCAAAGCCGAAGACTCAGGCGGAGCTCGACGCGGAAGCAGCCGCCAAAGGCGAGGAACCGGTTGCCGCCACCGATCCTGTCGGACCAGAAGGTCTCGACACCGCCGAGATTAAAGAGGAGCAGCTCCCAAAAATCCGCGTGCCCCGCGACGACGATCTCATCATTCCCGAGCAAATGCCTTACATCGTCGTGATCGTCGACGAACTGGCCGACCTCATGCAGACCGCTCCGGCGGATGTCGAGAGCGCCATCGCGCGGATCACTCAGATGGCCCGTGCAGCCGGGATCCACATGATTGTTGCCACCCAGACGCCACGGGCTGACGTGGTCACCGGCATCATCAAGGCAAATATCCCCAGTCGCATCGCGTTTCAGGTTGCATCAAAAATCGATAGCCGTGTCATTCTGGATGAAAATGGTGCGGAGAAGCTCCTCGGCCAGGGCGACATGCTTTATCTCCCTCCCGGAACTTCCAAGTTGTTGCGTTCGCAAGGCGTGCTGGTGACCGATGAGGAAATCCGCAAAGTCGTCGAATATGCAGCTGCGCAGGGAGTTCCCCAATTTGAACCTAGCATCCACGAGAAACTCTCGCGCGAATCCGTCCCTGAAGACGAGGTATCTGACGCTGAAGAGGAATTGATCGAAAAATGTCTTGAAATTATTCGCCAAGAGCAGAGAGCTTCGACATCGATGCTGCAACGCCGGTTAAAACTCGGATACGGACGCGCCGCCAGAGTCGTGGATATCCTCGAGCAGCGTGGAATCCTCGGGCCCAAGGAGGGCGCCAAAGACCGTGAAATCCTAATCGATCTCGATTCGCTACCATGAAATCTTCTGCTCAGCCAAAACGAACCATCGGAGCCATGCTCGCCGACCAGCGCGAGCGCCTTGGCATTCCGATCGAACTCGCAGCAAAGGAGAGCCGTATCCGCGCGCAGAGACTTCGAGAAATTGAACAGGATGATTTTTCCGAACTCTCCAACGCCAGCTATGCTCGGATGTTCCTTATTGCATACGCAAAATACCTCGGCATCCCTCGCGAGGATCTCGATGAATACTTGCCCGAACAAGGGCTGCCGGGCGCGGAAAACTACCAATACATCCACGGCGCGTCCAATGTCCTCCCGACGATTCGCCATGAACCCAAGCAATCGCTGAATCCGCGCAAACGGCTCGTGATTACCCTAATCGCGCTGTTTTTGGTGATGGTTTCCGTGACGGCTTTGGGCATCGGAATCTATCTTGCTGTCATGATCCCGCGGATCACTACGAGTGCCGAGGGCACGGAAGCAACTGCGGAGCCGGGGCCAACCACTGGTTTACCGGTCATACCGCCCGGCGCCGAAACGGTGCAATCCGCCGCCTTTCAGAGTTCGATTTCCATCACCGTCTCTGAGATGCCATTGTTGCAAAACACGTCGCAATCGCCCGAACTCACGCTCCCTGAGCCGGAACCAGTGGATCTTCCGGCGGAGACGCAGAAGCCGCAGGCAGCCGCGAGCGCAGGAGATACCTTTGCAGACGATGTCAACTTCCTCCTTGGACCGGCTCCGAGGGAGAGCTCCGAGCCAAACAATTAATTTCCGACCCGATTGCTTCCAACCATGCCATCCAATCCATTAGCAGCCCCGCGTTCCAATCGTCGCGTGGGAATGATCAGTCTCGGCTGCGCCAAAAACCTCGTTGATGCCGAGATCATGCTCGGCGATGCGGCGATGCATGGATTTGAAATCACCTCTGATGCAGATTCGGCGGATGTCATTGTCGTCAACACCTGCGGATTCATCGACAGCGCCAAGCAGGAGTCGATCGATGCCATCCTGAATGCAGGAGCCAAATTGCGAGACGGCCAAAAGTTAGTCGTCAGCGGCTGTCTCTCCCAGCGTTACTCGAGCGAATTGCGCAAGGAACTGCCCGAAGTCCATGCGTTCATCGGGCTGGATCAGGTCGCCAAAACAGGTGAAATTTTAGCCGATCTATTTAACAATGAGGCCAACCAAAGCGTGCTCGATTTGGTGACGCGCGGCTCAAAATACATCCCGGACTACGATACCCCGCGCTTCCAACTCACGCCCCAACATACCGCGTACGTGAAGATTGCCGAGGGGTGCAATCATCCCTGCAGTTTTTGCGTGATTCCGCAAATGCGGGGTCGTCACCGGAGCAGGACTATTGATTCGGTAGTGCGCGAGATCCGCGACAAAGTGGCTTCCGGAGTGCGGGAGATCAATCTGATCAGCCAAGATACCACTTACTACGGAATGGACCTGTGGGAACAAAAGGCAGGACCACGTCAGCCCGTGGATTCGTCCCGCGGTCCCACGCTCACCCGGCTGCTCGATCAAATTGCCGGGATCGAAGGTGAATTTTGGGTGCGCCTGCTGTATACGCACCCGGCCCATTGGAGTGATGAGCTGATTGCAGCAATTGCGCGCAACCCGAAGGTCGTCCCGTATGTGGACATGCCGTTACAGCACATCCACGAGGAAATGCTCGGAACCATGCGCCGCGAAACCTCCCGGCAGCACATTGAGGATCTCATTCTGCGCCTCCGGGCAGGAATTCCGGGACTCGCCATCCGCACGACCTTCATTGTGGGCTTTCCCGGCGAAACCGATACCCATTTTGATTCGCTCATGGAGTTCATCGAACGCGTCCGCTTCGAACGTCTCGGGATCTTTAACTATTCGCAGGAAGATGGTTCCCGTGCGGCAAAAATGGAACACCAACTCCCGGCCGCCACCAAAAACCGCCGTCACCGCCACGCCATGCGTCTCCAGCAGAAGATCGCCGCAGAAGTCGCTGCGGCCCAAATCGGGCAAACCCTGCGCGTCCTGGTGGAATCTCCGCGGATTGCTCGCACCCCGCACGACGCGCCGGAAGTGGACTGTAAAGTTATTCTCACCGAGGACCATCCTGCGGGAACATTTCAGGATGTCATCGTCACCGGCACGCAAGTGTACGATCTGGTCGCGTAGTTTGCCCAGTAGTCGCTCTCCTCGACCGCGGAAGTCGCTACTTTTTGCGACCGCCCATAGCGACCAGTTTTTTGAAATCCTCAGCACCGAGCGGCATGACGCTGAGCCGGGATTGCCGGACGAGTGCAATATTGGCCAGCGATGGCTCTGCCTTCACGCAGGCCAATGCGACAGGGGTGAGCAATTTTTTCACTGGAATCAGATTTACGCACACCCAGTCGCCATCTTCGCTGGTCGGATCGGGATACGCTTCCTTCGTGACTTCACAAGTCCCAATGACTGCCCGTTCTCCTCCGCTGTGATAAAAAAGTACGCGATCCCCAGTTTTCATGGCACGCAGATTGATGCGCGCCTGATAATTCCGCACCCCGGTCCACGCAGTGCCACCATCTGCGACAAATTGATCCCACGGGTACGCCTCGGGCTCCTGTTTTACCAGCCAATGACTTTTCGACATAGGGGCGAACGTAGCAGAGGCCTGCGATGGAATCCATATCATCCTGCGAATGGACGGACCGCGCGCGATCTGGTAGTTTCACAGGTGATGAAAAAGTTCGACCGCATGGAGGCGTTTGTCCGTGAGCTGGACGGTAGAGCTGTCGGAGCGGACCTGCACCCCTGCTACGTCGGCTACTTCACCTGCTTCAACCGCGGGGATTACTACGAAGCGCACGACGTGCTCGAGCATCTCTGGTTGCAGGACGCGGGGTCGGATGAGGCTTTCTTTCGAGGCCTGATCCAGATTGCCGGCGCTTTTGTGCATCTCCGTAAACAATTTCTGGCGCCCGACCATCGCATCGATGGTCGCCGGTTGCGTCCGGCGTCGCGGCTTTTTCGGTTGGGAATTAAAAACGTAAAGCCATACCCCCCGATCCACCATCGCCTGAACGTCGCGGCTCTCATACAACTCTGCGACGAGTATCTCGCCGATCTCGAGTCCACCGGCTTCTCAGTTAATCCGTGGCATCCGGATCGTCGTCCCACGCTCAACCTCGAAGGTTGAGGCTTACCTCTCTCGACTACCGGAATTCAAAAGGAGCACTTGTGTCCCGGATTGCTGCACGACTTGCGGTATCACGTGACCCGGCCATGCTGCGAGCGCGGCCCTCTCGGTGATCAACGCCACCACTTGATCGCCCTGCCACAAGGCGTCAAATTCCTCCTGAGAAAGGAATCGATCCCTCCCGATCCCAAACTCGCGCACCGCAAACTCCAATTCCGGACGTTGTCCCAGCAACCGAATCGACCGGTCCGAATAAAATAGCAGACTACTCCCGGTATCAATCCCGCCGTCATAAACGAGAATAGCATCTTCCGGTAAATCCTTACGCAGCGTCACCGCCATGGAAGCGAGGGAGAAGTATGGTGCCAAATGGGCATACCCGAATACCCCGCAGACAGAAAAGACGACCGCCGCCGCGCCCAAGGCCCACCATGCCGCGCTCCGACGGACAATCGCCCAAACCATGCACGCCGTGGTAACGCCGAAAGCCAGGACTCCGACCCTGGCCAACGATTGCCAAAGGCCTGTGTCTAGTCCCGCGAGCGTTGACCACGCTGTGGCCCGGTCCGCAACCGCAGCGGGCCCTCCCCCGTTCGTCCAATCGACCAGCAGCATCGTTCCGGACGCCATCAACCCAAGCAAACAAACGATGCCCACACTGATCAGAGAAATCCTCGCCCATCCCGCAGCGAAGGCGATGGCTGTGATTCCAGCGAACGCACTCCACATGCTCATCGCGTAATAGTCTTGCCGCTGCCCAGTAAACATCACAGAGAGTAAAATAACCGCAGTCCACACCACAAAAAACCGCACCGCGGGCGCTGTGGTCGGCTTTGACAGCTGGACAAGTCCATTTTTCCAGCCGGATATCACAGCGATGGACCAGGGGAAAAACCACCCGAAATGAAGCACAAGGAACTGCCAGCGCGGAACCGGGGAGTAGTTGGTCGCGGGCGCACCCGTTCCCACGACATGGCCCATGTGCTCAGTAAAATGCAGATTTCGAAGGAATCCCGGGAATCGCGCCTCCACGGCGAAATGCCATGGCAGGCAGATTAATAAAAACGCGAGAATCCCCGGCCAAGAAATAAGGCGCCTCAAACCGTGGCGCCACGGACCAATCCAAGCGCCTGCAGCAACGATTATAACGAGCGGATAAATCAGTCCGTGCCAGCCTTTGGTGAAGCATGCGATGGCCGCAAATATCCAGAATCCCACCGCCCATTGGGCAGGCTGTCGGCCAATCGACGTGCACATTTTAACCCCGCAGAACAGCGCCCACGCGATGCAGGCGCTGAACATCGGCTCCGGCATGATAATCCGCGCCAGCGTGGCTGAACCGAGAGAGGTCAGGAGGACAATTCCCGCGAGGAATCCTGTGTGGTGCGATTTGGTCAACGTCGTGACCAGGCACGCGGTCGCCAACACCCATGCCACTACTGCTAATGCGCCGGGAACTCTTGCTGCGAATTCGTTTACCCCCACGACTTGGAACGAGGTCGCCATCATCCAATAAAGCAGCGGCGGTTTTACCAGACGGGGAATACCATTGTTTTCCGGGATTATCCAATCCCCGCCTTCCGCCATGATTTTGGCAGCGCCCGCATACTGTCCGTCGGTTTCGTTATAAAGGGCTCCCACCCCAGCGAAACCCAGTTGGAGAACCAACGCAAGCATCGCGAGCGCCGCCAACCACAGCCACCCCCGGCTGCGCCACAGGTCCCCCATCACGCCAAAGGACTGGAAGAAAAGGCAAAGGGAAATCCATCCGGCAGTCGCAGCGGCCGCCCCTCCGGCATTTGCACCAGTGCAAGCGACTGGCGGCACACGGCGAGCACCGCACCATCAGATGGTCGGACGACTTCGAAGGCGCACCAGAAGCGAATGCGTGAAAATTCTGCGATCCGTCCATGGACCACTAGCGTGTCGCCCAGCAGCGCTGGTTTTTTGTAATCGATCTCCGTCCGCGTGACCACGGCGTGAACCCCGGTTTTCCGGACCTCCTCAAAACTCATGCCCATTTTGATGGCAAGCTGCGTCCGGGCGAGTTCGATAAAGCGCAAATACACGATGTTATGCACCACTCCACCTGCATCGGTGTCGTAATACATCACCTGAATCTCCGTAGAAATCGTTGGGTTTTCAGCGCCGTCCATCTGGCAAGTATGCGTAAGTCATTCGCGACACACAATCGCGATTGTTATTGCACTTTCATTATGTTTTGGGAGGGCAACCGCAGCCTTTCGGTCTCGTTTTCCTTGCGCCAACACGGTTGCGGTCGTATGAATTTCGCATCGACAGCTGTCTGAGAATCGAAATGTCTTAGACACTTAATCCAACTCCTTTTTTTTAAATGACCGCTACGGCAACCGAAGTCCAGATGCTCAACGTCCAAGTCGACGGTGAGTGGAAACAGTTTCCCAAAGGCACCCGCCTTATTGAGGCCTGCATGAAAAGCGGGAAATACATCCCACATTACTGCTACCACCCAAAACTTAGCAGCCCGGGCAACTGCCGGATGTGTCTGGTCGAGATGGCAATGCCGAAAATGACACCGGATCGTAAGCCGGAGATCGGCGAAGACGGAAAGCCTCTCCTGAATTGGAGCCCGAGACCGGTCATTTCCTGTGCGACAGATATTTCCGAAGGCATGGGAGTGCGCACATCGTCACCCCTCGTCGAGGATTGCCGCAACGGGGTAATGGAATTTCTTCTCATCAACCACCCGCTCGATTGCCCGATTTGTGACCAGGCAGGCGAGTGCCGATTGCAGGAGTTTAGCGTCGAGTTCGGCAAGGGAGAGTCTCGATTTATCGAAGAAAAAGTCAAAAAGCCCAAGCGGGTCGACATCGGCAAAAATATCATGCTCGATGACGAACGATGCATCATGTGCTCGCGATGCGTCCGGTTCATGCAAGAAGTGGCAAAGGACGATGTGCTTGGATTCGTGAACCGCGGAAGCCACACCTCACTTGCGGTGTATCCCGGCAAGCGGCTGGACAATAATTATTCCCTCAACACGGTAGACATTTGTCCCGTGGGCGCGCTCACGTCCAAAGATTTTCGTTTCAAGATGCGGGTTTGGTTCCTCAAGGAAACGAAAAGCATCGACGTCAATTGTGGACTGGGAGCGAACATCCTCATCGGAAGCCGCGAGAACGTCATCTACCGCATCACTCCCCGCGAGAATGATTTTGTGAATTCGTGCTGGATGCCCGATTCACACCGCCTCAATTTCCATTACCTCAACGATGAAACCCGCCTCAAAGAGCCGATCCTCAAAGGCGATCAGGCCCAGCCCAAATGGTCCCGTGCTCTGGAAGTTGCCGGCAGCCAACTGAAGCGGCTTTCTGCGAGCGAGGTGGCTGTCATCGCATCGGGGCGCATGACCAACGAAGAATTATTCCTCACCGGCAGGCTCGCCAAGGCACTCGGGGCGGACCTGATTGATATTCTGCCGCGTCCGCAAGAGGGTGATGGATTCTTGATTTCAGATGACGGGAACCCCAATACCACCGGTGCAAAGCTTCTGGGAATTGCCCCAAGCACACCCGGCGCCAATCTAAAAGCGATCGCTGCCGGAGTGGCCTCAGGTGCCATCAAGGGACTCGTCGTCCTCGGCGAAGACGCGACGGAATGCGGAATTCCAGAGACGGATCTAGCCAAGCTGCAGGCACTCATCGTCACGTCAATCCTGCCAAATAATACAACCGCGCTGGCAACCGTCCTATTGCCATCTGCCGGGTTCTCCGAAAAACGGGGCACGATGATTAACCTCGCAGGCAGGATCCAACGCCTCAACCGCGCCACTGCTTCGCCTGGTCAGGCCCGGGATGATTGGGAAGTCCTCAGGGACCTGATTCAAGCCGTTAGCGGCAGCAACGGGATCTATGCCATTGAGGAAGTATTCAAACTCATGGCAACCGAGACCCCCGCGCTGGCCGGCCTTTCCATGGCACGCATCGGTGACCTCGGATTGGAACTCCAACTCGCAGACCTCGCTCCGCGCCGATTGGTCGGATAAGGTCTAAGTGCGCGTGACTCCGCGCACCGAAGACGATACCTCACCGTCAGGAAACCGGGTTACAATAGGCACTCCAGAGCGCAGATTTTCTGCGCTTCGCAAGATGTTTCCTGCGGCATCGGTCGTGATAGTGAAGCCTCGTGACAACGTCGCAGCGGGGCTCAACGCACAAAGCAGATCACCCGCACGGTTCAAGCGCTGCGTCATAGCAATGATCCCACGCTGTGGGATCTCACACAGAACTTTCTCGTAGCGATCAAGTCGTTCCTGAGTCCGTCGAATCATTGCATCGGGCTTGTAGATCAAAAGCACCTTGCGGGAGTGGTCGAGTAACTGGCGGACCTGGTCGATCCGGCTCTGCATGGCAAGAGAGATTTTTCTATCCGCATCGTCGATCTGGAACGTGGTTTGTTCGATCCTGCGCCGAGGTTCCCTCAACCACCCCGCGCGTTCCAGCGCGGAGAGATTCGCAGCGATCAGACGGAGGTGAGCGTTCACCGTTTGAAGTAACCGGCGTTCCTGCGCTGATACAGCACGTATTATTTCAACTCCATCCGCAGCCAGAATTTCCGCTGCCGCACTCGGCGTCGGCGCCCGGAGATCAGCCACAAAATCAGCGATGGAAAAATCGATCTCATGGCCCACGGCGCTGACCACCGGAATCGAAGAATCCGCAATGGCACGCGCTACAGACTCTTCGTTGAACTCCCACAAGTCCTCCGCGCTGCCCCCGCCCCGGGTGACAACAATGACGTCCACAGGCGGGACACCCGGCGCCCGCACCGTCGGCTGAAACGCGCGAATCCCCGATGCAATTTCGGCCGCCGCCCCGCGGCCCTGGACCCGGGCAGGAGCGATGACCACACGGATTCCCGGCATGCGCCGGTGGAGCACGTTCAAAAAGTCCTGAATTGCGGCACCCGTCGGCGAAGTCACCACGCCAATTGTGCGCGCAAAGCGAGGGAGAGGTTTTTTGCGGTCAGAATCAAATAATCCCTCGGCTGCAAGTCGCGCCTTGAGCGCCTCGAACTTTGCCTGAAGAGCGCCCAGGCCCTCTTCTTGAATCCGCTCGACAACCAGCTGATATTGCCCTCGCGCCTCATACACCGAGAGCCGCCCGAACGCCTGCACCTCCCGGCCATCCTCCAGCTTCAAGCCACGCAGGCGCCGCGCAGTTCCAGCAAAGAGGACACAGGAGATCTGGCTGCTCGCGTCTTTGAGGCTGAAATAATGATGCCCTGAGGATTGGCATCTGTGATTCGAAACCTCACCCCGCACCCACAGCTCCCCAAGGGTGCCTTCGAGCACGTCTCGTACCGCTCGATTGAGCTCAGAGATGGTGAAGATCCGTGGCGCCGAATCGGCCACAACCTCAGTTGCATCTTCTGCGACATGAGCCGCAGCAGGTTTATGCTCCGATGGTGGCTCGGCGGCCTGCGGATCCGGAGTCTTCGGCTTTGGATCACGAAAAAGGAAATCAAGCTGCATCGTTTTCCGGCGGAGAGGCGTCGTCATCATCTTCGATGCGTTGCCGAAATCTCAACGAGACGAACGGTCGCACAAATCCATAAACCAAAAAACTGACGAACAAAATCGACGGCATCCACTCCCAGTTCAACGCGGTGAAGGCGAGGATCACAATGATAGCCAGAAACTTTGGAATCGACCGCTGTGTCCTCCAATTGACTGCCTTGAAGCTCGGGTATTTGACGCGGCTAAACATCATTCCACTCAGAAAAATCATGAGCACCGGGAGGACAAATTTCCAATTACCGATCTCCCGCTGCCCCTCATCCACCCACAGCATCGTCAACGTGAGTGAGGCGATGACGCCGGCCGCAGCAGGGATGGGGAATCCGGTGAAATCCCGGTGAGAGCTCGTGCTGTCTGCCGCAGCGATGCAATTGAAACGTGCCAGCCGAAGTGCCCCGCACAGCAAAAATATAAACGCGATCACCCATCCGGTGCGTTCGAAATCGCGCAGCACGATATCGTAGACCAGCAGCGCAGGGGCGACACCAAACGAAACAATGTCCGCGATGGAATCAAACTCGCGTCCAAACGGGCTTTCGTGCCCGCCAAGACGTGCAAGGCGACCATCCAAAAGATCAAACACGCAGGCTCCTAAAATAAACGCAATGGCCTCGTGGTATTTGCCGCCCGCAAGGGCATCGACGTTATTCTGCAGCGATGCTTCGATGATCCTCAGCGTCGCAGCGAAACCACAAAATAGATTCCCTGCCGTCATCAGGTTCGGCAGTAGGTAGATTTTTGGTTCACCGTTGGCCATAATGAGCAATGAGGTCAGGTTCCAAAGGATCTAAACCCCGGGGTCTACTTCGCCCTCCGCGATGTCCGGGTGCGCGATGTCGCATGGATCAAGCATAGGATCCACCAAATGAACCATGGGCGTCACCCCGGCCCGCACCGAAGTGCCAACGTGCACCAGGATTTTAGAGCCCTCCGGCACGATCAATTCCGTCCGCGAGCCAAATCGGATCATGCCAAACTTCCCGCCCTGCTTCAAGTCATCGCCCACCCCAGACCAGGGAACAATCCGCCGCGCAATGGCCCCGGTGATCTGCCGGATACCAATCAACCCCATTGCCCCATCGACAATCCAGAGCCGACTGGCATTCCTTCGCGAGCAACGGGGATCTCTGGCATCCAGATAGAGCCCCTTTTTTCCCTCACTCGACACGAGTTTCCCGCGCACCGGCGACCGGTTTACATGGACGTCGAAGATAGAAAGAAAGATGGTTATCGTTACCATGCGTTTCTGAAAATAGTCGGATTCCACCCCCGTGCGGATGGCCACCACCTTGCCGTCGGCAGGCGCTAGGGCGAGATCATCGTTCTCGGGAGCCTTGCGCTCGGGGTCTCGGAAAAAGTATAATACAAAAAGAATCACCCCTCCAAGAAACACCGCTGCGGGCGGAAACCAAAATAACGCAGCCAATACCCCCAACCCGAGTAATATCAGGATTCCCACTGCTTCCGAAAGCGCATTTCTGTTCACGTCCAATTTTCTAATGGGACATACGCACCGATGACCAGCTAAGAATTTAAGCGATCTACTTAAGATGTCATCTTGCATCCCGTCAGCGAGTGTCTACTTTTAGACTAATGACGACCGCCACCACCGATCCACAGATCACCATGGCCGAACTGCTGCATCGGCTACCCGGAGCACAACGAGCACTTTTTCGGCTTTATCATATCGGCGGATGCTCCAGCTGTGGATTCCGACCCGATGAGACACTGACAGGCGTATGCGAACGCAACGAAGGACTGGATCCTGAAGAAGTCATGGCCCGTGTTACAGAAGCCTGCGAGGAAGATGACAAAATTCTCATTTCTCCCGGCGATCTTGCCAATGCACGGCGCGAGGGAGAGGTCCGCGTGCTTGATATCCGAACCCGCGAGGAATATGACACCGTCCAGATTTCTGGATCGCAGCACTTTTCTCAGGAACTACTTCAAGAAATTATGGGGCATTGGCCGAAGGATGGAACCCTCGTGCTCTTGGATCACCAAGGCGCTCGTGTGCTCGATGCTGCGGCGTATTTTTCCGGCCATGGGTTTACGAATATCCGGGCGCTGCGTGGAGGCATTGATGCATGGAGCATCGAGGTTGACCCGTCGCTGCCACGCTACACCGTAGAATAATCCTATGTCCGACTCTGATCTCCAATCACGCATCGACGAGGCGGTTCGCAATCCCCGGAATCTCGGAGAAATGGAAAACCCCGATGCCGTAGGCACCGTCGGCAGCCCGGATTGTGGGGACATGCTCCGGATGTGGGTGAAATTTCGTGATGAGGCCGGACGCAAAGTCATCGACAAAGCAACTTTTCAAACGTTTGGCTGCCAGACAGCGATCGCGGTAGCCAGCATGGCAACCGACATGATCCGTGGAAAGACCATTGAAGAAGCTCTCGCCATGTCGGGGGAAGACCTCTCTGCGCCGCTCGGAGCATTGCCGCCAATGAAAATCCATTGCGCACAGCTCGTCGAGGGTGCGCTCCGCGATGCCCTCACCCCCGGCACCTCCCAGCCAACCGCGACGTCCGCGAACGCGCCAACCCTCATGGACCAACTCCAACCGCCGAAATCGGTAAAAATCACCCTAAAATCGTAACCCTTCAATACTCAAAAATATGTCAGACTCCCGAGAAATCACGCTCCTTCGCGACTGCGATGCCATCCAAATCCCCAGCGGCCACCCGATCGTTCTGCCTAGCGGAACCACGGTAATCATCACCCAATCTCTGGGTGGCACCTACACCGTCGCGACCCAGGCCGGATTGGCACGCATCGATGAAAAAGACGTAGACGCTCTGGGCGTCGCCCCCGGTTCCGTGCCGGAAACGCCCAAAATCCCGGTCGTAGGCTCATTGGAAGAAGCCGTCTGGGGCCAGTTGAAGATGGTCTTTGATCCTGAAATCCCAGTCAACGTCGTCGATCTCGGCCTCATTTACGATTGCCTCGTGGAAAAGAACGAGAACGGTACCACCATGGTGAATGTAAAGATGACACTCACCGCCCCCGGCTGCGGCATGGGTCCAACGATCGCTGCAGATGCCCGCCAAAAAGTCCTCATGCTGGACGGCGTGGACGAGGCCGCCGTCGACCTGGTCTGGGAGCCCGCGTGGAATCAATCCATGATCTCCGAAGCCGGGCGCATGAAGCTGGGCTTGGTATGAGTTGAGCGTGGCCGCTCAGGGCAAATACGCCGAGATGGGGGAACAAAAAGAAGTTTGCGGTATTCTGCCGTCCTCCTCTCGCTTGCGTAGATATTTTAGGTTCTTCGCTATTTCCACTGGGGTTGCGACTCCGACAGCCCGGAGGGCTTGCGGAAATTAGCCGGTAGTGCCAACCACCGGAATATCGACCGATAATGACATCAGCCCCGGCAGGGGCGACGGATCAAAACACATGCCGACCATCAAACTCCACTCCGTGTCGCTGGAGGAGTTCGAGATATTCCTCGCGAGACGTGCGCGTACGATGGTGCTCCTCCTGGTTCGCCAATGTAACGCCGGAGAGTAACCCTCTGCGACTGACCCACAGGGAATTCTCCGTAACTTTCCTGCCACGCAAAACGACTGAGCCCTGGGGCCTCATGGACCCATCGTGAGGAAACGGACTTCAGTTCGCGCATTACATCGGAGAGGCAATGCGTGGCTCGTAGTCCCACCATCAAATGAACCTGGTCGGAAACACCACCGACGGCCTCCGGCACGCCACCAAGGGTGCACGCAATACCACCCATGAAAGCATGCAAATCGCCACGCCACGCAGATGCAATGACCGGCGCATGATCCTTGGTTCCAAAAACCAGATGGTAATGCAGGCAGAGATGGCTCGATGGCAGGGTTGGGATTTTCTTCCGCCCCTGCCGGGGCGAAACGCTTACTTTATCGAATTCCGGTGGTTTGCACCCTGAGCTTTCTACAGATCAACCCTTATCCTGCATTTTATAATGATTCAACCGCCTCTCATCTGTGCCGAAGCCGTCGCCGGTTTGCATAGGCAGAGAATATGCCCCGCCACGAGTTTCGGTAGTTGCCGCCTACTGGCCGTGACGGAGCGCGTATTCTTCGGCTATCCGCGCGGACGCGGTCACCCCGAGCCGAGGAGAAAAGAATTAAAACCATGAAGATGCAGAAAAAATCTTACTCAGCCATTTCCCCCTTCATGTCCTTCATGCTCTTCATGGTAGAAAAAAAGAGGGTTCGCCTCGTCGGAAGTCAACCTGGCGGCAAATAGCGCAAAATCCCGCTCATGCCCGGCGTGCTCGTTCTCAAACCGCCCTGTTGTTTCCCCCTCCCTCTGCGTTGATCGTCCTTCACTATTACACCCAAAAAGTTGTGTAGAAAGCTCAGGGTTGGCACCACCGGCTAATTTCCTAATGGACCCTCCGGGTCTTAATTCAACATGCTCACCCACCGAAAACAGCGAAGAACCATATTTTACGGCCCTATTGCCGCGAAATCAAGACTCGTAAAGCAGTCAAGGCCCTCCGAAAACCAATACGCCAGTTTCCTTCTTTTCATTCCGCCCGGCAAAAGAAGGATTCCGTATTCGAGCTCATCCAAAATGACCGGATTCGCCGCGACTTCCCTCTCCTTCCGTCGGAGCCATTTCACCACGCCCGGATTCGGGTATGGCTTGGTCGGATCGATCAGAACGTTGGAATTAACCAGATATTTCACAACGAATCGGTTGTTTCCGACTCGACTGGCTGGAACCAACTCTTCGAAGTGCAAGCAACCAAGCAACCAACCGTTCCTGAGTGCCTGAAACCTCGCGACGGAGAAGATATTGCCTTTCATCCACCTGCTGGATTCTAAATCGCTGCCCCGCAGCAATCCGATCCTGCCTGCGAAAAGATGCAGTAAGAACGATCCGTCATTTGCTCGATAACTTCGTTATCCCAAAAAGTAAGATGCCGCCCTACTATTGGAAGTCCACGGATCCCGCGAAATATTTCTCTCAAGATTTCTTTTCGGTTTAAGGTCAACGGCTCGTTCCTGCCCGGCGTTCCGCTTCTGTTTTGATGGCTGTCACGGTTTTACGCACTTCGCTTTGTGCAGCTCCCTTGGCTACTATGGCGATGGACGATTTGGGTTTTACGTAATTCGTGTACCTCATCACACAGCCGCCATCTATCGGCTCCACGCGCAGAGAGCCGTCTGAAATTTCTGCCATTGGAGACTGAAGCAATTTCCAACGCACCGTAATCCCATCGGCGGATTTCTCGAACCAATTGCGCACCGAGTAAGTGGAATTTCCAAGCAGCGGCATCTTGGACGTATACTCGACATCGCGCACATCGGGCTCCGGTTGAGCGATGACTTTTGCTGAAACCAAATTGGGAATATAGTTCTGCGCGTTGTCGTAATCCAAGAAGACATCGCCGACTGCGGAAACCGGCGCGTTGACCTTGGTGTAAACCGTCAGCTCCGGCCACACCCCGCCAGGTATGTCCCGCGACGTTACTACCAACTCACCGCTGTTCAGTTGTTTCAATTGCTCGGGACTCAGCGCATCCAGCGTCTTCTGGGCGGAAGCGGATCCGAAAAATAAAAACCCACAAACCAGGGTGACAACAGCGGGAGACTTCATGACACCAGTCACCGCGCAACGACTAAAATTGTCAAGTCCCTGCCTGCACGATGATCCCTCGTTCGTGCGCTTCCACTACGCCGTGCGAGCCTGAGCAATCCGGAAATAGCGGATTGCACGCCAGGCGGTCTGTCTGTAGATTAACAAGCTTTTCGCCATGAAACCAGCAGATCCCATCTATCTAGACAACAACGCAACGACTCAGGTCGATCCCGCAGTGGTGGATGCAATGTTGCCTTGGTTGGGAGCTAATTATGGTAATCCGTCCAGTGTTTATCGGATTGGGCGTGAGGCACTCGACGCGGTTGAGGTTGCCCGCGCGCAGGTCGCCGACCTAATCGACTGCGAGCCGTCAGAGGTCCTCTTCACGAGTTGTGGCTCCGAGTCGATCAACAGTGCGATCCTGTCTGCTTTGTTAATCGATCCCGACCGGACGCATGTGATTACGTCGTCTGTGGAGCACAGTGCAACCATGAAACTCGGCGAGCATCTGGCCCGACGAGGGCACGAGATCACTTGGCTGTGCGTCGATCGGGATGGCCACCTTGATGTTTCCGCGCTCGCAGATTCCATTCGCGAAGATACCGCCTTGATCAGCCTGCTCTGGGCGAATAATGAAACCGGCGTTTATTTTCCGGTCGAAGAAATCGCAGCCATCTGTGCCGAAAAAAAGGTCCTGTTCCACTGTGATGCGGTACAAGCCGTCGGCAAAGTGCCCGTCGAGTTGAACGGCGCGGGAATCCACTACCTCTCGCTCTCCGGCCATAAACTCCATTGTCCAAAGGGCGTTGGCGCACTCTACGTGAATCGAAAAACCCGCTTCACGCCGTGGATCCGGGGTAGTCAGGAGAACACCCGCCGCGGTGGCACCCAGAACGTAGCGTCGATCGTGGCCTTGGGAAAAGCTGCCGAGTTGGCAAAAGCGAACCTCTACGAGGAACAGATCCACGTGCGAGCCATGCGCAACCGGTTTGAGGAGGCGATGCTCGAAAGTGTTCCCAACACCATGATTAACGGCGACCGCGAGGATCGCCTGCCCAACACGAGCAATCTGTCGTTCGAAGGGATCGAATCCGAGGCGGCGCTCATTCTCCTCGACGAGCGCGGTATCTGCTGCTCGGCAGGATCGGCATGCTCCAGCGGCTCAGTAAACCCATCCCACGTGCTCAAGGCAATGGGAAGGACCAATGAACAAGCCCGGGGCAGCCTGCGGTTTTCTTTTGGCCGATTCAATACCGATGCCGAAGTTAACACGGCCATCCGCGAAGTGACAGCCGTGATCGGCAAATTGCGATCCTTTAACCCTGCAGGCGGGTCGCCGGTGCTGATGTCGAGTTGATCACTACGAGCGGCCTACAACACTAGCTCTCGGCCAAATCCCGATCCGTCACCAATACGGATTGCATTCCAGCTGCCGTTGCCGCTTGGATTCCAGGCACAGTGTCCTCAAAAACGAGGCAGCGTGCGGGTTCGACAGCAAGACGGCGAGCGGCCTCCAGAAAGGGATCCGGTGCAGGTTTGCCGCGAGCATAATCTTCGGCACACACCACGGCATCAAACCAATCCAGCGCACCGATGGCCGTGAGCGTGCGCTCGACCAAGCGGCGATGGCCGCCGGAAGCAACCGCCATGCGAATCTTCCCGCGGGATTGATTCGCTATGTCGTAGACGATCCCGACTGGCGTAACGGCATGGACTGCGTCCAAATAGCGGGCTTGTTTATCAGCGACCGTGGCGTCGATATCCATCGCTGTGCCGTGGAGTTCGTTTAGGTGACGGACGATTTCATGACCCTTTTTTCCGCCCCAGGAATAGAACAGCGCCTTGGGAAAGTGCCCATGGCGTTCGCCGATGGCTGCGCACCATGTGGAATAGTGCAGCGGCATCGAGTCGGCCAGCGTGCCGTCACAATCAAAAATAAATGCATCAAAATCTCCCGTCGGAAGCTCTGGAATGTGAAAGCGGTCCGGTATCATCCGGGATTATTTTGCTACTGGCAAATTGACCTGCCGGGGAGAGGGCACCAATACGGCCAGCATCCCAGCCCGCTGCGCTGCTTCCATTCCCAGCGGGCTATCCTCGAATACCAGGCAATCGCGAGGCTCCACTCCAAGACGCCGCGCCGCCTCTAAGAAGGGATCCGGATGCGGCTTGCCGCGAAGCACATCCTCAGCGCCGACGATAGCATCAAAAAATCCATCGAGTTCCAACGCTCGCAGCGTGGCAATCACGATTTCGCGATATCCGCCGCTCGCGACAGCCATGGGTGCCGTGCCATGGAACTGTTTCACCAACCGCACCACCGGTTCGATGGGCAGAACTTTTGGAATCAGATCATGATAGTACCGCTCCTTGATCTCGACCGTTTGCTCGGGATCCAGCTTAAGGTTATACATCTCGTTGAGTTCGCCCACGATTTGCAGCGCCGGTTTTCCGCCCCAGGCGTAAAACAAATCCTCGGGGAAAATCCCGCCAAGCTCGCGCATCGCTCGATCCCATGCGTCAAAATGCAATGGCATGGTGTCAGCGATCGTCCCGTCACAATCGAAAATGTACCCTGCGAAGGGTTCGTCCGGTAAAATAAGATCATTCATGCCAGCGGGAAAATACCTGACGAGAATCGGTTTGACGAAGACAAACTTATCCAACACCATCGAAATCCTTTTCCAAAGCATGCGCCACACACTTTCTGTCCTCGTTGAAAATAAATTCGGAGTCCTCGCTCGGGTCGCTGGGATGTTTAGCGGCCGGGGGTTTAATATCGACACCCTCAACGTAGGCCCCGCACTCGACCCAACGACTTCACGAATGACCATCGTTGTTTTCGGCGATGACAAGGTGCTGGATCAGGTTACCAAGCAACTCGACAAATTGGTCGAGGTGATCAATGTGGAAAACTTCATCGACGAGGAATACGTGGACCGCGAACTCGTGCTGATGCGAGTCAAGGCCACATCTGAGACCCGTGCGGAAGTCATGCAAATTTGCGATATTTTTCGAGCCAAGATTATCGATGTCCAACCGGAGCGGTTGTCGATTGAGGTCACCGGCACCGAGGGAAAACTTTCGAAATTCATCCTCTTGATGGAGCGTTTCGGTGTCATTGACCTCACCCGCACAGGCAAAGTCGCTCTGTCGCGCAGCAACGATTGAGTAACTACCGAGAAGACCACCACACCTAACCTTCCACCTATTTAAAAAACCAAAGCACCATGCCAGCCAAAATCTACTCCGACAAAGACGCCGATCTAAAAAATCTAAAAGGAAAAACCTGCGCCGTCATTGGCTTTGGTTCCCAAGGTCACGCACACGCGCTCAACCTCAAAGAAAGCGGCGTCAAAGTCATCATCGGCCTATACCCGAAATCCAAAAGCCGCGCTGTTGCCGCAGAGCAGGGGTTTGAAGTATTTGATACAGCCGAAGCCGTGAAAAAGGCAGACATCGTCTTTGTAGCCGTGCCGGACACCAAGATCCCAGCGGTGTTCAATACCGACATCGCACCCCACCTTACAAAAGGGAAAACGCTGCTTTTCAGTCACGGATTCGCGATTCACTTCAAAACCATCGTCCCACCAGCCGACATCGACGTAATCATGGTGGCGCCCAAAGGCCCCGGACACATCGTTCGCCGTCAGTTCACCGAGGGCAAGGGCGTGCCAGCGATCATTGCTGTTTACCAGAACCCCAGCAAGCAGGCGAAAAAGATCGCCCTCGCATGGGCAAAAGGCGTGGGTGGCACGCGCGGCGGCGTCATCGAAACAACCTTCAAAGAAGAAACTGAGACAGATCTCTTCGGCGAGCAGGTCGTGCTATGCGGCGGTGCAAGTGCACTCGTGCAAGCCGGATTTGAGACACTGGTCGAGGCCGGATACTCACCGGAAATGGCGTATTTCGAATGCCTGCACGAACTCAAGCTCATCGTTGATCTCATGAATGAATCCGGTATCGCTGGAATGCGGTTCTCGATCTCCGAGACCGCGAAATGGGGGGATGTTTCCGTCGGACCGAAGATCATCGACGGCGGGGTGAAAAAACGCATGAAGGCCGCCCTGAAAGACATCCAAAACGGAAAATTCGCCAAAGGCTGGGTCGCGGAATACGAAAACGGCTACCCGACTTACAAGAAACTCCTCAGCGATGGTGAAAAACATCCGATCGAAAAAGTCGGTGCCCGCCTGCGCAGCCTGATGCCTTGGATCAAAAAGAAGAACCTCAAAGGCGCTCAGGCTTCCTATTGATTGCTCTAATAAATATCGCCGGAACGGCATAACGCCTTCCCCCCAAAAATCGGTCGCCCGTCGCAACACTGCGTGGGCGACCTTTTTTTTGATAAGATGAGCGGAGCACACAGACCGAGGGTTAGATTCTTCGCTGTTTCCAGTGGCTGAGAGCGACACGGCCAAGCCATTTCATTAGAGAGCTCACAGCTACACATCCCCCGCCGTCCGATTTTTTCCAGGATCGACGTGAGATGCGTTTTGACAGGATGGACAGGAAATGCGAATGCGGATTTTTAGACAGAATTTACAGAATGGTCATGCATATCATTCAAGCGCATCACTCTGTAAATTTTGTTCATTCTGTCTAAAAATCCTGTCAGCGCCGCAAGCTCATTTCACGGATGCACCAACTTTGTGACAAAAAAGTCACCTGAAATTTCTTGTTGGCACCGATGTTGCTGAGTCAGTAGTATTCCCTTGCCGGCGATCCGCCGCAGGCACACCAACTCGAGCGGGGAATTTTGAGAGGGTGAAGTTGTTCCAAGCGGGGGGAAACAAAATCAATGAAAAAATTACCTTCCTTGGGAATCATTCTGTCAGCACTGCTGCTGATTGCGAATTCATCCGTTGCACAAACGTCGTTCACGTCCAATACGACGACCACAGCGTGGAATGACTCTCGTTGGAACAACTCAACAGATGCAGCCCCTTACACGTCGGCCTTCACGGCCAATAGTACGGTCAACTTCACCTCGGGTAACTATAGCTTTGCGGGGATGGGAGCAGTAACCAATGTTGGCAACATCAACGTCGCCAGCGGTGCAAACGTGACCTTTACGGCTACAATCAGCACTTTCGCGACGGGCGGAGCTGTCCGTACGATCACGGTGGCGTCTGGTTCTACTTTCGATTTTAATAACACTCCTCTCTCCACGGCGGCAGGAACAGGCTTCATCAAAGATGGAGCGGGTGTTCTGGCCACAGTTGGCAGTGGCTACAGCGGCGGATTTACACTGAACGCTGGCACGGTCATCATGCGCGGGGTAGATGCGATGGGCGGCTCGGCCACAAATGTTCTTACGCTTAACGGCGGAACAGTTGCAAGCACTGGGAACCGCGCAATGACAGACTCGAAATACGGCGGCGGCATCGTCATCGGCGGAAACGTCCAGTTTGGCGAACTGGCGACGGTTGTTTCGATTGCTGGCAGCACGGCCAACCTCTCCTTCGCCAACACCGTGTCCCTAGGCTCTGAAACTCGCACCCTCACGGTCGGGAACAACGGGACGACAACATTTTCAGCCAACATCTCGGGTTCTGGTGGCCTTTCGGTCACCAGAAATTCCGGGACCTCGGGGGCGATTATTCTGACCGCGTCTAATGGCTACACGGGAACAACAACCGTTATTGGCGGAGGCGAACTGCGGTTGACCGGAAATGGAACAATTTCTTCCTCTGCGGGGATCTCGATCGGAAGCGGTGTCGGCACGGAGCTAGATGTTACCGGGGTCACTCCGGGCACGTTTAGCCTGCTTTCGAATACCGCCTTCATGATTGGCAACACGGACGGTGCGAGTGGGATGATCAATGCGACTGGAAAAACTCTCAATTACAACAACACCACCCTCTCGCTGGCAATGGCCGGTGTTCTTGCGGAAGGATCATATTCGTTCAACTTGTTCGACGGAACAACCACTGGCTCTATCAACTCGTTTGTTCTTTCCGGAGCATACGCTGGCACGTTCTCCTCGCTAGCGAGTCAGAATGTTGGCGCCGCGGCATTTACATTCACCGATTCCACTGGAGTTCTATCGGTTGTTGTCGTTCCCGAGCCACATCAGTATGCGCTGATGGTTGCTGGATTGCTGGTACTTGTGATGGTGCTTCGCCGGGAGCGCAGCGCCCGGATCAAGGCGTAAGCCCATTAGTCCGAAGGGAACGCAGAAGGCAATTTTAATTCAGATCAACCCCGGCAGGCCCAGCGTCCCGCCGGGGTTTTTTGTTGTTAGGCAACACCGGAGCGGTGGGGCCACTCGGTTCCATCAAAAAAAAGGTATCCGCATTGCCTGTAAATCGATCCTGAAAAAAGTCGGACGCCGCGGACCGCCATCCCAACCAAGTTTTTGGATGGGCATTGCAGATTACCCCCCGAGGGGGATTCTTTAAATTGCCATATAAATGGAAAGCAGCCATATTACTGGGAATGAAGACAACGCTTGATCTCCCGGATGATTTGTATCGGCAGGCCAAGACCCGTGCAGCGGCTCAGAACGGCAAAGTCAAAGATTTAATTTCGGAAGGATTGCGTATGGTGCTGGCATCACAATCTGGAGACGGAGTTGGCGATCAGAGTGCTGCCCGCCAAGTGTTGGGGGCACTGGATGACATTTTGCGATGCCCGCCCGCACCGCGTGGACGCACGAAGCGATTGCAAGCCGGCGTTCGGAGGCTACGCAGTGAGGGCTGGGGAGCCGGGGAGAAATGAGCCGTCTTCACCTGGATACGAATGCCCTCATTGCGCTTGCCGATTCTGGCGAGCGATTGGTGCATCGCGTGAGGGAAAGGGTGTTGTTGGGAGTGCTTCCAGAAGCCAGTGCCGTGGCATGGCATGAATTCGTCCGGGGTCCCTTGATGCCGGATGAGCTTCTGCGGGTCGAGCGGGTTCTGGGGGCCCGGATCCAACCCGTGACGCGGAGTACAGCGGAGCTTGCTGCCCGCTTATTCAACGCCACAGGCCGCCGGAGGGCCTCTACTGCGGATTGTTTTGTTGCTGCAAGTGCCATTGAATCTGAGGCAGAGCTTCTGACTGCCGACAGAGAAGATTTTAAATTATTCCAGCCATACGGCCTCCACCTTTCAGAAGACGGCTGAACGCTGTGGAAGCATACTTTTTTAGTGATTTAACCTGTGAGATTTTCCCGCTGAGACGCAGGAACGCCGAGAATTGGATGCGGTTCATTTCAGGGTTTCCTCTGCGTCTCTGCCCCTCTGCGTGAGCCTCGTATTTTTGGATGCGATTCAATGCGTGAGTTTTCTCACATGAAGACACAAAGGGGTGATGCATTTATTCTGGTTTATCCTGTCAAACGCACCCCGCGTCGATCTTGGAAAAAGTCGGACGACGAGGGACCGCCATCCCTACCAGTTTTGGGGCGTCGGTGGGCCGACGGATGCTTTCGCCGGAGGCGATTCAAAACTGCCGGATAGAGGTAGGAACGGGGCATTGATTTGCCTCGCTCCCCCCTCCGAACCGTGCATGCAGATCTCTCCCGCACACGGCTCTCCGGTTAGTGGTTTGCTCCTTGTCGGAGACTGGCGGTTTCCGTGACTTTGGCATCCAGCAGGCAAAAAAGCCCAAGCCCGGTGAAGTAGTGGTTTGGCCAGCGATGGTGATCCTGTCCTCGGCCTCTGCCGCCAAGCCGAAGCACTCGTCGACAAGTTGCTCCAACCGCTCCACCGATACACAGAAAAAAAGCAGGCGTAACGCCGGGGCACCAGCCTCCGCTGCGGGAAATTCCAACATCGGCAGAACTAAGGCACTGAGGCCAAGTTTGCGAAAATGTCTCCTCGCGATCATCGCCAGCCAGCGTTCCGCCTCGCGCGCGCCGTGTCAACCTCCGCCGTATTTCGGCTGCACTTGCAGCCCGTCGATGAAACGGTGAGGAATACGCGAAAAACCAACCGAAGCACCTAGCAAAGCACCCACCACCGCGCCCCGATGGCAGTTGTCGCCGCCTAAATTCGTGTTGGAAATCACGCCGCTTTCAAAGTCGTCCGCGTATTTCCAAGCCAGGTAAAGCGCGGCTGGAAACGCATCGGCGAGGTAGCACGCCGGGCTGAGCCGCTGACCCACTACGACGTCATCTGGCTCGCGCGACCACTGCGCTGCCTTGCGTGGAGAGCACCAATCTGATCCGTACTCAAAGATTGCATCCCGCAGATTTCCGCCCTCGAGCACGCTGCACAGGATACACGCCAGTGCATCGCTTGTCGCAAAAATCTCCGGTCCGAGGTGCGTCAACGCGATATGCTCGCGCACCACTTCACGAGCCTTCGCTGGGTCGCCCGCAAAAATGCCGCAGATTGCACCCACGTGCGCCAGTCCTCCGATGTGGATGTCCGTTCCGGCGCACTTCCGTGGTGCTTTCCCACGGGCATAGGTCGTGAAAAAGTTCCGGTGACATTCTTCGATATAAGTATCGCGATGTTTTCCTGGGGTGAGCATGAACTCGACGTATCGCCGCAGGTAGTCGTCCGCATCGTAGCACTCGCACTCGCTCAGCGAATCGAGCAAAAGATGCGTCAGTTGCAGATTAAGCGTATTGTCGCCTGCCCGAAGAAACTGATGATAATGGACGCCGCGCTTTCCCCAGAATTGTGCTTGATCGTGGAGAATCTCACCGCGCTCATTCAGGGCCCGATATTCGGATCGCCACAAAATGCTACCAGGATGCACCGACCGGGGTGCTAGAAAACTCCGCACGTGTCCGTAGTCCCGCACCAGTGCCGCGCGGTCGTAATACCAGTGCACCGGCATTGCCAGCGAATCCCCAACTAATGGTCCCCAGATGCTCCCGCGGACACGATCCTTAAACGGAGAGAGACCTTCCGTATTTCGTTGCAACATTTCCGCCCCAGAATTTTCAGATGATATCTCCACAGAAATCATTACGTCGCGGACCCGCTCGACGGGCTTTGATTTCTAACAGGAAGCGCCCGTATCAAACCGGGTGGCAGAATATTTTTTAGGTCCCCGTTATTGAAGAGGTATTGCCGGCATCACGGGAATATCTGATTGGCGTGACGGCATGACTGTGTATCGCTCCGCGCCCTATGCAAGTTATGCTGCGAGAGCGAATGCACCCGTGCGCGGGATGAGGGTAAGTTTTGGCAGGACCTTGCCGGCGAACTGGGATTTGGTTTGATCGCTTGCCTTTTAAAAAATTCCACCAATGGAGGTGCAGGGTATTGTTACGCTGCCAAGGGGAGTGGTGCCGCCTTGCTGGAGGCGTTTGGCAAGGAACATTTGCGCCCGGAAATGAAAACAGTGCCGCTACTGCTCTGGGGGCACTCAGCGGGAGGGCAGTTCAATTACAACTTCGCGTGTTGGAAACCTCAGCGAACGCTCGGGTTTGTCGTCAACAAGCGCGGTTTTTATTATGACACCCCCTGCACGACGGCAACCTGTGCCGTGCCAGCGATGCTCTTCATTGGTGGCAAAGATACCGAGGTTAGAATCGAAAATATCACCAAACTCTTTGATGACAACCTCGCACGCGGTGTCTTGTGGGCGATGTGCGTGGAACCGAATTCCGACCATGGTGTGGGCAGTAGTCGTGAAGTTACCCGGACAGACTGGGCGACCTGCAGGAACGTACGATCGCCTCAGCCAGCGAATTTAAAGGAAATATTCGAAAAGCAGCCTGGTTTCCCGACGAGGCCACAGCTCACGCGTGGATGGCTGTGGTGCGGTGACGCGAAAAAAACCCTCGCGAGCGTCTATCTTCTGATTACGCAGCAGACTGAGCTGCCATTAAGTCAGAGTAAACGCGCTCCAACGCGTCGGGAAGGATGCGGGCTCCACCAATCACCGGCATGAAATTCGAATCCCCCTCCCAGCGTGGAACGATGTGAAAATGGAGGTGCTCGGCGCATCCGGCCCCGCCCGCGGTCCCGAGATTGACGCCTACGTTGAACCCTTGGGCGCGGACGACCTGGCGCAGTAGATTCTGCGCGTGCAGGCAGAGGTGCCAGATTTCCAGCGCCTCATGATCATGGAGATCCTCCATTCCGGCGACCTGCCTGTTCGGCACAGCCATCATGTGGCCAGGAGTGTATGGATACCGATTGAGCATGAGGAACGTGCTCTTTCTGCGGGCAACTACAAAATGCGCTGCGTCATCGTCCGTTTGTGCGGCCTGCAGGAGGAAATCTTTCGGGGCATCCGGCATGCGTTGAAAATATTCGACGCGCCACGGCGCCCAGAGGCTCTCAAGGTGGTCTTTTGGAAATCCGGATGCTTCGCTCATGGTTGCCCGCGATCATGATTGAGGACTTCCAGCACTGCAAGCGCGGCACGTTGCGCGGCACCATCGCCGCCCAGTTGCTCCACGACGGATTGGAGTTCGGTGCTTAGTTGCCTGGTTGCGCCAGGCACGTTCAGGAGGCGGAGTATTTCATCAGCCAGGACGGCCGGGGTGGCTGATCCCTGAATGAATTCACGGACCACGGGGCGGCCAGCCAAAATATTGACTATCCCGAGGTGCTGGATCGTGACCAGTCGGCGTCCGACTTCATAAGTCAGCCACGCGGTTTTATAGATAAGGCAATACGGCAACCCCAGGCAGGCGGCCTCAAGGGTGGCGGTGCCCGAGCAGACGATACCTGCTGTGGCGCGTTGCATGAGGTCTTGCGAAATCCCCACGCCCACGGTGATTTTCACCCCCGCAGCGGCTGCCGCTTGCTCGATCATCGCGACATGAGACGGTGACGCGGCTGCCACTTCGAATGTGATATCCGGACGGGACTTTGAGATTATTGCGGCGGCGCCCGCCATGGCAGGAAAAATCCGCTTCACTTCGCGTTCACGGCTCCCGGGAAAAAGCCCGATCAGTCCGGCTTCACGCGGTGGCGCTGAGAGAATTTGGTCCCGAAGTTGCTCCACGATCGGATGTCCGACGAACTCCGTTCGCAAGCCGGATTGTTCATACAATGGTTTTTCAAATGGAAAAATACACAGCATGAGATCAAGCCATTTTGCCATTTTTGGAATCCGCCGGCGGTTCCAAGCCCAGACCTGCGGGCTGACGTAATAGATGATGCGCAAGGTGGGAAATCGAGCCCGCAGAGCACGTGCGAGCCGCAGATTGAATCCCGGGTAGTCGACCAAAATCACAGCGTCTGGTCGAACGCGTGCAATGTCCTGAATCATCGCATGAAACTTCTGCCGGAAGTATCCATAGCGCTTCAGGACGTCCCAGAGCCCGACAACACCCGCGGTTGCGATCCAGTTGTCATAGGGATCGGACGCCAACGCCTGCATGTGAGGCCCGCCAGCGCCGACGAAGACCAGATCTGGCTCCATTGCACGCAAGGCGTGCATGAGTTCGACGGAGCGGGTGTCTCCGCTCATCTCGCCGGCAACAATCCAAAGCTTCCGGGGCATGTCAGGCGGACAAAAACGATGGGATCTGGAACTTCGGCAATTCGCGATCTTTGCGCGGATCTGCCGCTTCGATCTGGCGCGTGATATCCAGTGCGATGTCGAGAGCCGCGGCAGCTTCGCGTCCGGATACCTTCGGTTGCAGCCCGCCTCGGGCACAATCAATGAACGATGCGAGTTGGTTGCGCAGCGGCTCACCTTTTTCCACAGGCACTTTTTCGCGGACGATCTTGCCGTCGGCGACACGATACATCACACCGTCCTGCTTTTGATAATCCAACGAGAGGTAGGCATCTTCTTGAAAGACGCGGATCTTGCGGAGGCGATCCGTGCTGACGCGGCTGGCGGTGACATTTGCGACACAGCCATTCTCAAATCGGAAGCGAACGTTCGCAATATCCTCACCGCGGCTCAACACGGCGATGCCAACGCAGTCCATGCTGACAATCGGCGAACGCACCAGGTGCAAAATAATCTCGATATCGTGAATCATGAGGTCCATGACGACGCCAATGTCGGTGCTCCGGTTGGGAAAGGGTGAAAGCCGCGTGACTTCGAGAAAACGCGGGTTTTTAAGCTTTGATTCCAGGGCGGTGAGCGTGGGATTAAACCGCTCAATGTGCCCGACCTGAAGCACGCATCCATTGGCAGTGGCGATTGCTGCCAGTTCGTGTGCGTGCGCGGAATTCTCAGCAAGCGGTTTTTCAATCAGGAGGTGTTTTCCGCGGGCAAGGAGGAATTTCCCGATCTCGTAATGCGCCACGGTGGGCGCGCAGACCGTGGCTGCGTCGATCTGATCGGCAAATTCCTCTAACGAGGCAACCGCGGTCGTCTTAAATTTCCGCGCGGCATGTTGTGCGGCGGCTGGGTCGCGATCATAGAGCGCCGTGAGTTCGCAGGTCGGGAGTTCGGAGTAAACTCGGACATGGTTAAGGCCCATGTGGCCGGTGCCAATGACACCAACGCGGAGGGGATTCATGATTGGATTCCGTAAAGGGTGAGTTTCAATTGATTGGCTTGTTTGCAGAGTGTTTTTTTGTCGAGCAGCAGCACACGACCGGCCTCGGCGATGATGCCGCGCAGTCCGGATGCAGCGGCGGTTTCAAGTGTGCGTTCGCCGATTACCGGCACGTCAAAGCGCATATCCTGATTGGGTTTCGAGACTTTGACTACGAAGCCGCCGCCCCGCCCGAGTTTTCCGCCGCGCTCAATAGCGTCATTGGTGCCTTCAAATGCCTCGACTGCCAGCACGGTTCCATTTTTCACCACAACCGTTTGTCCAATATCGAGGCGGCTGGTTTCCTTTGCAATGCGCATCCCGAATTCGGCGTCCGCAACCTCGCGTTTTTTGAGTTCAGGGCCTGCGATGGTGCCGACGCTGGCCAATTGGTCTTCAAGAAACCGGGTCGCTGGCAGCAACTCCACTCCGAGGGCGGCGAGCGCATCTGCTACGGCGCCGAACAACGACTCGGCATTCCGTTCCTTGATCCGCGCCAAGAGAACGAGTGCCTTCAAATCGGGACGGAGATTAAATAAATTATTGGGTGCCAGTTGCCCGGCCATAATCGCGTGGTGTGCACCGGAGGATTTTGCAGCATCGAGTAGTTTGCCTAGTTGGCCGACCCGCATCATCACAACATCATCGGCAAGGGCTGTCGTCTCGGGAGCAGTTTCGCCGTCGAATGCGGCAATCACAATGCGGGACACGCCATCCCGTCTCGCCGCCTGGGCAACCAATTGTGGGTATCGGCCGCTGCCAGCGATGAGAAAAAGTGAGGACGGAACTTCCAAAGCGGTGAGAGATTAATGCGTTCGCGGGAACGTGTCGAGTGGATCGCCTGATGGACGCGCGGATTAATTCAGAGAAGGATCGTCCGGTGCCTCTGCGTAAAGTCGAAAAATTGGATCCAGCGTGCTGAGGTAGTCTCCCCAAATCCGCTCGGGATCTGAGATTTCAATCAGTGCGCGCAGCGGCGGGGTGATCAACCATGCCCGCTCGGCAATCTCGGACTCCAGTTGTCCCCGGCTCCAGCCTGCGTAGCCGCGAAATACCCGCAGGCCATTCATGAATTCCGCAGGAATCTCGTCTGTGGACTCCAACGATCCAAATCCCCGGAATGCGACAGCCTGTGGGTTCGTTCTCCACTGGATCGATGCCAGCAACAGGTCTTCAGTGCCCACCGGACCACCCGCTAACACAGGCACCGATCGCAGCGATGCGTCGAGTCCCGGCACTCGGGTGATATGCTCGACCAATTGGCCAGTCGGACGGTTCAAGATCAGCCCGATCGCTCCATCCTCTGCGCTGTGATGCGATAAAAAGATGATCGTTCTGCAAAAATTAGGGTCGTTGAGCGAAGGATGCGCTACTAAGAGCGACCCGGTAAGGTTTCCAGCGTGAGGTTGTTCGCGATTCATTTCTGGCTTTGGTCGATTGTGGGTGATGCTACGTTGCATACTACCCGATCCGGACGTTCCCGCACAGCCTTGATTGCAGTTTGCCGCCCTGCGGGGACGCGACCCGCATGTTGGGCCAGCGAGTGTGCTGGATCCGTGTGTTCGTGGAGAATTCCAAGCAATCGACACATCTCCGATTCAAAATGCAAAATGGCACGATACGTCGGAGCATTCCCACCCAAATACCGCACGGCCCGGTGCAACAAATCGTAAAGCCCGTCATTGACTGCCATCGGCTCGGTGATGGCATCGCAGAGCTCTGCGAAGTATGACGCCACGGCAAGGTTGGCATAGCTGGCTCCATTTCCGGTGAATGGTTCGCGGAGCGAAACTTCGCGTAGGGCGTGGATTTCACCGGAGCGGGACCGCACAAACCCGATCTCTGCCTGGTAAAAGAGATCAATTTTTCCGTGGAATGCGCCGCCGGGTTTCAAGGCTCCACGGGCGGAGGTTTTCACTTTCCCAAACCCCTCCGTGAGCCAAATACAGAGAATGCTGGTCTCCGAAAACCGGAATTTCCGAATCAGGATCGCATCTGTTTTGTCCATCGTATCGGCGCGCGTGTCAGTCCATTCGGTCGATCAGGCACTGTTGCATGAAGGCAAATAAATTCAGTCGGAATACGCGGCTACCATCTTCCGTCGTGATGTCGGGTGCTTCGGTCGTGGTAAGAATTTTCTCATCGAATCCAAGGTCGGCAGCTAGTACCAGCCGCGCTTGATTCAACGCATTCAACCATGCTTCTGCGTGGGCGGGTGAGATCTGCAACTCGAGGAGCCCTTTGGACTCGGTCATTTGCTTCAGATCTGCTACCACGACCTCGCGTGTGGACCGGAAGTGCTCCTGCAGGTCCGGTTCCACATATGCTTTCCACTCGGATCGCATGGTATCCAGATCTGGTTCGTCTGTGACTCCGGGAAATATCCTCGTTTGCGCCTCGTCGCTGAGCTGCTCAGGATCAATCGTGTCGGGAATCGAGCGGATGAACTCCGCAAGAAGCGGATGAATCTTCCGAAAGCGGAATACCTTTGCGCGGCTAAAAGAAAAATCCATCGCGTTATTCGGAGCTGCGCTCCAGTTTTGCCAGAAGCAGATGCGACTGGAGTTGCTGGACATAAAGTTCTGCTCGTTCGCGTTCGCCAGACCAAAGAATCGAGCGCCCTTTTTTATGGACTTCGAGCATGTGTTTTTCGGCTCGTTGTTTGGAGTAGCCAAACACCTCGCGAAAGACCCGGGAGACGTAGCTCATCAAATTCACCGGATCGTTGTGCACGACCACGGCCCACGGCGGTGATGTCGCAATGGATTCTTTGAGTTCGGGAAGTTCGATGGTTTCGGTAGCCATGGTAAGTATCATGCGGCACGCAGTCCAAAACGCGATGCGGGAATGGCATCAATACACGATCGGATAAATGCTGCCACCTGCGGCGCAGGAGAAATGATCGACCACCCGCAGACTTCCCGGACGACGCTGGCGCCGAGCGCGGTCCGGTCGTCGATGGAAAACGCCGCACACCGCGCGGCAAACACGGTGAGATAGTGGCACGGGATCTCTGATCGCGCAGCGCGCTCTGCAAGCTTGGGCAGCACGCGGTCGCCTCGCATCGCCGAGGCTAGCGCGACGAGCTTTCTCCCGGCGGCAACGCTGCTATCGACATGCATGGTGTCCAACGCGCTGGAAAATTCCACGTCCGCAGCCGCCATCTCGCGCAACTTGCCTTCGCGGGCGCGGGACAGTTGAGAAAGCAAAAACGGCGCGAGGTGATCAGAAAAAATTTGATCCCGCCACACCATCCCTGCATCAGCCAGCGAAGTTACGCCTGCCAATGTGAGTGGACGCACGGATTCCAACCCCGGCTGGACCAGCCGCGCAGCATCCAGCAGCGGCCCCAGACCACAGATGGGGTCATCCAATCCTTCAACTAGTGATACAACAGTCATTCAAACGAGTAATTAAGCCTAAAGTTGCGCTGCTTTCAAAATGTTTGCCTGCATAGAACGCATTCGGTGTGCCGATTCGGGAGAAATATCGTCATATCCGTGCAAATGCAGCAACCCGTGAATGGTGTAGAGCGCGAGTTCATCCTGCAAATCGGTGCCAAATTTCTCCGCATTTTCCAGTGCCACTGCTGGACAGATCAAAATTTCCCCGTAGGGAAACGTGATCACGTCCGTTGGGCCCTTGATATCGAGAAATTGCCGATGGACGCGTGCCATCACGGCGGGTGAGACCAGAGAGATCGCAACTTCGTCGAAGGTGTTCAGCAGGACCGGTGCATCACTGCCCGGCGTTGTAAGACATCGAGGCAATGCAGAATTCATCACCCGCCGAAGCTGTTCAAGATCCACCGGAACCGCGCGCTGCCGGTTGGCAACGACGACCTCAGGCTGCTGCGGGTTTGTCTGGCTTTTTTGCCGGGGCATCCCTGGGTTCTTTCTGCTCCTTGGATTCTCTGCGTGGATAGGCGACACGCGAATGCATCATGTTCCCCAAGGTGGATCGGAAACTTTCACCGATCCGGCGTAATTGTGCCAATGTGAGTGGGCACTCATCAAGCTGATGGTTGGCGATCCGGCTATCGATC
>Ga0209491_10000659_pt1 | contig 69382 bp, 75 predicted proteins | sample BON02_FD_187213 | JGI IMG/M metagenome (GOLD analysis project Ga0209491, IMG submission 187213) | Freshwater microbial communities from Lake Bonney liftoff mats and glacier meltwater in Antarctica - BON-02 (SPAdes) (version 2) | ecosystem: Environmental > Aquatic > Freshwater > Ice > Glacier... | reverse complement strand
CAAAAGGGAGCTGAGCAGGACGAAATCGACAGGGCGTCCGGCAATCTCTTCCGCTTCCCCGGCCATTTCCAAAATTTCGGGAATCGTCGACCCCGAGGCCGGTTCAACGAGCAGATCGAGATCACTGCCGGCATGCTGGTCACCCCGAGCCATCGAACCAAAAACGGCAAGGCCCCGGAGGCCATGCTTTCGGCAGAAAGGCGCAAAATCGTTTTTCAGGTGTTGCAATGTGTCTTTCGGCATACTTTTTAACCTTTCCGAAGATTGCCCGAAAGGCGAAAAGCGGAAATAGAAAAGTGGCTGCAGCGGACGGACAGAAGAGGGTCGAGGTGAGAGCGAGCAAGGGCGAGGGAAGCTCACGCCCTGAGTATGGTTTTGTCTCCCGGCCCTGCAACGGATGCGCAGCAACGGCCGGGCTTTCCAACATTTTGTTGCCCCTTATAGGATGCGCTCTGCGCATAATTTTCAAAAAGGATTGACCACCTCAACGCCGGCATAAATTTGTCCAGAAGAGAGGTCTTCGGACAGGATCCGCTGACATCCCGCAGCGACGGCACCGGCCACAATGAGGGAATCCCACCACGACAGACCGTAGCGGACGTGGATGGAATAGCCATCGGTCATCAGATTTTCGTTGAGTACCACTGGCCGCCAGAGCATTAGGTCGGAAACTTCCTCCCAGGCCGCGGGCAAAGAAAGACCCGGCTTGAGCTTTCTCGTGACATTGACAAAATACTCGTTCAAGACCTGAATGGAAAGGCGGCCACTTCGCTCCTCCCACAGTTTCTTCATCAGCGTGGCCGCCACCTGTTGCTTTCCGGGCTCAGACGCGTCACGAGCGTAGAGAAGAATATTCGTATCCACGAAGCTCCTATCGCTCATAGAGTTCCTCCCGGATGGGATACGCCGTCTGTGCGTCCTTCAAGGTCAGGGGTTCCCTCGCCAAGTAACGTTCTCTGGCCTTTCCATAAGAACATTCGGACTCCATTTTCTCCCGCAAGGTGTCTCCAAGCAGACGCGAAACACTCGAATCCTGTTCAGCTGCCCAAACCTTTGCCCACCGAAGCACTTTCTCATCCACAGTTATTGTCACGTTTTTCATGTTACACGAACTTCGTGTCGTTGAGTGCGCCTGTCAAGAACGAGCGAAGAAAAAGCTAAAACGCTGAGTAAGAGGGTCGGGTGCGGGTGGAAGTGCAGAAGGGGTCAGTCCTCACGCAAAGGTTGGAAGGGGCGCAAAGGAAGAGGTGGAGAGGTAAAAAGGTGGAAAGTAAAAGGTGGACTGCAACGGATTGGGCGGGGCCCGAACGGGCAGGCGAAGACAATTATGAGATATGAATGATGAAGTATGAATGCAAGGGATCGGGCGGAGCCCGAACGGCGGGGGTTTTCAACGCGGAAAGGTATGAAGGCGGAAAATGGCACTCCTTCGCCTCCGCCAGGTCTCGGAAATCTTTCACGGTCATGATTCAAACTCCCCGCCAGACCTCCAGCAATTCCCCGCGGCTTTGCGGAGAGACATAACGGTTAAATTTCTCCCGCATCAAAACCTCCTCCAACTCGGCAAAGGTCGCTTCGGAAAATACCAGTGGCGCGTGACGATCCAAAACCATCCGCACACAGAGGTCCGCCATGCTTTCTGAAATCAGCTCGGATCTCCTGATTGAGTAAATCCTCCAAGACCGACTCTGACAATCCTTCCACCTGAGAATTAAGCCTGTCCATGGCTTGGGTGATTTTGCGGTTTTCTCCGGCCACGAGTTTTCTGTAAAGAGCCATGGGCAGGAAGACACCCAATTTCCGCTTTTGGCGTCGGATGATCACAGGTTCCTTCATCATTTTTCTTCGGGGGTCAGGGTGCATAATCGTATCGATTCCTCTTTTGAATGGTCCATGGCGGGGAAAGAAAGCCGCAAAGGTGCCACCCGGCTAATTTTCACTTTTTTTCTTTCATTGCTCGGACGACCTGCTGGAAGGTTTCGTAAACCCGATCGCGCGAATGGGCATATTCCAGATGAATTTCGGTCCTAGAGTTTTGGCGGAAAATCACCCGCAGACCGCCGATCCGAAGACGATTGAATCCTTCCAAGGGGGCTGCGAGGGCTTTGATGCTCCCTTTTCCGTTGGCCAGTTGGCGTAAGGCCAAACGAACTTTGTGTTTGGTCTCAGGAGGAAGTTTGGTCAGCCAGCCCTGGACTTGTTCAGAGGCCGAAATTCTCATCCTCAAGATCAAGGGTTTGATAGGTGCCCCGCTCCGCCCTGGCCCGCGTTAATTCCTTCATGGCTGCAGGATCTGCCAGAACATCAATCGTTTCGATGAGGGCCTCATAGTCTGCCACGGGCATGGCCACGAAGGCGGGTTTGTTGCGGTTGGCAATGACAAACTGCCGATCCCCCCGGCACAGCTTGGTCAGCTGAGCCTGGGCCTCCCTCATGTTGTATGTATCAATCATGAATTACGTATATAACTCGAAAGGCGAAAAGTCAAAAGCGGAGTAAAACCCAAAGGGGTCAGTCCTATAATCTACATGTTTTGGCTGCGGAACGAGGATTGCCGAAAATCTCCGCCAAATCGGAAAAGAGGGCGACCAATTCCTTTTGGAGAACATCTTGTGCCGCGATGGGTGAGGTAACCACGGGAGGGGTCATCGCAGAAAAAGTTCAATTCAAAATGAACTGAAAATATGAAAGGCGGATGGCGGAGGAAGAAGCCTCACGCAAAGGATGGGAAGGAAGGGGGTGGGTCGGTGGAAGGTGGGAAGGAAAAAGTAGAAATGGCGAAGGGCGGAGGGCGAAAAGAAAAAGTGAGATGCTGAAAGTGGGTGAAATTTACTTTTTGCGCTTGATCGGGTGCTTGAATTTGAGCACGGCGAAATTGAGTTCGATCGACGTTTCCGAGTCGCTTGTCTGCAATTCGTGATCAAAAAGCTTGGATACGATTTCACCGCTCCGCGGCATGAGATTCTTCTGTTTGGCGTCATCTTTGACGACAGACAAGGCCTTTTTCGCTAAAAGCCTTGGGCAAGACAGGCGAGTGCTTCAATTTGTTGAACGGGTGGAAATTTTCCACCAGTTCCTGTTTCTCCGTTTTTTGAAGGCGGATGATGTAGCCTTCGGGAAATTTGTCCGGGTTGTTTGCGACCGCTTTATTGATATCACGGGTTGAAAGGAAGAAGAACCACGAATGTACGCCTGCAACGGATCGAGGCGCAGCCCGAACGGCCAGGCTTTCAAATTGCTTCCATTCGAGTTTGTCCAACGGGGCGAAGTTGATGAGATATCTCCTTCAATGGATTTTTCCAACGAACTCCGGGAAAACGGGAAAAATCGCTGTCAGCGCTGTGTAATTCGGCTTGATTCTCCACCGCCAGCGCCGCGATCTGGGCGTCGGTCGTCAAATTTCCCCCGGCTCCAAGGCGATTCAGAAACCCGAAAAATATTCCGGAAAAGCGAGGCCTTGGATTCAGAATTCGAACCGGCTCCTGATCCAACCAATCCCCAACATGGCGCACGGCGGCGTCCACCGGCATCGGATCCGTCAATACCTTGGGGTGCGTCATCAAGCGAACAAAGCCCGCCGCAGCTATCCACGAAAGCCCGATGACGGTGGTCCCGTTTAAACATTCCTCCCACCATGCCTTCGCCTCCTTGTGCTCGACCGCTTTCACGTTATAGGCGAAAACGAGGAGATTGATGTCGGGGACAATCATTCTTTCGGCGGTGCGAACCGCTCGGTTTCCAATTCATCAACGAGCTGATTGAGTCGGGCCGTGTCAATTCCGGGCCGGAAAGCGGAGGAATGCGGCTTGACGCGAAAAGGCGTGCGGGGTTTAGGACTCTCTACCTTACGACCCGTCCTGAGCCCGAACCCTTCATGAGGGCTTCGACCTCGGCCCGGGAGGTGTAGTTGATGTCGCCGCCGATGGAATGACAGAGGCAGGAGGCGGCCACGGCAAAGGCGATGGCTTCTTCAGGCGCACTCAGTTCCGGAGTATTGAGGGCAAAGATCAGCCCCGCCCCGAAGGAATCTCCGCCCCCGACACGATCGACGATGTTTTTGATTTGGTAGGGTTCATACTTTCCGCTGCGGAGGGGCGCGAAGGCCACCTGATCGGAGGCCACATCCAGCAAGATGGCTCCCCAGTTGTTGTGCGAGGCGGAAAGGCTCTCCCGCAGAGTGATGGCCACTTTGCAGACATTGGGGAACTGAGCCGCGATCTTGCGGGCGACGTCAGGGTATTGATCGATGGCCAACTCGCCGGATTCGACATTCGTTTCAGCCGCATGAATCCCCAGGACATCAGCAGCATCTTCCTCGTTGGCGATGACCACATCAACAAAGGGGAGGATCGTGCGGATGGTTTTTTCAGCCAGAGCTTTGGCCTCCGTGCCGGGCTCCCAGTTCCAGAGTTTTTTGCGGAAATTGAGATCGCAGGAAACGGTCAGGCCCTTTTGTTTGGCCCTCTCGACGGCATGACGGACGGCATCTGCGGAGACTTGCGAGAGCGCGGGCGTGATTCCCGTGGTGTGCAACCAACCGGCTCCCGCGAGGATGGTGTCCCAATCATAGTCCGAGCCCGGCGTCAGGCTCACGGAGGAATCGGCCCGGTCGTAAATCACATTGCTGGGGCGTTGGTTGGCCCCATTCTCGAAAAAGTAGAGTCCCAAACGTCCCGCTTTCGTCCGGAGGATACCGGAGGTATCGACGCCCAAACCGCGAAAGACGCTCACACAGGAGTCGGCGATGGCGTGCTGCGGCAAAGCGGTGACAAATCGGGCCTCGGCACCAAGCTGAGCCAAGGACGCAGCCACATTGGCCTCGGCTCCGCCAAAGGTGAGGTTGAGCGGGCCGGGGGCGGATTGCCGAAAGCGCAAGACGCCCTCCGGGGCAAAGCGCCCCATGACTTCCCCAAAGGTGATGATGGGTTTCATTTTTTTTAACGGATGTTGCTAATAATCTTTCTGGCTTCGGCCGCGAGGGTGGTGATTTTTTCCCAGGCTCCGGCGTGGATCAAATCCGGCGGTGCGAGCCAGGATCCCCCGAGCGCAGCCACATGGGTGTCCGCCAGATAGGAGGCCATATTTTCGGCGTTGATGCCGCCCAAGGGGAGAAACTTCAGATCCAAATGAGCATACGGGGCCGCCATCGCCTTGAGGTAGGAGAGCCCGCCGGAGGCTTCTGCGGGGAAAAATTTGAGCAACTTGCAGCCATGTTCGAGCGCGAGTTCGATCTCGCTGGGGGTGAGAATTCCTGGTGCAAACGACAACCCCGCTTCGCGGGCCGCGTTGAGGATGCGGGGATTAACACCCGGAGCGACGCCAAAGGCCGCATCCGCTTCCACCACCTGAGCCACTTGGTCGGTCGTCAAAATCGTCCCCACCCCGGCGACCATTTCCGGAACCTCGCGCCGAATGGCCTTGAGGGCCTCTAAGGCCACCGGCGTTCGGAGGGTCAGCTCGATGGCCCCAACGCCACCGGCGAGGAGCGCCTGCGCCAATGGCACGGCGTCATCGATGCGATCTACGACGAGAACGGCAACGATGCCGCTTTCAATAATTTTTTCGGCGAGGGAGGGATCAAAGGCTGGAGTCATAAGAGTACAACTTAAGCCTTCAGGTCGGGAAGGTCCAGCCAGCACCGCTGGTCGCTGCTCTTGAGTCCAACTTCGGCCAACTGGACGCCTTTGGCTCCTTCGAGCAGGGTCCATCGGAACGGCTCGTCGAGAACGACGTGACGGAGGAAGAGTTCCCATTGGATCTTGAACGCGTTGTCGTAAGTTTCTTGTTCGGGGACTTTGGCCCAACCATCAAAGAAATCGATTGGTTGTTTGATATCAGGATTCCAGACCGGCCGCGGCGTGTTGCCCGCGTGTTGGATCCAGACATCGCGAAGTCCCACCACTGCGCTGCCTTTGGTTCCATCGACCTGCATAGTCAGGAGATCATCGCGGCGCACCCGAACATTCCAGGACGAGTTGAAGTGGGCCACGACGCCATTTTCGAGTTCAAAGGTGGCATAGGCCGAATCGTCGGCGGTGCAAACATAAGGTTGGCCTAATTCATCCACCCGCTCGGGAATATGGGTGGAAGCAAGACAAGAGACTTTTTTGACTTTGCCAAAAAGGTTATCGATGACATAGCGCCAGTGGCAGAGCATATCGATCACCATGCCGCCGCCGTCTTCCTTCCGGTAGTTCCAACTTGGTCGCTGCGCCGGAATGGTATGACCCTCAAAGACCCAATAGCCGAATTCTCCGCGCACGCTGAGGATCTCGCCGAAAAATCCACTTTCTTTCAGCCGCATAAATTTGACCAATCCAGCGAGCCAGAGTTTGTCTTGGACGACGCCATTTTTCACCCCGGCGTCGCGACAAATCTCATAAAGCTTATAGGCATTGTCCGTGGTAATGGCGGTGGGTTTTTCGCAATAGACATGCTTGCCGGCCTCGGCCGCCTGTTTGACCGCATCGAAACGACGAAGAGTGCTTTGGGCATCAAAATAGATCCCGTAGGCCGGATCATTCATCACGCTGTCGAGGTCGGTGGTCCATTTATTCACCGAAGTGCGCTCGCAAAGCTCTTTCAGTTTGGTTTCATTGCGACCGACTAAAACCGGGTCGGGCATGATTGTTTCCGTCGGAGTGACTTTGACCCCGCCCTGTTTGATGATGGCATCAATGGAGCGAAGCAAATGCTGGTTGGTGCCCATGCGTCCGGTGACGCCGTTCATGATGATTCCAATTTTGTGTGTTTTCATAAGAAATTTTCCTCACGCAAAGGGTGGGAAGGATGAGAAGGTTTTTTTAGAGGTTGTTAGAAATACGTTCGATGCCGTCTTTGAGATGGCGTGCCCCGAAATTGAGAAGCAGCCCTAATTTTTTTCCACTCAGCCGCAGATAGGAAAACAGTTGCTTGGAATGAATTTTCTTCAACTCTTCGACCGATTTCAGTTCAAGAATGACCTTATCGTTAATGAGAAGATCCGCCCGAAAAGCATCTTCCAGGATTAATTCGCCGACATGGATGGCGATGGGAACCTGAGAAGACACCTGCAATCCTTTCTGAGAGAGTCGAATCGCCAAAACCCGTTCGTACACCGACTCCAGAAGTCCAGGCCCCAATTCCGTATGGACAGAAAAAGCTTCGTCTAAAACCATCTTGGAAATCGTATTTTCATCCCAGCCGGCAGTTTCCTGTCCTTCCTTTTCACCCTTCCCACCCTTTGCGTGAGGCAATTCTTCCTCCGGCTTCTTGGTGCATTGGGGTTGGGCGCCTTCGGGGAGCGGCGGGGCGTCTTCCCCCCCGGCCGGCGGGAGCGAGCCGTCGAGTTCTTGCCGCCAATGGGCAACATCTCCGGCCGGTCCATAACAGTAGATCATCCGCAAGGGCGTTTCGCCAATGTTGGTCAGTTGATGAAAAACGCCGCTGGGAATGAAAACCATCTGCCCGCTGGTGACCGTTTGGCGCTCCTCGCCCAAACACATTTCGCCAGTGCCTTCGACGACGAAATAGACTTCTTCCTGTTCCTGATTATGCCAGGGAACTTGTCCACCTTTTGCTTCCAGGGTCACGTTGCCGATGGCAAAGTTTGTCGTCTGGATCGGAGCGACACCCCCGGCGAGGTTTTGGGTTTTGCGCCGGGCAGGAAACCGCCGGCCTTCGATTTTTGCGAGATCAGAGATAATCATAATATGTTAGTGCTGGAGGGTGCCAGGCCCTTGGCACCCATTATTTTTCCACTCCTCCGAAGAAAGTGTAGTAGGGCTTGTCTTCGATCAGGCGCTGGAGATAAAGGGCCAGTTCGCGGGCGTGGTAGTCGCCCCACATGGAGGACTCGCCGCGGGGGATTTTACTCCCAGCGGGGATATGATCCCAGCCATTGGGCCGGTGGTAGATGGAATGCAAAATGAGCCCCTGGTGATTGGGGTCAGTGGAAAGGTAGGGTTCTCCCAGGACCGTGTCCGCCACGGCCAAGCCGGCCTGCCAATACTTAGTGCCCCGGTCGTCGCCCTTACTTTCGAGATAGCGCCCGAGACGAAGCAATCCCTGGGCGGCAATGGCGGCGGCGGAACTGTCCACCGGTTCGTAATCGTTTTCGATTTGCGCAGGTTGGTTTTTATAGTCTCCCAGTTTGTGCAGCAGCGGCGCGCCGGTGTCCCAATACGGGATGCCGTCGGTGGGGGTCTCAGAAATGTAATGGTCGCAGGAAGCGAGAGAAGGCTTGAGCAACATCTCCTCGACGGCGGCGCGGCCACCGAAGGGCTTGAGTTCGCTGTCGGCCAAAGTCGCCACCCATTCCAATTGTTCGGGATAGCCGGCGATGATCCAGGACTGCCCGCGCGTCCAGGTGGTGAAAGGCGAATAACCTTGCTGTGAATTGGGACAGCGGAAGTTTCCGTCGTTGAGATTAAAAATGCTCTCATGGGCGGTGCGTCCGCGTTCGTCGTAGGCATCGCGACCTTCGCCGTAGAAGACAGCATAGTCGGATGTGGCCCGGGCGTGCTGGAGCAGACGATCCAAGAGGGAGATTTTTAAATCTTTTTCCCCCATGAGAACATGACCGAGCGCGTGGGAAACGGACAGAGCCCGGAGGGAGCGAATGGTATCGGCAAAGAGCGAATGCGGTCCATTGAATGAATAGATGTATCCCCCGCCTCCCGCGATTGCCGTCCAACGTGCAGCTTGCACAGCACCGGTACATTTCAGCGCCAGTTCGTAGAAATCCCGTTCGCCCGCGTCGGCGGGAATCCGTCCCTCGGCCATGAGGCGGAGCAAATTTCCGTAGGTGGAGATGTTATTGAACCCGTGATCATGAACCCCGATGTGGGTGATGTGGTGGGCCATACGCTCGCGGGTGTGGTCGCGGCCAAGGGAGAGAAACCTTTCATCGCCGGTGGCGTCATATTGCAAAATGGCCGAGCCATAAACGAAGCCCTGGGTCCACTCGGTCCAGCCCCGGGCGGTGTATTTTCCTTCGACCGTGAAAACCGGAGTGGCCGAACCGGGTGTTTCCGCCGCGTCGATGGAGAGGATTTTGGGAGCGGAGGCTTCCCAAAGTTTTTGGACTTTCGGGGCAAGGTGCTCCGGAGTGAGGTCGGGACGAAGAGTAATCATAAAAAAAAATGGAAAAGAGCCTCAGGCAAAGGATGGGAAGGGTGCTACGGGGTGACCCCCGCCTTTCCCCCCTTCCCATCCTTTGCGTGAGGCAATCTTCATGGATTAAAGGCGGCGAAGATGGAATCCGCCATCGACATTGATGACGTCGCCGGTGGAGAAGGGAAAATGTCCCGCGAGGATGGATTCGACCGCACGACCGAGGTCCGTCGGGGTACCCCAGCGCATTTGCGGCACGAGGCCGTCGGCCAACATCTGGTCGTATTTGTCCTTCACTCCTGCGGTCATGTCGGTCGCCATGATGCCGGGACGGAGCTCGAGGACCTGGATCTTCTCCGCCGCGAGGCGCACTGCCCAAAGCTGGGTCGCCATGGCCAGGCCGGCCTTGGAAATGCAATACTCCCCCCGGTTAATGGAAGCCGTGTTGGCCGAAAGTGAGGTGACAAAAATTAATTTATAGCCGGTGGTCAGCCGGGAGTTTCCGGGATTCTCGAGCCAATAGCGGGCCGCCAACTGGGAAAGAAAATAGGGGCCCTTCAGGTTGACCTCGATCACCTCGTCGAAGATTTCTTCGGTCGCCTCGGTGATATCCGCCCGAATGCGGGGGGCGATGCCGGCGTTGTTGACCAAGGCATCGAGATGTCCGAAGGCTTGCAGGGTTTGATCGAAGATCCTTTGCCGGTCGGCAGCTTGGCCGATATTTCCACCCACAAGGGCAAATTTTTGTGTGGGATTGGGAGCCAGCTTCCGGCAGGTTTCCGCCGTCTCTTCGGCTGCCTTGGCATTGTGAGCATAGTGGATCGCAATGCTGTAGCCCGCTTGGGCCAGCGTCTCCGCGATCCCACGACCCAGTCCGCGACTGGATCCGGTGACAAGAACAACCCCTGAGGATGACATGAGGGCAACCATACGCGATTTTGCCAAGAGGCGTTATGACACAGACGCGCTTTTTTAGCACAAAAACGACTTTATTTTTGTCTTTATTCCTGTTCGACTGGAGATCCGTATTTCCCGCCATGAAGCACTACCGTCCCCTCCTCCTTCAGGAACTCGATGTGCGCCTGCCAGGGCTGCATATTCGCCGGTTGCGTTTGAACCGCCACCTTCCGGACGTGGATACCTTGGCGCGACATGCCCATGCTTTTGCCCAAATCCATTACTATCTCAGCGGTCGCGGCACGATGGTGATTGGAAAGACATCGTGGGAAATTGGTCCCGGCTCGGCGGTTTTTCTCCCCCCCCGTCAGTCACACGGTTTCGAGGAAACGGCCGGACGGCGACCGCTTTGTCTGGTGGTGGATTTCGATTGGCGGGGCGCAGCCAAACAGGGCGTCTCCCAGGCCCGACTCGGTCAGGGAGACGCGGCCATCATCCGTCGCGAATTAGGAGAAATCACCCGCCTGCCGGACCCCGGTCATGCCGAGAGCCGGATGGTGGTGGCGGGAGCGGTCCTTCATATTCTCGACACGCTCTTTCGCGGTCTGACCATCCTCCCGCCCCAGAAGCGCGAGTCGCCAGCCCTCGTCCGCCATTTTGAACGCGAACTCCAAAGCGCCGGAGAACCCCTCGTTCCCATCGCCACGATTGCCACCCGCATGGGCTATCAGACCGACTATCTCAACCGCATCTTTAAGCAGGCCACCGGCCAGACCCTGCGCGAATACCGCGATGCCCTTTTGGTCAAAAAAGCCCGACGCCTCTTGGCCGAACATCGCCGGGTCGGCGAGGTCTGTGACCGCCTCGGCTTTTCGGATCAAAATTACTTCTCCCGTTGGTTCAAGAAATACACTGGCTCGCAGCCACGGGCCTACGCGGCCGCGCGGTCAGGCGGGTGACCCAACACCGGACGCTGCTCAGATCTGATTGGCGGCTTCGCTGCTGAGAACTTGGCGACGAACGCTCTTGCCACGCAGCTTGGACCACAATAGAACGATCGGGGAAGCGACAAAGATGGAGGAATAGGTTCCCACCAAGATTCCAATCAGAATGGCAAAGGAGAAATCGCGTAGCACCGCTCCGCCAAAGAAGTAAAGGGCTCCCACCGAGAGCATGGTGGTACCACCCGTGAGAATGGTCCGTCCCAAGGTCTCGTTGATCGCGGTGTTCATAACCGTCTCGGTCGAGCCGCTTCCTTCCTGTTTGATCGCCTCACGAATGCGGTCAAAAACCACGATGGTGTCGTTCACTGAGTACCCCGCGATGGTGAGAATGGCGCCGACCATGACCAGAGACAACTCGCCCCCTCCGTTCAAAATCCCCACCAAGGCAAACATCCCCAGGGTAATGATGATATCGTGAAGCAGCGCGGCCACCGTGGCCAAAGCAAAGGAAAATTCAAACCGAATTGTGACGTAAAGCAAGATGGCGAACATCCCCAGGACCAAGGCGAAGAGCGCATTTTTGGCAAATTCCAAACCGATTTGCGGTCCGACCGCTTCCTGCGATTCGACCTGGACTCCGCTTTCGGGGAAAACCTCTTTCAGTCGGGTCAGAATCTCCTCCGACGTGCCCTGGGGGCTACGGATGGAAAGCATTTGCTTCATGCCTTCCCGTTGAAATTGGAGGACGACATCGCCATGGCCAATGTCTTTCAAGGCGGTGCGCGCTTCATCGAGAGGCAGCTCTTGCTGGCTATCCACGACTAAAAGGTCGCCGCCACGGAAATCGATTCCCAGATTTTTCTCCCCCCGCCAAGCGATCAACGCGATGGAACCGCCGATCAATACGATCGACAAGACCCCCGCCAGCCGGCGTTGGCTAAGAAAGTTAAAGGTCTTCTTCGGACTCAGATCAAACATCGTCAGCGTCTTGAGACCAAATTTTTCCACCAACCAGCGAAACATTGTCCTCGTCACCAACAAGGCCGAGAACATGGAGGCGATAATTCCCAAGGTCAGGGTCACGGCAAATCCCCGGACGGATCCCGAGGCTTGCCAAAAGAGGATGATCGAAGTGATCAGAGTGGTGACATTGGCGTCAAAGATGGCGCTGAACGCCTTGTTGTAGGCCGCTTCCAGGGCGGCCGAGAGGGATTTACCAGCCTTAAGTTCTTCCCGCAGGCGCTCATAGATGAGCACATTGGCATCCACCGCCATGCCGATGGTGAGAATGATGCCGGCAATACCCGGGAGGGTGAGGACGAAGTTAAACATCGCCATGGCGCCAAAGAGAATGACGATGTTGATGGTCAATCCCACAAAGGCGACGATTCCGGCCACGCGATAGTAGATAAGAACAAAGAAGAAAACCAAGGCCAGCCCGCTGACACCGGCCAAGATGCCGCTGCGAATCGAATCCGCGCCCAAGGTCGAAGAGACACTCCGGGTTTCCTCGATCAGCACGGGGACCCTTAAGGGGTTTTCCAAGGCACTGGCGAGATCACGAGCTTCCTTGTCGGTATAACGACCGGTGATGCTGGCGCTGCCGCCATAAATAGGTTCGTTGACCTGAGGGGCGCTTTGCACCTCGCCATCCAGCAAGATGGCCAACTGCCCCCGCGTGGGTGCGAGAGCTTGGGTCAGGTCGCCGAAAAGTTTCGCCCCGACGGAATCAAAGGAGAGCGAGACCCCATAGCCAGCATTATCGAAATACGCATAGGCGCGGGTGACATGGTCCCCTCCGAGATCGGCCCGGCGTTTGACCAGCAACTGAAATTCCCGCTCCTTGCCTTCCACGGTGTCCTTGTAGGTTTTGAGGACATAACCGGGAGGCATAATTTCCTCACCGGCTTCGATGCGAGCGATCCGTTCTTCGCCCCCGGGAGCCACCGAGGCAAACTCCAACTTGGCCACTTGCTGCAATAATTTTTTTGTTTCCGCGATTTTTTCGGCATTCAATCCCGGGATCTGGACCAAAATTCGGTCCGTGCCTTGGGGAGTGATCACGGGTTCGCTGACGCCGTAAGAATCCACCCGCTTCCGAATCACCTCAACGGCCTGGTCGAGAAGATCGGTGGAAATTCCATCATCACCTTGAGGAATCAACCGGATCAAGAACGAGGTCCCGCCCTGCAAATCCAAGCCGAGGCGAATTTTGTCCTTCGGCGGGATGACCGCTTCCAAACAAAATGCCACCATAAAAACCGTGAGGATCAATCCGACCCAACGCTTGCGGGCGGAAATTTCGGTGACGAAATACCAACCGAAAAGAATCAGAAGAAAAAGACCGGCGAAAAACGTGAGTGCGGGAGTCATGGCAGGAAGGTGTTCAGTGTACAGTTTTCAGTCTTCAGCCCGGAGTTCCCGAGTGCCAGAGTCTTCCCTGAACACTAAACACTGAAAACTTCTTTAAGATTTGGCGTCGTCGTCGGAGGTTTCCACCGCGGTGACGGAGGCCCGGTCAAATTCCAGTTTGACGTTGTCGGCCACCTTCACGATGAGGGTTTTGTCTTTCACGTTGGCGATGATGCCGTGAATGCCGGAACTGGTGACCACCCTGTCACCGGTTTTCAGCGCGGCGACGAGCTTTTGATGGGCTTTCTGCCGCTTCTGCTGGGGTCGAATGAGCAGAAAGTAGAAGATGATAAAGACGAAGACCAGTGGCGCAATCGACATGTAGGCGGGGGGACTGGCCGGTGCGGGACTTGCGGCTTGGGCCAAAAAAAGGAAATGAGTGAGATTCATAGAACCCGGGAGGATACGGATACCGGGGGCTCAAGGCAAATGCGAATTTCGGCCTTCTCATCTTCATTTTCAGGAAGCCCGATCCATTGGCAAGGCGCACAGGTCGAGCGCATTACACTAAACCCCGCGGTTGAGAGTTGATTGATGATCGTTGATTGATGATTATTAGATTCATGCGCCGTTGATTGGATTCACGCTCCAAGTGATCGACGAGTGCTCCGCACGTTGTTCATTTCTTTCTCTCCCAATGGGCTCCCCCCGCAGCCCTGGACCCGTGACCGTATTCAAGGAACGAGTTGGACCGTCCACTGGTGCGGTTTGGGTTTCCGCAACTCGTTCACCGAAACCTCGGCCGCAACGATTTGCGCATCCAAATCTTTCAGCTTCGCTTGACGGGCCGGTTCCATGGCCTCAGCAGCAACCCAGTCAGGAAATGCGAACAACTGCACCGTACGCCAGCGGGCGAAAAAGAGTTGATTTTTCGCCATGATCGCAACAAGGAGGTCTTTGACTTCCGGGAGGCCGGTCAACGCGGCTTGGGTGAGATTCACGCCCTCCGCAAGTTGCTCCTGAGTGTAAGATCCAAAGTCTTTGCCATCGACCGATACTCTGTAATTTCCCGACGGCAGACTTGTCACCTTGAGCAAGTAACGAGACAGGTCTTCAAAAGGAGTAAAGCCCGGAATGGGCGCCGGAAGGACGGCCTCGGCCGGTACCGGCCATGGCATAGCGTCGTCAAGCCGGGTAAAGGAAATTATTTCGCCCGTCTTCAGATCCGACACCTTTGCCTTCACCGCCTTCGTTTCCCCGGACTTCGCATCGATCGCCACACTGGAAACCAATCCTGGCGCATTTAAACCCTTGAGGATGGCGGTCGCCATCACCAGGTGACCCGCCCATTGGGGATGCACGCCATCCGGAATCATCCGAAACCCGCCTTCCTCCTTAGAGAGCACCCCGGCCTCTCTTCCCTTCTCGATCACCTCAATCATTGGTGCTAACTGGTCCACAAAAACCAAACCCTTTTTCTTGGCGAAGGCTTCCAGGCCATCCGAGTATTTGCGCAGCAGGAGGTTATAAACAGATCCCGCTGGCTGGCCGTCCAGATACCGCTCTTCCGGCGAGGAAGTGATCAACGCCACCCGCGTCCCGATGGCGGCAAACTTTTCCACCAGCGTGGCGGCATTGGCCAGATAGGGTTCGTATCCGCCTTCTCCGGCCCGGGCATCATTCATGCCGAAATCAATCGTCACCGCTGTAGGTTGGAGAGGTTTGATGTCGCGGTCAAATCCGGCCTCCACCCCGTTCCGGGTCCGCAGCCCCATGGTGTCGCCCGACCATCCGGTGTTGCGAAACGAAATCTCCCAACCCGGAAACCGGGAAAGGACAAAACTCTCAACCAAGGTCGAATACATCTTCTGCTCGGTGATCGAATCCCCAAGGATCATGGCGCGGTCGCCCTCGCGGAAAAAGAAAGCCTCGGGTTCGGGTTGTTCCAACTGGGCCGGAAGACTCGCGGTCAAACCGCAGGCCAAGGCGATAAATATGAGGAAGTTTTTTTTCATTTTCAGGAAGCAGAAGGATCGGGTGACCGGCAGTTCCAACCCCTGGACGGAGGAAACGCCTCTGGGGGAATATCGGAGTGGCCCAGACTCTACCCCCCGGCGGAGAGTAAGATCAACCTCCGAAATTTTTCTTCCAGACCACCCCGCGCGTCGCGTTTCAACACGCGGCCCTAGATTTTCCAGGCGTGCTGAATGATGAGAAAAAGAAAGGCGGTCGAACATCCGAACATGAGGAGTCCGTTGGTGGCCATGATTGGGCCCAGGCCCCGCCAGGGAGTGCGCAGCACGATATCACCATAGCCGAGGGCAGTGAGTGAGGTGCCGGCGAAGTACATGCATTCGCCATAATCTTCAAATTGGCCGGACCGCATGAAGAGGAGCGCCCAGACGGCAGCTTCCCCGAGGTGGGTGATAAAAAGAATGAGAAACGACGTGGCGATCAGGATGGGCGCAGCCAGGTCCGAACCAAGGCACAAGGTCAATTCTTCGGAACGGGTGGTGATGAAACGGGCGGTCCGGTAAATTACCAATGTATGGAAAGCGAAGAGCACCATGGCGACGACGATGCCGGGCACATAGATACTCCAGAGGTGGTGGTAGCGTTGCCGGCAGGTGGTCACGCGTCTTCCTCGGTGGTGATCGGCTCCTCTGGCTCGGCAGAGAGCACTTGCTCGAGGGCTCTCCAGGCGAGGGTGGCGCATTTCACCCTTTGGGGGAAGCGGCGGACGGCGCTGAAGATTTTCAAATCGCCGAAGGATTCGGGCGGTTCGAGTTCCTCCGGTGAAGTCAACATGTGTCGAAAGGCTTCGGCCATCCCAGCGGCTTCCTGACGGGATTTGCCTTTCACTTTGAGGCTCATGAGCGAAGCGGAGGCCATGCAGATGGCACAGCCCTGACCAGAAAACTTCAGGTCTTCGACTTGTTCCGGGGTGAGTTTGACCGCCAAATCAATTTCATCGCCGCAAGAGGGATTGTCCCCCCGGGCGGTGGCGGTGGCATCGGGGAGCGGGCCGAAATTTCGCGGCCGCTTACTGTGGTCAAGGATGATTTCCTGGTAGAGTTCTTCGAGGTTCATGCAAAAAAGGCCTGGATTTTGCGAAGGATCCCAGTGGTGCGGGCGATTTCCTCCGGGGTATTGTAAAAATAAAAACTGGCCCGAGCCGATGCGGGCACGCCAAGTTTATGCAAAAGCGGCTGGGTACAATGGTTTCCGCCCCGGAGAGCGAGCCCGTACTGGTCGGCCATGCTGACGACGTCGTGAGCGTGCGCATCCTTGAGGACGAAGCTGACCGATCCACTGCGATGGGTCCGGGGACCCAATATGCGGATGCCGGGAATGTCTTCCCACTGGGCCAGTGCCTCGTCGGCCATCTCCTGATCGTGGGCAAAGATGGCGCTGCGTCCGAAACCTTCGAGATATTTGGCCGCCGCGCCCAGCCCGATCGCCTGCGCGATGGAGGGGGTTCCCGCCTCGAAGCGATGGGGAGCTGGCTTGAAATCACTCTCCGTGAATCGCACCGACGAAATCATTTCCCCGCCGCCATGAAAGGGAGCCATGGCATCGAGGATCGCCCGACGGCCGTACAAAACTCCGATCCCGGTCGGTCCACACATCTTATGGCCGGAGAAGGCCAGAAAATCACAATCCAAATCCTGCACATCCACCGGACAATGCCCGGAACTCTGGGCGGCATCGACCAGGGTGATGACGCCGGCCTGGCGGGCCCGGGCGCACAATTCCTTCACCGGATTGATCGTGCCGATCGAATTCGAAATATGAACCATGGAGAAAATTTTCACCGGTCCGTCGAGGAGGGCATCGAGGTCGGAGAGGTCGAGGACGCCCTCCGGAGTCACCGGCACGAACCGCAGGGTTGCGCCCTGGCGTTTGGCCAGGAGTTGCCACGGCACCAAGTTGCTATGGTGCTCCATCTCGGTGAGCAAAATCACATCGCCCCGGCCGATGTGTTCCTCGCCCCAACTCCGCGCCACCAGGTTGATCCCCTCGGTCGTGCCGCGGGTGAAAATAATTTCCTCCGGGAGACTGCCGAGAAAGGCCGCCATGGTGCGGCGGGCGGCTTCGTAGTCCTCGGTGGCGCGATTGCTCAGTTCATGGAGGCCACGGTGGACGTTGCTGTTGTCGAATTCGTAATAGTGGGTCAACGCGTCGATGACCACCCGGGGCTTTTGCGAGGTGGCTGCGTTGTCGAAATAGATGAGAGGGTGTCCATTGACCTCTTGGTCGAGAATGGGAAAGTCCTTCCGGGTCGAAAGCCATGAATGCGCGGGTGCCACTCCTGAACCGTAGCGAAATTTTTCTCTGCGACAAGTTGGGTGTGATGAAACCGGGCAGAAATCAGGCTTTCCACCAGCCATCCACGAGGGTATCTCCAAGAGGATGAAGATCGAGAAAATCCGGGAAGCCGATGCCACTATTCTCAAGCTCGAGGGGGAAATCGACTTGCATGCTTCCCCCGACCTTCGGGCGGAACTCCAGGCCTGCACAGCCGACAAGATGCCCATTCTTCTCCTCGATTTCACCGGGGTCGAATACATCGATTCGTCCGGTCTTGCCACGCTGATCGAATATGTCCGCTCCGGATCAGCCCACAACGGCAAAGTCGCTCTCTTTGGTTTGAAGAAAAAGGTCCGCACTATTTTTGACCTCGTGCGTTTGAACGAGTGGTTCATCTTGGCCGATACGGCGGAAGCGGCCCGGGTCGCCCTCGCCGCCAAATAACCTCGCTGTCATGGCCCTGCGCAACTTCGTTGCCCTCAACGCGCAGATCCGCTTCTCCGCGATGTTCTTTTTCCTCGCGTCCGCTATGCCATGAGAGTCGCCATCCTCCTCAATCTGATTTTTCTCGCCCTGGTCGTCCCCCGTCCAGCGCAGGCGCAAAATGATCACGGCGCCGAAGTGAAAGAGAGCCTCGATCGCGCCCGGGCCCTCTACCCGGAATCGGTCCAGCCTGACTCCCCGCTCAGCCGGGCGATTTTGAGCCGGATCGAATGGCTAGGCCAAAACAACCAAGGCTATTTCTCCGACCCCGACTGGCCAGTCAAGATCACCGCCCGGGAAGCGCTCGCGCTCGGCATCCGTGCCGTCGCCCCGGCTCGCCCCGTGGCCTCCTCTCCAAACGCCCCGGCTCGGCGTCCTCAGGATCCCGGCACCACCCGCTACCTCGCCGCGGTGAAACAAAATTTCAGCGTGGTGGGAGCGTCCTTCCGCAAGAACCAACAAATCGTCCTCGAATCGGTCCAAGATTACGGCAAACGAGGCACCACCTTGGTGGACGGGCAGCCCGTCTTGCTCTGGCTCGACAAACTCAAAATCATCAAAGAACTCCCTCCCGGAGAACCCGATCCGATCGTGGTCAAAGTCATTTCCGCCCGGTACGGTCCCCCTGGCCGCGCGGGGTACAGCGTTTCCCGCATCGTCCAGTCGCTCATCTCGCCCGACGCGGAGGGTCGCTATGAAATTCTCGTTTCGGATGCCCTTCTCACCCCCGGCGCCGCCAGCACGCTCAATCGCGCCCGTCCCTCGCTCCCGCCTTTTGACCCCTACACCGGTCAACCCAATGTTCAAAATCAGAACATCCTTACGGTGACCTATTCGATCAATGGGATCCCCAAAACAAAGCAAGTCCTCGAGGGAAAAACCCTCATCCTCGATTGATCGCTCCGGGGAAACAATTTGCCTCGTGAGTACCGCCGCCCTCAAGTTGAGGTTTCTCCTCGACCTGCAAGCCCGGGAGGGCGGAAGCATTCGCTTCGATCGCTGGATGCAGGAAGCCCTCTATCACCCGGAATTTGGCTACTATGCGGCTGGCATCCGCGACATCGGCCGGCGGGGTGATTTCACCACCTGGCCGATCCGGCACAACAGCCTCGCTCGGGCCCTCGCCGCGTGGGCCCTGGCCAACCGACCGGCCAAATCCTGGCACCTCATTGAAGTGGGCGCTGGCACCGGCATCCTCGCCGCCGGGATTCTCCAGGCCATCGGCTGGTGGCATCGCCCCAAGCTTCACATCGTGGAGGTGTCCGCTCCCTTGCGGGTCGAACAGCAAAAACGCCTCGGCCGCCGCGCCATCTGGCACGCCCGGATGGAAGACGCCCTCGCGGCCTGCCATGGCCAGGCCTTGATTTATTCCAACGAATTGGTCGATGCCTTTCCGGCCCGGATTTTTCGCCTCAAAGACGCGGCCTGGCAGGAACTCGCCCTGCGCATCGTCCATGGCCAGGTGGAAGAAGTCTGGCGGAATCCCACCCCAGACGCGCCTCTTCCGGAGTCGAAGGCCTTCGCCACCGCATGGCCGGAAGGCCAGCGGATTGAAGTCCAGGATAGCTACCGTCAGTGGCAGGGCGAATGGGATCGGCATTGGAAGGCCGGCGCCATGCTCACTGTCGATTATGGAGACACCTGTCCGGCCCTCTACCACCGGCGCCCTCCGGGGACCCTCCGTGCCTTTGCCCACCACCAACGCCTGGAGGGACCGGCCGCCTACGCCGGCTTTGGCCTTCGCGACCTCACCGTCGATGTCAATTTTTCAGACCTGATGGCTTGGAGTCGCCAGCCCGCCGCCCAAGTCCGGACTTTGGAAGAATTTCTCGGACAACACCTTGCTCCTCAGGAGGCCCGCTCGCCCGACGGTTTCCCCGAGGCCGCCGAGGCCTTTAAAGTGCTCGAAGAATTTCGAGGGTGAATGCAGGAACAGAGGCCCCTTTCTTTGGCGTCGATGAGAAATTTCCTTGCCTCTCGAAAATTCATATCTATATATAACGATGCGTTTATTTGATATCTTCGCCTTTTAAGGCAGGACGCCAATAATCATCGGTTAGACGTCCGCATCGTCGAGCAGTTCTTCATGCCAATCCTTGAATTCGGGAAGCCGGGTGAAATCCCCGCACTGTCGCGCAACGGTTAAAGTCCGATTAGCGAATTCGAGGAGAACAACTTCACCGCCCTGAGATGGGCAAAAACGTCGCGAAAACGTTTGTGTAAGGGGCTTCCTTTCGACCGGGGAAAAGGATTGTCCATAAACCTTCCCGTTTGCTTAGGACACTAAAACATGACTCTTCAACGTACTCTTCATAGCGTGGCACTCAGCTGCGCCATCGCCCTCTTCACCTTACTTCCGGCCAGCCGCAGCCAAGCGGTCATCACCGGATTTAGTGAGATCGACTATTGGGTCGGTTCCGGAACCAACCAAGCCGCTCTGGTCATTGACTGGAACGACGGTGTCTCTCCGGTCTCGCTGGCCTGGGGGTTTCAATGGGACGGGATTGCCACCGGCCAGGATATGCTTCAGGCCATCGCAGGAACGACTCTTGGCGACGTCACAGCCACGGGAGCCGACGGGCGCTTGAGCATCTATATCACCTCGTTCGGATGGGGCGACGTGGTGGACCGCATCGTTTATAACGGAAGCGGATACGTCCATGATCGTGCGGGGTTTGCATTCACCGATTATTGGGAATATTTCAACATGGGTGGTAGTTTTGATACTCCCCCAGACGGCGACCCCAATGCCTTCTCCGGATCATCCTCTTATCCGGGAACCGGCGGTTCTCCAGACTGGATCAGTTCATGGACCGGATTCGGCAGTCGCGAACTTAGTGACGGTTCTTGGGATGGCTGGCGCTTCAATCCCGGCACCGATGGTCCGATTAGTCAGCCCACCGCCGCCGCAGTTCCCGAACCGGGCACCCTCCTCCTCACTGCCTTCGCCGGCGGCCTCCTTGCCCTCCGGCGCCGGCCTCGCTCCGATTCATGAAGAAGTCCACCCGCGCCTTCACTCTGATCGAGGTTACCATCGCCACCGCGATTGTCCTCGTTTTGGGAACGTGCCTGACCGGGGCAGGATGGAAGGTCTATGAGGCCTCCTCCCTAGCGGTATCGTCCAATACCCTGCGGCAACTGGCCGCGGGCGCATCCAATTATCTGAGCGACCACAACCAGACCTTCTGGCCCTATCGCGCCGCCGGCCCGGAGGAAAACCCCGGCACCGCCTGGTGGTTCGGTTTTGAAACCGCCGCTAGCCAAAAGCTGCCCGAAGGGCAACGTCAGTTCGATCCGGAATTGGGACCCCTCGGCGGCTATGTCGCCGCGGCCTGGCGGCCGGACCCGAGCTTTGCTCTCGAAGGCCGGGTCTTTAAGCCCAAATACCAATTTGGATACCTCGGAATTGGCTACAATGTCCTTCTCGGGGGAGGCTGGATGGGGAGCCCGGACGGGCTGAAAACCTACTGGCAGCTCAGTCAGCCGGGGAAGGTGGTGGTTTTTGCCACTTCCGCGCAGGTCAACACCTTCCAGAGACCTGCCAGCCGGAGCAATCCGCTCCTGGAGGAATTCTATGGCCTCGACGCGCGGGAGCGTACCGTGCATTTTCGACACCATGGCCAGGCCATGGTAGCCTTCGCCAACGGATCGGCCGGATTCCTGCCCATGGATGAATCCACCCACGACCGCAGGATGCCAGACGCCAACGTCGGACGTTTCGCGCCACTCAACGACACCAACTATCTCGAATAACCCAATGAAAAACACCCACGGTTCCGAAATGAACAAATCCTCCCTGGCCCTCGTCCTAGTCCTGGTGGGATTGACTAGCGGGTACCGGATCGTCTCCGCGCTCTGGCTCACCTCGTTGCCGAATTTCTCCCCGGTCATGGCCCTGGCTCTCTGCTGTGGAATGATCCTGCCCGGTCTTTGGGCCGCCGCGATTCCGCTCGGCTGCCTCTTTGTCACCGACCTGCTTCTCAATGCCCACTTTGGCCAGCCGCTGGTGGGTTCCGGCACCTTGGTGATCTATGCCTGCTATCTCTTTGCGATTGGATCAGGAGCTCTCCTGCGGAATCGTGGATGGAAACCGGTGATGGCAACCGTGTTCGCCAATGCCATTCTCTTTTACCTCGTCACCAATACGATGGCCTGGTCGGGCAATCCCTATTACCCCCAAAGCCTGGGCGGCTGGATCCAATCCCTGACCGTCGGTCGCCCCGGCTTTCCTCCCACTTGGACGTTTTTCCGCAATTCACTCTTTGGCGACCTCGGCTTCACCGGAACCTTTCTCGGGCTTTCGCATTGGCTGAAAAACCGCAGCCAGGCGCCCGCCACCGCCCCACAGGAAAGGTCCATTTAACTCCAATCACTCAAGCTCCCCGGAGGGGCAACCTCCTTGTTGCCCGGCTTGGGGCAAGGTGGAACTTGCCCCTCCTGAAAACGAAGGCCTGCCGGCACAACCTTAGATAAAAATTTCATGAAGAACTCCACAGAAAAAGTCCTCCGCAAACTCCTTGCCGAACGCATCCTCATCCTTGACGGCGCCATGGGCACCATGGTGCAGCGCTACAAACTCGAGGAAGCCGACTATCGCGGCGAACGTTTTGCCGACTGGCCCTCCGACGTGAAGGGCAACAATGACCTTCTCAGCATCGCAAAGCCGGACGTCATTCGCGAGATTCACAGCCAATACATCGCGGCCGGCGCGGATATCATTGAAACCAACACCTTCAGCGCCACCACCATTGCGATGGCCGATTATGGGATGGAGGCATTGGTGCCCGATCTCAACCTGGCCTCCGCCCGGATCGCCCGAGAGGCGGCCGATGCCGTCACCGATCGCCGGATCTTCGTGGCCGGCGCGGTCGGGCCCCTTAATCGAACCCTCTCGATCTCCCGCGACGTCAACGATCCCGGAGCTCGCGACGTCACTTTCGAGCAGGTGGCTGCCGCCTACGGGGAGCAAATCAAATACCTTGTCGAAGGCGGCGTGGACATTCTCCTCGTCGAAACCATTTTCGATACCCTCAATGCCAAAGCGGCCCTCTACGCGATTAGCAAATTTTTTGAGGAAACCGGAGCGTCCCTGCCCGTGATGATTTCCGGGACAATCACCGATCTGAGCGGACGCACCCTCACCGGCCAAACCGTGGAGGCCTTTCTCAATTCGATGTCGCACTTCCCGCTGCTTTCCATCGGGCTCAATTGCGCTCTCGGACCGAATGAGATGCGTCCCCACATCGAAGAACTCGCCGCCCGGGCGCCCTTCTTTATCAGCACCTATCCCAATGCTGGTCTCCCCGACCCGCTTTCGGAAACCGGCTTCCCGGAGACCCCGGAAACCCTCGCCCCCCAACTCCGCGACTGGGCCGAGCAGGGCTGGATCAACATCATCGGGGGTTGTTGCGGCACCACCCCGGCCCACATCAAGGCCATCGCCGATGCCGTCCGCGGCGTGGCTCCCCATGTCATTCCTCCGAAGGAAAAAACTCTCCGTCTCAGCGGCCTGGAAGCCTTCACCGCCCGGCCAGAGATCCCCTTCATCAACATCGGCGAACGGACAAACATCACCGGTTCGCCCCGGTTTTCCAAACTCATCCTCGCCGGGGACTACGACGCCGCCCTCGCGGTCGCCCGCCAGCAGGTTGAAGCCGGAGCCCAGATCATCGACATCAACATGGACGAAGGCATGATCGACGGCGTCGCCGCGATGACCAAGTTCATGAATTTGATTGCGGCTGAACCGGATATCTCCAGGGTCCCGATCATGGTCGATTCTTCCAAAGGCGAAGTGATCGAAGCCGGACTCCGCTGCCTCCAAGGCAAGGGGATCGTCAATTCGATTTCGCTGAAAGAGGGCGAGGAAGAATTCAAAAAACATGCCCGTCGGGTCCTCCGCTACGGAGCCGCCACGGTGGTCATGGCCTTCGATGAAACCGGTCAGGCCGACAACTACGAGCGCCGGATCGAGATTTGCGAACGCGCCTACCGGATTCTGGTGGACGAAGTCGGCTTCCCTCCCGAGGACATCATCTTCGATCCCAACGTGCTCACGGTGGCCACCGGGATGGAGGAACACTCCAACTACGCGAACGACTTCATCAAAGCCACTCGTTGGATTAAGCAAAACCTCCCCCATGCCCGCGTCAGCGGCGGCATTAGCAATGTCTCCTTTTCTTTCCGGGGCAACAATCCCGTCCGCGAAGCCATTCACGCCGCCTTCCTCTACCACGCCATCCAGGCGGGCCTCGATATGGGCATCGTCAATGCCGGACAGCTGGCCGTTTATGAGGAAATCCCCATCGAACTGCGCGACCTGGTGGAAGACGTCCTTCTCAACCGCCGCGAAGATGCCACCGAACGCCTCGTCGCCTATGCCGAGGAACTGAAAGCCAAACAAGGCGGGGCCAGTTCCGCCGCCTCAGCTGCCGCCGATCTGACCTGGCGCGAAAACCCGGTCGAAGAACGCCTCAAACATGCCCTGATCAAAGGCATCGTTGATTTCATTGACGAGGACACCGAGGAAGCCCGCCTCAAATATGACAAACCGCTCGAAGTCATCGAAGGCCCCCTCATGGATGGCATGGGCGTCGTCGGCGACCTTTTCGGAGCGGGCAAGATGTTCCTCCCCCAAGTGGTCAAGAGTGCCCGGGTGATGAAAAAATCCGTCGCCTGGCTGATGCCCTATATGGAAGCCGAGCGCGCCGCCAATCCTCATGCCCGCGCCCAGGGCCGCGTCCTCATGGCCACGGTGAAAGGTGATGTCCACGACATCGGCAAAAACATCGTCGGCGTCGTTTTGGCCTGCAACAACTACGAAGTCATTGATCTCGGAGTGATGGTTCCTTGCGAGAAAATCCTCCAAGCCGCCAAGGAAAAAAAATGCGACGTCATCGGTCTGAGTGGACTTATTACTCCGTCTCTCGATGAGATGATTCATGTCGCCAAGGAGATGAAACGTCAGGGTTTCACCGAACCCCTTCTCATCGGCGGTGCCACCACCAGCAAGGCCCACACCGCGGTCAAAATCGAGCAACACTACGACCACGGGGTCGTCCACGTCCTCGATGCCAGCCGGAGCGTCAATGTGGTCAGCTCACTACTCAATCCAGAAAAAAAACCCGGCTATCTCGGCAAACTGAGCGAAGAATACGAGGCCTTGCGGGTCGAACATGCGGGCAAAGAAACGACCCGAAATCTGCTCACCTTCGAGCAGGCCCAAGCGAACCCCTTTGTCACCGATTGGGCCACCTCCGACATCCCCACGCCGGAGAAAAGTGGTATCATCACCTTCAATGATATCTCCTTGGAAGAGCTCGTCGAATACTTCGATTGGTCGCCCTTCTTCCACACCTGGGAATTGCGCGGCCGCTTCCCCGCCATCTTCGACGATCCAGTCGTCGGCGTGGAGGCCCGCAAAGTCTATGACGACGCCCGCGAAATCCTCGACGACATCATCAAGCACAAGCGCTTCCGCCCCCGCGGCGTCCTCGGCCTCTTCCCCGCCACCAGTACCGGGGAAGATGTCCAAATTTATTCCGATGCGGAAGGAAAAGACCCCGCCGAGGTCTTCCATTGCTTGCGTCAGCAATTGAAAAAACCCTCCGGGCAACCGAACTATTCCCTGGCCGACTTTATCGCGCCCACCGGAAGTGGACGCATCGACACCGTCGGGGCCTTCGCCGTCACCGCCGGACACGAAGTCCATGACGTCGCCGCAGTTCACGAAAAGAAACTCGACGACTATTCCTCCATCATGACCAAGGCGCTCGGCGATCGATTTGCCGAAGCCTTCGCCGAATGCCTCCACAAAAAGGCCCGCGATCTCTGGGGATTTGGCCAAGACGAAAACCTGACCAAGGAAGAATTTATTCGCGAAAAATACCGCGGCATCCGTCCCGCCGCCGGGTATCCGTCCCAACCCGACCACACCGAAAAACTCAGTCTGTGGAGACTCCTCGAAGCCGAGAAACACACCGGGATCCAACTGACCGAAAGCATGGCCATGAATCCTGGGAGCAGCGTGAGCGGACTGTACTTCGCCCACCCAGACGCCCGTTATTTTGCAGTGGGAAAAATCAATCGCGATCAGTTGGAAGATTACGCGGCCCGCAAAGACATGTCGGTCCCCGAAGCCGAGAAGTGGCTCATGCCCTACCTCAACTACGACCCGGACAAAGCGTGAGCGAAAATACGACAGAAGGTCTCACGCAAAGGACGCAAAGGATTGGAAGTAAAGATATAGAACGAAATGCATCTGACAATCTGGCCGATATCCTGAATCGCCCTTGGCGAGATGATTACTTTGAACTCCATGAGGAAATCATCCCCCGGACTTCCTCGGCGGGAACTCCCTCGCCTCGCTCCAATTGGTCAAAACCTTCGCGGACACCTGCAATAAATTCTATTTCCCGCGCAATATCATGCAGGGGAGTGTCTTCTGGAAGCCGCTGAATCATGTCAATGACGATCTCACGATTGCTCATGCCCGAAGCCTCTCAGAAACAGGCCCAAATTAAAGAACCGTTTTTTTTGGTCGCCCAGACATCCGCGATTCTTTCATCGAGACCGCAAATTGCGCGCCGCCGTATTCGTTCGTGGGGAAGAAGAGCCTGATGGCAGGCACTTCTCGATGGCTTCGCAGAGTTGTCGGGCCACGGCGGGCGTGGCCCCGATCAGGCGTTCATCGCCTCTTTTGAGCTTAATCACCAACATGGAATCTCCCTCCCGAAGAGCCTGGAGAAGAAAACGGATCCACAAAAAGATCATCCCAAGGAGAAGGATGACCCAATAAATCCAGTTGGCGTCGTCGGTATGGGGGATTTTCGTGATGGCGAGGCCGATGATGAGGATTCCGATGATCACACAACCCACGATGGGTTTGTCACGCTGGATGGTCTCGGTTTGAACTGTGACTCTGGCAATTTCCGCCAAGGACAAAACCCCGCCGGATTTCAAGTGAATCGCGCGGGCGGTAATCCTCGTGCCGGCAATCTCGTGGCGGATGTCGGTCGGCACCGCCACAAAGGACGGATCCAAATCTTCCTGCACGGATTCTTCGCCGCCCTCGGGGACTGGCTCGATTTTCGTTGGGGATTTGTTCCTTATCCATCGGACAATCTTTTGCAGGATGCCGATCTTCTCCGCCTGAAGGGACGGAGCCGAATCTTCCTCCGCCAATTCCTCGTCTCCCTCGGCGTCAGGTTCGATTTCCGGGAGCGATGTGGTGATGGCATCGCGGAGTTGGCGGGCGGTGTCGAGTGTGGTCGGAACGATGCGTTCATCGCCATCTTTGAGACCGATCACCACCATGGAGGCGCCCACCTGAAGGACCCGCAGGAGAAGACGGATCCACCAAAAAATAAGTCCGACGAGAACCAGAGCCCAAAGGATCCAGTGGGTCGGTTTGAACGAGGGGAACTCCACCAGCACCAAGGCGATGCTGACCACAAGGACTCCGATGAGGACACAACCCGCAATGGGTTTGCCGCGCCGGATGGTCTCGGTTTGGACCGCGACTTTGGTGATCTCCTCCAAGGACAGAACCGCTCCGCATTCCAGGTGAATCGAGCGGGTCGTGATCGTCGTTCCGGCGATCTGATGCAAAATGTCGAACTCTTCTTCTTCTGCTGCGGGGGGTAGGGACGAATCTTCCTCCGCGGGTTCTTCCTCTCCGCCGCCCTCGGGGTCTGCTTCAACTGAGATGACCGCAGCGAGGGCCTGCCAGTCTTCCATGCCCTCGGACCAGAAGAGGTCTTCCGGCGACAACTCACCGGCCGCCAATTTTCCCTCCAATTCCTCAGCGGTGAATGGACCAACCTGCTGATCCCCGCGTAGCAGGTAGATAGCGCTCATTGTTAGGAATTCTTTTATGGGATGGGCGCCTCACTGACAAGCCTTTGCTGTCATTCTGCCGGCGGCAGAACGGGAACGGGAACGGCGTCGCGGGAACGGGGTCGTATCTTTATTCGTGCAATAGGGAGCAAGGAGCTGGCGGAGAAGGGATGCCGGTAAAACTGAGAGTCGAGGTCGATGGGGCCTTTTATCATGCTCGATACCGAGGAAATCGACGAGAACCATTGCGAAAATAAAGACACGCCCCGTTTGCTCTCCCGGACCATAGTTTTTTTGGGAGATTCCGCAAACAGGGCAATCACCAAAATCAATCGGTTACTCCATCTGTCTGACTCCCGCCTTGCCCAAATCCTGTCGGTCCTGTAAATCCTGTCAGAAATCGACCTGAGTAGTTACGTCGGGCCGAGATTGTCACGATTTTGTCACAGATCTTCGCTTTGAACCGACGTCAACCCCTCGCACTCTGCCGTCGTCTTAAATCTATTAAACCAACTTCATTTCACCGCATCCCGCGCCGCCTCGGTCTCACCACCGCTGTCTGCGCCACCCTGCTCACATTCGGTCCCGCCCTAGCGGGAGAAACCACCTTGGAGGAACCACTCTCCCCCAAAGACGCTGCCCTCGCGGACTGGTGGAATGGAAAATACATGACCGGAAATTGGTTTGGAGTTCGCGACACCCTCGCGGACAACGGGCTCAAGTTTAAAGGCAAGTGGCGCGGGGCCTTTTACGGCGTGGTTGACAGCCAGGGAGGAAGCCGCGGATTTTTCGATCAGGAAGTCGCTTTCGCCGGCGAATTGAATTTGGGCAAACTCCTCAAGGTTGATGAACTGGAAGGCGTGAAAGGGTTTGCCGAGGTCCGCTGGCGTGATCCCCGAGGAAATTCCAATCCCAACGAGGCCGTCGAGGCCAGCAGCATGTTCAGCCCTTCCCACTACCAATCCGGCACCCAATGGCGCCTGCTCACCTTTGGAGTGGAAATCGGTTCCGGCGAACTCCTCCCCGTCAAGGACATGGTGGTTCTGCGCGGCGGCTGGCTTCGACCGCAAAAGGAATTCCTCGATCAGCCTCTCTCGAAGCTCTTCGTCAACAATGCGGTCGAGAGCTCCAAAGGCATCGGAGGCAACATCCCCTTCTCTTCCAGCTTCTCAACTTGGGGCGGCACTTTGCAGGTGAAGCCTGTCGACTGGTATTATGCCAAAGCCGGCCTTTTTATGGCCTTCCCCAAAGCGACGTCGACTTCAAACCACGGACTGGCGTTTCAAGGTTTCGAACAGGATCCCACCCAAAATGGCCTCATGGTCATGGCTGAAACCGGGATCACTCCGAAATTCGGATCAGCCGAACTACCCGGCAAATACGCTTTTGGCGGTTATTACTTCGGCGTGGACAAAGCGTCCTTCAATGGCACGCCCAACAGTGGGCAATACGGGTTCTACTGGCAAGCCGACCAAATGCTTTTCCGGGAACCGTCACCCGGAGCGCCCGTCGTCATGGGCAAGGGACCCTCTGATGGTCAGAGCGTGGCCGGTGACAAAAGCTTCAAAGCCCCCGTCGGGATGGAAAAGCCGAAACTCTCGGATCAGGGTTTGAGCATGTTCAGTTTGTTCACCTTCGCACCGGAAAACAACAATCTCTATCCGTTCTATTTCCAGACCGGACTGGTTTACAAAGGTCTCATTCCCCACCGGGACGATGACCAAACCATGATTGTGCTGGGTTATGGCAGCTACAGTTTCTCCAACATCGAGAATCTCCAAGAGGATGGAAACGTCAATCAGCCCAACTACACCATGGTGCTGGAAAGCGGCTATCGCTTTCAGATCAATGCCTGGGCCTTTGTGCAACCTTTCATCCAATACATCATCAAACCCAACGGCACCGGGGACGTGCAGAACGCCACCGTGCTCGGCATCCTCGCCGGAGTGGATTTCTAAGCCCTTCTAAGGACAGGTCACACTAAAGCCGCCGTCGGGTGCTCTTCCCGGCGGCGGTTTTTGTTTTTGGAGGCCAGCGGTTCTGTCATAAGATTCACCATGTGCCCGATCTCCGTCCTTTTTCGACCATGAAAAAGAAATTCCCTCCCGCCAAAAGTAAGTGCCCGATTCTCATTGGGGTCATTCACCTGCCGCCCCTTCCCGGGTCTCCCCGGAGCGACGGCGATATGAATCGCATCCTTCGTTCCGCGCTGGCGGATGCCCAAGCTTACGCGGACGGCGGAGCGGATGCTCTCATGATGGAAAACTTTGGAGACGCTCCATTTTCGAGGTGCGCCGTGCCTCCCGAGACGGTGGCGGCCATGGCCGTGGCCGGTGCCGCCGTTCGTGGTTTAGTTGATCTCCCCTTGGGTTTTAATGTCCTCCGAAATGACGGAGCTTCCGCCCTCGCGCTCTGTGCAGCCTGCGGCGGGGAATTTGTCCGCATCAACGTCCTCTCCGGCGTCATGGTCACCGACCAAGGTCTGATTGAGGGCGACGCGCACACACTTTTGAAAAAGCGCCGGGAAATTGCCCCGGAGGTCTCCATCCTGGCTGATGTCCAAGTCAAACACGCGGCTCCGCTCGGCGATCTGCCAATCGAAATTCTCGCTCGCGACACGATCGAGCGAGGATTGGCCGATGCGCTCATAGTCTCCGGCACCGGCACGGGCGAGTCGACCAAGCTCGATGATGTCCGCCGGGTTCGCACCGCCTGCCCGGAAGCCACTCTTCTTCTTGGCAGTGGCGTCACCGCCGCCAACGTTGGGGACTATCTTGAATGGGCCCATGGATTTATTGTCGGCAGTTCGGTGAAACGGGCCGGCCGCCTCTCCAACCCGGTCGATGCCAAACGGGTGGCCGCCTTGCGCAAGGCGCTGGGATAAAATCCTCAGTCCTCCTGAGGTCACCCGGATCAGAAGATGGAGCGAAGAAAACCGATGACCCGCCCGGACCGTTGGAGTCCCGGCTTTAGCCGGTCCCCACCCAGAGCCGCCTGAAGGCGGTACTCCCACATGGACTCATGGCAATTCCTCGGGCTCAGGATGCCTCAGCCTACTCTTTGCCGACGGCGGCTTGATCGAATTCTTCCGGAAATTTCGCGAGGAAACTCTGGGTCGGCCAGGAACAAGCTTCGCCAAAGGCGCAAATGGTCCGTCCGGCGATGTTGTCGGCTACGTTTTTCAGAGTCTTGGGATCGGCTCCCTGCCCTCCGCCATCGAGCATGCGGGTGGTGATTTTTGACATCCAAAGACTGCCTTCGCGACAGGGGGTACACTGGCCGCAGCTCTCGTGGGCGTAAAATTGGTTCAGGTTGTTCAGAGCCCAAACCATTTCCCGGGTATCATCCATGACCATGACTCCGCCGCTTCCGACCATCGTCCCCACGGACGTCAGGCCGGCAGCGTCCATGACGACATCCAGCACCTTGAGCTCTTTCTCTTCCATCGCCCCGTCGGCGCCCTTCACTTTGACTTTGAAAACCTCATCGGCCCGCAAAACCTTGGCGGAACTGCCTCCGGGAATAACGGCCTTGAGGGTGCGGCCCGGTTTGAGACCGCCGCAAATATCGAAAATCAATTCTCCCAGGGTGACCGCGCCCGCTGGCAATTCATAAAAGCCGGGTTTCACGACATCGCCACTCACACACATCGTGCGGGTGCCGCCGTCTCCCGGCGTGCCCATTTTGGCGTATTCTTCCGCGCCCAGACGCAAAATATGTTTTACGTGGCAAATCGTCTCCACGTTGTTGACCACGGTGGGTTTCATGTAGAGGCCAAGAACCGCAGGAAAATAAGGCGGTTTGATTCGGGGATACGGACGCTTCCCCTCCAGGGATTCGAGCAGGCTGGTCTCTTCGCCGCAGATATACGCTCCGGCACCCTGATGGACATAAATGTCGCAATCAAAACCCGAGCCCAAAATGTTTTTGCCGACATAGCCCTTGGCCGTCGCTTCCTGAATCGCTTTCCAGACAATCTTGGCCGCCTCGGGAAACTCACATCGGATGTAGATGTAGCAGAGGTGGGTATTGGTCGCGTAGGCCGACATGACCAGCCCTTCGATCAGCTGGTGCGGATCGTAATGCAAAATATACCGATCCTTGAAGGTGCCCGGCTCGGATTCATCGGCATTGACGACAATATAATGCGGCTTGCCGTCATCGTAGCGGATGAAGCTCCACTTGGCACCACAAGGGAATCCGGCCCCGCCACGGCCCCGAAGATTGGAGGCCTTGATGACGTCAATGATCTCGGCCGGCTTCATCGCCAAGGCCTTCTTGAGCGACTCGTAGCCGCCATGCTTCAGGTAAGTGTCCAGCGACGTATCGTAATCCGGCCGACTGATATTTTCAAAAATGATCCGCCGCTCCCTGGGATGGGGAGCGGGCATAACGAAAGGTTTGGCTGTCATTGGTATTTTTCCACGATCGCAGTCACGGCCTCCAGGGAAATATTCTCATGCAGGGTGTCGTTGATTAGGGCCACGGGGGCGCTTCCGCAACTGGCGAGACACTCAACAAATTCCACGCTGAACTTGCCATCCGAGGAGGTCGGAGGGGCCGCACCGAAACCATGATGTTCGGCCTGCGGGTCCAAGCCCACGACGGAGCAAAATTTTTCTTTCACTTCGTACCCGCCCGCCATCGCGCAAGCGAGGGTCCGACAAACCCGGATGATCGTCTTGCCGCCCGCTTCGCGTCGAAACCAGGGGTAAAACGTGACCAACTCGATGATGTTGATCGGTTGGAGTTCGAGTTTGGCCGCGATCCACTCGATGCCCGTGTCGTCCACGGACCCAAAATGGTTTTGCCAGATGTGCAACAAAGGAAGCGAAGCACTGCGCTTGGACACCGGGTAGTGGGTGATGATCTCATCGATCTCCGTTTCCATCTCCGGGGTCACCAAGTCAGCCTGCCGGGTGGCAATAGCTTTCGGGTCGGTTCCAGTGGTCATATACAAAGAGGGTTTTCCCGTTTTCACAGGCTGGCATCAAGAAAAAGGATACGGAATCGTAAAAATGCCCCATTTTTTGGAGGGAGGCAGGCCCTCGCCTCCCCTGATCTTTGGAGGGATGCGGGCCCTCGCATCCCATATTCTCGCATCCCTGATCATCGGTTGGGGCAGCGAGGGCCCGCTACCCTCCATCGGTTGGGGCAGCGAGAGACCGCTGCCCTCCATCGGTTGGGGCAGCGAGGGCCCGCTACCCTCCATCGGTTGGGGCAGCGAGGGCCCGCTGCCCTCCATCGGTTGGGGCAGCGAGAGCCCGCTGCCCTCCATCGGTCGGGGCAGCGAGAGACCGCTGCCCTCCATCGGTTGGGGCAGCGAGGGCCCGCTGCCCTCCAGGAATTTTCCCTCACCAGCGCAGTTCGTTAATTTCCCCCTGCCACGGCCACTCTGGGGGATCAGAGACCAAACCGGCCCGCACGGGATTCGCCAGAACATACTCCCATCGCTCGGCGTAATGTTCGTTCTGCCGCAATTGACGATCCCAGAAATCCGCCTGCCAGATCGGCTGTTCGTCCGGACGCGGCCATTTCCGTGAAGCGGCCGCTTTCCAAAACCTCACCCATTGACCAACGGAAGGTCCCGGCAACTCTCCCGGAGCACAAAACAAATGCAAGTGATCCGGCATGAGGACAAACCGTCCGACCTGCCAGGATTTGGCTTCCTCCCAAACACGTTGCAAAAGCCCGAAGACCTCCGGATTGGCCAGGATCGGCTTCCGGTTCTTCGTACAAACCGTCACCAAGAGAATCACCGGTTTATGGTGACCTTCCACTGGCGGAAAATGCGGCGGATGCCGCCGCCCCGCTTGGAGGGATGCGGGCCCTCGCGACCCCGGTTTATTGGAGGGATGCGGGGCCTCGCATCCTTCGCCGTCAGTTTGGGCAGCGAGGGCCCGCTGCCCTCCAGCATTTTCGCTCTCGCCATATTTGCTCATCATTTCCCTGACGGTTCTGGCGACACTTTCCCGCAACTTGGCAGGTTCCAGCACCTCCGCATGCCCACCCCAGCCAAGAATCCAGCTCTCCAGATCCGGCGCGATCCCGACTTGGATGGTCAACTCCGCCCCGCCTTCCGGCAGCGGGCTGAGCTTTTGCGATTTGTGCCATTGACGCTCCCCGGCCAAGCGGGCGGCAAAGGCATCAAACCGAATCCGGATTTTTTCCACCTGCCCGGCCTCGAAGGCGGAAAAACTTCCCGCTAGCATCTCGGCCGCAGAAAAATCCGGCGGACGCTGAAAGGCGACTTTTTGGTTTTTCGGAGCCGCAATTCGGGTCAAAGCAAAGGTCCGCATGCCATTGCGCCCCAAATCCCGGGCGATGAGGTACCACTGGTTGCTGATGCAGGCGAGGTGGTAGGGCTCCACCCTCCGACGCTCCGTCGTCTGGGCCCGCAGGGCGGCATAGTCAAACTCCACCACCCGGCTCGTCATGACCGCATCGGTCAGCACTTCGAAAACCTTGATCTGAGCCTGCGGCACCCCCGCAGATCGAAACGACACCGCTTCCGAGAGATCATGCAAGGACACGCTGGCCTCGGCTCCCAGGCTGGAGACCAATTTTTCGAAGGCGGCATGCAGCGGCTTCTCGAATGACGTGCCACGATATTGCTCCACCGCTTTTTGCGCCACCAACAAAGCGACCAATTCCCCCTGACTCACCGTGATCATGGGAAACTGCGCCACCGCCCGGGCGTAAAAATACCCGTGGTTTTGTGCGTCGTATTCGATCGGGAGAACCAATTGATCGCGCATAAACTCGATGTCGCGTTGGATCGTTTTGGCCGAAACCTCAAATTCCTCCGCCAGTTTCCGGCAATTGGGAAATTTCCTCGCCACCAACAACTCGTGCAATTTCACCATCCGCACCAAAGGCGGACGGGAAGATCGCGACGCCGCCAGGCCTTCGACGCCTAATCCCTTGGAGGGCAGCAGGCGCTTGCCGCCCTGAAGATCGCCGCCTTGATTTTCGGGGCCTTGAGAGGCGGATGCGAGGGCCCGCATCCCTCCACCATTATCTTTTCGTTTTGGGAAAACTATTTCAGGCATCGGACATCATATGTCTGACCCCATGCCCGATAGTCAAGGGCGTTATGAAAAACATCCGATCCATCTTCACGAGCCTCACCCGCAAATCCCGCCCCATCTTTCAACAGCTGGAGCTGTCGCTCCCCGGCAGCCGCCTCACTCGCGACGAGGCCGGGTTCCTGGTCGAACTCCGCCGTCTGCGCGAACAAATCGCCAAGGCGTGATCGGACAGGTTTGGGCGGCTCCAACCCCTGGAGGGATGCGGGCCCTCGCATCCCATTCTTCGCATCCCATTCTTCGCATCCCATTCTTCGCATCCCATTCTTCATCCCGGCGGCAAGGGCCTGCCGCCCTCCATCCCATTCCGCTCGCCGGACCTCCCCGATTGCGGTACCGTCTCATCTCGTGCAGCTTGATTTTGATCTCCACGGCGGACCGCTGAAACCGACTGAGCCAAAGATTCTCACCGTCAGCGAATTGACCCGGCGGGTGCGGGGGCTTTTGGAGTCGGGAATCGGTGAGACCTGGGTGGAGGGGGAAATTTCCAACCTGCGCCGTCAGGCCTCAGGGCACCAATACTTCACCCTGAAGGACGCCCTGAGTCAGCTCTCCTGCGTACTCTTTAAACGCTCGGCCACGTCGCTGCGCGATGTCTGCTTGGCCGATGGCCAAAGCGTCCAGATCTTCGGCGAGATCTCGGTCTATGAAGCCCGCGGGCAATATCAAATGATTGTCCGCACGGTGCAAAATCGCGGAGAAGGCGCGCTCCAAGCGCGATTTGAAGCCCTCAAACGTCAACTCGCCGCAGAAGGGTTATTTGCCGAGGAACGGAAACGCGCCTTGCCACGATTTCCCCGCCGGGTCGGACTCGTCACCTCGCCCAGCGGAGCTGCGGTGCGCGATTTCCTCAATGTCCTCCACCGTCGTGATCCCGGCATTGCCGTTCTCATCAGTCCGGTTCGCGTCCAAGGCCGGGGTGCCAGCGCGGAAATTGTCCGCGCGATCGAAGAACTTGGCCACCCTGAGATTCATGGCCTTCCCCCCGTCGATGTGATTGTCCTGACCCGGGGCGGAGGCAGCATCGAAGACCTTTGGGAATTCAATGAAGAACAGGTGGCCCGCGCCATCGCGGCCTCGCCGGTGCCGGTGGTCAGCGCCATCGGTCACGAAATCGATTTTACGATTGCGGATTTTGCCGCCGATTTGCGCGCCCCCACTCCCAGCGCCGCGGCCGAACTTCTCGCCTCCGATCGCATGGAGGCCCTGGCGCGTCTGCGTCAAAGCGCTCAGCGCATCACCCGCGCTTGCCGGAGCCGCCTCGAACTGGCCCGCGTCCGCCTTCGGGCCCTCCAACAATCCTCCGCCCTGCGTGAACCCGCCCGTCGCCTCCAAGAGCTCCGCCAGTCCCTCGATCGGGCCGCGGGGGCGCTTTCCCAAGGGCCCTCCCGCGCTCTGGAATCCAGCGGTCAGCGTCTGGCCCGCTCTCAGTCGCGACTCGATGCGCAATCCCCCGGACAGGCCATTCGGGAAACCCGTTTGCGTTGTCAGATGTTCCAACAGCGTTTGGGCGAGCCGATCCAGCGCCACCGCATCGCCCTTCAAGCCAAGCTGGACCGCTGCTCCGGCATCCTCGCGTCCCTCAGTCCGGAAGCCACCTTGGTCCGTGGATTCACCATCACCACCGATGCCAAGGGAAACCCGCTCACCTCGGTAAAAAAAATCTGCAAAGGCATGACGCTCCGAACCCGCTTCGCCGACGGAGAAACGGAGTCCGAAGTCGGATCTCGGAAGTCGGATGTCAGAAGTGCTCAGAAGACAACACCATAGCCCATCCCCACGTCACCCTCTCTCTCCATCTCCGCGCCTCCGCGTGAGGCCCTCTCCCTACGCCCCGGCATTGACTCCACCATGCGGGCAACGCTATGAAAGACACTCCGTGAGCAAAACCCTTTCCGAACTCGAAGCGATTTACCACCGGCCTTTCTTTGAACTCATTCAGGGGAGCCGTCGGGTCCATGGCGAATATTGGCCGGAGAACGAACTCCAGCTTTGCACCCTTTTGAGTGTCAAAACCGGCGGCTGCAGTGAGGATTGTTCTTATTGCTCCCAGAGTTCCCGCTATCAAACCGGCATTGAGCGCGAAAAGCTCATGACCACCGAAGAGGTTCTCCCGCATGCGGAACAGGCCAAAGCCGATGGCTCCACCCGCTTCTGTATGGGTGCGGCTTGGAAGGGCGTCCGCGATGGGGATTCCCGCTTCGAGCAAATGCTTGAGACCGTGCGCGAAGTGAGCAAGTTGGGAATGGAGGTCTGCGTCACCTTGGGACAACTCTCTGATCCCGAAGCCAAGAAACTGAAGGAAGCCGGGGTTACCGCCTACAATCACAATATTGACACCTCGCCGGAATTTTATCCCAAAATTGTCACTTCCCACACCTTTGACGACCGCCTCAATACCATCGGAGCCGTCCAGCGGGCCGGGATGAGTGTCTGCTGTGGCGGCATCATCGGGATGGGGGAAACTGAGACCGATCGCCTGCGGATGCTCGAAGTTCTCTGCGGATTCGACCCTGCGCCGGAAAGCGTTCCGATCAATTGTCTCATGCCCATGCCCGGCACCCCGCTGGAAGAACAAGAACCGGTTGATGTTTTTGAACTCGTCCGCCTCGTGGCCACCACCCGGATCGTCTTGCCCAAAGCCAAGGTCCGGCTCTCCGCCGGTCGCACCCGCCTCTCCCGCGAAGGCCAGGCCCTTTGCTACTTTGCCGGAGCCAATTCGATTTTTTACGGAGAAAAATTGCTCACTGCCGACAATCCCTCCACCCACCGGGACCTCGACCTCATGCGCACCCTCGACTTGGCTCCCCAAGCCCCCTTCACCACTCCAGTATGAAAATTGCCATCGGTTCCGATCACGCCGGCTTCGAATACAAACAACGGCTCATCGCCCACCTGAAAGAAGCGGGTCACGAAGTCACCGACCACGGCACCCCCAGCGCCGACTCGACCGACTATCCACTTTGGATTATCCCCACAGCCGAAGCCGTCGCCCGCGGCGAAGCTGAACGCGGCATCGTCCTTGGCGGATCCGGTAATGGCGAGGCCATCTCCGCCAATAAGGTCAAAGGCGTCCGTTGCGCCCTCTGCTGGAATGTGGACACGGCCGAATTTTGCCGCCTCCACAATGACGCCAACGTGCTTTCTATCGGCCAACGGATGATTTCCTACGAGATCGCCCAACGGGTGGTGGACATCTTTCTCCACACCTCTTTCGAAGGAGGCCGCCACAGTCGCCGCCTCGAGGAAGTGTCCCGCTACGAAGCTGGACAAGCTCTGGAATAGCTTTAGTGAAAGCCCCCGCCTGGCTTCTGGCAAAGCCGTTTGCCCACCGCGGACTCTTCGACGCCCAGCACCCGGAGAATTCCCTCTCGGCCATCGATGCCGCCATCGCGGCCGGCTTTCCCGTCGAGATCGATGTCCAAGTCAGCGCCGACGGCCAGGCGGTTGTTTTTCATGACTGGAGCCTTCTGCGTCTCACCGGCGTAGATGCCCGGGTCGTCCATTTTGCCGCGTCCGAACTCACCCGGATGCCCATAAACAACACCTCGGAGACGATTCCCTTTCTGGAAGAGGCGCTCGCCCACATCGCCGGCCGTCAACCGGTTCTCCTCGAAGTGAAAAATCGACGCTGGCCCAGCGCCCTGGAACCCGAAGTGGCCCGCCTCGTTAATGCCTACAAGGGCCCCGTCGGCGTCCATTCCTTCAATCCCTACACCCTGGGATGGTTTCGCCACTATCATCCGAAAATTCTTCGCGGCCAAATCTCCTGCGCCTTCGACACCGACAACATGGCTGGCTGGAAGAAACGCATTCTCGAATGCTACGGGATGAACTGGATAACCCGGCCGCACTTCATCTCCCACCACTGGGAGCGGCTTCCCGCCCTTGTGCCCACCTTTTTACGAAAAACCTGCAAGCTGCCACTCCTCGGGTGGACCATCCGCAGTCCGGAGGAATTGGCGCAAGCTTCCCAACTTGTGGACAATGTCATCTTCGAAGGCTTCATCCCCGGCGCGGAACAGCAAAGCCACTGAGAATTCCTCACGCCAAGGCCGCCAAGGAACCATCGGCAAAAAGGATCAAGCCAGACGGTAGAGGTTATTTCTTGGCGGCTCCTCAGAATGGGAATGGGCCATCTCTTCCCTTTGCGTCCTTGGCGTGAGATCTATTTCTCTCCACGTCACACCTGTTCTCCGCGTCCCCGCGCCTCCGCGTGAGGCTCTCTCCCCCTACCGTGGCCCGCCGCGGCGGCCCCCGGGTCCTTTGCCCCCCTTTGGTCCGCCACTCATGTCGCTGTCCAGGGCATCTTCAGGCAGATCTTTTTTGGACTTCGCCATCAACTCGGATAATTTCCCGGTGGTATCAATCAGCCACATTTTACGGTGCCGTTGGCCGCCGCCAGCAATCAATTCGCCCCGCAAGGTGTCTTTGTCATAACGTCCGTCAAAATCGGTCCCGTACTTTTTCGCAAACTTGGCCGAGTCAACCGCGGGAATCGCCACCAAAATCCCACCGCCTGGCTTCTTATCCGTCCGGTCAATCGTCATGGCATGGAAAAAAGCAATTCCTGCAAAGGGACTGACCCAATGAACCGGTTTGACAAAAGACACATCCAGGGTGACTTCCTTGTTTTGGTACGCTGTGGGATCGCTCAAGATGTACTCGGCGGTGCGTTTGGATTCGGCGTGACTGATCGAGACAAGTGCGACCAAGGCGACCGCGGCAGTGAGAGTGGTTTTAAGGTTCATGAAGTATGAAACCCCCGAAGCGGAAAAAAGTTTTCAGAAATTTGCAGGCCTCGCAGAAAAGCGAGAGCGACTTTCATCATAGCGTCTATGTCGTTCTTCTGGATCAAGCCGTTGCCCAGCACCCGTCTGTCGTGAAGCTCAACCCCAAACGGGATCCGACCATGCCTTGCGTCTATGTCGGATTGACCGGCCTCACGGTCGAGGAACGCTTTGCCAATCACCAAGCAGGATACAAGTCGGCGTGGACGGTTAAAAAATACGGCCAGCGACTTTGTCCCGAGCTTTTTTCCTATTTGAATCCCATGCCGTACGAGGACGCCGCCCAAATGGAAAAAGATCTCACCGCCGACCTCCGCGCCCAGGGGTACACGGTCACCGGCGGGACATGAGTTTTTCGAAGTTGTCGCCGCTTGATTTATCAAATCAGATTGCCATCGCCCTTTTCTCCACGGATAAGACCGGCCAGCAGGCCCGGGAAATCTGGCTGGTGGACAAGGCCCCCGCCCGGCAACGGACGGCCCTACCCGGAACCCGAGGTTTGGGGAAAGTTCCGACATCCGATCAGTCGCAGCCCCTCAAGAGTGAGTTGGGGGGAAACCACTGAAAATAGTCCGGTGCGGCCAGCAATGACGCGGGCATCTCCTCCGGTTGCGATGAGCAACGGCTTTTTCCGTCCCGGCATTTCGCGGGTGATTTGACGGACAATTTCGCCAATGAGGCCGCGATAGCCATGGATGGCTCCGGATAGCATGGCTCCCCGGGTGCTTTTGCCAATGGCATGACGCGGCTCGCGCAAGGTGACCAGCGGGAGCAGGGCGGTGTGGGTGTGCAGATACTCGGTCATGGCAGTGAGCCCGGGTGCGATCACGCCACCGAGATAACTCCCATCCGGGGAAATGACGTCAAAAGTGACCGCCGTACCGAAATCCACCACAATGGCCGGAGTCCCATGAAGACTTGCTGCGGCGACGGCGTTGGCCAGACGATCCGCTCCGATGGTCTCCGGATGGGGGTAGTTGATGCCAATGCCGAGAGGGATTCCCGGTCCGACCCAGCAGACGGGATCGGGCAGCACGGCTTGGAGAACCCGATTTTTAGCCGGGACCACGGAAGCGGCGATTGCAATGCGGGCGGACCGGCCAGGGCTGAGGGCGCGAAGATTTTTTTCGGTCAGCTCGGAAGTGGGCAGACGATGAACCCGGCCAAGGCGCGCCCGGCTGGAAAAAGCCACTTTGGTGAATGAGTTGCTGATGTCGACCAGAATAAATTCGGAGGCTTTCACTTTCATGCGGGAGGATTTCCTTCTGGACCGTGATGGGCAAGCAGCGGAATCGAGAAATTCGAGCCTCTTAGTGCCTCAAGGCGCCGACCTTTTTGCCTTTGTCTTGTCGGGGGGCTCCGTCGTCCACCAAGCCGGTGGAATTTCCCAGATCGACTTCCTCGGCGGGAAGGAATGGGCGAAAGCGCTGTTTGTCGATGGCCTTCATGTAGGCTTCGTGACCGGAGGTGGCTCCGGAAAGCAAATGCTCCCAAATGGCGTCGTCCATGAACTGCATGCCTTCGCCTTTGCCCCCGACAATAACGTCTTGGAGCTTTTGAGTGGCACCTTCACGAATGATGGCGGAGACGGCATTGTTCGTCACAAGAATCTCGTTCACCGCGATTCGTCCGCTCCCGTCGGCCCGCTTGAGGAGGAGCTGAGCAACGACCCCCCGCAGCGAGGACGCGAGCATGGTTCGCACTTGGGACTGTTGGTCGGAGGGAAAAACGTCGATCATACGATCGACCGTCTTCCGGGCGTTGTTGGTATGGAGGGTGCCAAAGACGAGGAGGCCGGTTTCCGCAGCGGTCAAGGCGAGGGAAATAGTTTCCAAATCGCGCATCTCACCGACGAGAACGATGTCGGCATCTTCACGCAGGGCCGCTTTCAGTCCGGCCGGGAAGCTGATGGAGTGCTCGGGCACTTCGCGTTGGGTGATGATGCTCTTTTTGTTGCTGTGAACAAATTCGATCGGCTCTTCGATCGTGACGATGTGCCGGGAAAAATTGACATTGATGTAATCCATCAAGGCGGCCAGCGTGGTGCTCTTGCCCGATCCGGTCGGGCCGGTGACGAGAACGATTCCGCCCCGCATTTCCCCAAACGTCTTGATCACGGAAGGAACTCCCAGCTCCTCCAGAGTTTTGATCTTGGTGGGAATAATCCGGAAGACGGCTCCGTAGCCATTGGTCTGCTTGAGATAGTTGCAACGGAACCGATTCTCGGTATCCATCTCGTAGGCAAAGTCCAGATCGCCAGCTTCATTAAAGCGTTCCCAGCGGTCGGGTGAGCAAATTTCACTGAGCATATAGGACATATGCTCGTGCGTGAGGGGCTCTTCACTGATGGAGATGATTTCACCGTGGCGGCGGATCTTGGCGGGCTCGGTTTCGGAGAGATGAAGATCGGAACCTCCCTCTGCGATGAGCGCCTGAAAAAGTGTGTCGATATAAGCCATGATGATCAGATTCCCAGTGCCTGACGCATGATCGTCTTGTTTTCGGAGCGATAAAAAGTTTCTTCGCGGGAAATTAAGCCCGCGTTGTAGAGCGAGAGCAGGGAGTCATCCATCAGCTGCATGCCTTGTTTCTTTCCGGTTTGGATCACGCCAGGCAACATGAAGGTTTTGCCTTCGCGGATGAGGTTGCCGACGGCGGGATTGTTCATGAGGATTTCCATGGCCAGACATCGTCCCGTGCCGTCGGCGCGGGGGACCAGTTGCTGACTCACAATGCCACGGAGTGATTCACTGACCATGATGCGGATCTGATCGCGTTGATCGGTGGGAAAGACGTCGAGCACGCGGTCGAGGGTGCGGGCGGCGTTGCTGGTATGGAGGGTGCCAAGCACCAGGTGGCCGGTTTCCGATGCGGTGATGGCAAGGGAGATGGTTTCCAAATCGCGCATTTCTCCGACCATGATGACATCGGGATCTTCACGCAGCGCCCCACGGAGGGCGGCGCCGAAAGACTTGGTGTGGGTATGAACTTCCCGCTGGGTGACGTGGCACCCCGCCGAGGGGATGATGTACTCGATGGGATCCTCGAGGGTGATGATGTGGTCACGGCGGCTGGAATTAATCTCGTTGACCAAGGCGGCCAGCGTGGTGCTTTTGCCGCTGCCCACCGATCCGGTGACCAAAACGAGACCGTTTTGGTACTGGGTCAGAAGCCTAAGCGGTTCCGGCAATCCGAGATCATCCATCGAGCGGACCGAACTGTTGATGATTCGGAAGGTGATGTCGTAGCCGAGACGCTGACGGACGACGCAGGCCCGAAAGCGGCCAAATTCGTTGGCGTAGGCGAAATCGACGTCGCCCCGTTCGGCCATGATGGTTTTCTGGGCTTCGGTGAGAAATCCCATGGCCAGCCGTTCGGTGTCGGCTGCGGCCAGAATCGGGGCTTGGAGCCAGATCGCTTCCAAGTTGCCAAAACGCCGCCAGATAGGACGGGAATTGACTGCGAGGTGAATATCTGAGGCGTCGGATTCCTTGCCTACGGTCAGATATTGGTCCACATGATCGAGAGTGCGGATGTCTTCTTCAGTGCTCACAAGCGTCAGAGGGTTGGAGAATTGCGAGTTCGGGGGACGAAGAGGCAGATGGTGGTCATGGATTTTCCTGAGAGAACTACTTCACCAGATTGGCTGCCAGGCTGGCGAATCGTTTTCCTGCGTAGGCGGTCAGGATCGGTTTGAGCAGGGGGGTGGCAAACTTGACCGCGGCGAGGAGGCCGGCCAGCCAACCGAGCCGCGAAGCGGACGGGGATTTCTCCGTGCGGACCTTCTTGCCCGAGGCGGTGACGGTTTTTTTAATCACGCGGGTTTTGGTTTTGGGGCCGGCGAGGATCCATCCCAAGGCGGCCGCACCCCCCAGCCAAGCCAAGGGCTTGCGCCGAATGAGGCGCCCAGCTTTGGCCTTAAAATCGAGTTCGTGGCGAATGACGGTGCAGTCCCGAGCGAGCATGGCCCGGCTTTGGGTGAGGTCAAAAAGCAATTGTTCCTTCGTCATGTCGCTAAGGTTGAAAATGTTTGAGCGCGTCGAAATCCTTTTTCAGTTCGACGGAGGTGGAGGCGAAGACTGGAGCGGCGAAGCGCGCTTTGACGAGGAGGCCGCAGATTCCCGCGCCCACGAGGTGAAGGAGTGTTAGTCCGAGGCAAATCCAGAGCCAGGAAACGTCAAAAAGGAATCCGAGCAAAAACGCGACAGAAAGCACCAGAAAGGCATAGCCAAACACCGCAAAAATCAATCCCAGCCCTAGGATGATGGCCAGCCACAAATAGTGGGTGGCCGCTTCCTTGGATTCTTGCCCGGCGAGGGCCAGCAAAGCCTGGATATGATGGCCCAGCGAGCCCAACAAACCGCTGACTGCGGATGGAAGGCCATGGCTCGTCTCCGGCCGATCAGCCGGAGGCGGTAATGCAGAATCCGCCATGTCGAACGGGGAAGCTTTTATCGGCGAAAGATGACGCCGAGGATGAAGCCGACGCCCACGGCGATGCCAACGGCGCGCAGAGGGTTCTCGCGGATGTAGGATTCGGAGTCGCCCTGGAAAGTTTGCGCCCGCGCGGAGGCATCATTGAGAGCGGACTTGGCGCGATTTCGGTAGTCTTCCGCGGTGTCCTTGGCTTGGCCGCGGATTTCTTGATACTTCACATTCGCGGCGGTCGAAAGATCTTTGGCCGCAGCAGTGAGATGCTCGCGTCCGGCCTCATAAGCCGTCTGGGCTTGTTGCCGGACCGTTTCGCCGACCTGCTTGCCAGCTTCGCTGGCCGCATCGAGGGCTTTTTTGGCGTGTTCCGTGCTGCTTTCGAATTTCTTGTTGGCGAGTGAGCCTTTATCTTGAGAGTTCTTTTCGGACATATTCCTAAATGGGGTTGGAGCGGCCAGTTTGTCAGATTTCCTCCTCTTGGCAAGGGGAAGTGGAGGGGATCGGGAGAAACGGCGGAGTTTGGGATACCGCAACTAAGGGCTCGGCATGCTCTCGACGACCTGTGCGCGACAAGCGCTGGGATTGGCTAAATCTCGCGAAAACCGAATTTTTCGCCCTGGGCGAGACATTCCTCGAGGGCGCGAACTCCATCCGAGGTCCCGGCCCCTTGCAGGCAGGCGGCGGCAGCGCAAACGCCGTAACGGAGGGCCTCTTCGATGGGGAGTTCGTCGTGGAGTCCCCACAAAACGCCGGCGGCAAAGGCATCGCCAGCTCCCACGGTGCCCACAATTTGATCCTGGGGCAAATGAATGCTTCCCTGTCGGCATTCCACGCCGTTTTTTCCCAAGGCATAGGCGCCTTCCGGGAAATGGACAATCACCCAAGCCTGAACGCCTTTTTCCAGCAAGGCCCGGGCGGCTTGGCGCACCGCTTGAAGAGACAGCTCGCCTCCGGGGCGGGTCGGCACGCCGGTGGTTCGCTCAATCTCGAATTCGTTTAAGATGCAAAAATCCACATAGGGAAGCGCCGGCAGGACGACCTTGGCAAAACGGTCGCTGTCTTCGCTGACCACATCGATGCTGGTTTGACACCCGGCTTTTTTCGCTTGGGCTAAGACCCGCGCGGCCACGGTGCCGAATTCCGGATCCGGCTGGTCAAGGGCATCCAAGAGCAACAAATACCCGAGATGGAAAATCCGCGCCTTGGAGGATCCAAAAGCAAAATCCTCCGGGACGAGGTGGGCATTGGCTCCTCTTTGGTGGAAAAAGGTCCGCCGGCCGGTGTCCCGGACGGTCATGACGTCGGTGTGCGAGGTCGGGGCCCCGGCGTGCACCTGGAGTTGCGAATGATTGACCTTCCAGGTGGCGCATTCTTCGCGAATCCATTCGCCATCGGCATCCGCTCCGATCCGACCCACGCCGGCGAGGGGAAACTTGGCCCCGAGTTTGGCCAAGTCGATGAGGATATTAAAGGGGCTGCCGCCATTGCCGGTGGATTCTTCCAAGATGTTGGCCAAGGCATCTTGTTGGGGAAAAACATCAATGACCTTGAGTTTGTCCACAATCCAATTTCCTCCTGCGAGGAGACCTGAACGCGCATTGATAGGGGCATTCATGAGGGGACTTCGCTGAGGAGGCGATGGGAGATCGGGGCGTCTTCTTCGATCCCGGGAAAACGACCAATGTCCGGGTTGAGGAAAAAGTTGTCATTGGCATCGTCATTGGCCGTCGAGACTTCTCCGATGATGCACTCGGCGGACACGGGCTGAAAGGCATGATAAACGCCTGGGACCAGGGTGACGCGCGAGCCAGCTTTCAACTCAAGGATGCTGCCGGACGCTACGGTGACGGCTTCCTGATTGATGGGAATCGTGACCTCGGAAGCGTCCTTCGCCCCGGGTTCTCCCGCCCAGACCTGCACCGCCAGCCGCCCCCAGCGACAGATGATGTCTTCCTTTTTTTGGCGGTGACAATGGGCCGGGGTTTCCATCCCCTTTTGCGCGTACATGAGTTTTTCGCAATACTCGGGCTCCTCGGCAAGATTGACTAAAATGAGCCCGTGAAGCCTCCATTCGCCCAACCCAAAGTCGGTCACGTCCCACCGGGGCTTCGGCGGGAGAGCCCAACCATGGGCTTGAAAACAAGCTTCGGCGGATGCGATGAGGGAATTGATGTCGCTGCGTTTCATGAGGAAGATGTGGTCAGAGGGAATGGTTTTTGGAGGGGCAAGTTCCACCTTGCCCAACGCCGGGCAACACGGAGGGTGCCCCTCCGGTGCCTCGTCGATTTTTGGCTGAAATGAGTGCTCTTCGGATTCAGAGATTTTTAGCTTCCCGGCAAGTCGATGGCCCGCTTTCCCGCGTGGGATTCCAGGGCCGCAGCAAACAACTCGTGACTCTGGACGGCTTCGGCGGGGGTCACGCAGCCAAAGCGATTGCCGAGTTTTCCGGCCCGTTCGGCCAGATAGGCGGCCCACATTTGCAGGAAGCAATCGGGGAATCCCGGCTCAAAAATGCCACCGGTGATGGTGGAAAATGGTCCGTGAAATCCAAGGTCGGTCCGGCTCCAGCTTTGTTCTTTGCCCCGATGGAAGGTCCAGAGGGCCTTGGGGTCGCGGGTGTTGAATTTTACTCCGCCCTCGGTGCCGAGAATCTCGATGAACCAGGAATTAGTTTCCCCGGGAGCCAGCCGTTTCATCTCAAAACGCATGGGCACTTCGCGTCCCTCGATTTCTAGATCGGTGTGGAGGAGGGCATTGTCCCAAGTGTCGCAAAGGGTAGTGCCGCCTTTGCCGTCGGGACGTTCGGGATAGACTTTCTGCAACTGGGCATAGACCCGCTTTGGTTGCCAACCCAGACGGAAAGGCACGTGGACCGTATGCATGCCAAGGTCGCCCATGACGCCGATCTCGCCGCAGGTGCGGACCTGGCGTTTCCAGTTGGCTGCCTTGGTGGGGTCAAGGTCGCTGCTGTGATGAAACCCGGATCGCACTTCCAAGAGGGTGCCAACTCCGCCGCTGCGGGCGAATTCGTACGCGCGTTGAGGTCCGGGCAGGAAAGGGAATTCCGAACTGCACCGGACAAACCGGCCGGAAGCCTCTGCGGCCTTGGTGATGGTTTGAGCCGCCACCAGATCGATCCCAAAGGGTTTCTCGGCGAGGAGATCCTTGCCGGCATTGAGCACATCCAGATAGAGGGCCTGATGGAGATTGTGGGGCACGGCCACATAGACGACATCCACGTCCGGCGAGGCCAGAAGTTCGTGATGATCGGCCGTGAGCAACTTTACGGTGGGGACTTGGCGGAACCATTCGCGCTGGCTCTCGACCAAATCACAAACCGCTACCAATTCGGCCTGAACCGGAAAATCGTTGAGGACAAACCAACGCCCGAGGGCGCTGGCGACCTCTCGCCCCATCAATCCCCCGCCAATGATGCCAATTTTTATATTTTTTGATTTGTTCATTTTCTGACTTGTTGATTTTTTTTCGCGGTAGCGCGAGATCTCGCAAAGATTGCGACGAATTCCGTTGCTTCGTCCATGAGCCCCTGAACTTTCTTCGGCGGCAAGAGCCCCGACTCACTGATCAATTCCAGCCAGTAAAGAGTTTCGTCGGTTTCTTCGACCACAATGCTCATCTTGGAGATAAATTCCGCCGTCGAGCGGGCCCGACAAACTGCTCGATAATTTGCACCCACAGACGTCGCACAACGAACCAATTGGTTGGCAACGACATCTGCCGAGCGTCCTCGGGGCAAGGCATCTACCAATTTCATCACCCTCAAAGCCAGCCCTTTCGTCCGATCTTGAATTTCTTTGGCATTCACAACACTCATCCAATCAACCAATCAGCAAATCAATAAATCAGCAAATCAACCAATTCGCTTGGCGGCCTCCGCGGCAGTGGCTCCATTATGAACCACGGCCATGAGGGCCTTGGTCATGCCGGCGGGATTTTCGTGCTGAATGACATTGCGGCCATAGACGATGCCGGCCGCGCCTTGTTGGATGAGCACTTCGGTCCGGGCAAGAATTTCCGCGTCCGGGGCCCGGCCACCGCCTCGCACGAGGACGGGGATGTTGCCGGCGATCTCCACCACGCGATGATAATCGGAAGGGTCATCGGTCGGATCTGCCTTGATGATGTCGGCACCCAGTTCGACCGCCTGGCGGACCAGAGGGAGAATTTTTTCCGGGTCTCCATCCACCATGTAGCCGCCGGCTTTTTCATTCGATTGAAAAACGAGGGGCTCAATCATGAGCGGCATGCCAAAACGATCGCAGTCTGGTTTGATGGCGAGAATGTTTTGGATGCATTGGTCGCCCACTTCGGGTTGACCGGGGATCCGGAAGAGGTTCACGACCACACAAGCGGCATCCATCCGAAGGGCTTGCTCGACCGGGCAGGCAATCATCCGACTGAAGAGGGTGCGGGGAAGGTCTTTTCCATAGACATTGGCCACGTCGGTGCGAAGGACAAGGGACGGCTTGTGCCGCCCGGGCAGGCTTTGCAAAAGCGGGGCCTGGCCCAGCGTCAGTTGGATGGCGTCGGGCGCGGCTTCGACCAGAGTGCGGACGGCTTTGGGCAGATCTTCGATTCCGGCGAGGAATCCGTATTCGTTAAAAAATCCGTGATCCACGGCCACGTCGAAGCAACGACCGGAGGCGGAATTAAAGAGGCGTTTGAGGCGGTAGTCTTTCACAATTTTTGATTTTCTCGATTTTTTTTTATTTTTTTAATGCATTTCCACCGCGACCGAGCCAATCCCGGAGCGGAGGTAGCTGAATTGGACATTAGGGTGATCGGCCAGGAGGGACATGGGAACGGCAGCGTCCACCAGACCCTTGGAGATCATCAGGGCGCTGAGGCGGATGCCAAAAGGATTATCGTGATGGCCGGGGTGCCAGATGCTGACTTTTTCGGCTTTCCAGGTTTCCCGGGGTCCCACCGTGCAGGCATGGGTGGGCACCATGCTGACATTGCCGCCGCCAGAGGTGCGGGCATTTTGGACGATGGTGACCGGATGCAATTTGACGATGCGGGTCCCTAGAGCCCTGTATTGTTCCGGCGTGGGCGGCGTGTCTTGATATTCTCCCGTGCGGGGAAGGGGATCATTGAAGGCCCAGTGTTTGATTTCCCCCTGGCCGCCCTGCATGACGACGCAACGCACGGAGTCGTAGCTGGCGCTGTAGGCGTCCAGGTCTCCGGAGGGAAAATGCTTATTGGCTTCGGGCATGGCCAACTTGGGATCGATGCGATTGAAGCAAAGTTCGTTGTCGCATTTGGCGAAGGAGAGAGGATGAGATTCGTCCACCGGTTGGCCATTTTCCAGCCACTCGTCCATGCCCCAAAAGTGGGCTTCGTGTTTTTTCAGGTCGAGACCGAGGGAGTTGACCATCTGAGCCACGATAGGAAGTTGTTCGGTCGGACCAATGGGGCCGCAGATTCCGGCAGGATTGTCCGGGGTCGATTGTCGCCAGGCGGCGATGTATTCGAGCGCTTGGGCGGCATAGAATTCCTGAACGGTGTCGTAGAAATTGACGGTGAATCCGGGACGGCTCAATTCGGCTAAGTCCTTGGGCGTGAGCCGGGCGGCCTCGGTGAGAATGGCGGGATCGAGGGTGGTGTAATCCCACCATCCCTCGGCGAGTTTGCTGATTGGTCGGGTCATGAATTTGTCGTTTTTGGAGGTTGGATAAAATCTTTTAGCAGGTCGGTCAGGGGATCAAAGTCCGGTCCGCAAAATCCGAGGTGGGAATGTCGCCGCCAGGCTTCGGCGAATTGGAGGCCCTGGCCCCAGTCGGCCACGGCGGCGCTGAGGCGGTCCATTTCCGCGGCCGGGGTGTCCATCCCCTGACTGCCATCCAGCCAGGCATTTTGACTCTGATGGCAATCGAGCATGGCGCGCTTGGTCGGCAGGGTGTCGGCCACATCGACAAGAAAATCGGGTCGGAAGAGTTCGCCCATCCCGTCCCGGAGTCCATGGGGCGGGGCGTGATAGATTCGCAGCGGATCTGCATAGGGCGGGCATGCCGGGGTGGTGGAAAAATTAGGCATCCCCCGACTGAAGGCAGCGGTCGTGATCAACCGGCAGACATTTTCATGGTCTTCCATGTAGTCGCTCGGCGAATGGGTCAAAATGATCTGGGGTCGGATCGTCCGGACGACCGCGCTGACCACGGCCAGGGACGGTTTATCATAAAAGACTTCCAGATCGGGGAAGACGGCTGGGTGCATGGTCGCTCCGGCCAACTCGGCGGAACGCAAGGCTTCTTCCGCCCGAATACGAATAATCTCTTCCCGGGAATCCGTCTGTGTGCCGCAGGAACCGTCCAAAAGATTCCACATATGAATGGCACATCCGGCGTCCCTGAGGTGAAGAAGTGTCCCGCTTAAGAGAAACTCAATGTCGTCGGGATGCGCCACCGCGGCCAAGACAACAACCTTTGAGGGATCAGACATGGGGGGAAGTCTATCCGATTCGCGGTGAGTTTTCCTCTACCTTATTGCGATTTTTTGATACGCAATTAACAGCCTGTGTCCAATTCATCTCCCATTCTTGCCAAGGATCCACTTTTTGAAACCGTGCCGCGGACCCGCCACGAGGGACTCAATTGCGAGTCGTTTCGGAAGGACTGCGTGGATTTCCATTGGCATTTTCATCCGGAGATCGAGCTGATCCATATTCGGCAGGGACGCGGCGTCCGGTACATCGGCCGCTCGATGGAACCCTATTCGCCTGGCGATTTTTGTCTCATCGGGGCCAATGTCCCTCATGCCTTCGGCTCGGATCCGTCCGAACGCCTGGGGGCGGAGTGGATGGTGGGTCAATTTTTGCCCGAGATTTGGGGCGAGGCCTTTTGGAAACTTCCGGAGACCCGCCGGATTGTCTCGATGCTGACGAGAGCCCAGCGCGGCATTTGCTTCGAGGGTCTGGAAGCTGCCGCTTGCCTGAAGGCCTTTGCTGCCATCGGGGATCATGACCCCGGGGCCGGTCGCCTCGCCGCCTGGCTCGACCTTTTGGACCGCCTCGCCCATCTTCCCAACCAACGGGGCCTCAATGCCACCGCCCATACCACCAGCTCCGTCGATGCGCGTCTGCAAAACCTCCTAGGCTGGATCGAAGACGAGGCCGGAGACCCCGCCCTCACCCAGGCCGCCGCCGCCGAAACTGTCCATTTGTCGCCGCAGGCGTTTTGCCGGTTCTTCCGCAATGGCACCGGGCGTCCCTTCCATCGCTATTTGAGCGAGGTCCGGGTGGCCCGGGCCTGCAGCAGCCTCCTGCACAGCGATGCCGGAATTAGCGAAATCGCCTTCCAGTCCGGCTTTAACAATTTGGCAAATTTCAACCGCCGTTTCCGCGAAATCACCGGGCACGCGCCGCGCGATTATCGAAAGATGAGGGGAGGGGTTCCTCAGGGCGCGTCGGTCGAAAGCAGTTCTTCCGCAGGGACGGAAAAGAGGGGAAGGTGAAATCGGGCCCAGGAGGCCAGGGAAAATCTCCCGCCGGAGACGAATCTCATTCGCCTTTGTGCTCGTCCCGGTCGAAGATTCCCGCAAGGGTTTTTCCGCGATGACAATTTCTGAAGAGCAAGCCACCACCAGTCGCCTTTGTGCGGCCTGTGGGATGTGTTGCGATGGCACGCTCTTTCATGGGATGCGTTTGCAAACTGGGGATGTCTCCCGCCGCCTTGCGGCCCTTGGACTTAGGGCCAAACATGGCCTCATCGCACAACCTTGCCCAGCCCATCAGGGAGCGTGCTGTACGATCTATGCGGATCGGCCGGTGCGTTGTCGGGAGTTTTCCTGCCGCCAGCTCTTGGCCGTTCACGCCGGCACCCGCACCGAACCCGAGGCCCTCGCGATCATTGCCGAGGCCCGCATCCTGCGCGAGCAGGTGCGGACGCTTCTCCGCGATGGCGGGGATGCGCGGGAGCACAAACCGCGGGCCACCCGCCAGGCCGCCGTTTTTACCCCGCCGCTGGATCCTTCCCCGGAAGCCGAAAAGGCTCGAGCCGACTTGCGTGGAGCCATGGAAAAGTTGGAGACCCATTTGACCCAATATTTCCGCACCGCCACCGACCAGACCGGCGAGGAGATCTAAGCCCCATGCCCCTTCTTTCCTCGTCGTCCTATCACCCACCCCGGGGCATGGCCAACGGCCACCTGCAAACCATCGTGCCCGCTCTCTTCCGCGGGGTTCCTCTCGTCACAAGGGAACGCGAACGCATCGAAACCCCCGATGGGGACTTTCTGGATTTGGATTGGAATCAGGAGGCGTCTTCGCTCCGTCTCGCCATCTTGTCCCATGGCTTGGAGGGCAATTCCCGCAATGCCTATATCCAAGGGATGGCGGCGGCCCTCTGGCGGGCCGGATGGAATGTTTTGGCTTGGAATTTTCGGGGCTGCAGTGGCGAATCGAATCGTCGGCTTTCATCCTATCACAGCGGAGCCACCGCCGACCTCGAGACCGTGATTCGCCACGCTTTGGCGACCACTTCTCCCCGCCAGATTGCCCTGATTGGCTTTAGCATGGGAGGCAACCTGACCCTGAAATACCTGGGCGATCAGGCCGAGGCCCTCGATCCCCGGCTGGTCGGTGCAGTCACCTATTCCGTCCCCTGCGACCTCGCCTCGAGTTCCCGCCGGTTGGAAGGTTTAGTTCAGCGTTTCTACATGGATCGATTTCTCGGCAGCCTCCGGATCAAAATTCGGGAAAAGATGCATCGGTTTCCCGGGCAACTCGATGATGCCGGCCTCGATGCCATGCGCACATTTCGCGAGTTTGACGGTGCCTACACCGCCCCGCTGCACGGATTTGCCAGTGCGGAGGACTATTGGCAGCGCGCCAGTTGCGCGCCGGTCCTTTCTCAAATCGCGATTCCCACCTTGCTCGTTAACGCCGGCAATGACCCATTTCTCGCTCCGGCCTGTTACCCCGTGGCCGCAGCCCGGGAGAGCGCCACCCTGTCGCTCGAAATTCCGTCCAGTGGTGGCCATCTCGGGTTTGTGACCTGCGACCAAGAAAACGAATACTGGTCGGAGACCCGGGCGGTGGAATTTTTGTCCAAAGTCGTCGAAAGCTGAATCTAGTCGTCGCCCAGGGACGGAGAACCTCCACCCCGACACGCAGGCAATCCAAAAAAACGAAAAAACGCGATTACCGATACTTTGAAGCGGCCGCTTCAAAGTATCGGTAGGCCATTTTGCACGACGGGAGCTTTGGGAAGGTGTTATGGGGGGGAATTCTTTGCTGTCAGCTCGGTGCCGCAGTCGCGTGTGATTTGAAGATCGATATCCGCGAGGGTGTTCTTGTGGGCAAAGTGTTCGTTCGTCCAAAAGGCTTTGGCCGCCCGAATATCGTGGGGGGAGGGGAAAGCGTATTCGCCAATTAAGAGGACCGCGATGGTGGCTGAAAACCCAAGAAAAAGTCGCCAAAGCATGCCGGGAAGTGCACCCCTCCGATGGGGGGCTGGCGGTCAGTGGCCCTGCGATTGCAGGAAGCTGTCGTAGGCGTGGCGGATTCCCTCGCGGAGCGGGATTCGGGGTTGCCAACCGAGGAGGTGGAGTTTGGTTATGTCGAGAAGCTTGCGCGGGGTGCCGTCGGGTTTGGAGGTGTCGAAGACCAACTCGCCCTCGAAGCCGAGCACGTCGCAGACGGTCTCGGCCAATTCGCGGATGGTCACGTCTTCGCCGCAGCCGATGTTGATCAACTCCGGGGAATCGTAATGCTCGAGCAAAAATAGCGAGGCATCGGCAAGGTCGTCCACGTGAAGGAATTCGCGCCGGGGCGTGCCGGTGCCCCAGACGGTGAGAGATTTTTCTTCGGCCAGGCGGGCTTCATGGACCTTGCGAATGAGGGCGGGGAGGACGTGGGAGGTGTGAAGATCAAAATTGTCATTGGGGCCGTAGAGGTTGGTCGGCATCCCGGAGAGAAAATTTTTCCCGTATTGGTGGGCATAGGCCTGACAGAGTTTGACCCCAGCGATTTTGGCCAAGGCGTAGGCATCATTGGTGGGCTCGAGCGCGCCGGTCAGGAGCGACGACTCCAGAATGGGCTGCGGGGCAAATTTCGGATAAATGCACGAGCTGCCCAGAAAGAGCAGCTTGCGAACCTGAAAGTCGGCTGCGGCCTCGATGATGTTGTTCTGGATGCTGAGGTTCTCGAGGAGAAATTCGACGGGACGTTCCGCGTTGGCGACGATCCCCCCGACCCGGGCGGCCGCATCGACGACGATTCCCGGGCGGTTGGTTTCAAAAAACGCGCGCACGGCGGTCCGGTCAAGCAAATCCAATTCGGCCCGGGTGCGGGTGAGGATGCGGGAAAAACCGTCATTTTCTAGACGGCGAACGATGGCGCTGCCAACCATTCCCCGATGTCCCGCCACGTAAATTGACTCGTTTTTATCCATAGAATGGCTCAGAATCCTAGCAAGCTGTTCCCATTGTGAAAACAACTTCCCGCGCCCTTGTTATTGTTTTGGACAGTGTCGGCGCCGGACATGCTCCCGACGCGGCGGCCTATGGCGACGAGGGGGCCAATACCCTCGGCCACATTTTGGCCCGGCACCCGGATCTGAGCCTGCCGCACCTGGACCGACTCGGATTGCGTTTGGCCTTGGCCATGGCGGCAGGCGAAGCGTCACCTGGCATTCCCGAATTCGGTCAGGTTGGGGTCATGACCGAATGCTCGGCCGGCAAGGACACGACGACCGGTCATTGGGAACTGGCGGGTGTCGTCCTGGAGGAACCCTTCGCCACGTTCGAGAAATTCCCTCCCGAGTTGGTCGCGGCGATCGAAGAGGAGGCCGGCGTTTCCTTCCTTGGCAACAAAGCCGCCAGCGGCACGACGATTCTCGAGGAACTCGGGCCAACCCATGTGGCCACCGGCGACCCCATTTTGTACACCTCGGCGGATTCAGTTTTACAAATTGCTGCCCACGAGGAGGTTTTTCCCCCGGATCGGCTCTACGCGCTTTGTGTCATCGCCCGCAAACACTGCGACGCCTATCGCATTGGCCGGGTGATTGCCCGGCCCTTCCTCGCCGCCGATGGACAATTCGAACGCACGGCAGGTCGGCATGATTATTCTCTGGTTCCTCCTCGATCTGTACTCAATGAACTCGCGGAGGCCGGGATTTCCGTCACCGGAATTGGCAAAATTTCCGACATCTTCGCTGGGAGCGGAATTTCCGAGTCACATCCCACGGTTTCCAATGCGGACGGGATGCAAGCGATCGACCGACTTTGGGACGAGAAGCAACCGGGGTTGCTTTTCGCCAATCTGGTGGATTTTGACATGCTCTTTGGTCACCGCCGCGACGTGGACGGCTATGCCCGCGCCTTGGAGGAATTTGATCGTTGGCTGGGAACATTTCTCCCTCGGATTGCCGCAGAAGATTTGGTTTTGATTACCGCCGATCATGGCAACGATCCGACCTGGAAGGGCACCGACCACACCCGCGAACGCGTCCCTCTCTTCCGGTCCGGTCCGGCGGGAACCCTAGGCGTCATCGAGGGATTTGGTTATGTGGCCGAAAGGTTGCGAGAGAGGTTTCTTCTCCCTCTCTGATTGATCCGGCGGGATCCGGGTTTATAGTGCTCCCATTCGACCTTCGCGGACTCCGAACAAGCCGCCACTGTCGTGCGAACTTTGGTCGAAGAACGGCTAGTTGCCTGCGGCACAATTTTGCCCGGAGCGCGGTCGATTTATCGCTGGGAGGGGGCGATCGAAGATGCCGAAGAGGTGATGGTTCTTTTCAAAACCACCGCCGATCGACTCCCGGCTCTTCAGGAACGGCTTCTCGTCATCCATCTCTATGAGATGCCCGAAATCATGGCCTTGAATCTCACTGCGGTCTCGCCCGCCTATGGCGACTGGTTGGTGCAGCAATGTGCCCCGGTTCCCGGGGACGCCCCGACTGGCTGACTTCAGAGGTTCGCTCGGCGGGGGCAACGCGCCTCCATCCAGGAGAGAATGTCAGCGATGACTTGCTCGCGGTCGAAGTCGTTCCAGAGCAAATGGCGGGCTTCGGGGTAGAGGCGGAAGGTTTTGTCTTCTGCCGCGATTTGGTCAAACCAAGCTTTGACTTGGGTGGGGGCAATATAAATATCCTCACCGGCGGCCAGAACCAAAGTCGGGACCTGCAGTCCCGCCGCCAGAGTCGCCCGGGCGTCCATTAAGTTTCCCAGGGCATTGAGGGTGCTGACGGAAAAGCGGCGAATCCGGTGAGGGGCGGACCGGAGATATTCGACGTGAGCTTGATCCCGGGTCAGGTTGTCTTCCCATGGCGCTTCGGATCGGGGAGTGACAAATCGTGTCGCGTTCAGCGGCAAGGTCGGGACGATTCGGGCCAAGGCCCGAATCAGGGCCCTCCCCAAGGCGGGAGTGGGTTTTTTCAAGTCCACCACGGGGACGGACAAAATAACGCCCGCCAGGGGAAACGGAAATGGCCTCTGACTCAGCGCCCAGGCGACCAGGAGCGCTCCCAGGCTTTCCCCGCAGAGAACAACCGGCGCCGTGGACGCCGGGAGAGCGGTCACAAAATCGGTCAGATCCCGGGCGAGGACATTGGGCTCCAAAAATCGGCCGCGGCGTTTTTCCTCCGGATCGCAGCCCTGACCGCGAAGGTTCGGCGCGAAGGCGGAGAATCCCCGGGCGGCCGTCGCTTCGCCCAAGGAAGTGAAGTCCGTGGCAGCTCCGCCCAATCCGTGAATACAAATCAGGCGGCCTCGCGGGGAACTTGGTGCCGTCCATTGTTCTCCGGAAAAGACCTCCCCGTCCGCGGCCTGCCAGGGGAAGGTCATAATCAGGTCGCTTTGACCGCGGTGGCCAGGATGGTCTGAAAATTCGGGGCCTGCTTTTCCCGGGCCACCACCCGAACGTCGATTTGCGTGAAGCCGGCTTCGGTCAACATCTCATGAAGTTCCACCTCGGAGAAACCGAGCCAGATGTGGGCGTACAATTCCCGGGCTTGTTCGTAGCTGTGCGTGGCCAGGTCGAGGATGACGATGCGTCCACCGGGGCGAAGAATGCGATGGGCGGAACTGACCGCCGTCTGGGGACTCGCCGCGTGATGAAGGGCCTGGCTGAAAAGCGCGAGATCGACGCCGGCATCTGCAATGGGCGGGGTTTCGATGTCGCCGAGGCGGTATTCGAGGTTTTTCACTCCATGTTCCCGGGCCAATTGGGTCCCGAATTCGACCATTTTCTCCGAGCTGTCGATCGCGATGATTTTTTCGGCTGATCCGGCCAAAAGTTGGGACAAGGTGCCCTCGCCAGCCCCCAGATCCGCAATCACCATGGGCGGGAGCAGCCGCAAGAGCGAGTGGGCCAGCGCCTGCCAGGATCGGCCGGGGATGTAGGTGCGGCCGAATTTTCCCGCCAGTTTGTTGAAATATCCGGCGGCCAAATCCTTGCGTTTGCGCAAGGCCAGGGCGAGGGCGGTTTGGTCGCGGGACGCTTCGGGCATTTCCTCGCGGGCCGCTTCTAAAACCGGGAGCAAAGCCCCCAGGGTCGTTCCGAGTCCGGAATAAAAAATGTTTTTCCCCACCCTCCGATCACTCGCGAGTTCCTCCCGTTTGAGGAGGGCGAGGCTGGCGGAAATTCGGGATTGTCCCATGCCGAGAATCTCTTGGAGTTCCGCCACCGTCAGTTCTTCCTCCATCAAGAGCAACAAAAGCCGAAGCCGAGTGGGATCGGAGAGCGCGCGGAGGGATTTGACGACGGATGCCATGGAAACGAATCAACAAACTTTCATTTATTGATGCGAAATCATAGGAAATTCCCCGCGACCCGGGCTTCTGGCTGACGGTTGCGACTCCTGGGTTCGCTCAAAAATTCCGCCTTCCGGGTCCTGCGCTGAAAAATTTTCCCGTCCTTCCTATCGGCGTTTTCCAGAAAGGAGAAATTGGAGAAACGCGAGCAAAGGTCGCGGGAGATGTTGGTCTGAGCCAGTTGCGGGGCCAAGTTCCGCGGGAACCTCGCTGGGAACGGGCCACCGAATAGGGAACCCTTTTCAGTATCGATTTGACAAGCAGTCAAAAACAACCTATCAATGCATCCTGATACATTAATGTATTAATTTAAGAACTATTTTTATGTCACGAAGCTATATCTTTTCATCCGAATCCGTAGGCGAAGGTCACCCCGACAAAGTCTGCGACACCATTTCCGACGCCATCCTCGACGCCTGCCTGGCTCAAGACAAAAACAGCCGTGTGGCTTGTGAGACCTTTGTGAAGAGCAATGTGGTTGTCGTCGGCGGCGAGATCACGACCAAAGCGAACTTCGACTACAATACGGTCATTCGCGATGCCATTCGCGGCATCGGTTACATCAACGATGACGACATTTTCCACGCGGATCATGTTTTCATCAACAACTACCTCACCCGCCAGAGCGTCGATATTTCTCAAGGGGTGGATGCCAAAAAAGCGTCGGGCAAGAAGACGGCCGAGCAAGGGGCTGGCGATCAAGGCCTCATGTTCGGTTATGCCACCAATGAGACCCGCGAGCTCATGCCGGCACCGATTATGTTCGCTCACCGACTGGGTCGCGAACTCACCCGTTTGCGCAAGCGCGGCGCCGTCGATTGGCTCCGTCCCGACGCCAAGAGCCAAGTCTCGGTCCTCTACGAAAATGGCCAGCCAGTCGCCATTTCCAATGTCGTCATTTCGACCCAACATGCCGAACACGTCAGCCATCGCGAGATCGAGAAGTTCTGCATCGAGAACGTGATCAAAAAGGTCCTGCCTGCAAAGCTTCTCACGGCTAAGACCGAGTTTCTCATCAATCCCACCGGTCGATTCGTGATCGGCGGTCCTCAGGGTGACGCTGGCCTCACGGGTCGTAAGATCATCGTCGATACCTACGGGGGCATGGGCCGCCATGGAGGAGGAGCATTTTCCGGCAAGGATCCTTCCAAAGTCGATCGCAGCGCCGCTTACATGGGCCGCTATGTGGCCAAAAATGTGGTTGCCGCCGGCCTGGCAGCGAAATGCGAAGTGCAATTTGCCTACGCCATCGGCCATCCCCGTCCGGTCAGCGTCCACATCGACACCTTCGGCACCAACGCCGTCAGTGAGGCTAAAATCGAAAAAGCTGTCTTGAAGACCTTCAGTTTCAAGCCTGCCGACATCATCAAGCAACTCAATCTTCTGCGGCCGATCTATTCGAAGAGCACCAACTACGGGCACTTCGGCAAAACCGACAAAGACCTCACCTGGGAAAACACCGACAAAGCCGCCGCGCTGAAAAAAGCGGCAGCGTAAAATCTGTGAACCAAAAAAAATTATGACTACTGCAACATTAGAACGACCCACCGCCACGAAAATCTCCGCTCCTGCGACCGACGACTTTCACGTTCGCGACATCACCGAGGCCGAATTTGGCCGCAAGGAACTCGACATTGCCGAGCATGAAATGCCCGGTCTCATGGCCACCCGCGAAAAATACGGCCCTCGGAAGCCGCTCGACGGTGTCCGGATCACCGGTTCGCTTCACATGACCATCCAGACGGGTGTTCTCATCGAGACCCTGAAAGAACTCGGAGCCGATGTGCGCTGGGCTTCCTGCAACATCTTCTCGACCCAGGATCACGCTGCTGCCGCGATTGCGGTGACCGGTACGCCGGTCTTTGCCTGGAAGGGTGAAACGCTCGAAGAATATTGGGACTGCACCTGGAAAGCCATCATGTTCCCGGGCAACAAGGGCCCTCAGCTCATCGTTGACGACGGCGGTGATGTCACCCTGCTCGTCCACAAAGGTTACGAGATGGAAAATGGCGACAAGTGGGTGGACGAACCGACCGACAACCATGAGGTTTCCGTCATCAAGGCCCTTCTCAAGCGGGTCCAAAAAGAACAACCCGGTATCTTCCATGAGATCATCAAGGAACTGAAGGGTGTCTCCGAAGAGACCACCACTGGTGTGCATCGTCTCTACGAAATGCAGCGCGCCGGGAAGCTTCTCTTCCCCGCTATCAACGTGAACGATTCGGTCACCAAAGCGAAGTTCGACAACCTCTACGGTTGCCGGGAATCTCTTCTCGACGGAATCAAGCGCGCCACCGACGTGATGATTGCCGGCAAGGTCGGCGTGATCTGCGGATACGGCGACGTGGGTAAAGGCTGTGCCGAAGCCCTCAAGGGCATGGGAGCTCAGGTGATTGTGAATGAGATCGATCCGGTCTGTGCCTTGCAAGCTGCCATGGCTGGCCATCGCGTCATGCCAATCGAAGATACCCTCGGGATCGGCGACATCTATGTCACCACCACGGGCAATAAAGACATCATCACCGCCGCCCACATGGAGAAGATGAAAGATCAGGCCATCGTTTGCAACATTGGTCACTTCGACAACGAGATCCAAGTGGAGAAACTGGAGAAAATTCCGGGCATCAAGAAGCTCAACATCAAGCCTCAGGTGGACAAATACACCTTCCCGGCTGGCAATAGCATTTACATGCTGGCCGAAGGTCGCTTGGTCAATCTTGGTTGCGCCACCGGCCATCCGAGCTTTGTCATGAGCAATAGCTTCACCAATCAAACCTTGGCTCAGATCGAGCTTTGGGAGACTCGGGAAGATCGCAAGATCGACGTCACCGTCCTGCCCAAGAAGCTCGACGAGGAAGTGGCCCGCCTCCACCTTGGCAAGATCGGGGTCAAACTGACCGTGCTTTCCAAAGAACAAGCAGATTATATTGGCGTTCCGGTCGAAGGCCCTTATAAGCCTGATCACTACCGCTACTAAAAATTTCGCCGTCGCAAGGCGGCGACCCAGAGAAAAGGTCGACCTGAAAAGGTCGGCCTTTTTTTGGTATTAAGAAGAAGAGCCTCACGCAAAAGTCGCGAAGGACGCAAAGGAAAGACGGGGGATTCGGAACTGACGCAACGCCGGTCTCTGGCATTCTTCAGGGAATCAAAGAATCACGGAAAAAAATCATGGAGGGACGGCGACCCCGTTGTCCGGGAGAGGGGCCTTCGCTACCTCCTCGGCTGGGTTTTAGCGAAATTATGCCCCGAGCAACTCTCGCAGCCGAACCGTGGTTTCTTCGCGATCCAACCTGCTCGCCGCCACGTCGAGGGTCAACTCTTCCCAGGGATCCGGGCTGAGTTCCTCGCTGGGGAGCAATGCGTTCTCACTCAAAAAGACCAGGCAAGAAGCCAATGCGGTTCGTTTATTCCCGTCCACGAACGGATGATTCCGACAGAGGTAAAAGAGATAGGCGCCGGCGACTTCGATTGGGTCCCCGAACATGGGTTGGCCCATCATGGTGGCTTGAGGGGCGGCGACGGCAGATTCCAGCAAGGATGTGTCTCTGATCCCATCCGCGCCCCCATGGGCGGCGAGGACTTCACGATGGATGGCTTTGACCGCATCGGGAGTCAGGTGTGAAATTTGCTTTTTCACGACAAGCGTCGGAAAAGTTCGGAGTTCTTTTGTATCAGACGCTTGGCCGAGATCGCCGCAGTCTTGGAATCAATTTGCGGCCGCAAAGGCGTCAACATAATGGACCCGCCATCATGAATCGTCACCGCCATCTCATCTCCCACCTTCAAATGAGCCAGTTCCATCAAGGCCGAATCAAAAATCACGCCCTGAGAATTTCCCACCTTGGTGATTGTTTTGGTCATGAGGTAAAACTATGTATTACACGAAGTTTGTCAAATCCGAGCGAGGGCGGCAAAGGAGCGACGGGTTCCCTTGTGGATCTGTTCTGAGTTTTTGTACTCGGCCACGTTGAGGCCGACTGTTCCTGTGCGCTGCGTCTAATCTGACCGAGGTCACCGGCCTCGGCTCCAACAAGACAAGGCGTCCTCTTTTACCCGGCCGCGTCGAGCCCGGTCTCGGCGCAGGCCTTCTGCACATCCTGGAAGGGAGTTTCTTCGAACTTCCCCCAAAGCGGGTGTTTTCCCAATCGGTCCCGAGAAGTGGCTGGACTGGTGATGCCGCAAAGAAAACGCGCCAACTGCCGAGCGGAGCGAAGGGCTGGCAATTTCCGGGAGGCCAATTCGGCGATGTCCATTTTTTCGTCGACGGAAAGTTGGTGGGCCGATCGCCGGGGGAGTTGGATCCGTTCCCCAGGAGGACTCAAACAGTTTCCGCAATGCCCACAGCCGGCCGCCAACTCCTCGCCGAAATAGGCTAGCAAGTGGTGGGTGAGGCAGCCGTCTTCCTGGGCCAAATCGAGGACCTGTCCGAGTCGGCCGAGGTCCTTGCCCTCGCGTTGCAGAAAAAGATCGGCCAGCCAGTGAGCGACCTCGGCCGGCGAGCGGTCTCCGGCTCCGGGGAGAAGCCGGAATCGATGGCGCACTCCGGAAGGTTTGAGTTCAATCGCCTGGGTCTCCTCCAGGTAATGAAGGGCCTTGAGGATGCGCTCACGGGGTTCCCCCAGCGTCTCGGCGGAGGCGACGACATCAATGGTCAGCCAGCGTGGGCCCTGACGCCCGCTGGCAAAGAGCCGCTGTAAAAACTTTTGGCGCTCGGGAGAAAAACCGGCCAGGACCTCGCTCCGGTCGCGAGGAAATCCGATTTGAAAGGTTGTGTAAATGGCACCGAGAGGTTCGAGGATATTTTCCTGTTCAAGATAGGTGATGACCGTTTCCAGCACGAGCGGGCGCACATCCGTTTGGCGGGACAATTCATAACGACTGATGTCGAAGGTTTCGCCCTGTTCGAGGAGGCAATCCATCACCTGCCGGAGGCCCTCCTCTTCGGGGACGTCGCCGTGGACGAAATTTTGCAGGACGGTCAAATCGTCGCCGCAGGCGAGCAACTGGCAATGGGAAGGCTGGCCATCCCGCCCTGCGCGGCCAATCTCCTGCTGATAATTTTCGAGAGTTTTCGGGAGGTTGTAATGAAAGACCGCCCGAATGTCGGCCTTGTCGATCCCCATCCCGAAGGCAATCGTGGCGACGATGATTGCCACTTTTCCGCTCATGAAATCTTCCTGGACGGCGGAACGAACCTCCGCCGTCATTCCGGCGTGATAGGCGCGGGCCGAGAGGCCCTCGGCCCGAAGAAAATTCGCTACGTGTTCGGCGGTTTTCTGCAAGGTCACATAGACGATGGCGGGGTGACGGCGGCGATCGGAGAGCGCTTCTCGCAGTTGGCGGTTTCGATCCTTGGCCGCGACCGGGGTGATCTGGAGGTGGAGGTTTTTCCGATGAAAAGACGTCCGGACGAGGTCGGCGGGCGTGATGGCAAAGGCGCGGCAAATATCGTCCGCGACTTCAGGAGTAGCGGTGGCGGTCAGGGTGAGGACGCGGGTGAGGCCCAGCTTTTTGGCCACCCGCGCGAGACGCAAATATTCGGGGCGGAAATTATGACCCCATTCCGAGATGCAATGCGCTTCATCAATGGCGAGCAAGGCGATGTTGGTCCGGCTGAGACGTTCGACAAAGGCCTCATTGACCAATCGCTCCGGGGCGACGTAGAGGAGCTTGAGGGAACCGGAGCGCATGCCGGTATAAATCTCGCGGGCTTCCTCGGCTGTGATCGTGCTGTCAAATCGGGCCGCGGCGATCCCTCGAGATCGGAGGACATCGACTTGATCCTTCATCAGGGCGATGAGGGGAGAAACCACCAGGGTGAGTCCATCGAGGAGAAGGGCGGGGAGTTGGTAGCAAATCGATTTGCCGCCGCCGGTGGGTAAAATAGCCAGAGAAGACCTTCCGGCCAGAAGGACATCGATGACCTCCCGCTGACCGGCGCGAAAGGTCTCATATCCAAAGTGCTCTTGGAGAGCCTGCGTCAAATCCGTCTCGCTTCCCATGGGACGCAGTCAAACCTCCGGGGGTTGCGAAGAAAAGAAAACTTGATGCGATATGCCGGGAGGAACATGGGGGCGTTCGGCCGCCCCGGGGGCTACGTGGGAAGATCCGACACTCGATCCCGAGGAGTACCGCCTTCAGGCGGCTCGGGATCCGGTTCGGCTAAAGCTGGCACTCCAACGGTCCGAGCGGGTCATCGGGTTTCCTCGCCCCATCTGGTCTTCCGAGCCAAGGCGGTCCGCTTCGCCTCGAAAACCAATTCTTCAGGCAAATCAATGGTGGTTTTCATATGGTTGCCTGTATACCTGTGGAACAAGGTTGTCAAATTGCGCAGCTCTTCGTCTGTGAGAGCGACGATTGGAGGATCTTGCCTGGGTGGGCGTCTTTTGCCACCGCGGCGAATTGCTAAAACGTGACTCCGACTTGGAATCCAATCACGAGGGCGTTGGGGATGTCCCCGGTGCCGCCGGGTTGGAGGATCCATTGCAGGTCCGGTTGGATCTGGAGGTGCTTGTTTATTTGGATGAGGTAGCTGATTTCGAAGACGGTTTCCATGGTGGGCCGGCCGTTCCCAGCTTCGGCTTGGGCGTTGGCGTAGGGAGTGCTGAATCCGCCCAGATAGGTGCTGAGGAGGAGGCTGTCATTTTCCCGGTTGGGAATAAGGCCCTGCCAGATGAGTCCCCCGAAGGCCATCACCGGCATGGGGGCCAGTTCGTCCTGTGGAGATACGGTGATTCCTCCCCAGAGGGAGAGGTTATTATTGGGGTGGCTGGCCTGGCGCCAAATCATTTGTTGGCCCAAGGCATAAAAGCCAAAGACGTTGCGGGTGGTGCCGCCCGAAAAGGTATCGGTCGGGTTATTGGCATAGTAGCCGCCAAGGGTATAGACACCCTTGAGATCGCGGCCGGAGTTGAGAGAAAACGTCGGCGTCCAGCCCATTTCGGCCATGATGAGGAGGCCATTGTCCCGGCGGATAGAAAAATCCGCGCCATGGTAGGCGGGGTTGCCGATCCGGGGGGTGGCTTGAAAGGCCCCGACTTCGATGTAGGTCTCGCGGGTGGGGAGGAATTTGGTCCGGGCGGCCCAGGACGCGCTGGCGGTGGACTGAAACGGGGCATTGAGAAATAAAGAGGTGGGGTTGCCATTGACGGCTCCACTGACGACTTGGCCCATGGCGGGGAGGGTGGCAAAAAATTGTCCGGCCGAGAAGCGACCGAGGGTGATCTCGAGACGATCTTCGAGAAGCCGTTGGGTCAGAAAGACATCGTAGAGCGCGAAGGTATTCATCACGTAGGCTTGGGAGATGGTGAAGACATTTCCAACTTGGTTGGAGAGATTAGATCCGGCCGCGTCGGTGACGGAAACGGTCAGAGAGCCGCCGGTCCACCCGGTGGTGGGTTCCAGATCAATTCTTGTTCCTGCGACAAGGAGTTGCATCCATGAGGCGGTTGGGGAAGCGCCGCCCACCGGGTTGGCGAGGAAGTCGCCCCAGTAGCTGAGAAAGGGATGGATGCCGGTGTCGTCGAGGTCGGCGCGCCAGGCTTTCGCCAGATCGATGAGGGCCGCCTCCGTAGCCGGGTCCGGATTGAAATCGTAGTGGAAAAGTGGGGTGCGTTTCTCAGCGGCAACGAGGGTCTGCATCGCGCCGCAAAGGAGGGCAAGAAGGGCAAATTTGGAAATCGAAAGCCGAGCAATCAATGGTTACTCTTTCACCTCGTACACTTTGTACAAGGCATTGGTAAAAGTGAGGCGAAGCCAGTCCGGGGCGTCGGAGGGATGGTTAGAGAGGCGTTGGGCCAGGGAATCTTGAGGAGGCGCGATCCCGAGGATTTGGGAGGAATTTTCCACAATCCGAGACGGTTCATAAGCGACGACAAAACGAACCCCGCGATCGTGTAAAATCTTGCGGGCCACTTCGGGATCGGAGGACAGATAAAAGCGGGCGCTGGCCACGGTGCCGGGGAGACTCTGGTGGGAACTGCCGGCCACACAGGGCTGTCCAGACCAATAGCTGAGCGCGGGGCTGAGCCACCAGGGCGCGAGGATGGTGGGGCGAGGGGGCATCTCGGGTCCTTTCAGACTGAGGGCGGCCTGGTGGAGGAGGGTCGCATCCTCCCGGGTTTCCGCCAGAGCGGTTTCGCGCTTGGGGTCCGGGAAAAGCTGACGATCCCATTCCGAGGCGACGGGCCAGAGGGAGATGACAAAGAGGATGGCGACGACGGGCCGCAAGGGGATGGCGGCAAGGGCGTGGGGCAGGCTGAAGGCAAAGACCAAGGCGAGGAAATATCCCCAACGCGCATACCAAAGTGACAGCCCGAGGGTGAGAAGGAGGAGGAAGGCCAAGGCGAGGGCCGGACGGGATTTCTCTTTGCGGAAGCGAAGGATGAGCAAAATCGGAACCACGGGCAGAAGCCATCCGGTCCAAGGAAAGAGCTGGACGAAGCGAAGCGGGGCGAGTTCGCCAATCGTTTGGGCCCACCGGGGGAAAAACTCCCCAATTTCAGGAGCCGAAGGGAGGGGCCGCCACCCGTCGAAAAAGAGGCCGCCAGCGAGGATCACAATAAAGACGATCAGAGCGGCGCGGTCCCGGATACGGAAGGCGGCACGTCCAAGAACAAACCACCGGCAGGCCAAAACCGCCACCAGAAGAATGAGAGGCTCGAACAATGAGGTCCAGAGAGCCAGGGCCCAGCAAATGGACGAAAGCAGGCTCCATGGACGCGGGGTCACACTGGACCAAATCGAAATCTCAGAGGCCAGGGCTATTCCTACCAAGAGGAGAATGAGCGATTGGTGATCCGGGCGTCCTAGGAGGAAGCCATGGACGAGGATGGGCGAGACGGCCACGACCAACAAGAGTGCCAGTCGCCAGGGCTGGTGACGGCTCCACCAGCAGAGAAACCCTATCAGCAGAAACCCGAGCAGTGGGGAGATGAAGGCGCCCGCGAGGTCGAGGGACGAAGACAAAGCGGAAAGCGGAAAGTGGAAGGCGGAAAGGAAAAGGTCGAAGACTTTTGTCAGGGCGGCGATGGCGAAGTCCATCGGCGCGGTGGTGTGGGGGACGGTACCCTGCGGGGCATTTTCAAAATCGTGGAACCGAATCGCCTGCCATGGGGCGGTGAGGACGCGCTCCACCCGCGTCATCCGCGAATAGCAATCGGCATCTACAAAATGGATCTGGTCGCCCACAAAGACCTGATCCCAATTCCAGCACCGCAGGCCAAAGCCCAGGATCAATAGCCCGATCAGCACGAGCCAGGTGGCGACGGCACGCCAGCGGGATTTTCCAGAAGTCACCCAATCTTCCTATCATGCTGCGGGGAGCGGGCAAGAGCGCGGATTTCCGGGTGTTCTGACAGCCCCTGGGACGGCATCAACTGGGCAAACCGTGGAGTCGTCAGGTGTCGTCTCTATCCTCTGTTCAACGAACAGACGAAATATTCCCCAGTGCCCGCTGCAGCGAGATAAGGTCAACCAAAGCTTGCTACCGCGGCGGAACTCTTTATCAACCAAAGCAATTCCCATGAAAAATCTCCCGATCCTCCTTGGTGTTCTGGTCCTAATGGCTTTGGCTGGTTGCGGCAAAAGCAGCGAACCTTCGGTCAAAATCGGCCTCAATACGGAGTTGACCGGCGAGATGCCTGCCGTGGGTGCCTCCTCGCAAAATGCGGCCAAACTTTTCGTGGATCAGCTCAACGCTGCCGGAGGTGTCAAAGTCGGCGAAATAACCCTCCCGATCAAACTCGTCATAGGTGACAACGGTGCAAAGGCCGACCAAGCTGCTGCCGTCGCACAGCGCCTTATCACTCAGGACGAAGTCGTTGCCATGATCGGCCCCAATGCCAGCGTGTGTGCCATTCCCGCTTCCGACATCGCCGAGGCAGCCAAGTGCGTCATGATTTCGCCGTGGTCCACTAATCCCAAGACCACACTCGACCCAAACACCGGCAAGCCGAAGGATTACGTTTTCCGCGCCTGTTTCACTGATACTTTTCAGGCTCAGGTGCTGGCGAAGTTCACCTTGAACAACCTCAAGGCGAAAACGGCAGCCGTCCTCTATGATAGTTCCTCCGAGGCTCCCAATGCACAGGCCGCGCTCTTCAAGGAGACGTTTGAGAAAGATGGTGGTCAGATCGTCAGCTTTGAAACCTACACCAACGGCGACAAGGACTTCTCCGCGCAGCTTACGAAAATTAAATCCACCAACCCCGATATGATTTTTCTGCCCGCCTATTACAATGACGTGCCACTCATGGCACAGCAGGCACGCAGTCTCGGCATCACTGCGCAGTTCGTTGGCAGCGATGCATGGAGTTCACCCGAAATCATCAAACTTGGAGGTGCCGCCATCGAGGGGTCGTATTTCTGCAACCACTACTCGACCCAGATCGCCACGCCCATCGCCCAGAAATTCATGGCCGACTACAAAGCGAAATATGGTCAGGAACCCGATGATGTTGCCGCGCTTACCTATGACGCCTTTGGTTTGCTCGTCGAAGCCATCACCGATGCCGGCAATCTGGATCGGCAGGCCATTCGTGATGCGCTTGCTAAGATCCCGAAATACGACGGTATCACCGGCACGATGCATTTTCAGCCCGGCAGTGGCGATCCGATCAAGAGTGCTGTTATTCTGCAGATCAAGGACGGGGAATTTGTCTGGGTGGCCAACGCTCAGCCCTGATCATCGGTTTCACCATCAAGGGCATGAAGGGCATCAAGGGCTGTGAAGGAAAATCTTTCTTCATGGGCTTTATGACCCCGGCTGATTTTTAAGATCGGATGCTCGACGACGTTCTTTACCTCGCGCAGCAGACGATCAACGCCTTGCAGCAGGGCTCGATTTACGCTCTGATCGCACTGGGCTACACGATGGTCTACGGAGTCCTGACCATGATCAATTTTGCCCATGGGGATTTGTTCATGCTAGGCGCTTTCGCCTGCATGTTGCTTGCGGGTGTTCTCACTCCGGTCCTCGTCGTCTTTCCCCCGCTTCTAAGCTTCATTGTCATACTGCTTTTGGTGATGATCATCATTGGCGTGCTCGGCGCGTCGATCGAAAGGGTGGCGTATCGACCGCTGCGTAATGCGCCTCGGGTCTCCGCGATCATCACCGCCCTCGGCTGTGGCCTCCTCATTCAAAGCCTCACCCTTGTGATCTTTCCTTACTCGAAGTCGATGCCCAGCCTTTTCACGAATACGACGTTTCAGCTCTTCAAAATGCCCAATCCTGACGCCGAAGGGGCCTCGGTAACCCTCACCATTACTGCCCTGCAGATCGTTATCATTTGCGTGTCTCTGATCCTGATGGTGGCACTGGATTTCCTCATCCGGAAAACGCGTTACGGCATGGCCATGCGCGCCATCTCCTTTGATTCGC
>Ga0209491_10000658_pt1 | contig 69412 bp, 68 predicted proteins | sample BON02_FD_187213 | JGI IMG/M metagenome (GOLD analysis project Ga0209491, IMG submission 187213) | Freshwater microbial communities from Lake Bonney liftoff mats and glacier meltwater in Antarctica - BON-02 (SPAdes) (version 2) | ecosystem: Environmental > Aquatic > Freshwater > Ice > Glacier... | reverse complement strand
AAATCTTTCTCTATCGCCGTGCTGACCGCGCTCGCCTTGAACATCTGAACCCCCAAAATTTATGGAGAGCCTCTGAATCATACATGATTCTTATAGGTCAAGAAAATATGACGGGTGGTAAGGTTTGTCAGCAAGAAGGAGATTTATCTGAACAGGAATTTTCTACCGGAAATCCGCGCAGCTGGCGTCAATCTGCCAGAGCCAGCAAAAAGAGCCAATTTTGTAGAAAATAGAGCCATGGAAAATGGCTCCCCGAGTAGGATTCGAACCTACGACATTTCGATTAACAGTCGAACGCTCTACCGCTGAGCTATCGGGGAACAAGCTCGATTATGGACCGAGCCTTTGTTGGTGAAGCGCGCCTATAACAATGTCATTTGCGTCCCGCAAGCCATCAAACGACAAATTGTTCCATGGCGATGCGATCATCGAGCGCATGTTCCGGATCGAACAGCATGGTCAGTGACTGGCTGCGGTCGACGGCCACTTTGACGCAGCTGACATCGCGGACTTCCTGCTGGTCGCCGACGGCGCTGACCGGCCGTTTTTCGGGGTTGAGCACGCGGATGCTGATTTCCATCTTGTCCGGCAGGATCGCGCCTTTCCAGCGTCGCGGCCGGAACGGGCTGATCGGGGTCAGCGCCAGCAGATTGCAGGTGAGCGGCAATATCGGGCCATTGGCGGACAGATTATAGGCGGTGGAGCCCGCCGGCGTGGCGATCAGCACGCCGTCGCAGACCAGTTCCTCCATCATAACCCGGCCATTGATCTCGATCTCGAGTTTCGCCGTTTGCCGGGTTTCGCGCAGCAGCGACACTTCGTTGATCGCGGGCAGGGTGAATTTGGCCCCGGAAATCGTCTCTACTTCCATCTTGAGCGGTTTGACCTTGAACGCCCGGGCCTTGGTCAGCCGCTCGCTCAGGTCTTCCAGATGCCAGTTGTTCATCAGGAAGCCGACCGTGCCCAGGTTCATGCCATAGACCGGCATGATGTTGCGGCGATTGAGCATCTGATGCAATGTTTGCAGCATGAAACCGTCGCCGCCCAGAACAACGGCCTGATCGGCCTCTTCGGGCGGGACCCAGTCGATCATTGGCTTCAGTTTTTCGGCGGCTTCCTGCGCTGGTTGCGTAGGCGACACGATCAGTGCCCATTTCTTCTTGTTCATCCGCCCGTGACGTTCATGTGACGCTCCAATATCTCTGCGGACCCATCGAGTTGGGCATTGAAATCATGGCGCCGCGGTTTGAGCTTTAGGGCCTGTTGAAGCAGTTGGTCAACGGCAGCGATGCCATCCTTGCGAACCGCGGCGCGCAAGTCGACATGCGTACTGTGACCGAGGCACATGAATATCTTGCCATCGGTGGTGAGCCGCAACCGGTTGCAGTCGTCGCAGAAATTATTGCTCAGCGGCGTGATCATGCCCAGGCGCAGGCCTAGCGGTTCGACTGAGACATAGCGCGCCGGACCAGAGCTGCGATGGGGAATCGGGGTCATTGTGTAATGATCACTCAAGGGCGTCATAAATTCATCGGCGGAAATATGGGCCAGTTTGCGATCCGCACCGACATCACCCATCGGCATGGTCTCGATAATCGTCAGATCATGGCCATGTTTCGCGCAATATTCGGCCATCGGCAGAAGATCGGCTTCGTTGAAATCGCGCAGCGCGACCATGTTGATCTTGACCTGGATGCCGGCCGACTGGGCTGCCTCTATGCCGGCCAATACGACGTTCACATCGGCGCCACGGGTGATTTCAGAAAAGCGGTCGGGGTCGAGCGTATCCATGCTGACATTGATCCGCCGCATGCCATGGGTTGCGAGATGGTCAGCATATTCGGTCAGCAATGACCCGTTGGTGGTCAGCGTCAATTCTTCCAGTTCGCCGGAGGCCACTTTTCTGCCAAGGCGTTGGATAACGTCTTTCATATCCCGTCTGACTAGCGGTTCGCCGCCGGTAAGCCGGATTTTGCGGATGCCGTGGCCGATGAACCGTTCGGCGATCAGGGTGATCTCTTCCAGTGTTAGCAGCTCTGACTTTGGCATGAAGGTCATCTTCTCGGACATGCAATATTGGCAGCGGAAATTGCATCGGTCCGTAACCGAAATCCGCAGGTAATCAATTTTGCGTCCGAAACCGTCTTGCATTAGGCGCCTCATGTTGATCCAATGAGATAGAGCTAGCGTTTTCCGGATAGGCAGGCAACGCCCTATAAAGGTTTTCGTGCTACGGAAAAAGATAGGCAGCTGCTAGCAAACCGGCGTTCCGGCCAGCCAAATCAAGGAGTTTTGAGGTCCAAATATCATCCATCCCGACTGCGCATCCGGCAGAATTCAGGAACCTGTTTCTGCTTTCGTTCCACGAGCGCGATCCTCTGGCCGCAGAAATTGCGTCTTTTGGCTGGCGGGTCCATTCGGCCCGCAGACAGGATAATCTGAGGGCCCGGTTTTTTTCAGCCGGTGCGATGATCGCGGTGATCGATGTCCGCCGAGCCGAAGATGAAGGGTTGAAGGCGATTGCAGAGCTGTCCAGGACCGCTACCGAAGGCGGGATTGCGATATTGGCGTTGGTCGATAGCAGCAAAAGCCAAGGAATCATCGGGGAATGCTTTGATTTCGGTGCAACCCACTATCTGGATTTTGCCGATGCTGGTGCGGATCTCGCTCAGTCGGTCAAATATGCCTATCGCTATGTAGAAAATTTCAGAGGCGGCGCCGAACGCGCGAGCCATGAGCAGTCGTTGCTGACATTTGCCGATTTGCAATGGTCGATGACCTTGGGCTCGGTGAACGAATATTGGATCAGCGACAGTCTGTTGGCAGCGGCCGGAGAGATTGATTTTGGAAAATATCCCGTGACCGGCATCTACCGCGCTTTATCGCGCAAAGAACAGAAGCGCGTACGAGGGGCGATGGGACGTCTGCGCGATGGCGCCAGACAGGCAGCGGTGCCGCACCAGTTCAATGGCCGCCCGGTCATCCATCACTTGCACGAAGCAGATGGCCGGATCTTTGGCAGGATTGAATATCTCGCGAACAACGAGGACGTGGACGACTGGACCGGGCGGGACCTGCTTTCCGGGTTGCGGAATACGGCAGCTGCCCGCACGTGGATTCGACAAAAGCTGGAGCAGGGAAGCCAATTGACGCTGATTGCGATCGGTATCAAAAACTTCCGGATGATCAACGCCGCTTTCGGACGCAGCGCGGGGGATCAACTGCTGCGGATTGTCGGACACAGGCTGATGGATCATACGCAGCGCCAATATGCAGGCCCGCATCTGGTTGCGCGTCTGGATGGTCAGAATTTTCTGATCGCGCTCGCCAATATTCAGAAAAGCGAGATTTCGGATTTTGCCAATGATCTGATCGGCAGCATCTTTGAGGACCTGCAGCTGGAAGGGCGGCCGATCAACCCGGTTGCGCGGGCCGGGGTCGCGATCGGGAATAGCAATTCCAGCGAAAAGACATTGATCAGAAAAGCGGTTCTCGCGCTTGCGGAAGCGACCGCCGCAGACGCTCTGCCGATCAATTTCAGCAATGTTTCGGAAGCTGACGTGCATCTGGAAGAGGTGCTGGAAGATCAACTGGCCGGGGCAATGGGCCGCGGCGAAATTGTCATCGCCTTTCAACCGCAGATAAGAATCGATACGGGGCAACTGGTCGGCGCTGAAGCCTTGGCACGATGGGAGCATCCCGAATATGGGCTGTTGGGCGCTTCAACCTTGTTCGCCGTCGCGGAACGGGCCGGAGTGATGGAGTCTCTCTCGACTCAAATTCACAAGCAGGCGTTAACACTGGCCGCCAGCTGGCCAGCAAGCCTTGGTTTCTTGCGGCTTTCCATCAATGTCACGGCCGGAGATTTGGCGGGCGCCGGATTTGTCGGTGATATGCTGAGGCAGGTCGATACTGCCGGTTTCGAACCGCGCCATCTGACTCTCGAAATCACCGAATCGGAATTGATCGGCAATTTGGCGACTTCTGCGGACAAATTGCACCGATTGCGAAAGGCTGGCATTTGCATAGCGATTGACGATTTTGGCACCGGCTACAGCAGCCTATCTTATCTCAAGGAGCTGCCGGTCGACTATTTGAAGATCGACAGCGGCCTGACCGGCGACATTAGCGGCTCGGTAAAGGATCAGGTTGTGGTGCGGTCCATTATCGACATGGCGCATAGCCTGCATCTCAGCGTGATCGCCGAAGGGGTCGAAACCGAAGCTCAGCTTCAGACTCTGGCGGAACAGGGCTGCGAATATTTCCAGGGCTTCCTGCGTTCCGGACCGCTCTCGCCAGATGAATTTGAGGCCTTCGCCTTGCGCAGCAACTAGGCAGAAACGCGTTGTGCGAGTTTCGATAGTCCCGTGGTCAATTGGGTCAGGCCATGCAGGCGCGACTTGGGATCGCGCCATTTGCGTTCGATGAACAATTTATTGTCGGGCCGAATTTTCGCGGTTCCCTTGAGGCGATCGACATAGTCGAGCAGGCCCTGAACATTCGGAAAGCGGTCGTTGTGGAAGGTGACCAATGCGCCGCGCGGTCCCATTTCGATTTTCGCTATCTGTGCGTTCACGCAATTCATCTTGATATGCATGAGCTTGAGCAGATTGTCCGTCTGGATCGGCAGGTCGCCGAATCTGTCTATCATTTCCGCAGCAAAGGATTCGATCTCCGGCAGCGTCTTGAGGCTGTTCATGCGGCGATAAAGGCCCATTCTGAGGGAAAGATCGGGCACATAGGCTTCCGGTATCAAGATCGGCGCATCGACCGTGATCTGGGGAGAGAGGCTATCGGTTCGGGCTGGCATACCAGAGCCTTTGGCTTTGGCTTCCAGAATCGCGTCTTCCAGCATCGATTGGTACAGTTCGAAGCCGACTTCCTTGATATGTCCCGATTGTTCGTCCCCCAGCAAGTTGCCAGCGCCGCGAATATCGAGATCATGGCTGGCGAGTTCAAAACCGGCGCCAAGACTGTCCAGATCTCCGAGAATTTTCAGCCTTTTTTCTGCCTTTTCGGTGATGATCCGGTCCTTGGGCGTGACCATATAGGCATAAGCGCGCGTTTTTGAACGTCCGACACGGCCTCTCAGCTGATAGAGCTGGGCGAGGCCGAAGCGGTCGGCGCGGTGGATGATCAGCGTGTTGGCGCTGGGAATATCCAGGCCGCTTTCGACAATCGTGGTCGAAAGCAGAACATCATATTTGCGGTCATAAAAGGCGGACATCCGCTCTTCCACGGTCGCCGGGGCCATTTGTCCATGCGCGACGACATAGGTCAATTCGGGCGCATGTTTCTTGAGAAAATCTTCGATATCGGGGAGGTCGGCGATGCGCGGGACTACAATGAACGACTGTCCCCCGCGATAATGTTCACGCAGCAGCGCCTCGCGCAGCGGAATAGGGTCCCACGGCATGACGTAGGTGCGCACGGCCAGCCGGTCGACCGGCGGCGTCTGGATGACGGATAGTTCGCGCATGCCGGTCATCGCCATCTGCAATGTACGGGGAATAGGCGTGGCGGTGAGGGTCAGCACATGGACATCGGCCTTCATGGCCTTGAGGCGTTCCTTGTGAGTCACGCCAAAGCGTTGCTCTTCATCGATGATGATCAGGCCGAGCCGCTGAAATTCGATCGATTTGGCAAGCAGGGCATGGGTGCCTATGATAATGTCGACTTCGCCGCTGGTCAGGCCTTCCTTGGTTTTCTTAGCTTCTGCGGCCGGAACCAGACGGGATAGCCGCCCGATTTTTATCGGGAAGGGCCGAAAACGCTCTTCGAAATTGTTGAAATGCTGCCGGGCGAGCAGGGTCGTGGGTGCGATTATGGCAACCTGCATCCCGGCCATGGCGGCGGCAAAAGCAGCGCGCATCGCGACCTCGGTCTTGCCAAAGCCGACATCACCACAGACCAGACGGTCCATCGCCTTGCCCGATGCCATGTCGGCGAGCACTTCCTCGATTGCCTGCTGCTGATCATCGGTTTCCTGATAGGGGAAGCGATCCACGAAGCCGGCCATTTCGGCGGCTTCAACGCGGGCGGGCGTCGCCGGTTGCAATGCGCGAGCGGCTGCAGTTCTCAGCAACTCATGGGCAATTGCCCGTATGCGTTCCTTCAGTTTTGATTTGCGCCGTTGCCAGCCTTCGCCGCCGAGCCGGTCGAGCACAACACTCTCGCCGCCTTCGCCGTAGCGGCTGAGAACGTCGATATTCTCGACCGGTACATAAAGCTTGTCGCCGCCGGCATATTTGAGATGAACACAATCATGCGGGCTGGTGCCAACCGGAATGGAAACGATGCCTTCATACAGACCCACGCCATGCTCGAGATGGACAACCAGATCGCCCTGACTGAGCGCTGACAGTTCTTCGATAAAGGCATCACTGCTTTTGCGGCGCTTGGATTTGCGGACTAGTCGGTCTCCGAAAATATCCTGTTCGGTGAGCAAAGACAGGCTGTCTGTCCGAAAGCCTGACGCGAGCGGCAATATTGTCAGGGCGACCCCGGGGCTGGCCGAGAGGCAGGAATTCCAGTCATCACAGAGCACTGCCGTCTTTACGTCATGGTCTTTGAGCAGATCAAAGATGCGCGCGCGCGATCCCTTGCTATAGCTTGCGACGATGGCAGTGGTGCCGGACTTTGCCAGACTGTTCAGATGGGCGCGCAATGCCTGATAAATATTCTCGTTGCGCGCCCGCTCCGGAGAAAAATCGCGGGGCGACGACACCGACATTGACATGACGGCGTCGGATTCTGGTTCGTCAAATTCGCTCAGAACATGGATGGGCGCGTCATTCTCGTGCGACCGCCATTCATCCCGCGTCAGATAAAGCATTTCGGGTGGTAGCGGGCGGTAGTTCGACAAATTGGCCTTGTCGGCTTCAACCCGGTTCTTGTGATAGTCCGCAATGGCCGCAAATTGCGCTTCCGCTGCGGCTGAACCGGCTGCATCCCGTAAAATCATGCAATCATCTTCGAGATAATCGAAAATAGTAGCCAGCCGCTCTTCGAGCAGCGGCAGCCAATGCTCCATCCCTGCCAGTCTGCGCCCTTCCGAGATCGATTGATATAATGCATCGGTCGTCGAAACGGCGCCAAATAGATCACGGTAGCGGGTGCGGAAGCGGGTTATGCTGTCGTCATCCAGCAGAAACTCCGATACCGGCAACAAATCAAGACCATCGATACTGCCAACCGTGCGCTGGTCGGCAGGGTCGAACTGCCGCAAAGTCTCTACTTCGTCGCCAAAAAGGTCGATTCGGATTGGTAGCTTGGCACCGGGTGGAAAGAGATCGATCAAGCCGCCACGGGCCGCAAATTCGCCGCTGTCGGCCACGGTATCCACGCGCACGAAGCCGTTGGCATAGAGGAAAGAGATCAGCTTTTCCTGTTCGACAACCGTCCCGGGCGCGAGGCGGGTGACAAATTCCCTGATTCGCGATGGCGCCAGCACCCGTTGGGTTACCGCGTTGACAGTCGCGATCACCAGCTGCGAGCCGGTGAAGGGGAGCGCCAGCTTGGCCAGCGCGGCAAGCCGGTCCGAAGTGGTGTGCAGCGCGGGGGATGCCCGGTCATAGGGCAGGCAGTCCCAGGCGGGAAATTCAATGATCGCCAAGCCTGGTTCAAAAAAACGGGCGGCTTCCACAACCGCACTCATCGCCGCGTCATCGGTGGCGATAAACATCGTGCGCCGCCCTGACTTGACCGCGATTTCCGATAGAAAAAGCGGGCGATAGCCAGCTGGCACGCCGGCCAGCGTCATACCTTTTTCGGAGGATAATAATCTATCTAGATAAGACACTTACAATCGCTTTTGGATAAAGGACACGAATGTCAATTCGTTGCATCGATATAGTCGAGCTGCTGCATGGCGTCCATTTGCGGACCGCCAAATTTTGGCGGAACGGGCAAGGTGCCAATCGCCCAGGCCATGACATCCACATCATCTTCGACGAGCAGCTTTTCGAACCAGTCCATCTCTTGCTCTGACCAGTCATGGCTGTAGCGATCAAAAAAACCGCCAATCAAAAAGTCGGCTTCGCGGGTGCCACGATGCCAGGCGCGAAATTGCAGCCGTTTCAGCCTTGTTTCGCGATCCATATTTGCTGCTCCAACTTGGCTGGTATAATGTACCAGCGAGGGTATAAAGGCGGATAGACATGCGGCCCGATATACTCAATCCATTATTTGGCGAAACCCAGTCGCTCAAGAGCGTCGGCAAGGTGCTGGCCAAGCCACTCGAGAAGCTGCGGCTGACTCGGGTCAAGGATTTGCTGTACCATCAGCCCAGCTATTGGATGCACCGGAAACGCGTCGAGGAACTGGATGAAATCGATGTTGGCGAGACAATCATCGTGGAGGTCACTCCGGTTGACTATCGCACCGGCGGACCGCGTAGCCCCCTGCGGGTCCATGCAACCGACAAGGTGGGCAATTATATCAGCCTGACCTTTTTCGGGCGTAATCCGGGCTGGCCCAAGAAGTTGCTGCCGCTCGGGGAGCCCAAGGTGATTTCCGGCAAGCTCGAGCGTTACGGTGACGAACTGCAGATGGTGCATCCTGATCAGGTGCTGGAGCCGGCGCAGGCCGGGGCGATCGCGCTATTGGAACCCATTTATCCTTTGGCCGACGGGCTTGGTAATGTGCGCATGCGGCAGTTGATCGAGCAGTCACTTGCCCTTGCTCCGGAACTGCCGGAATGGATCGAACCAAGCCAGCTGGCTGCGAAAAACTGGATGAGTTGGAAGCATCATATCTTCTCTCTCCACCGCACCGAAAGCGCGGATGCCAGCGACCGGCTCGCCTATGACGAGGTTTTTGCCAATCAGTTGGCCTTCATGCTGGTCCGCGCCAGCAACCGAAGCAAGAAGGGCATCCCCATTCAAGGAGACGGCAGGCTTCGCGATCAGATGAAGCTGCCATTTGAACTGACCAATGCCCAGAAGCGCTGCATTGCCGAGATAGAAGGCGATCTTGCGCAAAGCGCTCCGATGCTGCGGTTGCTTCAGGGCGATGTCGGTTCGGGGAAGACGCTGGTAGCCCTGATGGCGCTGCTATCGGCGGTGGAAGCGGGATATCAGGGTGCCTTTCTGGCACCGACCGAAATTTTGGCGCGCCAGCATTTTGAAAGCCTGCAGAAATTGCTGGCAGGCCTTCCGGTCAATCTCGCGATTTTGACCGGGCGCGACAAGGGCAGGGTGCGAGAAGCGACCCTGATGGGACTGATGGATGGGTCGATCAATATATTGATTGGAACCCACGCGATTTTTCAGGAGCACGTTCAATATAAAAATCTCGCCATTGCGATAATTGACGAGCAGCATAAATTCGGCGTTTCCCAACGCCTTCTGCTCACCCAAAAGGCCGAACGGACACCGCATTTGCTGGCGATGACCGCCACACCGATACCGCGGACGCTGACGCTCAGCCAATATGGTGAAATGGATGTCTCGCGTATCGATGAGCTCCCTCCGGGGCGGCAAGCCATCGATACCAGCGTGATTTCTGATGGTCGTTTGCCGGACGTGGTCGATGGCCTGGCCCGGCATATCGCTGCGGGCGGCCAAGCTTACTGGGTTTGTCCGTTGATAGAAGAAAGCGAAAAAAGCGATCTCGCGGCAGCGGAAGACCGGGCGGCAAGTCTGAAAGCGCGATTTGGTGACCAGGTCGGTTTGGTACATGGCCGGATGAAGGGGCCTGAAAAAGACCTGGTTATGGGTCGTTTTCAGCGCGACGAAATCAAGGTCCTTGTCGCCACCACGGTTATCGAAGTCGGGGTCGATGTGCCAAATGCCAGCCTGATGATCATCGAAGCTGCGGATCGTTTCGGTCTCGCCCAATTGCATCAGCTCCGCGGGCGCGTAGGCCGGGGCAGCGTCAAATCCAACTGCCTGTTGATTCGCGGCGAAACGCTGAGCGAAACGGCGCGCGCTCGACTTACGCTGATGCGCGAGACAAATGACGGTTTTCGGATTGCCGAAGAAGATCTTCGTTTGCGCGGGGCAGGGGAATTATTGGGTACCCGGCAATCGGGCGATGCAGGCTTTCGTGTCGCCACGCCGGCGCAGGTCAACGAACTGATCGGGGCGGCCACCGATGATGCCCGGCTATTGCTAGACCGCGATGGCGGGTTGGATAGCAAAAGAGGGCAGGCCGCGCGGATAGCACTCTATCTGTTCGAGCGTGACTGGGGCGTTAGTCTGTTGCGCAGCGGATAGCGGCTAGAGACTGTTGATCTTGTCCAGCATTGCGACGAAATCCGGCTCTCTAATCACACGTTCGAACTTAAAGCCGTGGCGTCCCTGATGGGACCAGACAAGATAGGCTTCGATGCGCCCGGCTACTGGCAGACGAACAATTAACCGGTCGCCCTTTGCCATGTCGATCGGATCGGTCAGCATCATGCCATTGGCGGAAATATTGGCAATTCTTGTCCGGATTTCCTGATCAGGATGAAATTCGCAAATGGTTTCAAAATCGACCGGGAAACGCGTCGCACGGCGCGAATCTGGCGATGTCTCAGGCGATGCACTCGTCATGTCCCACGAACTCCGTAAAATGGTTCAGTGCAACAATAGTCCATGATCAAGAATAAAAGGTAAACGCTGGTAAACGACAGGCCTTAGGCAGGATTCAGGATTTGCGAAGCAGGCCGTGCTTCTTTTTTCCTGCCGAAATTTTTATATCCAGATCGGTGATCGGAATCATATGACCCGGGGCCTTGATGGGTTCATCATCGACGCGGGCACCGCCACCGGCGACAAGTCGTTTTGCTTCCCCATTGGATGCACAAAAACCGATGCCAACCAAGGCGTCGATTATGGATATCTCGTCCGAGCCTACCAAATGGACCGGCAATTCGCCACCGGCCCCGCCTTGTTCGAAAGTTTGCTGGGCGGTATCCGCAGCTTCTTGCGCCGCTTTTTCACCATGGGCCAAGCGCGTGGCAGCATTTGCCAGGATCTTTTTGGCTTCGTTGATTTCGGATCCCTGCATCGATTCCAGACGGGCAATTTCATTCAAATCCAGATCGGTGAACAAACGCATGAATTTGCCAACATCCCGATCATCGGTGTTTCGCCAAAACTGCCAGTAATCATATGGGCTTAGTCGGTCGGCGTTCAGCCAGATGGCACCATCGACCGATTTGCCCATTTTTGCGCCATCGGATTTCGTGATCAGCGGCGTCGTTATGCCGAACAGGTCCGCGCCGTCGATCCGGCGGCCGAGTTCGATGCCATTGACGATATTGCCCCATTGATCGGAACCGCCGAGCTGCAATGTGCAGCCATATTGGCGCGACAGTTCCAGAAAGTCATAAGCCTGAAGAATCATATAGTTGAATTCAAGAAAGGTCAGCGGTTGCTCGCGTTCCAGCCTCAGCTTGACCGAGTCGAAGGTCAGCATCCGGTTGATCGTGAAATGGCGCCCAACCTCCCGCAAAAAGGGTATATATTCGAGCTTGTCCAGCCACTCGGCATTGTTGACGAGTATGGCATCGGTTGGACCGTCACCGAAGGTCAGAAAGCGTTCAAAACAGGCCCGAATCGATGCAATATTCGCTTCGATCCGCTCATCATCGAGCAATTTACGGACTTCATCCTTGCCGGACGGGTCGCCAACCTTGGTCGTGCCGCCGCCCATCACAACGATCGGCTTGTGTCCGGCCTGCTGCAGGCGGCGAAGCAACATGATCGACACGAGATTGCCAACGTGGAGTGAGTCGGCGGTAGCATCAAATCCGATATAGCCGGGAATAATGCTTTTCGTGGCAAGACTATCCAATGCGCCAGCATCGGTTAACTGGTGGATATAGCCGCGATCATTCAGTAGACGCAGCAGGTCAGATTGATAATTGGTCATGGATTGGTGCGTTACATGGGGACAACGAAAGTCGCAATATGCGTTTGAACTTGCAATGCCATCCATTAACTCCGGCATCTGCCATCGACCAGATCACGGTCGAATGGTCGATGACCGAGGCTGGAACGATCTGGTTGAGATATCATGTTGACGGGAAGGTTGAACAAATCAAACTGCCGGACAGTCTCGATCATCCGGAGCGCGCAGATGGTTTGTGGAAAAATACCTGCTTTGAACTGTTTCTGAAGCAGCCGGAAAAACAGCATTATTGCGAATTCAACTTCTCGCCTTCGGGCAACTGGGCGGCCTATGGCTTTGATAGCTATCGGGAAGCAATGGTTCCGCTTCCGCTGGCGCAGGCCCCAGAAATATTTCTGGATTTCAGTGACACGCATATTGGTCTGGAAGCCGGTTTTACATTACCGGATATATGGATTCAAAATGAGCTTGATGCGGCCCTGTCTGCGGTCATCGAAATGCAAGATGGAGAGAAATCACTCTGGGCTTTGGCGCATCCCGAAGCTAAGCCGGATTTTCACCATCAGGATGGCTTTAAACTGAAAATAGAGGCGACGAAACGTTGATGAAATTTGGAATTGACCGGCTCGTTGAAGATGCCGAAATCAGGCGGCTGCTGGAAGGCAAGCGGGTGGCTCTGCTTGCGCATCCGGCGTCTGTGACCAGCGATTTGACGCATTCACTTGATGTGCTGGCGACCCTGGAAGGGATCAATCTTACAGCCGCCTTTGGTCCGCAACATGGTCTGCGCGGTGACAAGCAGGACAATATGATCGAAACCGAGGACTTTCTTGACCCGGTTCACAATATTCCGGTTTTCAGCCTCTATGGCGAAGTCCGGCGGCCGACGGCCGAATCGATGGAAACATTCGACGTCATCCTGATCGACCTTCAGGATCTGGGTTGCCGAATCTACACATTCATCACGACATTGCGATATATGCTGGAAGCCGCTGCCGAGCATGGCAAAGCGGTGTGGGTGCTGGACCGGCCCAATCCAGCGGGCAGGCCCATTGAGGGCATGCTGCTAGAAGAAGGATGGGAAAGTTTTGTCGGGGCAGGGCCCATGCCGATGCGGCACGGGCTGACCATGGGGGAAATGGGGCACTGGCTGATCAGCCATTTTGACCTCGATGTGGATTACAAGGTCATCCCGATGCAGGGATGGCAGCCGGAAGGTCCCGGTTTCGGCTGGCCGCAAGATCGCATCTGGATCAATCCCAGCCCCAACGCGCCCAATGTCAATATGGCGCGCGCCTATGCAGGAACGGTGATGCTGGAAGGGACCACGCTTTCCGAAGGGCGCGGCACGACGCGACCTCTGGAACTATTTGGTGCGCCGGATATTGATGCGCGAGCGGTCATTGCGGAAATGCAGCGAACCGCGCCGCAATGGCTGAACGGCTGCGCGCTGCGGGAAATCTGGTTCGAACCGACTTTCCACAAACATCAGGGCCAATTGTGCAACGGTGTACAGATTCATGCCGAAGGCCCTGCCTATGATCATGCATCTTTCCGGCCCTGGCGGCTCCAGGCACTGGCGCTGAAGGTGATCGGGAAACTCTATCCCGGATATGAACTGTGGCGGGATTTTCCCTATGAATATGAAGAAGGCAGATTGGCTTTCGACGTGATCAACGGTGGGCCGGCGCTGCGGGAGTGGATCGAGAATCCATCTTCGAACGCGAAGGATCTGGAAGCGATTGCCGCGCCGGACGAACGGGCGTGGGAAGAGATGCTGGGAGACCATCTCCTCTATTGATATGTTGCACCGCAACATAGTGATTGCAATTGGTGCCAAATCTGATAATTTGTATACATGTTACCGAGCAAAGAAATTTTCGAAGGCGTCGCACTGAAAAAATGTGTGGCCGCGACCTATAACAATACGATTTTCAAGCTGGCGCCGCATATTCTCTACACGCGGCATGACGAAATGTATGTCGATGCCGTGCCGCTTGAAAAAGACGGTCAACCGCCGAAGGAAATCAAGATCGGAACGTTCAAGCTTTCCGGCCTGAAAGATGTTCGGGTGGAAGATCTGCATTTCGAAATGTGCGAAATCTTCGAACCGGCAGCCGAGAAATATGACGGCACAACCTTGCTGGCGGTTGAAGGCTAACCCTGCTTGCGGGTCAATTCCTTCATCGCATCGCTCAGACCGTCGACCGTCAGCGGATACATCCGGTCATTCATCAGTTCGCGGATGATTTTGACGCTTTGTGAATAGCCCCACTGTTTTTCCGGTACCGGATTGAGCCAGGCGGCGGCGGAGTAGGTGTTGGTCAACCGGTGCATCCACGTTACCCCGGCTTCCTCATTGAAATGTTCGACCGAACCGCCCGGATGGGTGATTTCATAGGGACTCATCGACGCGTCCCCGACGAAGATCAGCTTATAATCATGGCCATATTTGTGGAGCACATCCCAGGTATTGGTACGCTCGGAAAAGCGGCGGCGATTGTCCTTCCACAGACCTTCATATGGGCAGTTGTGGAAATAGAAAAATTCCAGATTCTTGAACTCGGTGGTCGCCGCGCTAAACAGTTCTTCGCAGAGCTTGATGAAAGGATCCATTGAGCCGCCAACATCCAGAAACAGCAGCAATTTTACCGCATTGTGGCGTTCGGGCCGCATGTGGATATCCAGCCAGCCCTGTTTGGCCGTGCCATTGATTGTCCGGTCGATATCCAGCTCATCGGCGGCACCTTCGCGGGCAAATTTGCGCAGACGCCGGAGTGCGACCTTGATGTTGCGCGTTCCCAGCATCTTGCTGTTATCGAGATTCTGAAACTCGCGCTTGTCCCAGACCTTGATTGCTTTTTTCTGGCCGCCTTCGCCGCCAATCCGGACGCCTTCTGGATTATAGCCGGAATTGCCGTAAGGCGACGTGCCGCCAGTGCCGATCCACTTGCTGCCACCTTCATGCCGTTTTTGCTGTTCTTCGAGACGCTCTTTCAGCGTCTCCATAATCTCGTCCCAAGTGCCGAGAGAATTGATTTTCTCCATTTCCTCTTCGGACAGATATTTCTCCGCGACCGCTTTCAGCCAGTCGAGCGGAATATCTTCTTCCTGCGTTCCGTAGGTGGTTTCGATGCCCTTGAAGACTTTTGAAAAAACCTGGTCAAATCGATCCAGAAGGCCTTCATCCTTCACAAAAGTGGCGCGGGAGAGATAATAAAATTCCTCCGGACTCCGCTGGATAACCTCCTTTTGGAGCGCCTCAAGCAGAACCAGATGTTCCTTGAGGGACGCCGAAATACCAGCGGCCCTGAGTTCGTCCATGAAGTTAAAGAACATCGTCTGTGCCTTTGCTTAGCGCGCTTCGCGTTTCGCCATGAAGGCGAGGCGTTCGAACAGCATAACGTCCTGCTCATTCTTGAGCAGCGCACCGTGCAATGGCGGGATAGCCTTGGTCGAGTCTTTCGACTGCAGCACTTCGAGCGGCATATCCTCGTTGAGAATCAGTTTCAGCCAGTCAAGCAATTCGCTGGTGCTTGGCTTTTTCTTTAGGCCCGGGACGTCACGGACATCGTAGAAAATATCCATCGCCTTTTTGACCAAAATGCTCTGAATATCGGGAAAATGGACGTTGATGATTTCCTGCATCGTCTGCCGGTCGGGAAATTTGATATAGTGGAAGAAACAACGGCGCAAGAACGCGTCGGGAAGTTCCTTCTCGTTGTTCGAGGTAATGATCACGATCGGCCGTTCTACCGCCTTGATCGTCTCTTTCGTCTCGTAGACATGAAATTCCATGCGGTCGAGTTCTTGCAGAAGGTCGTTTGGAAATTCGATGTCCGCCTTGTCGATCTCGTCAATCAGCAGCACCGGCAGTTCGGGAGCGGTGAATGCCTCCCACAGCTTTCCCTTGCGGATATAGTTGGAAATATCGTGCACGCGTTCATCGCCCAGCTGACCGTCACGAAGACGCGCAACCGCATCATATTCATAAAGGCCCTGATGCGCTTTGGTCGTGGATTTAATGTTCCACTCGATCAGCGGCGCGCCCATTGCTTTGGCAATTTCATAGGCCAGAACCGTTTTGCCCGTGCCGGGCTCGCCTTTGACGAGGAGAGGGCGCCGGAGGGTCATGGCAGCGTTGACAGCAACCTTCAGATCATCGGTTGCAACATAGTCCTTGGTACCGTCAAAACGCATAATTTTCTATTCCTTGCCATGAAAGTCGATGCACTGGCGATAGGGAAAACTAGCATTCTAGGCAAGTTAATCATTTAGTTAAGATTCGCGGGAGCTGACGAAGAATTTAACGGGAAAGTCGCATATTTCGGCGAGCTTCCAGAAGCTGCCAGAGACCGCGATGCTGGTTGAGCAGCTGTTCCGCGCCAAAATTCAACGCCCGTTCCAAAGCAGGCGTTTCTGCCAGGCGGCTGCTGAGGACAGAGGTTTTTTCGACATTTGGCAGAATGGACGCGCGCGCTTCAACGCCGACGCGCAAGGCGATCCGTTCCAGGATGTTTCGGATGAAATGCCAGTCGGCAACCAGTGCGATGGCTGCGCCAATCGCGCATCCGCTGCGATCGGACTGGGACAGCATCTCCAGGGCCTTGCGTTGATCATGCACGGCGGTGTTGCTGTGATCGTCGAGACTAACGCCCGAAATCGGGCCTGCCGCCACGGTCAACTTGGTTAGAAAACTGCGTTCAGCAGCAAAGCCATCGGTCGCCTGAATAAGCCATTCGCGCGCAGCATCATCGACCGTCTTGGTCGCGGCATGATCGATTACGCCAGGATGGCGTCCGTGCAAAACGCACATGAAATGGGCGATGTCGGCGACATCGGCACCCGACAGGGTCGAAAAGTCTTCGGCGATAAGCTGGACATAGGGTGCCGTGTTGCTGCCATATGTGCAGGCATGTCTAGCGGATCCTGGCTGTGTCGCCATTTGTGCATTTTGTACTAGCATCGCGTTTCCGATATCCCGAAAATGCATTGAACATCTTCTTCTACCATCGACTATACGGACGATACCTAAAGAGTCGGTTTACCTACCGTTAGGGATTTGCAAACCATAGCGATCAGATTCCCGGTCGCGAGATTATTGATCCAGGAAACTCCGCATTTTGCGACTGCGACTAGGGTGCTTCAGTTTTCTGAGCGCCTTGGCTTCAATCTGCCGGATACGTTCGCGCGTGACGCTGAACTGTTGGCCGACTTCTTCGAGCGTGTGATCGGTGTTCATGCCGATACCGAAGCGCATGCGCAGCACGCGTTCTTCCCGAGGGGTCAGGCTCGCCAATACACGGGTCACGGTTTCCTTCAAATTGGCCTGAATTGCCGCATCCACCGGAATGATTGCATTTTTATCCTCAATAAAATCACCAAGATGCGAATCTTCTTCGTCACCAATCGGTGTTTCGAGTGAAATCGGTTCCTTGGCAATTTTCATCACCTTGCGCACTTTTTCGAGCGGCATGGAGAGGCGTTCGGCCATTTCTTCCGGGGTCGGTTCACGGCCCTGTTCATGGAGGAACTGACGACTTGTGCGGACCAGCTTGTTGATCGTTTCGATCATGTGGACCGGAATACGGATGGTCCGGGCCTGATCGGCAATCGATCGCGTAATCGCCTGACGAATCCACCAGGTGGCATAGGTGCTGAACTTGTAGCCGCGGCGATATTCGAACTTGTCGACCGCTTTCATCAGGCCGATATTGCCTTCCTGAATAAGATCGAGGAACTGCAGGCCGCGATTGGTATATTTTTTGGCGATGGAAATCACGAGGCGAAGATTGGCCTCAACCATTTCCTTCTTGGCGATCCGCGCTTCACGCTCGCCTTTTTGCACCATGTTGACGATTCGGCGAAACTCGTCCAGCGAAGTGCCGGTGGCATTGGCGATGTCGGAAATTTCAGCCCGGATGCGATCCACGGCATCTGCTTCCTTTTCGACAAAGGCGGCCCATTTCTTGTCGGTCTTGGCCATGCTTGCCAACCAGCTGTCGTCGAGTTCGTTGCCGACATAGCTTTCCAGAAAGGCACGGCGCGGAACCTTGTGGCGCTCGGCCAGACGGAGCATCTGCCCGCCCAATGTGGTCAGCCGGCGATTGAAGGAGTAAAGCTGGTCGACCAGAAACTCGATCTTGTTGGCGTGAAATTGCACGCTTTCCACCAGCGCGGTCAATTCTTCGCGCAAATTGTGATATTTATTCTCGGAAGCCGCCGGAAAATCCTTGCCCGCTGCCAGCGATTCCAGCCTCGTCGTCTGTAATTTCGAGAATTTCTTGAACACCGAGGTAATCAACGCAAATTTCTCCAGCGCATCGGGTTTCAGGGCTTCTTCCATCTGGGCGAGGGAAAGAGTATTGTCTTCCTCTTCCTCTTCGACCACGCGCTTGGTGCGGCGTTCGGTCAGTTCTGCTTCATCATCATCTTCGCCGTCTGCGGATTCTTCATCCTCGACCTCGTCATCATCCTTGAACGATGGGCCTGCGGTTTTCTCGCTGATTTCGCCATCGTCATCATCTTCGGCTTCTTCAAGATTTTCCGGGACAGGGTCCTTCGAGAGCATGGCGTCGAGATCAAGAATTTCGCGCAACTGCATTTCGCCGTCGTTGAGCGCGGTCGACCATTCGATGATCGCGTTAAATGTGGTCGGGCTTTCGCAAAGCCCCCAGATCATGGTGTCGCGGCCCGCTTCAATACGCTTGGCAATGGCAATCTCGCCTTCGCGGCTGAGCAATTCCACGGCGCCCATTTCGCGCAGATACATGCGCACCGGATCGTCAGTGCGATCGGCGGCGGCTTTTTTGGGAACAACGGCGGTGGTTTTTTTCTCTTTGTCCTTGCCGTCGATCGATTCGACTTCATCGCCGCCCAATTCTTCGGCAACTTCCTCGTCATTCTCGACAATCCGGACACCCATTTCAGAGATTGCAGACATGACGTCTTCAATCTGCTCATTCTGGTCCTGGGGCAGGGCTTCGTTCAGCTCGTCAATCGTCAGATAGCCGCGCTTTTTCCCATCCGCGATCAATTTCTTGATGGCACTATCGTTGAGATCAATCAACGGTTCGTCTTCGACTTTGGAATTGTTCACTTTACTTGCCAATGGCTGAAGCCCCTAATTTGAAACTATATAGTGTCGTCGATCTGGGTCAGATCGACCAACCGCTCGTGAAATAACTGCTTCGCTTCGCGAAGACGCTGCTGCTCGGCATAACTTTCTTCCGTAAGATCGTCCTGCACCCGCCGTGTTGCCTCTGCGAGAGCCGCTTCCAGTCCGGGACGTGCTGTCACCACTTTAATCGCTTCTGCCAAATCCCGATGTGCCCGTTCGATCAAAAGCGAAGGGGCATCGTCTGGCAGCTTGCGGTTGAAAGTGAAATTCAGCGCGTCGGCCCGTAACAGCCCTTTTGCGACATTATAACAATCTGTCTTCTCCAATAAGGTAAGAAGGCCCTGCATATCAAGCGTTTCTTTGCGCATCGCGGCATTGATCAATTCGCCGAGCAAGGCCTGCAATTGCGAATCGTCCAATCTGATCGCGTTGAGCTCTTCAAAATGCGCGGAAATCCGGCACGGATGACGGATCAGCCCACCCAATATGCCCTTGGCGATTTGCAGGTCATATCCCTCGATCAAAAAGCTCTTGGTGTCATCCATCGGTTTGAAGGAGACAAATTTCGATGGAAATTTACGGCTATTGTTCTGGAAGCGCCTGCCTTCGGGGCGATTGTCCTTCTGGGCAAAAAAGGCGGCTTGATAGCGTTCGTGAAATTCCTGCCGGTAATGCTGGGCAATATCCTGATCGGCAATATCGCGGACATGATCGGACAGGCGTTTTTTCAGACCGGCCTTGGTTTCCGGCGTGTTGAGCGGCTCCGCGTCATATTCGACCTGCCAGATCTTGTCGTCGAGCGTCTGCGGTTTGGCGATCAAGGCAGCAAAGGCATGGGCGCCGTCGGAGCGAATCAGGTCATCGGGGTCCTGGCCGGCGGGAAGCGAAATGAAGTGCAGGCTGTGCGAGGGGCGCAAGATCGGCAGCGCCCGCAAGGCGGCGCGCATCGAGGCTTTCTGACCGGCATTGTCGCCGTCAAAGCAGAGTATCGGCGCCTCGACCATTTTCCAGATACGCTCGATCTGATGCTCGGTCAGCGCGGTGCCGAGCGGGGCGACGACGTCGTTGAAACCGGCCTGCGCCAGCGCGATGGCATCCATATAGCCCTCGACCACCAAGACCCGCCCGGTCTGACGGGAGGCGGGTGAGGCCTTGTCGAGATTGTAGAGTGTGCGGCCCTTGTCGAACAACGGCGTGTCGGGGCTATTGAGATATTTGGGTTCGCCATCGCCCAAAATCCGGCCGCCAAAGGCAATCACCCGGCCGCGCGGATCGCGGATCGGGATCATCAGCCGGCCGCGGAACCGGTCATAGGGCTCCTTGTCATCGACCTTGATCAGCAGGCCCGCCTCGATCAGCTGGTCCATGCCGTGGACCGAGAGCGCTTCCTTGAGCCGTCCTCGGGAATCGGGGGCAAAGCCGAAGCCGAACTCGCGGATAATATTCTCGGCAATGCCCCGGTTTTTCAGATATTCCCGCGCATGAGCACCCTCGGTCCCGTTGAATTGCGCGACAAACCAGTCCTGCGCTGCCGCCATGACGTCATGCAGGGTGGCGCGGGTTTCCTGCCGTTGGGCCGCGCGGGGATCGGGGGCAGGGACTTCCATTTGCGCTTCGGCGGCCAGATCCTTGACCGCATCCATGAAGCCAAGACCTCGCTGTTCGGTCATCCAGCTGATCGCGTCGCCATGCGCGCCGCAGCCAAAGCAGTGATAAAAGCCCTTTTCGTCGTTGATCGTGAAGCTGGGCGATTTCTCGTTATGAAACGGACAGCATGCCTTATATTCGCGTCCCGCTTTCTGGATCTTCACCGTTCGCCCGATCAGTGTCGACAAAGTGACACGTGATCGCAGTTCTTCGAGCCATTGCGGGGTGAGGGTCATGGGTTCAGCTCAAAGCCGCCTTCACCAGCGCGCTGGCTTTGCTCATGTCGATTTCGGTGCCATGGCGCTTTTTGAGTTCGCCCATCAGCCGGCCCATGTCCTTCACGCCGTCGGCGCCGAGTTCCGTCTTGATGCCGTCGATCAGCGCGGCGGTTTCTTCGTCGCTCAGTTGCGCGGGGAGGAATTCCTCGATCACGCCCAGTTCCATTTTCTCCGCTGCTGCCAGTTCGGTGCGGCCGCCGGTTTCGAACATTTCGATCGATTCTCGGCGTTGCTTGGCCATTTTCTGCAGCACGTCGATCAGGATGGTATCGTCATCACGCGGGTCTTCCTTGGTGCGCAGTTCGATATCCTTGTCCTTGATCTTCGCCAGGATGCTGCGTGTGGCGGCGGTGCGATCCTTGTCACCGGCCTTCATGGCGGCAATTTGCGCGGCTTTCACGGTATCGCGAATCATGGCGTTCCTCATATTTTTGGAGTAAGCGACCACCATAGCGGGAAGATAATTATTTTCATAGATTGTGACGCCAGAAATCTGGCTCTAGGTCCCATGAAATTTTGCGCCTACGCCAGACCCAAAGGAACAGCCCATGACCAATGCCCATAATCCCGACGCTCCCGAGGGTGCAACAGGGATATTGGTATTGGCCGATGGCACGATCGTGTGGGGCAGGGGCTTTGGCGCGACCGGCTCTGCGGTCGGTGAAGTCTGCTTCAACACCGCGATGACCGGTTATCAGGAGGTGATGACCGACCCCAGCTATGCCGGGCAGATCGTGACTTTCACTTTCCCGCATATCGGCAATACCGGGACCAATGACGAGGATGTCGAGGCGGACAGCCCGCATGCTCTGGGCTGTATCGTCCGCGAGGATATTACCGCACCATCCAATTTCCGCGACCAGAAGCCGTTTGACCAGTGGATGGCGGAAAATGGCCGGATTGGCATTTCCGGTGTGGATACCAGGGCTTTGACCCGTCGGATCAGGGAAGCGGGCGCGCCCAATGCGGTGATCGCTTATGATCCGGAGGGCAAGTTCGATATCGACGAGTTGCTCGCCAAGGCGCGGGCCTGGGCGGGGCTGGAAGGCATGGATCTGGCCAAGGAAGTGACCGGGCACCAGACGCAGCTTTGGGACAAGGGTGGTCTCTGGCGGCTGGGTCATGGCTATGCAGCGATGGACGAATTGGAAGCATCTTCTGCTCCGTCGGGGTCGAGCGCAGGCGGGGCGCCGGATGGGGTGAACCAGGGTCTCTCGACTTCGCTCGAGACGAACGGGGATGATCCAAAGCCCGATAATCCAAAGTTCGTCAAAGTTCGGGCCAATGAGCGTCCCCACGTGGTGGCGATTGATTATGGTGCGAAGCGGAATATCTTCAGAAATCTTGTGAAGGCTGGCGCGAAAGTCACAGTAGTTCCTGCTGAAACTTCCTTTGATGAAATCATGGCATTGAAGCCGGCAGGCGTGTTTCTGTCCAATGGCCCCGGCGACCCGGCGGCGACCGGGGTCTATGCGGTTCCGGTGATCAAGAAGCTGCTGGAAGCGGATGTGCCGCTGTTCGGCATCTGTCTGGGCCACCAGATGCTGGCGCTGGCGGCGGGTGCGAAGACGGTGAAAATGCACCAGGGCCATCGCGGCGCCAATCATCCGGTGCAGCGGATCGGCGGCGGCTGGGACGCGACCGAAGGGCTGGTCGAGATCACCAGCATGAACCACGGCTTTGCGGTGGACAGCGAGACGCTGCCCGACAATATTCACGAAACCCACAAGAGCCTGTTCGACGGCAGCAATTGCGGCATCGAAATCATCGGCAAACGCGCCTTTGGCGTGCAATATCACCCCGAAGCGAGCCCTGGCCCGCAGGACAGTTTCTATCTGTTCGAGAAATTTGTCGGGGGGTTGCAATGACGCATAATCAAGACCTTGGTTTAGCAGGAGAGACCCAATGAGAGCGCCGATGAAAATGATGTTGATCTTGCCCGTTGCCTTGCTGGCGCTGACCGGCCTGTCAGCGCGAAGCCTGAATCAGGACGATTTGAACGCGATTGCCGACGGTTGCAGTTTTCCGCGTGATTCCGTGCTTGTAGAAGGCAATGGCCGCGTCGGCCTCTATGATGATCCCTCAAACAGGGACCAGACAGATGCTGCGCAGTGCGTCTATGGTCAGTTGCAACAATGGGGTGTCGATATTGTCGGTACGAGCTTGGGGGCTGACGGCGAATAATGGCCTTCCTCATTAAAACTACCTTGCCGGGAATTGTCTGTCTGTCGGCAAAAATTATCGAAGGCCTAATCCAATGAGCAGCCCAATTGATCCTGCGCATCTTGCCGAAGAATGGGCAATTGATGACGAAATCCTGCAAAATATGGCAGCAGGCGGCGATTTTTCGCATGTTGTGCGCGAAATTAACGTGCAATTTGTCGGCGCCGTTACCGATCTCAACAAGCTGAAAAATGACGCGGCCAAATGGGGCTTTCGCTCGGCGCTGGTCAACAACGAGGATGACGAGTGGGTGATCGAACTGCAGATTGACCTCGATACCAGGCGCGACACGATCCGCGAACTGACCCGCAAATGCCTCGAGATCGAAAGCGAATATGATATCGACCATGATGGTTGGGGCTGTTTTGCCTGCAATGAGAATGGCGAGATTTCTGATGAGAATCCGGCGTGATGCCAGAAAGAGCTGACATAAAATCGGTTCTTACCACAGGCATTGGCCAAATGTTGGCTGTTTCGTCAGCCGCTATGCGGCCCACGGATCAATCACTGCAATCCCGGCAAAGGCAAAATCCTTCGCGTTCCGTGTCGCAATTGCGGCTTCATTCGCAACGGCTTGCGCGGCAATCATCACATCCATCACGCCGGTGTCAAGGCCTTGCAGGCGAATTTCATTCGCCAATTCTCCATAGGCCAGAGCAGATTTACGGTCATAGTCCAGCACACGATCAGAAAACTCCGCTTCCAGTCGCTCGTACCACCCGAGCATCAGCTGTTTCCTTCGGCCATCGTCCATTTTGCAGACACCATAGAGCATCTCCGACAGCACGATTGAAGACAGCAGCAATTCAGATTCGTGTTCAACAAACCATTGTTTCACGCCCTGATTGCCTTGTGCGTGCGATATCTCGCGCCACACGTTGGTATCCACGATTATCACGGGAATTCAGGGTCCGGTATGCCTTTGTCTCTGGGCGGGATATCCAGTGGTCCAAAATCCGGCGCAATGCGAATGAGATACTCGGCCCGGTTCTCTCCCACTTTTTTGTCGGGAAGTTCATCGGACGAACCGGTCTTTTTGGGACCATAGGTGCGTTCTATCAGCGCGCGCAGTTCCGCCTCGATCGAGCGCCCCTGTTTGGCGGCGACCTCTCTGAGCGACTGTTTGGTCGCATCGTCAATTTTTCGAACCGTAACGCTTCCCATGATCTTTCACCAATTGATTGCAATGCAGTCAATGTAATCAATGATTGCAGATTTCGCAATGACTGATCTTGGTCCGAGCTTGCGGGTGCTGGAATTGCTGGAAGAGCAACAGGATATTGCTGCGCTCAAACGCCCCATGCGCGTCTATCTTTACGGCGACCGGCAGGAATTGGCTGGAATAGCGCCAGCATTGGAGAAGACCGGTTGGGCTAATGTCGAGCCGTTCTACTCGCTGGATCAATGGGCCATCATTTGCGAACGTCTGCAATCCACGACAGAAGAAGCCATCGTTGAAATGGTCACCGAGATCGAAAATATCATCGCACATACCGCCATCGATTTTGATGGATGGGAAACCCAAATCGAGAATAAACACTAATGCCCAAAAGAACTGACATAAAATCCATCCTTATCATCGGCGCTGGCCCGATCATTATCGGGCAGGCCTGCGAGTTTGATTACTCCGGCACGCAGGCGTGCAAGGCGCTGAAGGAAGAGGGCTACCGGATCATATTGGTGAATTCCAATCCGGCGACGATCATGACCGATCCGGAAATGGCGGACGCGACTTATATCGAGCCGATTACGCCGGAAATTGTCGAGAAGATCATAGAGAAGGAGCGTCCTGACGCGATCCTGCCGACGATGGGCGGGCAGACGGCGCTGAATACGGCGCTGACGCTCAACAAGATGGGCGTGCTCGAGAAATATGGCGTGCAGATGATCGGCGCCGATGCCGAGGCGATCGACAAGGCCGAGGACCGCGAGAAGTTCAAGCGGGCGATGGACAAGATCGGTCTGGAAAGCCCGCGCTCGGCGATTGCCCATAATATGGAAGACGCGATGCAGGCGCTCGAGGAAATCGGCCTGCCAGCGATCATGCGGCCGAGCTTCACGATGGGCGGGGCCGGTGGCGGCGTTGCCTATAACCGCGAGGAATTCGTCCATTTTGTCAAGACATCGCTGGAGGCATCGCCGACCAACGAAGTGCTGATCGACGAATCCTTGATCGGCTGGAAAGAATATGAGATGGAGGTTGTCCGCGACAAGAAGGACAATTGCATCATCATCTGCTCGATCGAGAATGTCGATCCGATGGGCGTGCACACCGGTGATAGTATCACGGTTGCCCCGGCGCTGACCCTGACCGACAAGGAATATCAGATCATGCGCAACGCCAGCATCGCGGTGCTGCGCGAAATTGGCGTCGAAACTGGTGGGTCCAACGTTCAGTTTGCGGTCAATCCAAAGGACGGCCGGCTGGTTGTCATCGAGATGAACCCGCGGGTGTCGCGTTCGTCGGCTTTGGCGTCCAAGGCGACCGGCTTCCCGATTGCCAGCGTCGCCGCGAAACTGGCGGTTGGCTATACGCTCGACGAGATCGAGAATGACATTACCGGCGCCACCCCGGCGTCGTTCGAACCGACGATCGATTATATCGTCACCAAGATTCCGCGCTTTGCCTTCGAGAAATTCAAGGGTGCCGAGCCCTTGCTGTCGACCGCGATGAAGTCGGTCGGTGAAGTCATGGCGATTGGCCGCAATATCCACGAATCGATGCAGAAAGCGCTGCGCGGGCTGGAAACCGGGCTCGACGGCTTCAACCGGGTGGAGGCGCTGATTGGCGCATCGCGCGAGGATATTGCCGCAGAACTGGCACGGGCAACGCCCGATCGCTTGCTGGTCGCCGCACAAGCGATGCGCGAAGGTTTTACCGATGCCGAAATCCATGACATTGCCGGGTTCGATCCCTGGTTTCTGGCCAGAATTCGCGAAATCATCGATGCCGAGCAGGGCGTGATCGACAATGGTCTGCCCAATGATGCGCAAGCCTTGCGCAAGCTGAAGTCGATGGGCTTTTCCGATCAAAGGCTGGCCAAGCTGGCGATTGATTCGGTCCATATTGCCGGCGGCGCCGGGCGCGCGGTTGCTGGCGGACGCGGGCTGGTTCATGACGCGCTTGCCGCGATGGCGGGGGCAACGACCGAAGCCGAAGTGAGGGCCTTGCGCCACAAGCTGGGCGTCCGGCCGGTGTACAAGCGGATCGACACCTGCGCGGCGGAATTTGAAGCCAAGACGCCCTATATGTATTCGACCTATGAAGCGCCGATTTTTGGCGCTCCGGAATGCGAGGCGCAGCCATCGGATCGCAAGAAGATCGTTATTCTTGGCGGTGGTCCGAACCGGATCGGGCAGGGGATCGAGTTTGATTATTGCTGCTGTCACGCCTGTTACGCGCTGTCGGACGCAGGCTATGAAACGATCATGGTCAACTGCAATCCGGAAACCGTCTCGACCGATTATGACACGTCCGACCGGCTCTATTTCGAGCCGCTGACCGCCGAAGACGTGCTGGAAATCCTGCATGTCGAACAGCAGTCCGGCGAACTGGTTGGCGTGGTTGTGCAATTTGGCGGGCAAACCCCGCTGAAACTGGCGCAGGCGCTGGAAGACGCGGGCATTCCGATCCTCGGCACCTCGCCGGATGCGATCGATCTGGCCGAAGACCGCGAGCGTTTTGCCAAGCTGGTCCACAAGCTGAAACTCAAGCAGCCGGAAAACGGCATGGCCCGGACCCGCGACGAAGCGGTGAAAATCGCCGAGCGTATCGGCTATCCGGTATTGATCCGGCCAAGCTTCGTGCTTGGCGGCCGGGCGATGGAAATTGTCGACGGCCCGGCGCAGCTGGAAGATTATATCAACACTGCGGTGCAGGTGTCGGGCGACAGTCCGGTGCTGGTCGACCAATATCTGCGCGATGCGATCGAAGTGGATGTCGATGCGATCTGCGACGGCGACGAAGTCGTGGTTTGCGGCGTGCTCCAGCATATCGAGGAAGCCGGGGTCCACTCGGGCGACAGCGCCTGCACGATTCCGCCTTATAATCTCAGCGATGAGATCATCGCCGAAATGGAGCGGCAGACCGAAGCGCTGGCTTTCGGTCTCAAGGTCAAGGGGCTGATGAACATCCAGTTCGCGGTCAAGGACGGTGAAGTCTATCTGATCGAGGTCAATCCCCGCGCCAGCCGGACGGTGCCGTTTGTCGCCAAGGCGATCGGCGTGCCGATTGCCAAGATCGCCTCGCGGGTGATGGCCGGAGAGAAGCTCAAGGACCTGCCGGTGATCAACCGGCATATCGACTATATTGCCGTGAAAGAGGCGGTGTTCCCGTTCAACCGTTTCCCCGGTGTCGATCCGGTACTGTCGCCGGAAATGAAATCGACCGGCGAAGTCATGGGCATCGACCAGAATTTCCCGATTGCCTTTGCCAAGGCGCAACTGGGTGCGAGCAACATATTGCCCGATAGCGGGACGATCTTCATCTCGGTCAAGGAAACCGACAAGAAGGTGATCGAGCCGGCCGCGCGTCTGGCCGAGAAGCTTGGTTTCCGTCTGATCGCCACGTCCGGAACCGCAGATTATCTGACCGAACGGGGGATCAAGGTAGAGAAAGTCAACAAGGTAGCCGAGGGACGGCCGCATATTGTCGACCGGATAAAGGACGGTGATATCAATCTGATCTTCAATACAACCGAAGGCTGGCAGTCGCTCAAGGATTCCAAATCGATCCGGGCGGCGGCGCTGGTTGGCAAAATTCCGATCTATACAACCGCCACCGCAAGCAATGCCGCGATGCAGGCGATTGTGGCCCTGCGCGATCAGACTCTTGAAGTTCGCGCGTTACAGTCCTATTATAAGGCTTCGCAGACTTAATTTTCCGACATTTGTCACACTGCGGGCGGTCTTCGTAAAGGGGCGCGCCGGGAAACTGTTTTTGACGCTGCACGGCTGAAATCGGTAGCGTATCAATAAGGAAAGGCCAAGAAATGGCTGTTGAAAAAGTACCAATGCTGGCCGAAGGCCATGTTAAGATGGAAGCCGAACTCAAGGCGCTGAAACTGGAGCGTCCGATCATTGTCGACGCGATCGAAACCGCGCGCGCCCATGGCGATCTGTCGGAAAATGCCGAATATCATGCCGCCAAGGAACGCCAGGGCCAGGTCGAGGCCACCATTGGCGATCTCGAGGACAAATTGTCCCGCGCTCAGGTCATTGATCCGAAGACCCTGTCCGGTGACAAGGCTGTGTTCGGCGCGACGCTGACCTTGCGCGACGAAAATGACAAGGCGGTAAAATATCAGCTGGTCGGGCAGGCGGAAGCCGATGCCAAGGCTGGCATGATCAGTTATAATTCACCGATTGGGCGGGCCTTGATCGGCCGCAGCGTCGGCGACGATATCGAAGTGACTGTGCCGTCCGGCGACAAATATTTCCTGCTCGAGAAGATCGAGTTCATCTAAATCCGATGAATATGCCAGCGGGAAAACTGACCAACGGGCTGATCATCGCCAATGTCGTGATCTTCCTGATAATCTGGATTTTCGGCTGGCAGCAGCAAGCGCTGCTGAGCGGCGGCTTTTTTCCGATCCGGTTGGGTGGGGAAGCGCTGGATCTGACCGCTTATGGCTGGCTGGTGCCGGCTTGGCTGACCCCGCTTTCCTCGGCCTTTTTGCACAGCGGACTGCTGCACATCAGTTTCAACATGCTGATGCTGCTGTTTTGCGGCCGGTTTGTCGAGCAGGCGATGGGGCCGGGGCTGATGGCCATTCTCTATGTCGTCGGCGCTTATGCGGCGGCCTTTGCGCAATATGCAGTCGACAGCGGTTCGATGATCCCGATGGTCGGCGCGAGCGGCGCGATTTCTGCAATATTGGGCGCTTATGCGTTGTTGTTCGCGCGCAACCGGGTTGACGCGGTCGGACCGATTCCGGGCCATGTCGTGCGCATCATATGGCTGACGCTGGCGTGGGTCGGCATTCAGCTGATGATCGGCGTGGCCAGCAGCGGGAGCCTGGAAGGCATCGCAATTTTTGCGCATATTGGCGGATTTGTGGCGGGCCTGCTGCTCACCCGGCCTTTGCTCGAATGGCGTTTTCGCAGCGCCTAGACTTCGTCCGGTAGGTCCGGCTCGAGCAGCTTGTGCAAATGGACGACAACATATTTCATCTCGGCATCGTCGACCGTCATCTGGGCTTTTGAACGCCAGGCGTCCTCCGCTGCGTCATAGTCGGGATAGACTCCGACCAGATCCATCTGGTCGAGATTGACGAATTCCACTCCGCGTGGATCCTTGACCCGTCCGCCCATCACCAGATGAATTTTGCTGCGTTGTTCGCTCATTTTTTGCCCTGATTTTCTTCTTTCACCGCATCCTGTGCTGCGGCCATCGCGGTCTTAGCAGCCTCGATGGCTTTGCCAAACAGATCTTTGAACTGCGAGCGCATATTGTCATTGCTCAGACCCAGTTCACCGATCTGGTCGCGGCTCGCATCCTTGGCGGCCTGATAAGCGGTTTTTGCGGTCTCGTTGATCTTGCGGCCAGCGCCACCGACATATTTTTCTTCGGCTTTGCTTTTCGGCAGCAGCATGCCGACGAGGATACCCAGAGCGGCGCCACCGGCGACAATCGCCAGCGGGCTGTTGGAAAGGGTTTCTTCGGACTTGGCCACGGCCTTTTTCGCGGCATCCCTGGTCGCTGTCACGCTCTCGACGGCTTTCTCGCGCCCTTCGCCGAGCAGGGCCGCGGCCTTTTTCGCCGCTTCCCTAGTGGCCGCGACGCTTTCAGCGGCTTTTTCGCGTCCTTCGCCAAGCAGGGCCGCAGCCCGTGCTTTGCTTTCGGACATTTTTTCGCGGGCGACGAGAGAGCCTTCGGTGGCAATTTCTCTTGCCGTTTCGAGCCGTTCCCGGGATGCAGCGCGGGCTTTTTCGATATTGTCGGTCAGTTTGTTCATAGTCTAATCCTCAATTGAATCCGGCTCGGATGTTTTGCGGTTGGCGATAAGCCTGGCAATCGGCTTGCGCATCGCGATCAGGGTTGCGGTCGCTGCGACGGTTGCGGTGATGCCCGGATTGGCCCGGACGGCGTTGATCGCGCTTGCTCCGGCTTTCCGGACGCGCCCAGCGGCCTTGCTCTTTGCTTCTGTCACCAGATTGGCCGGTTGCAACCGCTTCCTGGTCGCGGCCGTATCCCGCTTCAGATTCGCGCGCGCCTGATCTCGGTCGATCGCCAGGTTGCGCAGGCTGAATATCTCGTCATTGTCGTTCGGCATCATCATTCTCACGCATCATTTTCATCCAGCGGCAGCTTTCTCGCCCGTTTGATCGCCATGCTCATCGTGATCGTGGCCACCAGCAGCGCCGATCCTGTCACTATGCCCGTTGCCGCCATTGGGCCAAAATGGTCAGACAGGACCAGCAATATTCCAAGGATAAGGGCAATGATCGCCATGGATCCAAATAGTATCGCGATGCCGGCCAGCGCCACAACGCGCTTGGTCGCGGCCATATTGACCGACAATTTGGCACGATAATATTCGACCTCGGCACGGGCCAATATGCGCACGTCCTCGATCAGGCCGGTGACCTGCGATATCAGCGATTTCGCTTCCGTTTCGTCCGCAACCGGGGCTGCGGTCTCGTCGGGAAGAGGCTCGTCATCCAAAACCGGAATATCCTTGTCCTGCAACATCCGTCACCCGTTGATATGGTGGCGCCATGCTACACTCATGCGTCGCGATCATCCATCCCTGATTTGATCAGACGCGATATCAGAAAGCCGACCACGGCTGCTGCGCCGATGGCGACTGCCGGGCTTTTGCGGACATAGTCGCGCGCATCTTCAACCATTTCATCAATTTCCTTGGCGTTGAGCTTTTCGGCAAAGGAGGACACGGCGTCTGCTGCCGAACGGGCATAGTCGCCATATTTTTCACCGACATTGTCGTCGATGGTTTTTGCACTATCCTCGATCATCTTGCTCAGATTCTCGATCGCAGTGCCAGTGCGTTCCTTGCCCTGGCTGGCAGCCGATTTTGCTTTTGTCAGAGCGCGATCCTTGAAATCCACCGTGGTTTCTTTCTTCGTTGCCGCAGCTTTGGTCGCGCCGGCTTTCAGCGGAGCAGCTTTTTGCGCTTTTGTTGTGCGCGTTTCCGATGTGTCTTTTTGGGGCGCAGCCTTCTTGGTTGCGGCTTTCTTGGCGGCGGGTTTCTTTGCCGCGGCTTTTGTCGTCGACTTTGCGGTTGGTTTCTTGACTTCTGCCATATCAATATTCCTTCTTCATTTGTCTCTTGCCAACATTCCACAAGCGGAAAGCGTCCCATTTGTCGCTCCAATTATACTCGAAATGGGATCATTTGCTTTTGAATCAAGGGCAAGGCAGCGATAAAAGCCGTGCAATGGATTGCAAGAAGCCGGTCATCGCGATAAGGCCATGGTCAACATTTATCCTTCATTCGGAGCATCATCATGACCGCAATAATCGACCTTCATGCCCGCCAGATTCTGGATAGTCGGGGTAACCCGACGGTAGAGGTTGATATCTTGCTGGAGGATGGCAGCTTTGGTCGCGCGGCGGTTCCTTCCGGCGCTTCCACCGGGGCCTATGAAGCGGTTGAATTGCGTGATGGCGACCAGAGCAAATATCTCGGCAAGGGCGTTCTCAAGGCAATTGCCGCAGTCAATGGCGAGATCAAGGATGCGCTGACCGATCTGGATGCCGAAGACCAGGAGGAACTGGATGCGGTGATGATTGCGCTTGATGGTACGGCAAACAAAAGCAGACTGGGCGCCAATGCGATATTGGGTGTCAGTCTGGCTGTGGCAAAAGCCGCTGCCGATGCGCGGGGCCTGTCTCTTTACCGCTATGTCGGCGGCGTTTCGGCGCATGTCCTGCCGGTACCGATGATGAACATCATCAATGGCGGCGAACATGCCGATAATCCGATTGATTTTCAGGAATTCATGGTGATGCCAGTGGGCGCGGAAAGCCTCTCGGAAGCGGTCCGCTGGGGATCGGAAATATTCCATACGCTGAAAAAGGGCCTGTCCGAAAAAGGACTGGCCACGGCGGTGGGTGACGAAGGCGGATTTGCACCGAATCTCGGGTCGACCCGCGAAGCGCTCGATTTTATCATGGCTTCGGTGGAAAAGGCCGGGTTCAAGATCGGTGATGAAGTGGTGCTGGCGCTGGATTGCGCCGCCACGGAATTTTTCCGGGATGGCAAATATCATATCTCCGGCGAAGGCAAGATACTCAGCCCGGCAGAAATGTCAGACTATCTGGCCGATCTATGCCGGGACTATCCGATCAAGTCGATCGAGGACGGCATGTCGGAAGATGATTTTGAAGGCTGGAAACTGATCACCGATGCGGTTGGTGATACGGTGCAGCTGGTTGGCGACGATCTTTTCGTGACCAATCCCGAACGCCTGTCCATGGGTATCGCAGACGGGCTGGCCAATTCGCTGCTGGTGAAGGTCAACCAGATCGGAACCCTGTCCGAAACCCTGGCGGCCGTGCGGATGGCACAAAATGCATCCTATACGGCGGTAATGTCGCACCGATCCGGCGAGACCGAAGATTCGACTATTGCCGATCTGGCGGTGGCGACCAATTGCGGTCAGATCAAAACCGGGAGTCTGGCGCGGTCAGACCGGTTGGCCAAATATAACCAGTTGATCCGGATCGAGGAGGAATTGGGCAATGTTGCGCGTTACGCAGGACGCTCAATTTTCAGTTGATCGCCAACTCCTCGTTTTTGGCGGGCGTTTGGCCGCTGAAACGCCAAATTGGTTATTAAGCCTCTTGCCAGCGAATCACTTTTCTGATTCAAGGTAAATCCATGGCGCAACGCGAAAAAATTTCAGGCTTGATCAGAGCGGCTCTCGGGCCCGGATTTGCATTGATGACCTTGCTTGCCATCGCGGGCTATGCCGTGCTCGGACCAACCGGGGTTTTGGCATGGGGCGAATATCAGGCAAAACTGGAAACGCGCGGGATCGAGCTAGCCAAGCTGCAAACCGAACGCGATGCTCTGAAGAACCGGGTGGATCTGCTGGATTCGCGGGGCGCTGATCCGGATTTGATCGGCGAACTGCTGCGCAAGAAGGTCAATGTCGTTCATCCTGACGAGATTATCGTTCCGCTGAAATAGCGTTCGGCTGTTTCCGCCGGCAATCACAAATTTTGGATGGTGACCGAGTCTAAGTGCTTGGGTAACGGCGTAGTTTTGGCTATGCTAACGGCTCTTCAAAAAAAGGATCCCGCTCGCGTGGCAAAAGCTCCCCGGAAAACCGCCCCAGCCAAAAAACCTGCTGCGCCCAAGCGCGCGCCAGCCAAAGCCAAGCCGGTGGTTCATTCCACGGGCGGACTGACAGCACCGATTTACAATGCAACCAAGGCAGAGATGCTGGACTTTTATGAGCAGATGCTGCTCATCCGCCGCTTCGAGGAAAAGGCGGGGCAGCTCTATGGCCTCGGTCTGATCGGCGGATTTTGCCATCTCTATATTGGTCAGGAAGCGGTTGTTACCGGCCTGCAATCGGCGATCAACCCCGGCAAGGACAGCGTCATTACCGGCTATCGCGATCATGGCCATATGCTGGCCTGCGGGATTGACCCGAATATTGTGATGGCGGAACTCACCGGCCGCGCGTCGGGTATTTCGAAAGGCAAGGGTGGTTCGATGCACATGTTCTCGGTCGACCACGGCTTTTATGGCGGTCACGGCATTGTCGGCGCGCAGGTCTCGCTTGGCACCGGTCTGGCCTTCGCCCATAAATATAGAGAAGATGGCGGCGTCTGCCTGGCCTATTTTGGCGACGGGGCTTCCAATCAGGGGCAGGTTTACGAAAGCTTCAACATGGCGGAACTCTGGCAGTTGCCGGTGATCTTCGTGATCGAGAATAACCAATATGCCATGGGCACGAGCGTCAACCGGTCCTCCGCCGAAGACCAGTTGTACCGGCGCGGCGAAAGCTTTCGCATTCCAGGCGTGCAAGTGGACGGCATGGACGTACTGGCGGTTCGCGGTGCGGTGGAAGAAGTTTTGAAGGATGTGCGCAGCGGCGGTGGTCCGGTGTTGATGGAGCTCAAGACCTACCGCTATCGCGGCCACTCGATGTCCGATCCGGCCAAATATCGCAGCCGTGACGAAGTGCAGGATGTGCGCGAGAAATCCGATCCGATCGAACGTTTGAAGGCGGCCTTGCTGAAAAAAGGCGTGAAAGAAGAGGATTTGAAAGCGCTGGACAAAAAGGTCCGCAAGACGGTGATGGAAGCGGCTGACTTTGCCGAGGAATCGCCGGAACCGGACCTGTCCGAACTGTATACCAACGTGCTGGTGGAGCAATATTGATGGCGATCCAACTCAAAATGCCCGCCCTGTCGCCAACCATGGAAGAAGGCACGCTGGCCAAATGGTTCGTCAAGGAAGGCGATACCGTCACTTCCGGAGACATATTGGCGGAAATCGAAACCGACAAGGCAACGATGGAATTTGAAGCGATCGACGAAGGCGTGATCACGAAAATATTGATCGCCGCAGGAACCGATGAAGTTGCGGTCGGCACAGTCATTGCCGAAATGGTCGGAGAAGATGAAGAGACCGGCCCGGCCGCTGATGCGGAGCCAGCCAGCGCAGCCAGGGAAGAATCCAAGCCCGAACCCGTTGAAGAAGCGAAGCCTGAAATTATGGAAAGCGCACCACCGGCTCCGATTTCGAGGGCCGATGATCCGTCCGTGCCTGAAGGCACCAAGATGGTTTCTCTGGCGGTTCGGGAAGCGTTGCGCGATGCCATGGCCGAGGAAATGCGCAAGGACGACACGGTCTTTGTGATGGGCGAAGAGGTCGCCGAATATCAGGGCGCTTACAAGGTTACCCAGGGTCTGCTCGAGGAATTTGGCGGCAAGCGGGTGATCGATACACCGATTACCGAACATGGTTTTGCCGGCATTGGTGCCGGAGCGGCGATGGGTGGTCTGAAGCCGATTGTCGAATTCATGACCTTCAATTTCGCCATGCAGGCGATCGACCAGATCATCAATTCGGCCGCCAAGACCAATTATATGTCCGGCGGCCAGATGCGCTGTCCGATTGTGTTTCGCGGTCCCAATGGCGCGGCTTCCCGGGTGGGTGCGCAGCATAGTCAGAATTACGGACCCTGGTATGCCTCGGTTCCGGGACTGATCGTGATCGCGCCTTATGATGCGGCGGATGCCAAGGGCTTGCTGAAAGCGGCGATCCAGTCTCCCGATCCCGTCGTGTTTCTGGAAAATGAACTGCTCTACGGTCGGTCATTCGAAGTGCCCGAAATCGACGATTATACGCTGCCGATTGGCAAGGCGCGGATCATGCGCGCAGGCAGCGATGTCACGATTGTCAGCTATTCTATCGGTGTCGGTCTGGCGCTGGAAGCGGCAGACAGTCTAGCCGCTGAGGGAATTGAAGCGGAAGTCATCGATCTGCGCACGCTGCGGCCGCTGGATACAGAGACGGTTCTCAAGAGTCTCGCCAAGACCAACCGAATGGTTGTTGCCGAGGAAGGCTGGCCGACCTGTTCGATATCGAGCGAAATCATCGCTTTGTGTATGGAGCAGGGCTTTGACGATCTCGATGCGCCGGTGCTGCGGGTGACCAATGAAGATGTCCCGCTGCCTTATGCGGCCAATCTGGAGAAAGCGGCGCTGATCGACAGCGCGCGGATCATCGCAGCGGTGAAAAAGGTCTGCTATCGATAGGCGCTTGCTGTTCTAAAGCGGTTTAGCTGAAGCCATCATATATATCGCAATCGGCAACCGGATCATTTCCCGTTCGATCATAGATTTGCGTCAGATCCCGACGGTCGCGCACGTTAAAGGCGCCGCGCGTCGTGATCGTGCGCGTGTTGGTAAAGCTTCTCGATACCAAGGGCTGATAGTCGTAGGAAATTTCAACAAAGATAACGGCCTGATTGGCGGGCGCCGTTACGCGGGCACCTGGCGGACCCATGCCGTTGGTCGGCCGGGATGAAGAGTTTGCGCCCTCGGTTCCATAGCTGGATATATGCGTCTTTTTGCCTTTGCATCGCTGCCAGTTGATATATTGATCGCCATCGCTATGCATTTCGAGACTGCTGATGATGATACGGCCATTTTCAAATATATCTATATATTTACCGGCCTGTTTGTCCGCACCGACCAGCAGATCATCAATATCGCTTTCGTAGATTTTCTTGGCAGACAATAAGGAGCCTTCGCCAATACGCGATGCATTGTCGGCAACGTGCATGGAAACCTGATTGACACGCATTCTGACCATCGCAACATTTGCGACTTCAGCACCATACATTCCAATACCCATTAAAATCGGCAGGGAATATGCCAATTCAATGAGCGCAAGACCGCTCGTATTGACCGCAAGAGCAGACAATGTCCGTTTGATAAACATGCAGGGTTTCAGCCCGCCGAGCTTTCGGCTTAGGTACAATTTTTTATCCCCCCCCGTGCGGATTGTTCACCGAATGGCTGGTTGCGAACAACGGTGCTGGCCTGAATAACTTCCTCTTGCGAAAGCCCGATCAGTTCCGCCACGGGAAATAAACGGGGATATGTAATCCTGACGGTATATAATACGGCATCTTTTGCATTGCCTTGCCCGCTAGCGCCCCTGTCGGCATCCCAACTGTCATTTTCATTGACGTCATCATAGGGTTCGCCATTATTGCATTCACCGTCATTATTGCTGTCGGTAAAATCTTCAGGTTGCGCGACATCCGAAAAACTATTGTAATTCTGACGTTGAAATTCAAAATTCGAAATCGGTTCGTCTTGAATAATGGGCAACATCAATTCCTTCACGCGATCATCAATAGCGCCGGCGTTGGCCGAGCCATTGTCAAGGGTGGCATCGCGCGCGGCCTTTTGCACGGAACCTTGCAATATGGCTGTCGCATAAATGCGATGTCCAATATCCAACATGCCCATTATCAACAGGATAAGCACGGGCGCGACCAGCGCGAATTCGACCAGCGCCGCGCCCACATCATCCTTTTTAAGGGTGCGGAATTTGTTCAGAAATTCCGGCATCAGTTCGTCAGTCGCAGTTGCGAGATGTCATTTGCGATCGAACGAAAATTCGTCAACAATTCGGCACTATTGCTGGCGTTGTAGAATTTGCCGGAGGTCGCACAATTGCGCAAATTATTTATCGCACTTGAACTTACGCCGTCACCAAATGACACAACCCACAAGGTAATATTCTGGTTTTTAATGGCACTGCACATTGCCAGAAAGCGGCTGTTCACCTGGGTTGTGAGATCGCTGTTTGATGGCGCGCTGCCCGATGAGGTTCTGCGACGATCATACCATTCCACGCCATAGGACGTATATTGTGAACTGCTGGTCACGGTATCGCCATCCGTCATGAAAATCAGGTGGCGATCAATAGCTCCTCCGGTTGCCGATGCCTCATTTTCTGCAGCGAATATTCCCGTCGGAGAGAGCAGGCGAGCGCCCCAGATCAATCCGATATCATGATAGGTGCTACCAGTGGCATCGAGATTATCGAGATAGCTATCAAAATCGGAGGGATTATCCCAGCGCTGCAACTTGCTCGCTTCATTGGCGCAGGTATAACTGAAATTTCGATACAGATCGCTGCTTGTCGAAACGGTCGAGCTCGTCCGATTGCCATTAGAATCATATCGGCCCCAAACCGCGTCCTCCAGCACTGGCCCCCATTGCGTGGCGGGATCGCCAATGGTTGGCACGCGATCAACATCAAGATCATAGGCGGCAATCGGTATGGGATTGAAATTGGTGGTTCTTACGGTTTGCCGTTCCTCGATACATCCATCCCATCGAATGCTGGTGTTAAGACCTTGGTTTCCGATAGGAAGGTCGATCGAATTATTCCAGCTAGACCCGCCATTTTTGAGCGAGCTGACATTGAAGGTTACCGGTTTATAATCCCAGCGATCGAACACTCTCTGCTGTTGGTAAACCGGTTTGTCCACCCGTCGATATTCGCGCTGGGCAACCAATCGGCCGGTACGCTTGGTTATGGTGCAAACGTCCTTTTTCTTGTCATAGTCATAGTCATATTCCAGGCTTGTGCCTGATTCATCGGTGTACCATCTTGTAATCTGATCGCCGTTGCTCATCCAAGAGGACTGGTCATATGGTGAGCCTTCGTTTCCTGACATATTACTCGTGCTAGCGGGGACCAACGCCTTGCAATCGTTTTGCTTCTTGATATTGGAGTGAGTTTGGTGGTCGACAAATCGACCCCATTCGACACTGTACTGGGTCCGGTAGATATAGGGTTCTCCGGCCGCATAATCGACAACGACATTTTCCAACTTGGTGACGGCTTGGCGCGACTGATAGGTCCAATTGTCTGCCAGGAATTCGTTGGGCAGAAGTTTTCCGACGTTCACATTGGTGCTGTACGGAACGAAGCCAAAGCGAAGGTGAGCGGTGTTTTCGCTGCCCGCTGCCGGTGTTGATCCGCAATTTTCGTTACTATTCCGTTTCGCCAATGTTTCATAAAAACATTTGACGGCAGAGCGCAGCCCGCGGATCTTGGCGTTGGATGCTTCCCTATCGCCATTATTACCGCAGCTATACGATCCGGTATCCGGGCAATTCATCGACCCGGTCGTATCCAGAACGAACATGACGTCGGTATTGGGAATGCTCATGGAGGCATCGCATACGACGGCAACGCTTTTGGTGCCGTAACCGAACATCTGCATCACCGCCATATTCAGTTTCACCGACGCAGTGCCGGTAACAGTTCCGGCATTTTCGGAAAATGTCGATGTTCCATCGTAAGTTCCGTAGGCATCGGTATCGAAATTCGCCCGGAACATATTATTGGCTGCGGTGTTGGCTGCATTGTTGTTGGCGGTCCAAGTGCCACCGCTCATTTGCCGCCGCCCGGCCAGCGCACCAGCATCGCATGCTTGCTGTAACCGCGTCTGCACCAGATAGATTCGACTGACATCAACACCGCCGCCGATCATGGCGGCAAGCGGAAAGATCGCCATTCCGGCCATGGCAAGTGTGTTACCAGCGGTGTTTGAACGCAGCGCTTGCAAAAAGGATTTCGCTGATTTCATCTCGTTCCTGTCAAACATGCCGTGCCCCTGACCTGTAATCTGCGCGCGAACAGCTGCGCCGTTCCATGCCATTTCTACGTGCCTGATAGAGAGAAAAGGGTTAGCGACGGCGAAATAGGCATGGTTAAGGCGAAGTTTACCTTGATTTTGCCCGAAAAAATCGCGAGCGCGGCGCCATGAGTGATGCGCTGCAAGAGCTGGAACCGCTACAACGGTTGATCGTCGCCTATGCAGGGCCTGAAGACCGTGATCGCTATGCTCTGCTTTTTGCGCTTGATGCGCGGTTCGCAGAGATTGTCCGGTCGACAACGGAAATATTGATCGGGCAGATGCGGTTAACCTGGTGGCGGGACATCCTGATCAAGCCTGCGGCAGAAAGGCCTTCAGGCGAACCGCTGGTCGAGCAAGTCAATCGGCTTGAAGGCCTTGGCGAAAGCCTCGCTCCGCTTTTGAACTTGCTCGATGGCTGGGAAGTGATGCTCGATGATTTTCCCTGGGAGGACCGTGAGTTTGACAATTATGCCACTGCCCGCGGTTGCGGAACATTCGCATTTGCTCTGGCGGGTGGCAAGCCACTGAGCGAGGGGCAAGCCGAGCTGGGCAGGGCCTGGGCATTGTGGGATTTTGCTCGCCATTGTTCGGATGCCGGCATGCGGGGAGCTGCGTTCGACCGCTGTACCGAGATTATGATGTCTCGGCCGCAAGCCAATTTTGACAGAAGCGGACGACCAGTCTCAATCCTCTGCAAGCTGATGATCCGCGATGTTAGGAAGGGTCAACTGACTGCTGATCTCTATCGTCCGGCCAGCGCCGCGCGCATCATCTGGCACGGGGTTACCGGCCGCTAGATCGACAGTCGCTGATCCGCGGATTTCGCTTATGAAGAAATTTTCTGCCGGTGCCGCCGGCATATTGCTGCTGCTGACCGCTGGCCTGTTCCTTTGGATCGGTGCGCAGGGACAGGATGTTCCGATTCCCGCCGCGCCGCCGCCGCCGGAGGCGGTCGAAGCTGAAAGCCTGCCGGAAGCCGATCTGGATGCGCAAACCGTAGGACCGGCACCACCGACACCGCCCAAGGCCTATAAGGCCTCTCGTGAAGAATTGCGGTTCAACCGCTATGATCGCAATCGCGACGAAACCATCACCCGTCTGGAAATGATGAGCAGCCGCACCGATGCCTTCCGGAAACTCGACAAGGACAAGAATAACCTTCTGACTTTCGAGGAATGGGCGGTTGCCACCAGCGATAAATTTGCCGGAGCCGACCGCGACGACAATGGTCAGCTTACCCGAACCGAATTTCGGACCACGCGGCCCAAGCGAACAGCGCCCCGCTGCAAATGCTAGCGGCAGGACCTAGGCGAGTTGTAGGCCTTTTGCTGACAGCGGCTGCAACCAGTTGGCGAAATCTTCCCTGGCTCTGGTCGTATAGGCTTCCTTGCGCTCCTTCTTCTTCACCCGTTCCTCAAACGGCGGGAAAAGACCGAAATTGACGTTCATCGGCTGATAGTCGCGGGCATCGGCGCCGCCGGTAATATGCGATAGCAGCGCGCCAAAAGCGGTTGTTTGCGGCGGCAGGGTGAAGGGCTCTCCGCGCAATTCTGCCGCAACCATCCGGCCAACCATCAGCCCGACCGCCGCGCTTTCGACATAGCCTTCGCAGCCGGTGATCTGGCCGGCGAAGCGAATATGTGGTGCTTTTTTGAGGCGCAGTTGCTGGTCGAGCAATTTGGGCGCGTTGATGAAGGTGTTGCGGTGGAGACCGCCCATCCGGGCGAACTCGGCATTTTCCAGACCGGGAATGGTTTTGAGAAGATCGGCCTGAGCGGCATATTTCAGCTTGGTCTGGAACCCGACCATGTTCCACAGCGTGCCGAGTGCATTGTCCTGCCGGAGCTGGACAACGGCATAACAGCTTTCGCCATTATGGGCATTGGTCAGCCCAACCGGTTTCATCGGCCCAAAACGCAGGGTCTCGGGACCGCGCGAGGCCATGACTTCGATCGGCATGCAGCCTTCAAAATAGGGCGTGTCTTTCTCCCATTGCTTGAAGTCGGTCTTTTCGCCGTCGAGCAGTCCCTGGATGAAGGCGTAATATTGGTCGCGGTCCATCGGGCAGTTGATATAATCCTTGCCATCGCCTTCCGGGCCGACCTTGTCCCAGCGTGACTGCATCCAGGCGATGTCCATATCGATGCTCTCTTTATAGACAATCGGCGCGATGGCGTCGAAAAAGGCGAGCGAATCCTCACCGGTGGCGGCGCCAATGCTTTCCGCCAAAGTCATCGCGGTGAGCGGACCGGTGGCAATGATGGTCAATCCGCTTTCCGGCAGTTGATCGATCCGCTCGCGGACAATCTCGATATTGGGGTGTTCGCTCAGCCGCTTTGTGACCCCATCGGAGAAATGATCGCGATCAACGGCAAGCGCGGAGCCAGCCGGCAGGCGATGGACGTCACCTTCACCGATGATGATCGAGTTGAGGTCGCGCATTTCCTGATGCAACAGTCCGACAGCGTTTTTCTCCGCATCATCAGACCGGAAGCTGTTCGAGCAAACGAGCTCGGCCAGACCTTCGGTTTGATGGGCAGGGGTCATCTCGCCGCTCCCCCGCATTTCGGAAAGGCGCACTTTCACGCCCTGTTCCGCCAATTGCCATGCTGCTTCGGATCCGGCGAGTCCGCCACCAATTATATGTACATCTATCATGCGGGCCTTAGTGTTGTGGTAAGACTATAATGTCAATCTGGCAGTCGTGCCTGTTGCGTGATAGGGATGATTTTGAAGTGGGGGCCATGATATTCCAATGAAAAGCGCATTTGCCGAATCCAGACCATTTCTGCTGCTCAGCCTGCTGTTCGGGATCAGCTACTATTTCGCGTGCGTTCTGAACAACCCGGAACTGCCCGAGCCATTGATCGTTGCCTGGAAGGGCGCTGGCGTCGGATTCCTGGCGATTTATGCGCTGATTCGTCTGCACCGTCTTGATGGCAAGATTGTTGGCGCGATCATGGCGCTTGGCGCGATCGGCGACATGGCTCTGGAATATGACCTGATCCTGGGCGCTGGCGCGTTCATGGCCGGGCATCTTCTGGCGATAATTTTTTATTCCCGTTTCCGCCGCCATAAACTGGGGTTCAGTCAGAAGTTGTTTGCTATCATATTGGTGCCGCTATCGGTGCTGATCGCCTGGGCTTTGCCCTTTGACCGGTCAGAAGCGTTGGGCATCTCGGTATATTGCCTGTCGGTCGCGGCGATGGCGGCGATGGCGTGGACGAGCCGCTTTTCACGTTATCAGGTCGGCGCCGGTGCGATCATGTTCCTGATTTCCGACTTGCTGATATTTGCGCGAATGGGCCCGCTGGAAACCAGCATCATTCCGGAGATGCTGATCTGGCCCTTATATTATTTCGGCCAGTTCATGATCGCGACTGGTATCGTCGCGACCTTGCGTCACGAAATGGCGGCGGACAGCGCCGACCCGGTTCAGGCCTGATAGGCGGCGATCGTTGTCCGGTGCAGCAACCGGTCATGGCCGTCATAACCACCGGTCGCGCAATGCAGCACCGAGCGATTGTCCCACATGACCAGCATGTTCACCTGCCACTGGTGGCGATAGACAAATATATCGCGGCTTTGCCAGGCATATAGTTGCTGGAGCAAGGGCAGGGCCTCTTGCTGTTCCACGCCTTCAAAGCCAATGATATAGCCCATGCAGCTGAACAGTCCGGGGCGACCGGTTTCCGGATGTTCGCGGATCAGCGGGTGAGTCTGGGTCGCGCGCGCCGATTCATCGGGACGAATCGCCATGCTGCGGCCCTCGTCTTTTTCGCCATAAGCGCCATCGGGGGCGTAAGCCATTTGCGCGCTGTGGATCGCGGTCAGGCCTTCATATTTTGCGCGCATTTCGGGCGGCATCGCATCGAGGGCGGCATGTTGATTGGCAAATAATGTGTCGCCGCCAACCGGCGGGATGGTGATCCCCAACAGGCAGGTTCCTGCTGGTGGCTGCGCCTGAAAGCTCCAGTCGCTGTGCCAGTTTTCTGCAAACAAAGGGCTTTTCTCGTCCGCATCACGCCGGATGGCGGCAATATGCTCGCGGCCCGCGATGGGATCAAAAAACGGGTCATGGCCGAAATCACCGAAAGAGAGGGTGAACCGCTCCAGATCATCATCGGTCATCGTCTGGTCCGGGAAGGACAGAACATGATGTTCCAGCCAGGCTGATCTTATGGCAGCAACGGTTTCATCGGCAAGCAGCTTGGTCAGGTCTACGCCCGTCACTTCGGCTCCGCAGGCCTGCCCGGATGGGGTGATTTTCATTGGCTCTCCTCTCGACTCAAACCCGTTCGTGCTGAGCTTGTCGAAGCATTTTTCTACGCCGACAACGCATTTTTTCCGCGAGGCGTCCTTAGCTACGCTGACCTGCGGTTCGACAAGCTCAGGACTGACGGAATCCAGCTATTCGGCCGTGTCGTCTGACTCTTCTGGCTCGTCGGGTGTCGCCGTTTCACCATCAGAAATGCCCTGATCGACCATTTCGTCGACCACTGCATCTTCCGCTTCGTTTTCCGGTTCTTCTTCTTCGTCAATCTTGGCCGCGCCGACAACATGTTCGCCCTTGGCGACATCGAACAATTTGACGCCCGAGCTATTCCGTCCAATCACCCGCATATCCGCGACCTTCATGCGGATCAGCTTGGCCTGGTCGGTGACCAGCATGACCTGCTCGTCGTTGCTTGCTCGGAAACTGGCGACAACCGTGCCATTGCGCTTGATATTGTCGATATTCAATATGCCCTGACCGCCGCGCCCGGACTGGCGATATTCGTAGGCGCTCGAGCGCTTGCCATAGCCGTTTGCACAGACGGTGAGGATGAAGTCTTCGGTGTCGCTGAATTCAGCCATGCGCTCGGCGGACAGTTCCGGTGCGTTCTCATTGTCCTTCCACGGAGCAGCCTTGAGATATTGGTCGCGTTCTTCGGTCGACGCTTCAAAACCGCGCAAGACCGACAGCGAAATAACCTCGTCATCGCCCTTCAAGGCAATGCCGCGGACGCCGGTGGATGTGCGGCTCTGGAAAGAGCGGACGGCGTCGCCGGCGAACCGGATCGCCTTGCCGTTTTTCGTCGCCAGCAGGACATCATCATTGTCGGTCAGCAATTCCACGCCGATCAGACGGTCTTCGCTGTCCTCGTCGAATTTCATCGCAAATTTGCCATTGGACGGCACATTGGTGAAGCTGTCCATGCTGTTGCGCCGGACGCCGCCTTTGGCAGTGGCAAACATGACATGCAGCGCGGCCCATTCGGCTTCGTCTTCGGGCAATGGCAAGACAGTGGAAATGACTTCCCCGTCCGCCAGCGGCAGCAGGTTGACCATCGGCCGGCCCTTTGTCTGCGGCCCGCCTTCGGGCAGTTTCCAGACCTTGAGCCGGTAAACTTTACCGTGGGTGGAGAAGAACAACACTGGCGTGTGCGTCGAGGTGACGAACAATTCGGTGATCGCATCTTCGTCCTTGGTTGCCATGCCGGCGCGGCCCTTGCCACCGCGGCGCTGGGCCCGGAACGTGTCGAGCGGGGTCCGCTTGATATAGCCGCCATGGGTCACGGTCACGACCATTTCGGAGCGTTCCATCAGATCTTCGTCTTCCAGGCCATCCCAGGCGGCGGTGATTTCCGACAGGCGCGGTGTGGCAAATTCGTCGCGCACTTCTTCAAGCTCTTCGCGCATCACCGCATAGAGCTTTTCGCGGTCGGCCAATATTGACAGATATTCCTCGATCGCGGCAGCCAGTTCCTTCAGCTCGTCGCCAATTTCTTCGCGGCCGAGCGCGGTCAGTTTTTGCAGACGGAGATCGAGGATCGCCTTGACCTGAACCTGGGACAATTTGTAGCTGTCGCCCTCAATCTCTGTTTCCATCGCCTCGACCAGCCGGATATAGGATGCGATCTCGGCAATCGGCCACTCGCGCTGCAGCAGCGCTTCACGGGCTTCTGCCGGGGTTGAGGACCCGCGAATGATCCGGACGACCTCGTCCATATTGGTGACCGCAACCACCAGGCCGAGCAAGATATGGGCCCGTTCGCGTGCCTTGTTGAGTTCAAATTTTGTCCGCCGGGTGATGACTTCTTCGCGGAACTTGACGAAGGATTCGATGATGTCGCGCAAAGTCAGAACTTCGGGACGGCCGCCACGAATGGCGAGCATGTTCGCCGGGAAGCTGGACTGGGCAGGGGTGAAACGCCAAATCTGGTTGAGCACGACGTCAGTGGTCGCATCACGCTTCAGTTCGATAACGACCCGAACGCCAGCGCGGCTGGATTCGTCGCGGATGTCGGAGACGCCCTCGATGCGTTTGTCCTTGGCGGCTTCGGCAATTTTTTCGACCAGACCGGATTTGCCGACCTGAAAGGGAATTGATGTCAGGACGATCGAGCGTTTGTCGCCCCGTCCTTCCTCGATGATATGACGCGCGCGCATCATGATCGATCCGCGGCCATCCTTATAGGCGGCGCGGGCGCCTGCCTGACCCAATATCAGGGGCGCAGTCGGAAAATCTGGTCCGGGGACAATCTCGATCAGCTCGTCAATCGTGATTCCCGGATTTTCGATATAGGCCAGGCTGGCGTTGATCACTTCGCCGAGATTGTGCGGCGGAATATTGGTGGCCATGCCGACCGCGATGCCGCCAGCGCCATTGACCAGCAGGTTCGGGAAGCGGGCGGGGAGAACATTGGGTTCTGCACGGCTGCCGTCATAATTGGGGACGAAATCGACGGTATCCTTGTCGAGATCGTTGAGCAGGAAATTGGCAACCTTGTTCAGCCGCGCTTCGGTGTAACGCATCGATGCCGGCATATCCGGATCCATCGAGCCAAAATTACCCTGACCGTCGATCAGCGGTACCCGCATCGACCAGTCCTGGGTCATCCGGGCCAGCGCCATGTAGATCGCGCTGTCGCCATGTGGGTGATAATTGCCCATCACGTCACCGACGATTTTCGCGCATTTGCGATAGGGCCGTCCAGCGACCATGCCGCCTTCCTGCGCGGCGAACAATATACGGCGATGAACCGGCTTCAGGCCATCGCGCACGTCAGGCAACGCGCGGCTGACGATGACCGACATGGCATAATCCATGTAGCTGGTTTTCATCTCATCAACGATGTCGATCGTTTCAATATTGGACGGTGACGGTGGAGTGGTTTGTTCGTTCACAAACGGGCCTTTTTCATGGGTTTTTTCTTGTCGGTTCTTCTAGGGGAACGGACCAGTAAAAGCCAGCCTTTCGGGCCAGTTTTACAATAATAATACAGTGCCGGAATCAGGGTTGGATTTCCGCTCCGTCCCACGCAAAAATTTTGCCGCTATCTGCTGGTTTCAAAGCATCGAGAACATCCAGAAGCTGTCGCGCGGCGCGCTCGGAATCAAACAGTTTCGCGGATGGAACATTGCCCTGAAATGGCTGGCTCAGTGCCGTATCGACGGTGCCCGGGTGCAGCGCGACGATGATCGATCTGTCATTCTTGCGGGACCATTCAATCGACAGGTTGCGGATCATCATGTTGAGCGCCGCCTTGGCTGCCCGGTAGCCATACCAGCCACCGAGCCGATTGTCCGAGATACTGCCGACCCGGGCCGAGAGGACAGCGAATCTCAAAATCTCCTTGCGATCCATCAGCGGCAGAAAATATTTGGCGATCAAGGCCGGACCGACCGCGTTCACCTGATAGCTTTTCAGGAGCCAGTCGGCATCCAGTTGCCGGATGCTTTTTTCCGGTCCTCGCTTGTCATCGTGAAGCAAGCCCGTGGCGACGAACACCATCGACGGCGAAATCCTGTTTTCTTTCATCCAGGCGGCCGCGTCGCGGATGCTCGCCTCCGATGTCAGGTCGACGGGGACCGGGCTGTCGCCGGCGCGGGAAAAGCGGACAATATTATCAAAACGGCTTTCGGCTTCGAGGGCATCTGCGATCGCCGAGCCAATCCCACCGGTCGCGCCAAAAATGACGGCAGATTGTCCGGTCATGTACGAATGAAGCGAAGGCTGTTTTCTGTGCTGGCTTCGGCATCATAGCGGTAGCCGTCATGGTCAAAGCCCTTGAGCATCTCCGGATCGGTCAGATGGTTTTCGCAGATATAGCGGGCCATCATCCCGCGCGCGCGTTTCGCCTCAAAGCTGATGAACTTGGGGCCGTCGGGGCTTTCCTTGCGAAAATCCACTTCGATGATTCGCCCGGGCAATTTCGCGCTATGCGGTTTGACCGATGCCCAATATTCATTGCTCGCCAGATTGACGATGATGTCGCTGCCGATCTGTTCGAGATCCGCCGCCAGTGCCTTGGCAATCCTGTCACTCCAGAAATCGGTCAGCTTATTGTAGCGGGGGGCCCATCTCGTGCCCATTTCCAGCCGGTGGGGGCGAATTGGATCCATCGGGCGGAGCAATCCATAAAGGCCGGAGAGGATGCGCAAATGATCCTGTGCAAAGCCCATGGCTTCCTCTCCAATGCTGCGCGCTTCGAACCCGGTATAGACGTCGCCATTATAGGCGAAAATCGCGGGTCTTTCCGGCTGATCGAAAAATTCCGCATAGCGCTGCTGGTTGAGGGCGATGAGCTTGTCGGAAACCGGCATGATCGCCTTCAGCTTCTTGGTTGTCAGATTCCCGATTGCGTTGGCCAGCCTTTCCGTTTCCTCGGGGAAGCGGTTTTTGGATGACGGGATCGCCGGAATTGCGGATTCAAAATCCAGTGATTTGGCGGGAGAAATAATTGCAAGCACGCGATTTTACCTCATAATATTATAGGAAATGCTCAACGGTGCCACGGAACTGCAACCGTTCAACCTCTATTCAGCGGATTCACCCTAGAAAAGCGGTGAAAGCTTGGTAATAGGGCCAAGAGTGTGTGGTGCAACCATATTCCGGGGAACTTGTCTCCCCCAAATAATAATCATTCGGAGGATATTCATGCGTTTTTTATCTCATTTTTCCATGGCTGTTGCGTTGGCCGCTGCTGGCACCCTGGCGGTAACGGCATTGCCGCAGGAAGCCCAGGCAGCGAAAAAGAAAAAGGAAAAGGATTCCGGGCTCAAGATTAGCAAGGAAGTCCAACCAAAAGTAGCGGCAATTCAGGCCGCCATGGCCACGGAAACTCCCGAAACAGCGAAGCCGCTGGTGGAAGCTCTGCTGGCGGAAACTTTGGCTCCCGACGATCGTTTCGTCGCAGGCCAGTTGGCCATCCAGCTCGGAGGCAAGATCACCGATACCGGATTGCAGGAAAAAGGCATCATCGCCTCACTCGACAGTGGGCGCACCGGAGCGGAGCAATTGCCCGCATTCAACTTTTTTGCCGGCAATTTCGCTTATGGCGCTGAACGTTGGGCGGACGCTGCGAAATGGTTCCAGGCCGCCTATGATCTGGGTTATCGTGCGAACAACATCGAACCATTGCTGGCGGAGAGCTTTTTCAAACGGAACATGTATCGAGAAGGTTTGGCCAAGTGGGATGAAATCCTGAACAACGCCAATGCTTCGCCGACCAAAGCGCCAGAATCCTGGTACCGGCTGGCCCGCGATCGCGCTTTGGCGAGCAAGGACAAAAATCTTTATACCATTTGGGCAGCGAAATGGGCTTCTGCCTATCCGTCCGGGGATTCCTGGGGAGATGCTGTCACAGCTTACCGCAGTGCTTCCCAATCTGACGCTGTTCAGAATCTTGAAGTCTTGCGGTTCATGAAAGCCACAGGCGCACTTACGACAAGCCGTGACTATAAGGAGTTTGCCGAGGAGGCGCAGCGCAAGAATCTTTTCGGTGAAGTGGTTGGCGTGCTGGAAGAAGGTAAGCAAAAGGGCATCGTAAGCGCTACTAGTCCGCTGATCAAAGAAGTCCTTGAACCGGCTCAGCGCGAGGTGTCGGGCGATCGTGCGTCACTACCTGCTCAGCCTTCCGGTGTCCGCGGATCCGGCAGCAGTTCGGTGATGATGAATTTCGCCGATGTTTGGCTGGGCTACAAAGGTTATGATAAAGCTGTGGCATTTTATGAAGCCGGGCTTTCGAAACCTGGAGCAGAGGCTGATCGCGGCTATATGGGGATCGGCACTGCCAAGGCCTATGCCGGCAATTTTGCTGCGGCAAAGCAGGCCTTTGCAAAGGTTTCCGGGACCCGCGCTCCGCTTGCTTCGATGTGGCAGAAATGGATTGATCAACAAACCGCGCCAGCAGCTCCGGCAGTTGTTGAACCGGTTGCCGAGGAACCGGCAAGCTAGTCGAAACCAACCGTAAGATTTGAAAAAGGGCGCCATTGGCGCCCTTTTTTATTCCAGGATCGGAACGCCGGGCAAATGCTTGGCCGACCGGATGGTGAGCGATGTTTTTACGCTGGCCACATTCGGGGCTGCGGTCAGCTGGCTGGTTAGAAAGCTTTGAAATTGCTGAAGGTCTTTGGCGACCACCTTCAACATAAAATCGATTTCGCCATTGAGCATGTAGCATTCGCGGACTTCGGGGAGCTTTTGCACATGTTCTTCGAAGGCCTGCAAATCGGTTTCTGCCTGGCTTTTCAGGCTGACCATTGCGAATACTGTGATCGTGTAGCCCATTTTGGCGGGATTAATCGCTGCATGATAGGAATTGATCACCCCTTGGTCTTCCAATGCCCGCATGCGGCGAAGGCAGGGCGGAGCCGTCAAGCCAACGCTGTTGGCGAGTTCCACATTGGTAATCCGGCCATCATCTTGCAACCGCTGCAGAATTTTCAGGTCAATTTCATCTAAGTTCGTGTCAGCCATAGAAATGTAATATCCGTTCGCGAATCATTTGATCGTTATAATATAATAAGCAGGCCAAGCAACGCTTTCTCCCATGTCCCACATTGTGACGCGAAAATTTCATCGCTTCCTGTAGCCCCCTGAAAGGGTTATCACCCGGTTAACAATTGGCTATACCAATGATATTCGGGATCTAATATTGCGCTTTGATGACCGCCTGACCACCGTGCTCAAGGGGAGCCTGCCGGAAGGCCCGGGCGCTGCTACGCAATGGCGTCAGGTGATTGATCTGTTGGCGCAGAAACCCGGGGACTTGGCCAATCAGGACGTTCAGGCGGGATTTACCCGGTTGCGTGATCTGCATGACCGGGTTTCCGAGCAGGATCGTCTGGCTGCCGTGCAATCACTGAACGGTCGATTGCGCTCCGCGCCACTGCTGGTCTATTTGACTGCCGATACCGATACTGTCTGTGATGCAGCGATGGCGGCCGCGGATCTGACCCCGGAAATTTGCGCGGACGCATTCCCCAGGCTTTCGCCTCGGGCGCAGCAACGCTTGCAATCACTGGGTTTCGTGGTCGCAGATGACCAGCAGGACGAGCCGGCTCCACAAGCTGGAAAAGAGCAGGCCGCAAAAGAGGCGCCCGGTCTTGGTTCGGTTAAAACATCTGCGATCGATTCGCCAGCAGACCGTTCAGGCGATCCGGGCGAACATCTGGCAGAATCACAGATTAGCGCGTTGGTGGAAAAAATCGCCGACTATCAAAAGAATCGCCCAGTCGAAACGTCGCGTCTACCGATCAATGATGGCGGCAACAAAAGTTTCTTTGTCGAATCGCTCGAATCGATCCGGTTTGAAACCGATGAATCCGGTACGATCACCTGGACCGAGGGGCCGCCGAAAGGTGCCATTGTTGGTGTCACCATATCCCAGCCGGCCTTTGATGAAGGACCCGGCCCTGACGCTTATGGTGCGGCGGCATTTCGTCAGCGCATGCCGATGGAACATGCCCGGATGCGGCTCTGCGGAGCGGCGATCGTCGCTGGCGACTGGCGGATGAGCGCGATACCCTGTTTCAGCGAGGAAACCGGACGTTTCGAGGGTTATCGCGGAATCATGCGGCGGCCCAATATGGCCGAGGATGCCGGTCATGGCGGGATTGACGTCGAACGCCGCGAACAGCTCCAGCAGCTGATCCACGAACTGCGGACGCCGCTGAATGCCGTGATCGGGTTTAGCGAGATTATCGAGCAACAACTCTTCGGACCTGCCTCCTATGAATATCGGTCGCTGGCGCGCAACATCATGGATGAAGCGCGGCGATTGCTGGCAGGTTTTGAAGATCTGGATATCGCCGTGAAAGTCGATTCGGGACAATTGCCGGAATCCAACGGCACCACCAAGGCCGACTGGCTGTTTGAGCGGATGACGCAGCGCCTGCAGGGGCTGACGCAGAGCAAGGTGGTCGATCTCAATATCAGCAAGGCAGAGCCGGTGCGGCCGTTCGCGCTGGATGGCGAGGCGGTTGAACGGATTTTCGCTCGCTTGTTGTCGGCCGCGATTATTTCATGCGAGAATGGCGAAACCCTGAAGGGTGAATTGCGGACCCGCATAGGCGTGCAGCCGACCAACCAGTTCACGCTGTCGCGACCCTCGCGGATAAAGGATATTGCCGAAAGCATATTGCTTGATCCATCTCAGGGCATCGATGGTGAGGGCGGTGAATCCTCGTTGCTGGGTCTTGGTTTTTCCCTGCGTCTGGTGCGGAATCTCGCGCAGTCTGCTGGTGGATCGCTCACCATAAACGAGGACAACATTGCCTTGACCCTGCCAGCGGCGGCGACTAGCAAAATCAATATTCGGGAAACGGAATCGGAATAGCCTGCCTGTTCGTGATCTGTTTTTTTTGAATATTACGGACAAAATGGAGTGACAGAAATTTCTGCACAGGGTCATCCGCCGATGAAAATCCGAAGACCGGATCGTCATGTCCAATGGCCCGAAAAATTTGGCAGGCGCTTTCTCATTTCAGTAGACACGGAAGAGGAATTTGACTGGGACGCCCCGTTCCAGTGTAGCGGCCACACGACAGAAACGGTTCCCAAGCTGCGAGAATTTCAGGATTTTGTCGAGGCTTACGGGGTCAAGCCGATCTATTTTGTCGATTATGCGATTATCGGAGATGACAGGGCTGTGGCGTTCCTCAGGACCGTTGCCGAGCAGCAAACTGCGGTAATCGGCGTTCATCTCCACCCCTGGGTCAATCCGCCTTTCGAAGAGCAGGTGAATGTTTACAACAGCTTTGCCGGCAATTTGCCGAAAGAGCTGGAAGAAAAAAAGCTGGTGCAATTGCGCAATGCCATTCGCGATAAAATAGGGGTCACGCCGACTATCTTCCGCGCCGGACGATACGGGATTGGTCCGCATACGATCGAGCTGTTGATCAAGCACGGCTTCGTGCTGGACAGCAGTATCCGGCCGCGCTTTGACTATAGTGAGCAGGGCGGTCCGGATTTTCTGTCTGTTGGCTCGCAACCCTATTGGTGGAATGGGGATGACAAGCTTCTCGAAGTGCCCCTGACGACCGTCTATTCGGGCCTTTTGCGCAAGCAGCCGGGCCTGGTGGCGGGGGTCATGAACAAGTCCCCCCTGATCAATGCCTTATTATCCCGCAGCAAGATGCTGGAACGCATTCCGTTGACGCCCGAAGGGGTTTCGGCGCGCGAAACAAAGGAAGCCATTGACGTCGCGCTGGACGATGATTTGCGGTTGCTGGTATTTTCCTTTCATTCTCCTTCGCTGGCGCCCGGCCATACGCCTTATGTGCGGACAGAAGAGGATCTGGAGGGTTTTTACGACTGGTGGCGAGAGGTGCTTGAGCATCTCGAGACTCGCAATGTGAAGCCCATCGATATCGACCAGCTGATGGCCGCTGCGGCCGGCGCCTGATAAAAGTTTGCCGCCTACCGGCCGAATTGCAATGATCGGTCTTGCCAAATCATGACCGCTTCCGCTATCGGACCATCCCATTGAGATCTGCCTGGAAAAAGCTGCTCATATGGGCCTGTAGCTCAGTTGGTTAGAGCTGGCCGCTCATAACGGCTAGGTCGGGGGTTCGAATCCCTCCGGGCCCACCATTTTTTTCCAAAGCCGTGAATCGCTCAGCTTATGAGCGGCGGCAAAAGAAGCGTGAAAAACCCTTTGCTTTTCCCAAAAGCACCGCCTAGGGGAAGCGCGCGTCGGGGAGTGGCGCAGCCTGGTAGCGCACCTGTTTTGGGTACAGGGGGTCGCAAGTTCGAATCTTGTCTCCCCGACCATTTTTCCGCCTCTCTGTACTTTGCGCTACCTATCTTGGCTGATCCTGATCAGCCCGCTGTCTAGCTTCTGCGAGACACTATTTTCCGCCAGAGCCGATTGCCTTTGTAGGGCAGAACAAGGCAAAGCAATAACAGCGCCGACGCGATGATCAGCGCGGCGACCGGGTTGGCGAAGGCAGGAACAGCGGTCTGGCGGATGCAATATCTGCGCTGGGCGAGACGACCGCGTTGCTGACCGGCTCGGGACTGTTATTGATGAGGGCGCGGGCTCCGGCCTTCGCGCCATGGCTCATTAGCGCTGCGCTGCCCCCCAAAAGGAAAGCAACGACCTGCCAGACCGGTTACGAAGATCGTGAGATAAAGCGCCAGCCCGAGTTGACGCTACCGGCCAGTCCCAATAGTTCGACCATTCCCATTTGATGACTTTGTCATGCCGCCAGGATTTTGGCAAATATGTGCGCGCCAAGCGGAGAGGGTCAAAACACTTTGCAAAGCGGGCACTTGCTGTTCATATGAAAATATGACCGAAACAAATACCAGCCTCGAAGCGCCCGCCATGGACGCGATTACCGGCAAGCCGATGCCCAAGCCGATTCCGGCGTCAACATTGGTGATCTTCCGAGATCAGCCAGGCAGCGACGCGCCCGATCTGCTGATGGTGGAACGCTCGGCAAAAATGGTGTTCGCTGCGGGTGCAGCGGTTTTTCCCGGTGGCCGGATCGATGATGCGGATTTTGAGTTTGCCAAGACGCTTGGCCATGCGGATTTCGACGAATATGGAGCGCGCATTGCGGCGGTACGGGAATCGATCGAGGAAACCGGGATTGCGGTCGCGGTGGAAGGCAATCTTGATGCCAAGCGGGTTTCTGATGCCAGGCACGCGCTTCACCAGGGAACCAATCTGGCCGATATCTGCAACCAGTTTGACTGGCAGCTGGAACTGGAGAAGCTGATACCTTTCTCGCGCTGGTGCCCTCCCTTTGCGGAAAAGCGGGTTTTTGACACGCGATTCTACATGATCTCGCATGATGACCACAAGGCGCAGGCCACGGTCGACGAAACCGAAAATTACAATCTGTTCTGGGGCAACGCGCAGTCGGTGCTCGACCGGGCCGACGCGGGCGAGGTGAAGATCATCTTTCCGACCAAGCGCAATCTCGAGCGGCTGGCGCAATTTGGATCCTTTGACGAGGCGGTTGCCCATGTGAAGGACCATCCCTCGGTGATGGTATCCCCCCATATCGAGAAACGCGACGGCGAGACCCATTTGTGCATCCCGGAAGGCATCGGCTATCCGATTACATCGGAGTCCATGGACGCCGTCCAACGTGGCTTCAAAAAATAGGAAAAATGGTGCGCCCGGCAGGGGCAAAACAAACTAGCGAATCCAATGACATAAAAAGGCTAACCGGCACGTTATCGGTAACGAGAACCCTTGCCGTCCAGCTTATTTTGTCTAACCTTTTTCGACCGCCTGACAGCCAAAAAGAAACCCCCGCAAAGGCTGGCACCGATGCAGGGGCAGATACCATAAGCGTGACGGCAAATGATGAAAGCAAAGCTACCCTAAAAAGGGAGGCTGCGCAATGAAAACCAGCAACCTTATAAGCGAGCTGGATGCCGCGACACTAGCCGTGCGCAATATCCATTTGGACCGCCTGAAAGCAATGGGCGTAACAAGTCACACCATAGCCAGCCTGGGCGCTGTCCAGCCTCCATTTGGCGTTGTCAAAGCTGATTATATCGGCGGCGGGATATACCAGCCCGGCGGTGACGTTCCCCATATTGTGCAACCTATCTATGATGGCGATGTTCTGATTGACCTTATCGCATGGCGCACAAGCGATCCGCGTGCATGGTTATGGAGAACCGGCGCAGCATGGGCATTAAACCCTAACGAGATTGACGCGAATAGCTGGACGCAAGACCCGCTCACACTGCACGCCACCCCGCTGGATTGGCTTATCGCGGGTGCCAAAGGGCTTTGCATCCTGAATTGGGAAGCGCCCGAAATTAGAAGGCGGCTTTTGCGCGTGAAGGCGATCAATGCCGATCCGCATATTGCCCGCCAGTTGCGTGGCGCTTTGATGAAGCCAGCTTATTTTCCAGAAATTACAGCAAAGGAGGGACTCCGTAATGCTGCATAATCTCAAAGACAAAATGCCAACACCCGCAACAGAATTGGGCTTTCACCCGCTTGATTTGGCGGCATTGGCACAGATAGCGCCCCAGGCAATCGAATATGCGCTAGCCCCATTTATTCCCAAAGCCGAGGCTACGCTTTTCACGGGGCCGGGCAGCGGCGGCAAGAGCCTCTTTGTGCAGCAGCTTCTAACTTGCGCAGCGGCGGGGATTCCTATGCTTGGGCACGATGTTGCCCCCTGCAAAGCAATTTACATTACTTGCGAGGATGCCGAGCGAGAACTGCATTGGCGGCAAAAACATATCTGCGACACGTTAGGCGTGCCGATGGCCAGTCTTACCGGCAAATTGTCGCTATTCAGCCTTAGAGGGCGTCTAGGTAACGAGCTTTGCACCTTTGACCATGAAGGCCGATTGCAAGCCTCCGAAACCTATCAGGCGCTTGTGGAAATCATAATCGGTGCAGATGCCAAGCTGGTTGCCTTGGATAACGTCGGGCACCTATTCACCGGCAATGAGAACGACCGGGGGCACGTTACGCAATTTGCCAACCTGCTAAACCGATTGGCAGGCGAAACAGGCGCGGCAATCATCCTACTGGCTCACCCGAATAAATCCGGTGATAGCTATTCAGGATCGACAGCCTGGCTCAATGCCGTGCGATCCCAAATGATGATTGATTTTGTGCGTGATGCTGACGGCGCGGTGATAGATGCTGATGCCCGCAAGCTGACATTGGGCAAGGCAAACTATGCGCGGCAGGGCACTGAATTGGCCTTTCGTTGGTATAATCATTCTTATGTTTTGGACAGTGAATTGCCGGAAGATAAGTTGGCGGAATTACAAGCCACGGCGCAGGCGACCAGAGACAACGATATATTCTTAGCGTGCCTTGCAGAGCGCAACCGACAAAAGCGTGCCGTATCTGAAAAGTCCGGTGCTAACTTCGCACCCGCCATATTTGCCAAGATGCCAGAGGCTAAAAAAGTAAGCAAAAAGCGGCTATCCGATGCAATGGATCGGCTATTCAGAATAGGCCAGATCGAGCGTGCGCCCCTATGGAGGGACACCTCAAAAGGGCGTGATATTGATGGCTTAAAAGAGGTGGAAATAAATCCCCAAACGCCACCCCCAAGCGGTCCCCAAACACACTTCCCAAGCGACCCCAAACGCGCAGGAATCAACCCCCAAACACACACCCATATATATAAATATATATCCGGGGGCGTCACCTCAAGTGATGCGCCCCCCGAACTTGATAAGTTGGAGGCGGCAGAATGATCGACATTAAAGCCAAGCTGGCAGCAATGACAGGCGAGCGCAAAGCCGGTGCAATCGAAATGCTGGACATGCTCACGCGCCCATTGACGGTGCGAGAGATCGAGACAGCATTGCATGGCAAGGGCGTCACCCGTTCGCGGGCCGTTATCATATCGAGCGCAGTAAAGGGATTGCATATCGTGGCCCTGATAGGGGGCGAGCATGACTGACTATCCATATAACACCGCGCAATGGAAGCGACTGCGCAGGGCGCACCTGTCAATTGAGCCGCTATGCCGTGGATGCAGGTCAATGCAGATCACCAAGCCTGCCAACACGGTTGACCATATCCAGCCTATCAGCGACGGCGGGCCTGCCTTCCCTGGCCACGATGGACTAGCCAGCTATTGCGGGCCATGCCACAGCCGAAAGACAGCGCGAGGCGTGGAAGCTGGGGCGGTAAAGACTGACCGGCCAATGAAGGGCTGCGATGCAAACGGGCGTCCGATTGACCCCGCACACCCCTGGAACAGCCAAAATAAATCGCTCAGGGCTAAGGAGCGGAAACCGCCATGGAATACAAATGCTCAATTAGTTTCAAAAGGAAACTCAAATGGGTAGGCGTGGACCGGGCGCGGCGAAACTACGCGAAGCTGCAAAGGCATATGATGAGGCTGCTTTCGTGGCACACCCTTGGGAAAAAGAGGGAATGCCACCAGAGGAAAAAATGCTGGCCTTTCTATCCAGCCTGCCCATTGTTTCCGGGCTGAAAGCTGGCGAGCAATTGGAACTGCTAGATTTTCAGGATCAATTCGTGCGGGGGGTATATGCTCCTATTAGCGCGGCGCAAAAACGGATTGTCCGGCTCGCTGCGCTATCCGTAGCGCGTGGCAATGGTAAATCCGCGTTGCTGGCAGGATTAGGCCTAGGGCACCTCCTAGGCCCGATGCAGGAGCCTTATGGCGAAGTCTATGCCGCTGCGCTGGATCGTGAACAGGCGGGCGTCCTATACCATATGACGCGGGCTTATATCGAGGCGGTGCCGTGGATGGCAGCGCGGGTAAATATCAAAGATTGGCACAAAGAGATCATTGACGAAACCAATGACAGCCGATGGCGGGCGCTGACTAGCGATGCACGAAAGGCCCACGGCCTAGCCCCGTCATTCTGGATTGCCGACGAGGTGGCGCAATGGCGCAGCCGGGAACTATGGGACAATCTGGCAACCGGCATGGGTAAGCGCGATCAGGCGCTAGGCGTCACAATTTCCACCCAGGCGGCGGACGATTTGCATTTTTTCAGCGAAATGCTGGATATGGAACCAGAGGCCACAACCTATGTCCAGTTGCACACCGCGCCCGAGGGCTGCGACCTGGACGACCGGGAGGCATGGAAGCTGGCTAATCCGGCAATCGGCGCTTTCCTGAATGAAGATCAATTTGCCGATGCTGCGACGCGGGCGATGCGGTCCCCCTCATTCGCGCCTAGTTTCCGGTTACTCAATCTCAATCAAAGAGTTGCGGCGGAAGGCCGGTTTATCGAACAGGCCGACTGGGATGCCAATGGCGAGCCGTTCGACATTATCGAACTTGAAGGGTGCAAATGCTATGGCGGGCTGGATCTGTCCAGCACAAAGGATTTGACGGCGCTATCGCTCTATTTTCCAGAGCAGGGCAAGCTGCTAACCTGGCATTGGTTGCCTGCTGACACGGTGGCAATCCGTTCCGAACGCGACCGGGTGCCCTATCATCTTTGGGTTAAGGATGGCTGGGCAGAAACCACGGTCGGCAATGCGCGTGATGATTTGGCGATAGCGATGCAGCTTGCCGATATTCGCAGCCGCTATGATGTCCAGATGATCGGATTCGACCGCTGGCAAATGGCGCGGCTCAATAAACTGCTATCGGATGAGGGTATAGATTTGCCGATGGTTGATTTTGTCCCTGGCTTCAAAAGCTATGCGGCTGCGGTCGATGCTTTCGAGACAGCAGTGCTAACCGGAAAGATGCAGCACAATGGCAATCCGCTAATGCGCTGGCAGGCGGGCAACGTCATTGTCGAGACTGACGCAGCCGGAAACAGGAAACCGACTAAGGCTAAATCACTGGACCGGGTGGACGGGATCGTATCGGCAATCATGGCCGCTGGCATGGCCGCGACAGATACCGGGCCGGATGTTTACAAGGGCAGCGGTCCTATGTGGGTATGAGCATAGACATGATCGGCTTGATTGATGGCAATCTAACTCGCTTAAAAGTCGTCCTGCCACGGCTCTACACCGACGCATTTTTTCCATTGTCCACCAATTGTGCCAAATTGCTTGCGGTATTCAATACGGCTCCCCTCTCCATTCGGGTAAATCGAAAAAGACAGTGAAACGCCACCGTAACCATTTTTAATCAAGACAACCTTTGATCCATCTGGTCGATCAAGCGTGGGCAAGTTATTCCTATTGGCCAAGCAAAATGCCACGGCGTTTACCGATTGTGGAGACAGGAAAACTTCAGTTGGCTCTTTGCTCAACACTTTACCCGTTGAAGCACAGCCAGAGAGCGCAGCCAACGACAAGCTCAGAACTATAAGTTTAGTTTTCATGAAAACCCCCATTTCGATAAAATTATGCATTAGAAACAATCGGAAGTCGGGATAATTGACATGGTAGTTGGCAGGCGTCAACTACAAGTTATTAGTGCTAATGGGGCGGTTGCAGCAAGGCCGCTAGTATCTTTTCATAAAACAAGGACGGACAATATTGAAAGCTGGACAACCAAGGATATCGAGTTGTGACCGCGTGGCGAGACAGGTGACGCATTTTGCTGCACCTGAATTATCTGCATTCGTTTGAATATTAGCTATTGCATTCGTTTGAATATTGTGCTATCGAACCCAAATGGACGGAAACACAAACTTTGATCCGCGCGAGCCGGTTTTTACTCAAATAGAGGCGTCGGAGATTTCCGGTGCCACTATGGCCAATATCAACAATTGGTTTTTGCGAACCAACTTTGCGTTGCCTGAACACGAAAAACTGCCTGCCAAACGGCGGCTTTTCTCGATTGTCGACGTGGCGAAATTGGAGGTGATGGATTTCTGTGTTCGAATGCTGGATATGAAGCCAGAGGGCGCAGCCTATGCCGCAACGTCTATTGATCGACTTATGCTTGGCGAACACCAGCAAATCGAATTTGAAGGCAAGCATTTACAAGTTTGGCATTGGATTCACCGAACACCATTTGGAGGCAGTGAGGCTTTAGGCGATGGCCCCGATGGCTGGACCATGCAAGGCGTATGGAGAAAGTCCGGCAATGGCCCTTTTTACCAATATAACCCTGCATTGTATCCAGAGGAAGAGGCCTGCGGCTTTCCGCACTTCCCGTGTATATCAATTCCTACATCGACGATATTCAACCGCGCTTTCCTCAAATGCACTGACATTTTGATAGCGGAGCATAACGGTGAATAGAAATTCCGCCCCACTTACCGAGGCCGACGCGGTGCGGCCAATAACGACAAGCGCGATGCCGGGGGTGGTAGGGGTAGTTTTCGCATTTCTCCCTAGGTTCATTTCGGCTCAATCGCGCAACACCGCACTTATTCCCACGCTGCGAAGCGTCGGCAATCTCACGGCGGGGGCAAGGTGCTCCCGCCAAGACAGAAAGGCTAAATAAATGAAAACGGCAGAACTACTAGAACAGCGCAGCGGCATTGTTGACCGCATGAATACGGCGCACGAAAAAGACGATAACGAGGCGTTCAACGCAGCCGAAAAAGAGTTGAAAGACTTGGACGGCAAGCTAACACGCGCCAAGCGTATCGAGGCAGCAGAACGCACCGAACAGGGCCGCACTATTGCAGGCGATCACAAGCTGGAATCTGAAATTCGCACCCGCTTCAACCTTGGCCGCGCTATTGCGGGCCGGATTGATCCTGGCAGCATTGATGATGCCTTTGAACGTGAAGTGCAACCGGAACTGGCGAAACGTGCTGGCAAGGCCGCACAGGGGTTTTATATCCCGATGGAACTATTTGAAAAGCGCGTTTTGACAAGTGCAGGCGACGGCGCAACCCTTGTTCCCACGGATCATAGGCCAGACCAATATATTGACGCTTTGACCGCTAACACCATTGTGCGCAGCCTGGGCGCCACTGTCCTGAACGGCCTTTCCGGCAACGTGGATATTCCACGCGAAGCCGGTGCGCCTACGATTGGCTGGGTAGCTGAAAACGCGGCGCTATCGTCCAGTGATGCTGATTTTGACAGCATTACACTTTCCCCGAAACATGCCGGCGCTTTGTCGGAATGGTCGCGCAACATGGTTATGCAGTCCAGCCCGCAAGTTGAAATGTTGCTGCGCAGGATGTTGGCGCGTGATTTGGGCATTGCGATCGACAGGGCTGCAATCCTTGGCGGCGGCACTAACGAACCGGACGGCGTTTTGTCCACGGTCGGAATCCAGACCCAGGCATATACAACCGACTATATCACCACGGCGGCAGAAATGATTGCCAAGGCTGATATTGCCAATGTCGATGCGCGGCGTTCGTTCCTGACAACTCCAGGCGTTCGCAAGGTCGCCATGAAGGTTAAGGATGCGGACGGCTATCCGCTGGGCGTCGCCCCGCAATTCCACAACGAGCCGATTGCCTTTTCCAACAACGTGCCAACCACGCTTGACCCGACTGCTAACAAGCATGGTCTGATTTATGGCGATTGGTCGGAACTGATGATCGGCGTCTGGTCGGAAATTGATATTCTGGTCAATCCCTATGAAAGCACGGCCTATTCCAAGGGCAATATTGCAATCCGGGCAATGGCAACGGTTGACTGCGCAGTGCGTCACCCAGCGGCATTTGTTTCGGCAACCAGCGTTGTTGTGACGTAATGGGCGGCGTAACCCTTGAGCGGCGAGCCTTCGCAGAACTGCGCACAAAAGGGCGCAAGCTGGAGGGTTACGCTGCAACTTTTAACGTGGTCGCCAATATTGGCAGCTTTCAGGAGCGCATTGCCCCCAATGCCTTCAAAGAAGCCCTATCAGGCGATATTCTGGCATTGATTGACCATGATGCTAGCAAGGTGCTGGGGCGGACTCGTTCCGGCACTTTGCAGCTTTCAGAGGATAGTAAGGGCTTGGCCTTTTCATTGGACGTTCCCGACACCCAGGCGGGGCGCGATTTGCTTATCATGGCAGAGCGTCAAGACATTGGCGGCATGTCCTTTGGCTTTACCGTTCCCGATGGTGGCGAGATTTGGGACGGCAGCACCCGCACCCTGAAAACAATCAATTTGAAGGAAATCAGCGCAGTGTCGGCATGGCCTGCCTATCCTGACACCGAAATTGCCGTCCGGGCGCTTATGCAAGGCGCAGAGGCGCAGCGCAGGCGCAGGGCGCTTGTAATGGCGGAGGCGGCAACATGGGCTTAATCGGCAAATTTGCCGCTTTTGCGGGCTATGAGAAGCGGGCCGCTACGGATGCCTCATGGGCTGCGATTGCACCCGGCATAGGCTATGCGGCGGCGGTGACAGCGCGGACGGCAGAAAACCTTTCGACTGTTTTGGCCTGCACAAATGTTGTGGGCGACAGCTTAGGTTCAATTCCGGCAATCGTCTATCGGACAGACAGCGGAAGCCGGATCGAGCAACCAATGCACCCGCTGGCAAAGCTAGTGCGGTGCGGCGCTAATGAAGGCATGACCTGGCCTGATTTTATCTCACACTTGGCGGCGTCGGCATTGCTGACCGGCAACGGGCTGGCCGAAATATTGCGCAGCGGCAACGGGCAGCTTTCCGGGCTGCGATATATCCCCTGGGGCAGCGTCACAGTTTCGGAATTGTCGAGCGGGCGGCTGGCCTATGATGTCACTTATTCAAACGGCTCTAAAAAGCGTTTGCTGACCGGCGAAGTTATCCATTTACGCGACCGGACCGATGATGGCCTGATAGGGCGTTCACGGCTCCACAGGGCCGCTAAGACGGTCGAGGGCGTAACGCTTGCCGATACCCATGCCCGCACGTTCCTGGCTAATGGTGCAAGCCCTAGCGGCGTCCTGCAATCGGACTCGATGCTGGGAGCCGAACAATTCAACCGAGTTAAAGAGCAATTTGCCGAGCGTCATGCCGGTGCTGGCAATGTTGGCAAAACCCTGATTCTTGACGGTGCGCTGAAATGGCAATCCGTTCAAATATCGCCAGAGGATGCCGAACTGTTGGCAACGCGGAAATTCGGAGTTGAGGAAATATGCCGGATTTTCCAAGTGCCCCCGCCACTGATTCAGGATTACTCGCACAACACTTTCACCAACAGCGAAACGGCGGGCCGCTGGTTCGCAATGTTCACGCTGGCACCCTGGGCGCGAAAGATTGAAGCGGAATTTTGCCGCTCACTTTTCCCGGCCAACAGCGGGCTAGAACTGGAAATTGACCTAAGCGGCTTTTTGCGCGGCGATCCTGATACACGCTGGAAAGCGCACAAAATTGCGCTGGATGCGGGCGTTTTGGATGCCGACGAAGTGCGGCAAGTTGAGGGCTGGAATCCCAGGGCGATTGAGCCTGCAAAGGAGGGCGTTGCTTCTTAGCCATGACAGCCCGAGCCTCCTTTAAGCAATCCGATGCCGATAGAGCCATAAAGGCCTATAGGAAAAACGGCATTAAATTTGGCGGCGTAAAGGTGGCGGCGAATGGAGACGTTTACTACCTCGCCGCAGACGAAATTCGGCAACCTTCGGCCAATAGCTTTGATGAGATTGTAAATCGGTGAAACGGCGCTGGCTTCCTAAATGGGTATCCCAATATTCTGACCGGCACGGAAAGGCGCGTTATCGCTTTCGGCGCGTTGGACATAAGAGCCATGAATTTATCAATCCACCCGGCACACCCGCTTTCATGGAAGAGTATAAACGGTGCGCAGATGGCATTGATGCACCCGCAATCAAGCCGGGTGCAGATCGGTTTATGCCTGGAACTTTCGACGATTTGATTGCCCGCTGGTATGCGTCGAGCGATTTTGAAGGGCTAAAATTGCGGACGCGGACGGCATATAGAAACGATATTGAGCGTTGGCGGGCGAAATATGGCCGGGCGATGGTGCGCGATCTAAGGCCGCAGGATGTTCAAACGGCAATGCAGGAACGATTGCCCCATAAGACTAGCGCGAACAACCTAAGAAAGCGCCTGGGGCAGCTAATGCGCTTTGCCAATACGATTGAATATGTGGACAAGAATCCGGTGCTTGCGATCAAACCCTATAAGATTGAGGGGGAGGGCTATCATAGCTGGACCGATGACGAGATAGCGAAATATGAAGCAACGCACCCAGTCGGCACAAAGGCGCGGCTGATGTTCGACCTGCTATTGTGGACAGGGCAACGGCGCGGCGATGTTCGCACTTTAGGGCCGGTGCATATTCAAAACGGCAGACTGATTTTCTATCAGGAAAAAGGCGATAAAAAGCACCTTGTCGATATTCCTATTTTGCAGCCTTTGGCGGAATCCATTTTGGCGACAGAAACAGGCCGCTTTTGCTTTCTGATATCGAAATCAGGCACACCCTATGGGCGCGATTCTATCGGCAACTATTTCCGCGAATGGTGCAATCAAGCCGGTTTGAAGCACTGCACTGCGCACGGGATGCGCAAGGCGGCTGCGCGGCGCTTTGCAGAGGCAGGATGCACTAATCAGGAAATCAAAAGCTGGACAGGCCACAGCACCGATTCAGAGGTCGCACGATACACGAAAGCGGCCAGCAACAAGATGATGGCAGACGCTGCGGCGGTCAAATTATTGGCGAACCTTGCAACCGAGTTAGACAAAAATTCCGATAAGTTACTAAAAGGAAGGGATAATTAAATGGATATGGTGCGCCCGGCAGGACTCGAACCTGCTGCCTCAAGATTAGAAGTCTCGCGCTCTATCCAGATGAGCTACGGGCGCTTAATGTTCGGGGGCTTTAGCGGTCTTTTGACCGGCTGCAAACCGTGATCTGCCCAAGCCAGCTAAAATGTTGAATTGTCGCGGATGTGAGGTAAGAACGGTTTATGAACAAAAGCCCCATCCAGCGGACCTCCGCTGCCAGCCAGACCGGTCACCACTTCCGCTATTATGATTTCGTGATGGCGGCCTTTGTGACCGTATTGCTGCTCTCCAACGTCATCGGTGCGGCCAAGCCCACCTTCATCATGATCAGCGGCGAACAATGGATCTATGGTGCGGGCATATTATTCTTTCCGCTTGGCTATGTGATTGGCGACGTGCTGACCGAAGTATACGGCTATGCGCGGGCGAGACGGGTCATATGGGCCGGTTTTGGCGCGCTTTTGTTCATGGCCTTCATGAGCTGGGTGGTGGTTTCCCTGCCACCGGCAGCGGGCTGGGAAGGGCAGGCGGCCTATGAAAGCGTGTTCGGTCAGGTCCCGCGCATCGTCGGCGCCTCGATTGTCGCCTTCTGGGCCGGGGAATTTGTGAACAGCTATGTGATGGCGCGGATGAAAGTCTGGACCCAGGGCAAGGCCCTGTGGAGCCGTACCATCGGTTCGACGGTGGTGGGGCAGGGCGTCGACAGCCTGATCTTCTATCCGCTGGCATTTTGGGGGCTATGGGAACCCTCGGCGGTGATTACCGTGATGGTGACCAATTGGCTGCTCAAAGTGCTGTGGGAAGCAGTGCTGACGCCGGTGACCTATCTGGTCGTGGGATGGCTGAAACGGCGCGAGGGTGTCGACATTTATGATGAAGACACCAATTTCACGCCGTTCAGCACATCATCCTGAGCCTAGTGTAGCAGGCCATTTTTTTCTGCCTGTCGCGAAAATATTAGAAAGATCAGGGCAAAGGTAACAACCAGAGCCGGTATCGTCCAACCCTCGCCGGCAATAAATTCCCTATAGCCGTCGATGATAAAGTAGCTGCTGAACTGGACGATCACCGCCAGCAGCGAAACCAGGAACAGGCGAACCGCGACCCGCTTGCGCATCAGCAAGCTGATGGTCGCGGCACAGCCAGCAAAAACGGCGATCGCAAAGGCCGCAGAGACCCAGGCAGGCTGTGTAGCCAGAAGATCCTGCTGCGACTGAGGCAGGGCGGCAAATTCCTCGGCGCTCATCAGGGCCTGCTGAATATAGGCAAGCAGGCCAAGCGCATTCCAGATCAGAGCCACTGCGCCAGTGATCCAGAACCAGATCGGCGCTTTTGTCGTTTCAGTCATATCCTATCCCCATCCCCAGAAACTCGCGAACATTCTGATGTTTTGTCCGAGGGCTTTCAAGCGAAACTGGCTATTGAGTGATTATGTAAATTAGTAAGGCAGGATAAATCAATTTAACCGTTAAATGAATCGATGCTAATTGTGGGTCATTCAATCAAATGGAGCCAAAGATGATCGGTAGAAATATCCCCCAAGTTACCCTGAAAACCCGCGTTCGCGATGAATCTGCCGAGGGAGAAAATCCCTTTCGCTGGCAGGACGTGAACACCAAGGACCTGTTCGCTGGCAAGCGCGTTGCGGTCTTCTCCCTGCCCGGAGCCTTCACTCCGACCTGTTCGAACGAGCAGTGCCCGGCTTTTGAACGGCTCTATGACGAGTTCAAGGCGCGCGGTGTTGACGAGGTTTATTGTATCTCTGTCAATGATGCGTTCGTGATGTACCAGTGGGGCAAATCCTTGGGTCTGGAAAAAGTGAAGCTGCTTCCCGACGGATCGGCTGACTTCACCCGCCGGATGGGCATGTTGATCAAGAAAAACCACCTTGGTTTTGGTGATCGCAGCTGGCGCTATTCGATGATTGCCGATGACGGCGTGGTCAGCGCCTGGTTTGAAGAGCCGGGCATCAACGACGATGGTGTCGACAATGATCCCTATGTCGAATCGACGCCGGAAAAATTGTTGAACTGGCTCGACAATGATGCGGCGGAACGCAAGGCCGCCTAAGTAGTTTTGTCTCCCCGAAACGAACCGCGGGCAAGAAATTGCTCGCGGTTTTTCTCATCTGCGATAGACCGGCATCATGGAGCGTCTCAACAAACCCATCATCATGACGGCGCAAATGGGCAGGGCGGAATTCGCCTGGGCCGACAGCCTGCGCAAATGCTATTTTCCGCCGGAGCGGAACATAGTAAGCGCTCATATTACATTGTTCCACCATCTGCCGCCGCAAGCGCTGGATGAAATCAAGGCCGCTGTTATCGCGCTGACCAGCAGCATGCCGAAGCCCGAGGCGAGGCTGGCCGGCCTGATCCATCTCGGACGCGGTGTGGCCTATCAGCTGCATGCGCCGGATCTGCTCGCTCTGAGAATGGAACTGGCCGACCGGTTCGCCGGATTGCTGGTGGCGCAGGATCAGCAGAGACCAAGGCTGCATATCACCGTCCAGAACAAGGTGATTCCAAAAGAAGCCAAGCGTCTTTTTGACGAGCTGTCAGCCGAGTTCGAACCGCGTCCCTTTGTCCTTCACGGGATCGGGCTGCATTATTATGTCGATGGTCCCTGGCAGGATATCGGCACATGGCCGTTTCGCGGGCGCTAGCGGATACCGACTTCCTTGATCGGAATCTCGATATTGACGAGTTCGTCCTTGTCGAGGTTCAGTCCCTCGACGACGGCTTTGCGGCCCTGCACATAATCCTTGGTGGCGTTGACACAGTCGAGCGCCACGACCTTGCCGTCGCGATAATAGATCACCGAAAAACTGCGCGAATCCGGATCGCCGCGGACGACATGGCTGTCATGGCCGGTTGAAAGGCCGACGGTTTGCAATCTCAGGTCATATTGATTCGACCAGAACCAGGGCACGGCGTCATATTCGGTTTCTTCACCCAATATGTCGAGCGCGGCCACTTTTGCCTGGTCATTGGCATTCTGGACCGATTCCAGCCGGATCATGGCGCCGTCGGCATAAGCGTTGCTGTGGGCGGCGCAATCGCCAATCGCGTAGACATCTTCCAGACTGGTGCGGCAATGCTGATCGACGTCAACACCGTTGCCGGTCGCAGCGCCAGCCGCCACCAGCGGACCGGTCTCGGGAATGATGCCGATGCCAACCACGAACATGTCCGCCTCCAGCACCCGCCCGTCGGCAAGCGTAACCGCGGTGGCAATGCCATCATCACCTGTCTCAAAACCAGCGACGGTTGCTTCCAATTCTATTGTCACGCCGTGGCGGCGATGTTCCGCTTCATAAAATCGCGAGAGTGGTTCACCGGCCACGCGGGACAAAACCCGATCCAGCGATTCGACGATGGTCACCTGTTTGCCCAATTTGGTCAGCACCGCAGCCGCTTCCAGCCCGATATAGCCGCCGCCGACGACAACGACTTTCTTGACTGTCGGCAAAGCAGCCATGATCTTGTCGACATCGGCGCGGGAGCGGACGGCATGAATGTTGCGCGCCTGGCTGCCCGGACAATCGAGCATCCGCGGAGAACCGCCTGTTGCCCAGATCAGCTTGCCATAGCCAATTTCATCATCGGACGCCAAGGTCACTTTCTTGCCGACCGGGTCGAGTTTCGACACCCGGCGACCGGTGAGCAAATCAATGTCGCGTTCGGCCCAGAAGCTTTCGGGCCGCAGCAATATCCGTTCAAACGGTTTTTCGCCGGCAAGATATTCCTTGGACAGCGGTGGCCGTTCATAGGGCGGATATTTCTCATTTCCGAGGAGGCCGATGGAGCCTTCAAACTTCTTCTGACGCAATGCGATGGCCGCTTGCGCGCCCGCATGGCCCGCGCCAACAATCAATATGTCATAAAATGCGTTCATATCTGCCCCTTGGTGCCACATATCGGCCTGAAAAGCGCTGTTAGCGCGGATCGCATTGGCCGTGCAAGTTTTAGCGTATTTCTCGCTTCCGCTTGTTGACCGGGCTGAACGCTATGACTATAGCGCCGCCGTCCAGAGAGAGTTTTGTGGTGATTGAATCAATCACCCGGACGCGATTGATGGCGGAGTAGCTCAGGTGGTTAGAGCAGTGGAATCATAATCCATGTGTCGGGGGTTCGAGTCCCTCCTCCGCTACCAGAAAACAGCCATTTCTTGATTGGCGTTTCTGGGGAGTTTACAATGATCCTGTAAACTTTTATTCCGAAAGCCGATTAATAAGAGAAACAATCACCCGGGCTTCGTCCACATATCTCGATCGAATTCCAGCAATTCTCTGTGCTGTCCAACCAACGATTCGAGCGATCTCTTCGTCAGTTAAACCCTTGGTTGCTAGCCAAGTGACATACGTCCCCCGGATATCATGGATGGTCCGATCGAATCCTTTGGGCTTTTTCTTTTGAAACACACTTTCCAAACCACTTGGGGTCCAACCCTTGCCTCGACTGTTTCTTAAAATCCTACCTTCCCGATGCTCTAACGTGTCGAGAAATTGTCGAAGCTCCGGAAAAATTGGTATCACTGCTCTGCCGCTACGCTTGCTGGTCGTAAGAACAATCGCCTTTTCCTGGACGTGTTTCCAGTCCAAGGCCACGAGATCCTTTAGTCTTAGACCCGTTAATTTCTCACAGTTCAATGCCTGTTGTAATTGTGGGGGGGCTTGTTCAACCCACTGCCAGTGCTTCGGTTCCCAGATCATATCTGAGCGATCCACTTTGTAGTGTCCGTCGTCAGAACATTTGGCACTGATGGCTGCGTAAATTAGCGGAGCATCGGCCTCGTCTTGTTGGTTGATATTAGGCGGCTAGCTTGCGGTGTTGCAAGCGCCGATGTTCAATGGT
>Ga0209491_10000651_pt1 | contig 69735 bp, 62 predicted proteins | sample BON02_FD_187213 | JGI IMG/M metagenome (GOLD analysis project Ga0209491, IMG submission 187213) | Freshwater microbial communities from Lake Bonney liftoff mats and glacier meltwater in Antarctica - BON-02 (SPAdes) (version 2) | ecosystem: Environmental > Aquatic > Freshwater > Ice > Glacier... | reverse complement strand
GCCACCACCGTAGCAAGCAAATTCCGTACGACACCGAGCATCCGTGGCAAACACCGCCACCATAGCCCAGCGCACATCAGTCCCGCATTGCCACAGGGGCGCGTCAAGCCGAATTCACGGTGGGACACGCCCCCTTTTATATCCTCAAATAGGGTGTGTCTCCGAGACTATTTCAATGCGGGACGTAACAATCAGGGAACGCCAACGGCAGTCCATTGAACGTTAGCCATTCGACGCACCAGGAGGCGGAATCGAGCCGGCGTCATGGTCACTTCAATATTGACATCTCAAAATGCTAAAAGCCCTCATTGCAAAAGCAATGAGGGCTTCCCGCACAAACTTAACTTGCTGAATTTAGCCCAGATGGACCTTCAGCAACCAAGTGGTCAGGCCTTTTTGGCTGATTTCCTGCGAACGCTTCCAGCCAATCCGGCAAGCCCGAGGCCGATCAACGCCAGCGAGCCTGGCTCAGGAATGGCGGCTGTTTTCACATCTGCCGTACCGCAAAGTGGCCATGCGCCACAGTTACCGCTACTGAAAGACGATGTCAACTTTGCATCAGTGACTACACCACCAATATTGAAGCTATTGGTATCGAAGTTGTTACCTGCAAGCCCACCAAGTGCCGCGACATCAAGGTAACCAAACCCAGTACCAGTTGCGTGGACATTGTTGAAGCCCGTTGCAGTTGAAATCAAGGTGCCGGTCCGAAGGCCCAGGCCAGGATCAATGACGGAAGTAGTTGCACCTTCGTATGACAACCACAGGTTGCCATCGGTGGCAAGTGCAACATCAGTCGCCGCATCGAAAGTTCCTGTCGGGTTCAATGCAGTGCCAGTCGACACGCGGTCAGAATACAACTTGACCGTACCACCAGTAAAATCGATTGCACGGGCATTCGCGAAGGTATTAGCCAAGCTGCCTTCGTCGCCAGCAAGGTGAGCCGCGCCGGTCGTGTCGTACCAAGCCAAGACTGAGTAGCCTTGGAAATAGTATGTTAGCTGCGTGTCATTTTGACCGGAGATCCATGTGGTACCTCCACAAAAGCTGGTGCAATCAACGCTGTTGATGCGACCAACACCGGCAAGCGACTGAGTAGACAACGTCAGGACAGACTCCCAGATCGTGGTGGCAATGAATTGGTCGCCCGCATTGAAGGAAACGCCGTCTATCAGCACTGCGTGTGATGCAACTGGCAGCAATCCTGCCGAAGCGACCGCCGCGGCGATTGCGAGTTTTCGAAATTTTGTCATGTCATTTCTCCGAATAGGTTAGTGAAGTTTGTCGGGCCAGAAGGTCTGGTGCAATGTACTAAGCATTAACTGTGCCACCACCAATATGAAGTCTCTAAGCATATGAATTTAAAGGGAAATATCAGAATTTCACACCATCAGAATCAGATTCAAGATTTCGTTCGTAAAGGATTTCGACATCTGAATCGATCAAGTGCGACGCTCAGTGTGAACGGTACAGACCGCGACCGCGCATCACCTCCACGGATTGAGCACGATCCCATGCCCGCAGAAATCGCTCGTCGCAGCGCAGGGCCCGCCCAACAACACAAGCCCTCTGACCCGGCCTTCCTCAGCTTGTGGCCTGCGATTTCGATGCCGGGCCTATCGGGCTCACACTCTTGCGTGTCGCACAGTATCGAACTTGGCGGGGATTGGACTCAACCGCGTAAGCGGGAATCACCGAAATTCGGCCCCTGCAGCACAAACAGGCGGTGCACGTTCCCAACGTACTTCCTCGACAACAAGGCCGTCCAAGCCGGCGACCCTAGAAGTAGTAGGTGCCCAACACTTGCATGATTCTGCGATTCGGCAGCAATCCAAACTCGCTATTGGCATTTCCAATGTTCTGTTGCAGCTGGAACGTGAGGTCGAAATTCGACCAGTGATGCCGCAGCTCAAACCATGCCAGCTTGCTACGGTCTCTTGGGTTGTAACGAAGGTACGCTGTCAAATCAAGATCCTTCAGCCATAGTCCTTTTTGCGTGACATAGATCAGAACCGCCTGCCGCGGCGCCAATTCCTGAAGCCGGAGCGTGCCTTGAAGGTAGGTCAGTTGCGCGCCCGGGATGGTCCCCAGGGTGTCCCAGCCTGACTGGTCAAGACCGAATCCGTTGTATTGATATTCCGCCGTTATCGATGTCTTGCCAAGTGTTGTATAGGTGACCCCACCAACAAAGCGATTGCGCGTTACTTTCTTCGCCGGTAATGTCAAGATGCGGCTACGCAAGTCTGGCTCGCGCCCCACGGTCCATTCGGCGTGCGCAACAGCAGCATCAGACAGCAGTGCTGTCATGTTGGCGCCAAGGGTGGGAGACAGCCCCTCTTCCTTGTATATAAGCAGCTGCGTGTTCAGACTCTGCGAAAACTTTGTCCCCAGTGCGATGAGACCGCGGTCACGGTTGTTGGTTGAGCCGAGGTCCAAGCTCCAACCATCGGCGCTAGGGCGGCTTGCCAGTTTTGGCGAATATGCGACCGAGATAGAACCGTCCGTCCATAGATGCTGCCCGCGCAGCATGAACGATCCCATGCGGTTCTGGCGCAAGGCAAACGGATCGGCACTGGTAATTACGCGAAGGCTTCCGTCGCGAAAAAAGTCAGTTGGGTTGTAGCCATACCCTGGACCGGTACGCACATTGATGCGCCCTACGTCGAGGATCGTGCTCTCACCACCGACTTGCCAACTCAAATACGCTTCCCGAAGACTGTTGACAGTCACATCAGATCCGGTCGCAGTTGGATGAACGCTGTCAATCCGGTCTGAAAAAACCACCCGCAAGCCTGGACCTGCACGTCCCGAATAAGTGAGGTCAAACGACGCACGCTGGGTGCCTTGTGCTCCCAGTCCATAACGTTGATTTTCGACTCCCAGCGACCCTTCAACGAACACCTTCGTGCTGCTGGAAACGTCGACCTTTTCGACTGGAGCGCTTTCCAGGGCCAACGGGTCGAACGCGTCGGATTGCGCCAACATCTGGGAATGTGCCAGCGACACAGACAGAAGCGGCACGCAGCCAACGGCAAATAACGCACAAACGACAGAGCGAAGAGGACGGCGCATAGTATTACTCCGGTTGGAAACGTGGCAGATAGTCGCGTTGCATCCACGTATCCGGAATGTTGCGCGCAGCGTAGTCTGAAAATCGCATCAAGGTTACCGCCTGCGGATTCAGTCCGTCAATAATGACGGATTCCGTCGGCCGTTCAGCACCCAATTGGGATTGGAAGCGGCGGTAGTAAACGGTCTTGAGCAAGCGCGTCGATTCAGCGAAGAAGCGCGCTTTCAGTGGTTGATTATTCTCGGCATCCACCCAAATCTCAATGCTGGCATACGTGACATCAGGTGATATTGCAACCAAAGCCAACTTGCGCGCCTTCCGAATCTTTCGTTCGCCGTCTTGAATCTGCTCCTCAGCGACCAAGGTTGCTTTGTAATCTTTCGCCAGATTTACCGTCGCAACATCACCGTTGGAAGCCTGGCCGAGAAGCCGTTGCTGTGGTGACAGACGAACGCTGGCCTTGCTCGTCGGATCGAAGAACCACATATCGCTCCCATTCTTGAGCATGAGTTTGCCTGCGTCACGGGCAGGAAGCACAAACTGAATCAGGCTTGAAAACTGACCGTTTTGCTCGGTGCGCGAATAACTTCGCAGTGTGCTTGTATCGACTTGCTTGCCATTCAAGAACTCCGTTAATGTCACGGTCACGGCAAATGGTCGCCCAGGATTGCGGATCGCGTCACTGGCCGCCAGTGACTCTTCAGCACTTGCTGCGGCAGTGGCCAATTGATGTACCTGCAGTCCACACACAAGACTCATCCACAAAAACACCCTGAACAAAGCTCTGATACGAATACTAAACATGACGTAATGCCTCTACTACTTTCATTTGGGCCGCCCGATACGATGGCCACCAGGCTGACACTATCGCAATGCACACCAGGCCGATTGTCGTGCCGACAATCATTCGCGTCTCACCCGCCACCAGAATGGTCAGGGGAACGGGTTCAACCGTACTTGGCGGCACCCAGGGAATATTCAGACTGTTGACGATTGCAGACGCGACAAATGCCAGGACCACACCAAGCAAGGCCCCAAAAACCCCGAGCAAAGTTCCTTCAGTGACAAACAGGCCGCGAATCCCCGATTGGCGCAATCCGATCGCTCGCAAAGTACCGATTTCAACGGTTCGCTCAACTACCGCCGTATTCATCGTATTGCTCACTGTGAACAAGACAATTGCGCCTATCAACACAAAGACAAACCCGAATATCGTGTCGAACATTTGTACCGTTTGGACAAAGAATGGGTTCAAATCTCGGAAATCCTGAATGGCAAGTGGTTGTTTGCCGGAAAACCTTTCCAGGATCGGTTTGAGCCGACTAACAGCCTCTGGCACCTGATCTGAATGCCGCAATTGAAGAATAATTGACGTGACTTTGGGCGGAGCCTTGCCATATACCAGTTGTTGGATTTTCTCGAGATGCATGATGACTGACACTTCGTCCAGCTCCTTGACCCCCTGGTCTTCGGCGTGTATCACTTCGACCGACGTGACGTCTGGGGCGCCCTTGGAGTTCACAACCAAGACCTCTATGCGGCGCGTACTCTTGCCGGGGCCTGCTACAGGGGTCTCCAGCAAGCTCAGTTGCGCAATATCGTCTGGCAACGCTTTGCCGTCGTTGGCGGGTTCTTTTTCAGGCTTTGGACAGCGCTCGATCTTGAGCTGATCACACAGTTGCAGCACCCGCGCCACGCCGACCCCAACAACTGCAGAGTCCAGGCTTGACCCCTCCAATGCGGATAGCGCTGCCTTGGATCGCAATCCGAAGTCGTTCCAAGATCGCATTCTGTTAATGTCCTCGGCAACGTAACCGGTTCCAATAACGGTTCTTGACACGCTTGCCGCGTAGTTGCCAGCGATACCACCAAACTGCAATGACGGCGTAACCACAACGACCATCTTGCTCAGTATTTCATCGGTCCGAATCGCGTCAATTATTTGAGCGTAATCGTCAATGCCATAGGCGGCCGGGTTGCCACTGCCATACAAGTAAAAATCCCGGTGTTGAATCTGCAGATGCCCACCACGCTGCACGATTCTGGTGTGCATTTCATAGTTGATATTGCCGCTGAATCCACCAAATAGCAAAATGGCAGCGCAACCGATCGACATTGCGACCAAGGTCGCCAACGACCGCCGCCGATTCCGCAACAGATTCCGAATCGCCAAATTGAACGTCACCATCATGATGCGTCCCCAAATCCCTTGCGCTGGATCTTCTGAATCAAACCATCCTTGAGATGAATAATGTCATCCGCCGCCTTGATCACCTCCGGGTCATGCGAAGAGAAGATGAACGAGATCTCATACCGTTCGACCATCCGCCGCATCAGATTCAAAATAGCCGCCCCCGTCTGACTGTCGAGATTGGCCGTGGGTTCGTCGGCGATCACCAGTTTGGGTTTGCGCGCCAGTGCCCTGGCAATGGCCACCCGCTGGCGCTGTCCCCCTGACAGCTGCCCGGGAAGATTCTTCGCTCGATCGCTCAGGCCGACCGCTTCAAGCAGCCGCGGCACGCGGGTACCGCGCTTCTTGGCCGAGGCTCCGGCCAGCAGCAGCGGGTATTCAATATTCTCATAGGCGCTGAGCACCGGCAGCAGGTTGAAGTTCTGAAAGATGAAGCCGATGTTCTTGGCCCGGAAGTCCGACAGTGCATCGTCGCTCAACTCGCCGACTTTGGTGTCGGCGACCACGATTTCACCGACGTCCGGGCGGTCGATACAGCCAATCATGTTGAGCAACGTGGTCTTGCCGCTGCCCGATGGGCCAAGCAGGACGGTGAAGCAGGCGTGGCGGACCAGGATGTTGACACCCTTGATCACCGGGACACTGATGCTGTCGAGCTGGTAGGTCTTCTCGACCTGGCTGAGCACCGCCACCGGCCCATGCTTGATCACGTTCTCGGCAGGCAGCTCGGAACTCACGTCATCGGCTTGTGCTATTTCATCTGCCATTATTGTTGCCTCCGAATGCTGGTCTCGCACGCGAGCACACCAACGCGAGGTGGCTCGCCCGATGCGTGGGTGTCGAAGCCCAGGGCATTTGGACGGCCCCACGCTCAGCATGAACGATTATTACCGCATAAGGCGTCAAGCCAAACCCCGAACAACGATGGCTTTGTGGACCGAATGGAAACCGGGCGCGAATCTGGTTGAAACTTCAGGCACAGGCCGCCCGCAACGCGGCTGGGCCCCGTGATGCCGTCACAGGGCGTGGGGTACCATGCGCGCTGGCGAAGCGAACCCTCGCAACCAGGACAAGGATGCATGTAATGGCGGCAAGTCGGGACGATGTTGATAGCGATTCAGGTGCGCTGGACGAACCTTTCGCCGCGACTGATCCGGCGCCGCTCGTACGGGAAAGAATCTCCAGTCGCGACCATGCGGCCCAATTGCTGATCGCTCCCAGTGCCTTGATGAGCCTGAACCTGGTAGAGGCCAAGATCGTGGTCAGCTATATGCAGCCCGAAACCGTGCCCGCTGGCGAAACCTTCATCACCGAAGGCGACGCCGTCAATAACGGCTTCATGGTGTTGCTGCTCTCCGGTGAGGTGTTGGTCGAGAACATCACTGTCAGTCGAACCAAGCCGGTCACCGTCACGGTGCTGGGTCCGGGCAGCCTGATTGGCGAGATGGGTTTGCTCGATACCGGCCCACGCTCGGCGTCTTGCACCGCCAGTACCGACATCCAGTGCGCCGTGTTGACACGCCAGGCGCTGGAGGATTTGATCGAGCAACAGCCCGCTATGGGTGCCAAACTGCTTCTTGCGGTGTCCGCGCGTATTGCCGAGCGTTACCGGGAAACGCAGAAGAAACTGGTTTTGTTTGCCCGGCTGGCAGCGACCATGCAGCAAGAACTGGACCGCCAGACCTGAGACAACAGACGACCTGCTGCCACGAACCGCCCGACGTTGTGTGGCAAGCTTGCGGGATCGCCACCCTATCGAACGTACCGCCGTTTATCCATGACAAAAATCCTGATGGTCTGCACAGCCAATATCTGCCGCTCTCCGATGGCTCAGATTGTGAGTGCCCACTTGGCAAAGAAAGCTGACCTGAAGCCAAAATTGGTAGTGGAGTCCGCAGGAACGCAGGCCAGTCGCATGCGCGATCCACCCGACCCACGGACAATCGCTGCATTGGCAAAACGCGATTACCCGTCCACGCGGATCCGGTCACGGAAAGTTGTCGAAGGCGACTTCGGCCGGTTCGACTTGATCCTGGCCATGGACCAGTCGAACCTGAATGACCTGCGCCTGGTCTGCCCCAACGAACATGCGTACAAGCTGCGCTTGTTCCTGGAGTTCGCACCTGAGCTGGGTTTACGCGAGGTGCCCGACCCCTATTTCGGTGGGCCACTCGGCTTTGAAAAAGTACTGGACTTGTGCGAGGCCGCTGCGCAGGGGCTGGTCGCGCAGATCAAGTCCGGTGGCGCGCAGCCCCATCAGACCTTGTAGTACTCCCGATACCACTGCACAAAGCGCTCGATACCGGTCTTGATCGGCGTCCCCGGCACGAACCCGACCCAGTAGCGCAACGCGTCGGTATTGGCATAGGTGGCAGGCACGTCGCCATCTTGCAGTGGCAACATGCGCTTTTCGGCCTTGCGTCCCAGTGCTTCTTCGATGCATCCGATGAAGTCGAGCAACGGAACCGGGCTGTTGTTGCCGATATTGAACACCCTGTAAGGCGCATTGCTGGTGGCGGGGTCCGCCACCAGAGGGTCATAGGACGGATTCGCGGTGGCCGGGCGGTCCAGCACCCGCAACACGCCTTCGACGATGTCGTCGACATAGGTGAAGTCGCGCTGCATGTTGCCTTCGTTGAAGACGTCGATCGCACGGCCCTCCAGAATCGCTTTCGTGAACAGGAACAAGGCCATGTCCGGCCGGCCCCAGGGCCCATACACCGTGAAAAATCGCAGCCCGGTGGTTGGCAGACGAAACAGGTGGCTGTAGGTATGCGCCATCAGCTCATTGGCTTTCTTGGTCGCAGCGTACATGCTCACCGGATGGTCAACGCTGTCGTGCTCGGAGAACGGCATGCGGGTATTGCCGCCGTACACGCTGGAACTAGAGGCATACACCAGGTGGTTGACCTTGTTGTGGCGGCAACCTTCCAGGATGTTCATGAAACCAACAACGTTGCTGTCGACATACGCTTGCGGGTTCTGCAGTGAATACCGCACGCCGGCCTGCGCTGCGAGATGGATCACACGCTCGAATTTTTCCGCCGCAAACAGTTGTGCCATGCCGGCCTGGTCCGCCACATCGGCCTTGTGGAAGCGGAAATTCGGATGCGGCGTGAGCCGGTCCAGCCGGCTTTGCTTGAGCGCCACATCGTAATAGTCGTTGAGGTTGTCCAACCCCACGACCTCATCGCCACGCGCGAGCAGTCTGAGCGTTGCCGTCATGCCGATAAATCCGGCAGCGCCGGTCACGAGGATCTTCATAATTGCAAACCTGGGGTCTCTGAATGGAAGGCCTATCTTAGCCGCTCAGGCGTCTGCAGTTACTGATATCGACATCTGCGCGCCGCCCGGCGGCGGCATCTGTCAGAGCCCCAGTCGGCGGCAGATTTCCAGCGTGGGGCCGCTCTGGTTCATGGTGTAGAAATGCAGCGCGGGTATGCCCCCTGCGCGCAATCTCTCGCACATGCTGGTCACGACGTCGAGGCCAAACGCCCGGATGGACGCGATGTCATCGCGGTAGGCGAGCAGGCGCAGCTTGATCCAGCGGGGAATTTCCGCACCACACATGTCCGAAAAACGCAGCAACTGGCTGGCGTTGGTGATCGGCATGATGCCGGGAACGATGGGCACGTTCACGCCCAGCCGCGTGGCATCCTCGACAAAACGAAAATACGCGTCCGGGTTGTAGAAATATTGGGTGATGGCAGAGTTGGCGCCACTTTTGACCTTCATGGCGAACGCATGCAGATCGTGCTCGGGGCTACGCGAGCGCGGGTGGGTCTCCGGATAAGCCGCCACCTCCAGGAAAAAGTGGTCACCGGTTTCGTCCCGGATGAACTCGACCAGATCACAGGCGTGGCGAAACTCGCCCTCTGAGCCGTACGGGCTCGGCATGTCGCCGCGCAACGCAACGATCCGCTTGAAACCTTTGGATTGCAGTTGCGCCAGCTCCTCGCGCACGCTGGCCTTGGATGCACCCACACAGGAGAAGTGCGGGGCGGCCTCGACGCCTTCCGCCATGATCTCCGCCACCGCGCTGAACGTCCCCGCCTGCGTGGAGCCCCCTGCCCCGTAGGTCACCGAACAAAATTCGGGCTGCAGGATGTACAAGGCCTGGCGCACCGCGCGAATCTTTTCGGCGCCCTCGGCCGTCTTGCTGGGAAAAAACTCCAGACTGATCGGCAGTTTTGCGTCTTGCATCTCGGTCACTCCGGTACGCGCTTCGAATAGATGAAAAATTCCTGGTTGCCATCGCCCCCGTGGATCGACGAGGGGAGGTAGTCCTGCACCTTCAGGCCCAGTGCCTTGTGCGCCGCACGAATGCGTTTTTCGACAACGGCGAACATGCTCTGATCCGTCACGATGCCACCCTTGCCAACCTGTCCCGGCTGCAACTCGAACTGTGGCTTGACCAGCATCAGCACCGATCCGCTGTCCTTCAGCATCGGCACGGCCGCTGGCAGCACCAGCGTCTGGGAAATGAAGGCCAGATCGCCGACGATCAGGTCAAATCCGTCGAATTCCGGCGGCGCGTCTGACTGATCGTCAGATTGTTCGAGCGCTTCCTGCACCAGGTCGAGGGTCAGGTTGCGCGCGTTGACCCGTTCAATGCAGGTCACCCGCGTATTGCTGCGCAAACCGTCGTTGAGTTGCCCGAAGCCGACGTCTACGCCGACTACATGACGCGCACCGCCTTGCAACAGGCAGTCAGTAAAACCACCCGTCGACTGGCCGAGATCCAGGCACAGCTGCCCGGTCACCGCCAGCTTCAGATGCGCCAGCGCACCGGCGAGCTTGAGCCCGCCACGCGACACATATTGCGCCTCGGCATCGTCGAGCAGTTCTATTTCCGCATCCAGCGCGACGTCGTCGCCATTCTTGGCGACCTGACGCCATTCGCCACCGCTGCGCCAGCGCACGCCGTCGGCGATGAGACGCTGCGCCTGCGAGCGGGTGCCCGCCAGGCCGCGCTGAACCAGCAATTGGTCGATCCGCATCATGATCCGATCAAAACAGGGGCCGGCACAGAGCCCCTGCCGGACTCCGATGGCCTCGGCCAGAAACAAAGGACTCTGTCACCAGCGGCACCAGCAGACACGCTGCCACCGCCGTGGGCAAGATCAATAACGGTAGGTATCAGCCTTGTACGGGCCTGCCTTGCTCACACCAATGTACTTCGCCTGTTCGTCGCTGAGTTCGGACAGCATCGCGCCGACCTTCGCCAGGTGCAAGCGGGCGACTTTTTCGTCCAGATGTTTCGGCAAGACATACACCTTGCCCGCCTTGTAGTCCTTGGTTTTGGTGAACAGCTCAATCTGCGCAATCGTCTGATTGGCAAAACTCGACGACATCACGAAGCTGGGGTGGCCGGTGCCACAACCCAGGTTGACCAGGCGTCCCTTGGCCAGCAGGATGATGCGCTTGGACGGCTTTCTGCCACGGGCCGGGAAGATTACATGGTCCACCTGCGGCTTGATCTCCTCCCACTTGCACTTGGACAGTGAGGCTACGTCGATCTCATTGTCGAAATGCCCGATGTTGCAGACGATGGCCTGGTCCTTCATCGCCGACATGTGCTTGTAGGTGATGACGTTTTTGTTGCCGGTCGCCGAGACGAAAATGTCGGCCTTGTCAGCCGCGTATTCCATGGTCACGACCTTGAAACCTTCCATCGCCGCCTGCAAGGCGTTGATTGGATCGATCTCGGTTACCCAGACCTGGGCGCTCAATGCGCGCAGTGCCTGGGCGCAACCCTTGCCCACGTCACCGTAGCCCGCAACCAGCGCCACCTTGCCGGCGATCATCACGTCGGTGGCGCGCTTGATGGCGTCCACCAGCGATTCGCGGCAACCATACAGGTTGTCGAACTTGGACTTGGTCACCGAATCGTTGACGTTGATCGCGCGCAGCGACAGCGTGCCGTTGGCCGACATTTCGTTCAGGCGCAATACGCCGGTGGTGGTTTCTTCGGTCACGCCGATGATGTGTTTCAGACGCCGGCTGTACCAGGTCGGGTCCTGCTTGAGTTTGGCCTTGATGGCGGCAAACAGGAAGCCTTCCTCTTCGGTGGACGGCTTGCCCAATACCTTGAGGTCCTTCTCGGCCTGGGAGCCGAGGTGCATCAGCAGGGTCGCGTCACCACCGTCGTCCAGGATCATGTTCGGGCCTTCCTGCTTGGACCCCTTGGTGCCGAACTCGAAAATGCGATGGGTGTAGTCCCAATAATCGGCCAGCGACTCTCCCTTGTAGGCAAATACCGGCGTGCCCGCGACTACCAGCGCGGCAGCGGCGTGGTCCTGGGTCGAGAAAATGTTGCACGAGGCCCAGCGCACCTGAGCGCCCAATGCCTGCAGCGTCTCGACCAGCACGCCGGTCTGGATCGTCATGTGCAACGAGCCGGCAATGCGTGCGCCCTTGAGCGGTTGCGCCTTGGCATATTCGTCGCGGATGGCCATCAGGCCCGGCATCTCGGTCTGGGCAATCGCCAGTTCCTTGCGGCCCCACGCGGCCAGGCTCAGATCGGCAATCTCATGGTCCTGGTTCTGGATCGGTTTCAATACTGCGCTCATGCTTCACTCCAATGGTAGATGTCAAACTACCACTGACTGCGCGGAACACTCTGGGGGGAGGCTCACCACACAGACCAGTGGGTGAGCGCCGTTGGGGCCATGGTTCGATCGCCGGGGACATCCCTGGGGCCAAAACCATGCTGTCCGAGCCTCATTCACATATGCGTGAACTGCAACGCTCCTCGGACGACCGCCATTCTAACCTTTTCCAGCCCGGCGCATCCGCGTCGTTGCGCGCAGCCCCCATTGCCGGGCACCGACGCCGAAGTCCACACGCAACAACCACGACAGGTCCCATCAGAGCGTCAGGGGCAATCGATTGGCCCTGCGACGGATTGCGCCAGGGCCCGAAAGGCGAGGCCCCACCCATACGGGCCCCGCACAAATCGGACGACTGCTAACTCGCTCCTCCTGCCTGGAGGAATTTGACTGGCCAAAGGAGGGGGAATTTGAAGTGGCCATCGGGGATTTAGAGAGAGGGCGTTGACGATCTTGCGGCAGCAAAGCGCTGAGCTGCGATAAGCAGCAAGACGCGTGAATATAGACATCTCAACCAGCGAAGAGTTGGGCAATTTGGCCCATAGGCAGAAACAGTCGCAGCGGCGTCAACTGGTAAGGCAGAAAATTGAAGTGCTGATAGAAGCGTTCTGCCTGTTGGTCCTTGGCATCGACGACCACGGCCATTGCGCCGATATGCTGCGCGCCTTCCAGGCTACGACGCAAGGCGTCGACCAGAAGGAATTCACCAATGCCCTGACCCTTGACGGTCATATCGACGGCCAACCGGCCCAACAGGGTCACAGGTAGATGCCCGTAGCGCGGCAACTTTTTCATCATCTCGGGCGGCAGTTCGCCTACCGGGATCACTGATGCGGACAGTGTGTAGTAGCCGCGTACCAGAGGGCTGGCGGGTTCAAGCAGGACGAAGGGTGCAGCAACATGCCGATCGGCATCCTGCCGCGCCTGCTGTCTGATGTAGCGGTTCAGGTCATCGTTGCCGCAGTCAAAGCCGCTGCGGTCATGACCTTTTTGAAGGGGAACGATGGATTCCGACGCGAGGGAAAGTGACAATCACAGACCCGCTTTCTGCCGGTAACGCTCTACAGCCTGACGCAGACGGGAGCCCGGTTCGGGCGGGTTGAGAACGGCAGATACAAATGCCATTTGCTCTTCCCGGGAGAGGCGGATGATTTCGTGATCCTGAACGATCTTGGTCGCCGCTTCCTGCGTGCTATCGACAACGAACTCGCTCAGGGTACGGCCAGACAGGGTTGCAGCCTGCTGGAAAAGACGCTTCTGGTCGCTGGATACACGCGCCTCCAGCCGCGCATTGCGCGTCTTTTCAAGCGTTTCAGTGGTATTCAGCATGGCCGCTCCCCTTAGTTTGCATTACCTACATACCCTTAATGTACGTCATTTGTCCGTACACACCAAGTTGAGAGCATCGCTAAAAGTAACTTTGTGTATGACGTTCTCAGGTTTGTGCGTCTGAAAGACGCATTCCATCCGTTCGGTGTGACAGTGACATGCGGACTCAAGAAGCCGTCCCGTCAAGTCCTCTTTTGGCCCAACGACAATAGGACCTTGCACGTTGTATGGCAGAAAGCGGCTATCCGGCCATTCTGCGTACATAGTTGCGTACATATTCACAAGATTGACACGATGAGCATGCCTATATTGCTAGAAGAGACGCGGCGTAGAAGAACCTTTGCCATCATCTCGCACCCCGACGCGGGCAAGACCACGCTGACCGAGAAGCTGTTGCTGTTCTCGGGCGCGATCCAGATCGCCGGGTCGGTCAAGGCGCGCAAGGCTACCCGCCATGCCACCAGCGACTGGATGGAAATCGAGAAGCAACGCGGTATTTCCGTCGCCAGTTCGGTGATGCAGATGGTCTACCGCGACCATGTGATCAACCTGCTCGACACACCGGGCCACAAGGATTTCTCCGAAGACACCTACCGGGTGCTGACCGCGGTCGATGCGGCCTTGATGGTGATCGACGCGGCCAACGGTGTCGAAGCCCAGACGCGGCGCCTGATCGAGGTATGCCGCCAGCGCAATACGCCCATCATCACATTCGTCAACAAGATGGACCGCGAAGTGCGCGAACCGCTCGAATTGCTGGACGAGATCGAGCGCGAATTGGGCATGTCGTGCGTGCCGCTGACATGGCCGGTCGGCCAGGGCCGGCATTTTGGGGGCATTGTCAATCTGCGCACCAACTCGATGACCGTGTTCCAGTCGGGCCAGGATCGCCGGCCGCAGGACTTCGACACCATTCCCCTGACGGAACTGGACACGCTGCGCACCCGATTCGGCCAGGACTTCGAACAGGCGCAAGCCAACATGGAACTGGTCACCGGCGCGTCACCGACCTTCGACCGCGCCGAATTTCTGGCCGGCCGCCAGACCCCGGTGTTTTTCGGCTCCGGTGTGAACAATTTCGGTGTCATGGAGGTCCTCAACGCATTGGTCGACCTGGCGCCGCCGCCCCAGCCGCGCATCAGTTCGATGTTGCCCGCCAAGGCCGGCCCGGACGCGGAACCCATCGTCAAGACCGTCGAGCCGCACGACAAGGCCTTCTCCGGTGTGGTGTTCAAGGTGCAGGCGAATATGGATCCATCGCACCGCGACCGAATCGCGTTTGTGCGTATCTGCTCGGGCAAATACACGCCGGGCATGAAGCTCAAGGTGCAACGCACCGGCAAGGAGTTGCGCCCGACCAGCGTCGTGACCTTCATGAGCCAGCGCCGCGAGGCCGTGGAAGAAGCCTTTGCCGGCGATATCGTGGGTTTCACCACCCATGGCGGCGTGCAATTGGGAGACTCCATCACGGACGGTTCGGTGGCGCTGCAGTTCACCGGGCTGCCGTTCTTCGCGCCCGAGTTGTTCCAGACGGTAATTCTGAAAAATCCACTCCGTACCAAACAATTACAGCAAGGATTGGCGCAATTAGGCGAAGAAGGCGCCATTCAGGTGTTCCGACCCCATGTTGGCGGACCTATGCTGCTGGGGGCCGTCGGGCAACTGCAGTTCGAGGTGGTGCAACACCGGCTCAAGGGTGAATACGATGCCGATATCCGGCTGGAGTCGAGTCAATATGTTGGCGCACGCTGGATCACCGCCGATACGCCGCAGGAACTGCGCGCCTTCACCGATGCCTACCCGATGCGCATGGCACTGGATGCTGCCAACACACTGGCTTACCTGACGACGTCGCAATATGACGTTCGACTGGCGCAGGAGCGGTTTCCCAAGATCCACTTCCACCCGTTGCGCGAACATGCGGGCCTGGCACTGCAGGCGGCGGCCTGACCGGAACCCGCCGTGCAGCCTCTCGCCCTGTGGCCAAAAATCGACAAAGCGAATATTTTTGGCGTTTTCACTGATATTGACGACACGTTGACGTCTGATGGCGCCATTACCGACGATGCGCTGCTTGCACTCGCGCAGCTGAAAGACGCCGGCCTGCATGTGGTCGCCATTACCGGCCGCCCGGTCGGATGGAGTGCGCCGTTCGCACGCAGCTGGCCGGTGGACGCCATCATCGCCGAGAACGGGGCTGTGGCGCTGGTGCGGGAAATGGCGCATTCGCCGCATGGAGAGGTTCCCGTCGGCGTGCGCCGCCTGTACCAGCAGGATGCCGACACCCGCAAAACCAACTTCCAGCGCATGCAGCAGATTGCGCAACGCGTGCTGCGCGAGGTGGCTGGCAGCACGCTGGCACAGGACTCGGCCGGTCGTGAGACCGACATCGCCATCGACCACAGCGAATTCGCCCATTTGTCATCGGCAGACATTGCCCGGGTGGTCGCCATGCTGCAAGCCGAAGGCATGTCGGCAACCGTCAGCAGCATCCATGTCAATGCCTGGTTCGGCGCCCACAACAAACTCGAAGGGGCACGCTGGATCGTGCGGGAACTGTATGGGCGCGACCTCGACGCGGAACGCGCACGCTGGGCCTACGTGGGCGACTCCACCAATGACCAGCTGATGTTCGAGGCCTTCGGGAACAGCATCGGCGTGGCCAATATCCAGCGGTTCCTGCCGGAACTGACCCATCTGCCGCGGTATGTCACCCCGTCAGCACGTGGCGCCGGGTTTACCGAGGTCGCAACGGCCTTGTTGCAGCATCGCGCGCCCAACGGCGCGCCGCGCTGACGGGCAGCCCGTCATCGTGGCACCTGGCCATTCGCACGCACAAGCCCGCCTCGGGCTGACCAGCATATTCGGCTCCACCTTCCTGGAGCTGATCGGCTATTTCATGCTGCTGCCGTTGCTGCTGCTGCGACTCAAGGAAGCAGATGTTTCCACCACCGCGGCCGGCCTGTTTGCCGCATGCGGCTGGGCCGGCATCTTCCTGTTTACCCCGTTCACCTCCTGGGTCGCGCGCTTGTTGGGACGCCGCCAGGCTTTGTGGCTGGCGGCGGCGGTTCCCGCGCTGGCCTCGCTGGGCTTCGCGTTCACCAATGACCTGGTCATCTGGTTCGTGCTGGAGTTGCTGGCGGGCGCAGCATCAGGCCTGCGCTGGGTGCTGGCAGAGGCGGTCGTGGCCGAATTCGCGCCCCCCGGAAAACGGGGTCGCTATATCGGCCTGTTCGAAACCATGGTCGGAACGACCTTTGTCATCGGGCCTGCCGTGCTGGTGTGGATAGGCCCCACCAGCGATGCCGCCTTGTGGGCGGCAATCGGGTTCATCTTCGGCGGACTGGCCTGGACGTTGCTGGTGCCAAAGTTACCCCCATCGCCCGATGCGATGACCTCGCCGGTTGGCATACGGGGCGTGTGGCACGCATTGGTACAACACCCCATCATCATGCTGGCCGGGTTCGTCGGCGGATTCTTCGAAAGCGGCGTCACGTCGATCCTGCCCCTGTATGGACTGGCGCTGGGTCTGGGCGCCGCAGCCGCAGCCATGCTGGTGTCAGCCAGCGGGCTGGGCAGCGCAATGATGATGTTACCGGTCGGCATTCTGGCGGACCGCTTCCGCGACCCTGCAGCCGGTCGCCGAACGTTGATGCTGGTGTTGGCCATCGTGACACTGCTCGCCACACTCGTTGTGCCGATGGTGGCCAACATCGGCTGGCTTGCCTGGCCCATCGTGTTTCTGTGGGGCGGAGCCGGGGGCAGTCTTTATACGCTGGCCATGATCGATATCGGCTCGCGCGAGACCGGCGTTACCCTGGTTAACAGCACCGCCGTGCTGGTGTTGACCTACACGTTTGGCAGTATGACCGCATCTGCGGCCTCGGGAATCCTGCTGCAGTGGTCGCCGGCGTTCGGTTTCCCGCTGCTGCTGGCGGTCGTGGCCGGGCTCGGTTGCCTCGCCCTGGCCCGGGCGCGTCGCCAGGCCATCAACCGCACCGCAGACCTGTAGGACTGGCGAGAATCCGGGTCCTTCGGAGTGGCTGCGCCCGAGACGGCCGGGCGCGGTTCGACGCTGTCAGCGTGCGCCGTCGTCCTCCAAGGGCACTGGCGCCAGCGGCACGCTGGCCGTCACGGTCGTGCCAATACCCGGAAGCGACGTAATCTGCATTTTGCCGCCATGCGTCTCGACGCGATAACGCATGCCGGCCAGACCATGCCGACCAACCGATTGCGCGCGTACATCGAACCCGACACCGTCGTCCTGAACAGAGACATGCACCCCGCCGCCGACCGGAAGTTCCAGTCGCACCACGACGCGACGGGCGCGTGCATATTTGCGAATGTTCGTCAGCGACTCCTGCACCAGCCGGTAGACCGTCAGCGCCTCTTCCGGCGGCAGTTCCACATCGTCCAGTGCCTGCTCTACCTCGATACCGAGCCCTTCGGCTGCGTCCTGGCACAACACGCGCAGGCTGGCCGTCAGACCCAGCTGCTCGAGCGACGACGGGTGCAAATCCTCAATGATCCGGCGCTTGAGGGAGATGCCTCCATCGATGCGCTCATTGACCTTGCGTATCCGTTCAGCCAGATCGGGCGGCAGTGCGCTCGAATTGCGCACCCGCGCCAAGTCCAGTTTCGCAGCCGTCAGCAACCCACCGAGTTCATCGTGCAGCTCGCGCGCCAGCCGCCGGCGCTCATCCTCTCGCACCGACATGGCATGGGTCGCCAAAGCGCGCAGATCATCGGTGCGGGCAATGACCTCTCGCTCGAGTTGCTCCGAGTACGCGATCCGCTCGCGTGCCAGGGCACGCAACTGGCGCATGAAAAGATACAGGCCCAGCACGGCCAGAAGGGTGAGCGTCAGCACCGCAATCCGGTTGACGAACAGGCTCTGGTACAAGGAAATGCGCGCACCGCTTTGCATGCTGGCCGCGCTGTCCAGCGCCGCGTCGAAAGACACGCGAACGGCGCTCATATACCGTTTGCCCACGCCGGACTCCACGAGATCGACGGCGGCCCTTTCGTTGCCTTCGCGCTTGAGCGCAATGGCCTGCTCCAACACGGCCAGGCGTGCGGCTATGGTGGCGCGCAGTTCAGCAGCCTCCGTCCGGCTCGCTCCTTCGCGCGCGCGCAGGAACGCCAGCGTCGGCGCAACCACATTCGGCAGTTGATCGACGGCCGTCTGATACGTGGTCAGGTAGCTGTCCTTGCCGGTCAGCAGGAAGCCACGCTGCGCCGTTTCAGCATCGGTCAGAAGTTGCAGCGCCCGGCTGGCCTCGATGCGCGCATCGGTCAGGGCAATGCCCCAATCCAGCGTTCGTACGGTAGCACGGTAGGTCACCTCGTTGACGGTCAGAATCACCAGTGCCCCGGCCACGATGAGCGGAAAACTGAAACGAGTCCGGGCCAGTGATGCAAAAAGATCTCTCAGCATGACCATCCTTCAGGGTGAATGCGCCACCGGCGCAGCGCGCGCCGGGACACTTCATGTCAACAGTCCAGCATGTGCGCACGCAAAGAGCGCCGCACGCCTCGCGGCAGTATCGCCGCATCCGGTCAGCGGGCCTGGCGTTCAAAACCCTCGAGCACGTTCACCGCATTGACGCCCAGCTCAGCGACGGCGTACCCACCCTCGAAGATGAACACGGTGGGCAGCCCGGCACGCGCAATATCACCACCAACGGCGAAATAGTCCTTCCCCTGGAGCTGAAAACCAGAGATGGGGTCGCCCTCGAACGTGTCGAGCCCCAATGACACCACCAGCGCCTGCGGCCTGAAATCGGCGACCCGCCGCAACGCCAGCTGCAGCGCCTCCCGCCAGACGGTAAAGCCGGTTCCGCGCGCCAAAGGTATGTTGACATTGGTGCCTGCGCCCGCCCCGCTACCCGTCTCGTCGGCATGCCCCAGGAAAAACGGGTATTCCGTTCGCGGATCGCCATGAATACTGGTCACCAATACATCGGGGCGTTCATAAAAGATGGCCTGTGTCCCGTTGCCGTGGTGGTAGTCGACATCCAGGATCGCGACCCGCGCGAGCCCCTCGTCGCGCAGCCATTGCGCCGCCAGCGCCGCATTGTTCAGGAAGCAATACCCCCCAAAGAAGTCGGCGCCGGCATGGTGCCCCGGTGGCCGACTCAAGGCGAACGCCGCTCTTTCGCCGTTCGCGACGATACGGGCGGCACTCATGGCGCACATCGCGCCTTCGCGCGCCGCGATCCAGGTTCCCGATGTCAGGGGCGATCCGGTGTCAAAAGCATACATCCCCATGCGCGCTGCAAAATTTTGCGGCTCAATGTCTTTGCGCAGTCCATGGTTGGGCCATACGGACGGCAGCGCATCCCGATCCACGTTGGCGGCGTCGAGCGCGACCCAGTCGCTCCACGCGTTCTGCAGGAAACGCAGGTATCGGGCATCGTGCACGCGCTCGAGCACGGCATCGTCGAATGGATCCGGGGCCAGAATCGGACCCAGTTTGCGCCCGTTCAGTTCGGACAACACATGGTCGGCGCGGGCCGCCAGTTCAAAACACGGCACCATCTGGCCGCGGAACATCTCCTGCCGGCCCTGGTGCAGCACATGCTTGTAGTTGAAGACGGTGATCATCGCGTGGGCTGCCCGGCCATCACCGCGCCAGCACCGGACGCAGCGCCACGCCGGTATGTGTGGCCAGCGCCACGACCGCCTCCGGCGTGTCCGCCGCCACCACCTGCCCGCCGGCCTCTCCGCCCTCGGGCCCGAGGTCGATCACCCAGTCCGCCTCGGCAATCACGTCAAGGTCGTGCTCGATCACCACCACGCTGTGGCCACCGTCGACCAGGCGGTGCAGCACCCGGATCAGCTTTTCAACATCGGCCATGTGCAGACCAACCGTCGGCTCGTCCAGCACGTACAGCGTGTGGGGCGGTTTCTGGCCGCGCCGCGTAATGTCGTCGCGTACCTTCGACAGTTCGGTCACGAGTTTGATGCGTTGCGCCTCGCCGCCGCTGAGCGTGGGCGAGGGTTGGCCCAGCGTCAGGTAACCCAGACCGACATCCTTTAGCAGTTGCAAAGGGTGACTGATCGACGGCATTGCGGCAAAAAATTCCACCGCTTCGTCGACTTCCATCTGCAACACGTCACCGATGTTCTTGCCGCGCCAGGTGACCGCCAGTGTTTCGGGGTTGAAACGGGTACCGCGGCAGGTCTCGCACAGCACCTTGACGTCCGGCAGGAAACTCATCGCCACCGTGCGTATGCCCTGCCCCTCGCAACCGGGGCAACGGCCATCACCGGTATTGAAACTGAACCGGTTGGCAGCGTAACCGCGTGCGCGTGCCTCCAGTGTGTCGGCAAACAGTTTGCGAACCGTGTCCCAGAACCCGATGTAGGTCGCCGGGCAGCTGCGCGGCGTCTTGCCGATCGGCGTCTGGTCGACCTCCAGCACCCGGTCCACGACCTCGAACCCACTCACCCCGTCACATCCTGTCCACGGTATTTTCTCGCCCGCTGCCAGCGCATCGCGCCCGGCCCGGGTGCTGTTGCGCACCACTGCCAGCTGCACGTTGGCGAGCAGTACGTCGCGTGCCAGCGTCGATTTTCCGGAACCGCTGACGCCGGTGATCGCCACCAGGCGCGACAGCGGCACACCGATGCTGACGTCATGCAGGTTGTGCAGGCGGGCATTGCGCAGTTGCAACCAGGCCAGGGACGTGTCCTCTGCCAGCACGGCGCGTCGCGCCTTGACCGGATGGCGCATGGCGTGCAGCAGATAACGACCGGTCTGCGAGTCGCTCGACGCCATGACGGTGGCCACGTCCCCTTCGACAACCAGCGAGCCACCCCGCTTGCCGGCACCGGGGCCGATGTCGATGACATGGTCTGCGTGCCGGATGGTGTCTTCGTCGTGCTCCACGACCACCAGCGTATTGCCCTTGTCACTCAGGTTCTTCAGCGCGGCCAGCAGTATCTGGTTGTCGCGCGCATGCAGTCCGATGGTCGGCTCGTCCAGCACGTAACAAACGCCCTGCAGATTGCTGCCGAGTTGCGCCGCCAGTCGAATGCGTTGCGCCTCTCCACCACTGAGTGTGGGCGCGCCGCGGTCGAGCGTGAGGTAACCCAGGCCCACTTCTTCCAGGAACAGCAGGCGGCTGCGGATTTCCGGCACCAGGTCCCGTGCGATGTCGTTTTCACGCTGACTCAACCGGTCGGCCACCTGCAGCGCTTCGACCCACTGCCGGATCTGGGTCACGCTCATACGCGCCAGCTCGGTGATACCGATGCCGGAATGGTGCGCGCCTTGCGCGCCGAACTTGACCGCACGGGCGGTTGCATTGAGCCGGGTGCCCTGGCAGACCGGGCAGGCGTCATCGGCGACGTCTTCCACCTCAACCTCGGCAAACGTCTGTTCCCGCCCCTTGTTGTTCTCGTCACGCACCGAGTCGTCCAGCGCGCTGCGTTGTTCCTTTGTCAGCCGCACACCGGTGCCGACACATTCCGGGCACCAGCCATGTTTGCTGTTGTAGGAAAACAGCCGTGGGTCCAGCTCGACATAACTGGTAGTGCACACCGGGCAGGCCCGTTTGGTCGAGAACACCTGCAGCGTGCCGATCGCATCGGTCGGTGTGCCCGCCAGCATTGCGGCGCGCAACCCGGTCAGGTTGCTAAGCACGTGCACCACCCCTTTGCCATGCTCCAGCGCCCGGGCCAGCATCTCGCGCAGCAAGGATTCGTTGTCGGGCGAGATGTCCAGGCTCACCACCGGCAATTCGATCGTGTGTTCCTTGAAACGGTCGATGCGCGGGAATCCGGTGGTTGGCAGAAACTGGCCATCGACCCGCAGGTGCGTGAAGCCCCGCGGCCGCGCCCAATCGGCCAGCTCGGTATAGACCCCCTTGCGGTTGACCACCAGTGGCGCCAGCAGGCCGATGTGCTGGCCGCGGAACGCGCGCATCAGTTGCGCCGCAATGCTGTCCGGCGTTTGCGGCGCGACTGCAGCGCCATCGTGGATGCAGTGCTGCACGCCCAGCTTCACGTACAGCAGGCGCAGAAAATGCCATACCTCGGTAGCCGTGCCCACGGTGGACTTGCGCCCTCCACGCGAGAGCCGCTGCTCGATCGCCACCGTAGGCGGAATGCCATACACCGCGTCAACCTCGGGCCGACCCGCCGGCTGCACGATGCTGCGGGCATAGGCGTTGAGCGACTCCAGATATCGCCGCTGGCCCTCATTGAACAGGATGTCGAACGCCAGTGTCGACTTGCCCGATCCGCTGACACCGGTAATCACATTGAATTTGTCGCGCGGGATATTCACCGACAGCGACTTCAGGTTGTGCTCCTTGGCATTGACGATCTGGATGGTGTTGCTGCTACGCGCCGCGGCGCCTGTTGCGCGCGCATGGTCGACGCCGGCTTCCTGCGCCGCATGCGAGCCCAGGCCCACACTGGCGTCGTAGTCCCGCAGCGCCTTGCCGGTGTGGGAGGTCGCGTGTTGGCGCAGGTCGTCCGGCGTGCCGATGGCCACCACCTCGCCGCCCGCGTCACCGCCCTCCGGGCCCAGGTCGAGCAGCCAGTCACTCGCGCGGATCACGTCGAGGTTGTGCTCGATCACCAGCAACGAATGGCCGGCATCGAGCAGTTTGCGCAACGCCCGCATCAGCTTGGCAATATCGTCGAAATGCAGACCGGTTGTTGGCTCGTCGAACATGAACAAGGTGCCATTGCGGGCCACCGGTTGGCGACTCGAACTGCCGTCGCGCGCCGCCTGGGCCAGGTAACCGGCCAACTTGAGCCGCTGCGCCTCGCCACCGGACAAGGTCGGCACCGGCTGGCCGAGCTTCACGTATTCCAGTCCCACGTCGACAATGGGTTGCAGCGCGCGGAGCACATCGCGATCGGCGGCGAACAGGCTGGCCGCCTCACTCACGGTCAGGTTCAGCACATCGGCCACGTTCATGCTGACGAACCGGCTGGCCACGGGCGCAGTGTGCTTGACCAGGGTCGGATTGGTGATCAGCTGTCTGTCCGTTGTCGCGCCGGCGTCCAACGTGGGTGCTCGCCTGCTACCCAGGGTCGACACTGCCGCGGCCGAGACCCCGGTCGGCATTTCCTGCCTGGCCGGCGCCGGCGCGGGCCGCTCGATACGAACCTCCAGCACTTCCGGCCGATACCGTTTACCGTCGCAGTCGGGGCAACGCAGATAGACGTCGCTGAGAAACTGCATCTCGACATGCTCGAAACCCGAACCGCCGCAGGTCGCACACCGCCCATCGCCACTGTTGAAGCTGAATTTCGATGCCGTGTAGCCACGCTGTCGCGACAGCGGCGCATTGGCGAACAACTCGCGGATCGCATCCCATGCGCCAACATAACTGACTGGATTCGAGCGCGCGGTCTTGCCGATCGGCGACTGGTCGACGAACACCACGTCGGCCAGCATCTCCGCCCCCAGCAGCCGGTCGTGTCGACCTGGCGCTTCGGTCGAGCGGCCGAAGTGGCGCATCAGGGCTGGCGCCAGTACGTCCTGGACCAGCGTGGATTTGCCGGAGCCACTGACGCCGGTCACGCAGACCAGTCGTTGCAGCGGGATCTCGACCGACACATTCTTCAGATTGTGTTCGCGTGCACCCTCGAGCACCAGCCGCGGCGTGTTCTGCGCCACCAGCCTTTGATAACCCATGCCGACCTGCTTGCGGCCCCCCAGGTAGGCGCCGGTCAAGGTGTCTGCGCCGCGCAGGTCCTGGGTCGAACCGTCGAACACGATCTGCCCGCCACGTTCACCCGGACCCGGCCCCATGTCGATCATGCGGTCAGCCGCCAGCATGACTGCCGGATCGTGCTCCACCACGACCAGCGTATTGCCGGCATCGCGCAACCGCTGCATCGCCAGAATAATGCGGTGCATGTCGCGCGGATGAAGCCCGATGCTGGGCTCGTCCAGCACGAACAGGGTGTTGACCAGCGAGGTACCGAGCGCTGTCGTCAGGTTGATGCGTTGCACCTCGCCACCCGACAAGGTGCGGCTTTGCCGGTCCAGACTCAGGTAACCGATGCCGACGTCGACCAGGTAGCGCAGTCGCGTCGTGATCTCCTCGAACAGCAGCTTGAGCGCCTTGTTTTCGGCGTTGTCCAGTGAAAGAACACCTGCGCTGGCTGGTGCAACTTCAGTCGTTACTGACGGCGTGTCCGGCGCCGAGCCATCGGCGACATCCACAGGCACAGGCACAGGCACAGGAACAGGAACAGATCCACCCGACATCCGGTCAAAAAACCGGCGTAACCGGTCGATCGGCAGCAACATCAGGTCGTGCAGGCACAGACCGGGCAAGGCCTCGAGTTGTTCGCGCGACCACGACACACCGCTGGGCAGGAATCGCGCCTGCGGCGCCATCACGGCATCGGCGTCGGCCTTGCTGCCGATGCGCCACAACAGGCTCTCGGTCTTGAGCCGGGCACCGGCGCAATTCGGGCACGGTGTGTAGCTGCGGTATTTGGACAGCAACACCCGGATATGCATCTTGTAGGCCTTGGTCTCCAGGTAGGCGAAGAACCGTTTGACGCCGAACCAGTGCTGGTTCCACTTGCCATTCCAGTTGGGAGAACCGTCGATCACCCAGTGCTGGTGCTCCGCACTGAGCTTGTACCAGGGCGTGTCGCGCGGAATACCGGCGTCTTGCGCATGGCGCATCAGGTCGTCCTGGCATTCCTGCCAGGCCGGCGTCTGCATGGGCTTGATGGCGCCGGCACGCAGCGTGAGTTTCTCGTTCGGGATCACGAGGCCGTAGTCGACGCCGATAACACGACCGAAGCCACGGCATGTCTCGCACGCCCCGACAGCGGAATTGAACGAAAAGGCCGACGCGATCGGATCGACATAACGCAGGTCGCTGTCCGGGCAATGCAATCCGGTGGAGAACTTCCAGATGCGCGGCTCGGCACCGTCCTCCCCCAGTGCATATACGCTGATGCGCCCACTGCCGCGCTTGAGCGCGATCTCGATCGCTTCCACAACACGGGCTCGCTCGGTGTTACCAAGGCGAAACCGGTCGGCCACGACATCAAGCACCTTGCGTCGCACCGGTCCACCCGTTGCGGCGGCGACCCCCGCCTTGCCCTTGGCTGCGGCCTTCGCCTTTTTCTGGCCGCCCAGGGCCGCCTGCGCGTCCTGCCCGCGCGCGCTCACCTCGACTTCACGCTCGGCCTGCACACGGGTATAGCCACTGACCGACAGCCACTGGGTGATCTCGTCGGCGGTCGTGTCGACTGGCAATTCGACCGAAAAAGTCACAACCAGGCGCGGATCACCATCAGCGGCAAGCGCCCGTATCTGGGTGAAGATGGTCTCCGGGCTGTCGTGGCGCACCGGTTGTGCCGTGGCCTTGTCGAACAAGCGGCCAGCCCGGGCAAACAGCAGTTTCAGGTGGTCGTTCAGTTCCGTCATCGTGCCGACAGTGGAACGCGAGGACCGCACCGGGTTGGTCTGGTCGATCGCGATCGCTGGCGGAACGCCATCGACCTTGTCCACCGCGGGCTTGTCCATGCGATCCAGGAACTGCCGCGCATAGGCCGAAAAAGTCTCGACGTACCGCCTCTGGCCCTCGGCGTACAGGGTGTCGAACACCAGACTGGATTTGCCTGAGCCGCTGGGGCCGGTGACGACCGTGAGCTCGCCAGTGCGGATGTCCAGGTCGAGATTCTTGAGGTTGTGCTGGCGCGCTCCGCGGATGCGGATGGTTCCCTGGGGCATGGTGGGGTGCTTTCTGCAGTAGGCCGGGTATTTTAGATAGCGGCCGCTGCTCTAAACGGCACAAGGTTATAGTGCGCTTTGCCAGCACGGCCCCGTGCCCCAGACAAGTCAGGCACGGTTTGTCGACGGCACATCACAACACGTGTTCAGCCAAGGCACATAGCGCCTTGCCGGGCGGCCACTGGGCTAATATAGTCAGGGTGATTGCAGGAGACAATTTCTGGATGGACGACAAGCGGGCGAATGGCCAGGCGGCGCGCAAGCGCCTGAAAAGGCCGTACTGGTATTCCGGATTACTGTGGACCGGCGTTTTCGCCCTCACCGTCGTGACCATTGGCTGGGTGATGCGGATGGAGTCGGAGGAGACACTGAAGCAGGACGCCGAGTTGTCCGCGGTGCGCTGGACCCGGTCACTTGCCAGCTCGCAGCCCCGACCGGAACAGCTGTTTGGCAGTCAGGTACCAGATGCCAGTACGCGTGCGCGGCTGATGCAAATCGCCCGCCAAAACGATATCGCACGGTTCTGGTTATACGACCTGGGCGGCAAGGGGGTGCAGTGGTCCACCGACCTGGATGCAGCAGGCGCGATGCGCGACACTGCGATTGCAGGTCTTGTCGGAGGTCCGCAGTTGCGGTCTGTGCCCGTGGCACTGCGCGACCATCTGCTTACCAGGACCCCTCAGGTCCAGATCCAGCGCGCGGCCATCGCCGACGGATCCAGGGTCTACGGGATCGTCGACGTCGCCGTGGTGCACGAGGGCAGGCCCATCGGACTGGCCCGGGTCTTCATCGACGAGACCAAGCGCGCGCAGGCTGCCGACGCGGGCCTGCAGCGCATCGTGATCGTGGTGTCGCTGCTGTTGGCAGTGATCGGCATGTTGGCGGCATACCAGCAACTCGCCAGCCGCAAGGCCCAGCGCACGATCGAGGAGCGGCTGCGTTACGTATCGGAACACGACGCGCTCAGTGGCGCGCTCAATCGCCCCAGTTTGATGGCTGCGCTGGCCCGGGAGACGGCGCGCGGCGACGCGGGGAAATCGACATTTGCGCTGCTGCGCATCGATCTCGACCGGTTCAAGGACATCAACGACGCTTTTGGCCATGCAATTGGCGACGCAGTGCTCCAGGCAACGACTGGCAAGCTCAAGGCCTGCCTGGGTCCGAAAGACAGACTGGCGCGCCTGGAAGCCGACGAGTTCGCGATTCTGTTGATCGGGCCAGGCACGCGCGAGGCCGTGGTTCCGATCACGCGCCTGGTGCAGCGGGCGCTCGCGGAACCAATGGAGTTGTCGGGCCACCACGTGCGCTGCAATGGCAGCATTGGCATCGCGCTTTGCGGCGGTAACAGCCGCACAGCGAACACGTTGATGAACGATGCCGAGTCGGCGCTGTTGCGCGCCAAGCGAGGCGGACGCGGGATCTTCGTGTTCCATGATGCCGAACGCGACCGCGAGGTGGTCGCGCAACGCGCGTTGACACGCGACCTGCGAACCGCCTTGACCCGGGGAGACTTGTCGGTCTATTACCAGCCCCAGTTCGACGGTGACGCGCAAACGCTGATCGGCTACGAGGCCCTGCTGCGCTGGCGCCATGCCTCCCATGGCGATGTGTCGCCAGCCGTTTTTGTGCCTCTGGCCGAGGCTGCGGACCTGATCGACGAGATCGGTCAATGGGTGCTGCGCCAGGCCTGTGCGGACGCCACCCGCTGGCCGACGTCCTTGGGCGTGGCTGTCAATCTGTCGGCGAACCAGTTCGCCAGTGGCACATTGGTGCAGCAGGTGTCGCGCACGCTGGCAGACACGGGGCTCAGCGCGAACCGGCTTTGCCTGGAGATCACGGAGTCCTTGTTGCTGCACAATTCGGAGCCAGTGATGCAGACGCTGCGAAACCTGCACGCGATCGGGGTGTCGATCGCCATGGACGACTTCGGTACCGGATTTTCCAGTCTGGCTTATCTATGGCGGTTTCCGTTCGACAAGATCAAGATCGACCAGGTTTTCACGAAAAACATGCTGCGTGACTCGAAGGTGACGATGATCGTGCGTTCCATCATCACGTTAGCGCATGCACTGGAAATCCGGGTCAACGCCGAAGGCGTGGAAACGCCGGAACAACTGGCTGCGCTGCAGGACCTTGGTTGCCAGGAGTTCCAGGGTTTCCTGCTGGGGCGGCCCGGCCCCGCAGTCAGCCTGACCCACAAGGGCCATGCCAACGGCCAAGAACCTGCCCGGCCGCGTGCCGAGGCGCGCGAATCGTTGTTTGCTACCGTCCCGATGGATCTTCCCTGGCCACCTTCGGGTGCCTGATGGGATGCCGCGTCGGGTCACCCAATTTTTGCTTAACCATAAAGGACTTTGCGATGAAATACCGTTTACTGGGCCGTACCGGAATGTATGTATCGGAGCTCTGCATGGGCACCATGACCTTCGGAGGTGCCTCGGGCATGTGGAAGACCATTGGTGGCCTGGAGCAGGACGCCTGCACGAAGCTGGTCAAACAGGCCTTCGACGCCGGTGTCAACTTCTTCGACACTGCCAACATTTATGGCCTGGGGGCATCCGAGACCATCACCGGCCAGGCGATCAAGACCCTGGGCCTGCCACGCGAGGAATTGGTGATCGCCACCAAGGCCTACGGGGCGATGCAGGAAAACGTGGCCAATGCCGGCGGACAGTCGCGCTACCATCTGATGCGCCAGCTCGATGCCAGCTTGAGCCGATTGCAGCTCGACCATATCGATCTGTACCAGATGCATGGCTACGACCCGCTCACGCCGCTGGACGAAGTGCTGAACACGCTCAACGACATGGTGCGCTCGGGCAAGGTGCGGTATGTCGGCCTGTGCAACATGGCGGCCTGGCAGATCATGAAGGGCCTCGGCATCTCGGACAAACGCGCATTGGCGCGATTCCAGAGCGTGCAGGCCTACTACACCATTGCCGGGCGTGACCTGGAACGCGAGGTTGTGCCATTGCTGCAAGACCAGGAACTCGGTCTGATGGTTTGGAGCCCGCTCGCGGGCGGCCTGCTCAGCGGCAAGTTCAATGCCGACGGCACCGGCCCTGACGGCTCGCGCCGCGTGACATTCGATTTTCCGATTGTCGACAAACCACGCGCATTCCGCTGTGTCGACGTGATGCGCGGCATCGCCGAGCGCCACGGCGCCACGGTGGCCCAGGTCGCCCTGGCCTGGTTGCTGGACCGACCGGCGGTCACCACGGTGATCATGGGCGCGAAGACACCGGCGCAATTGGCCGACAACCTCGGATCGACGCGGGTGAAGCTCAATGCGGACGACCTCAAGGCGCTGGACGCCGTCAGCGCACTGCCGCCGGAATACCCGGGCTGGATGCTGCAACGCCAGGGCGAAGCGCGGAGCAAGCCCCCGATCCGGGAATAGGTCCGGGAATCGATCCGGATCAGACGCTGATCCGGCCTGCGGGTCGGCGATTTGCGGCGCTCGCCGTGCTGCAGACGGCGTGTTCTCCGACAGGCATGGGGCTGCTTTTCACGGCGCACTGCGGTACGCTTGCGGATGATTGCCCGCCCCCCTGATTCCGAGGCCACGCCCGTGGCCGAATCCACCGCACTGCCGCCAGACGAAGCCGCGCCTACAGTAATTAGTAGTGTGCATGTTCCCGTGAGCGTGCGCGGTGCGTCCTTGCTCATTCTGGCGTTCCTGGGCTCTGTCTTCATGATGCACTGGGCGCAAGCGGTGCTGGTGCCCTTGCTGCTTGGCCTGACCTTCAGCTACGCCATTGCCCCGCTGGTCAACCGGCTGGAGCGGTTGCGGATGCCAAGGGCCCTCGGCGCCGGCCTGGTGTTGCTCGCGCTGCTGGGCATCATCGGCGGCACCGCGGTCGCCCTGCAGGATGACGCGGTCGCTTTCGTCGAGTCGTTGCCCGAAGCCGCCCAGAAAATCCGGCAGACGGCACGGGCCAACCGCAACAAGCCGGAGACAACCATCGAAAAGGTGCAGAAGGCAGCCACCGAACTGGAGAAAGCGGCCACAGAAAGCAGCACGGCAGCAGCGCCGGAACTGGCCCGCGGGGTGACCCGGGTGCAGATCGAACGGCCCCGGTTCAGCATCCATGAATACCTGCTGACCCAAACGCCCACCATGCTGGGGGCCCTGGGTCAGGCCACCATCGTGGTCTTCCTCACGTTTTTCCTGCTGGTGTCGGGCGACAGTTTCCGGCGCAAGTTGGTGAAGCTGGCAGGACCCACCTTCGCACGCAAGAAGATCACCGTGCAGGCGCTCGACGAGATTACCGATCAGGTGCAGCGTTACCTGCGGGGGCAGGTGCTGATCAGCGTGATCGTCGGTACGGCCACCTGGCTGGCGTACTGGGCCATCGGCGTGGACCATGCCGCGGTATGGGGTGTGCTGGCGATGGTGCTCAACTTCATTCCCTACATCGGCTCCATCGTTCTCACCGGTGCGTCGGGCATGGCGGGATTCGTGCAATTCGGCAGCGTCGATATGGGGCTGCTGGTCGGAGCCACGTCGATCGCCCTGCACACGCTGTCGGGCAACCTGCTCACGCCCTGGCTGACGAGCCGTACCAGCCAGATCAATCCGATGGTCGTCTTCGTCGGCGTGCTGGCGTTCGGCTGGTTGTGGGGCGTGTGGGGGTTGCTGCTGGGCACGCCGGTCTTGTTGATGATCAAAGCCGTGTGCGACCGGGTAGATGATTTCAAGCCGCTCGGCGAGTTGCTCGGGCGCTGACGCGCCTTGCCCGGCACCCTGGCGCACGCCGTCGTGGGCCCGATCAATTGCCTCGGACGCTCTGAGCGCGTGAGGGGGAACCGCTTGTTGCGATTCGTCGCGCCGTCTGCGACCGGAATCGTCCGGGACATCACCGATAATGCTGTGCTTCTGCCGTACGACGAGGTTGACGTTGGCGACACGGGTCTGTTTGTCGGGGGGCCGATCAAGCCCCTGACGACCGGCACGTATCCCGTCACCCCTTGCGTGCGCCGCTGCGCCGCGCATGGCAAGCACCGGTTCTGCTGACCGACCAAGGGCCCACAATACGTCCGTACCCGATGAACCGCACCACGACATCACCATTCGACATCAAGAGCGCCACCATTCAGGGCCTGTCCCTGATCCTGCGGTCGACCAACATCGATATGATCGATGGTGATCTGGCCGCCCGTGTGGCCAGTGCCGGAGACCTCTTCACCAACGCGCCGGTGTTGATCAATGTGACTGCACTGACCTCGGACGGCGTAGCCGACAAGCTGGAGTTGACGCGTTTGATCAACCTGCTGCGCCGGCACACCATGCGGGCCGTGGGCATCGTCGGGGCGACCGGACTGCTGCTGAAACAGGCCCAAGCGCTCGGCCTGATGGAGGAAGAGGAGGTCCAGCCCAGGGCGCGACGCGATGCGCCCCAACCTGAGCCAGAGTCGGCGCCGGCACCGGCAGTCGCCATTGATCCGGCGGGCGAAGCGATGGACGGCCTGCCAATGGCAGACCTCTTTGCGGACACACCCGCGCCGCCACCAGCCAAAAGCCCCTCGACGCAGGAGACTGCAGCAGTTACCGGACCCGCTTCGGCAGCCCAGACGACACCCACGATGGTCGTCGACCGGCCCTTGCGCTCGGGACAACGCATTTACGCGCGCGGGGGCGATCTGGTGGTGCTGGGGGTGGTCAGTCACGGAGCCGAGGTGATCGCTGACGGCAACATCCATGTCTACGGGCCGCTGCGTGGCCGCGCCATTGCGGGCGCCAACGGCGACACCGATGCGCGCATATTTGCCGCCGTAATGGAGCCCGAACTGCTCTCGATCGCCGGCACTTACCGCACGACCGACAAACCCCTGGCAGACGAGGTGCACGGCAAACCGGCACAAGTCCGACTCCATGGCGACAAGATGCTGATCGAGCCCCTAAAAAGCTGAACAACCCGTTTCAACCCCTTCGGGCCCGCCGCTGCTTCCCTGAATCAACGCCAAACCCCTTATCGACAGGAATAGACAGATGACAAAAATTGTAGTGGTGACCTCCGGCAAAGGCGGCGTCGGCAAGACAACGACCAGCGCCAGTTTTGCGTCCGGCCTGGCCATGCGCGGGCACAAGACGGTGGTGATCGACTTCGACGTCGGCCTGCGCAATCTCGACCTGATCATGGGTGTGGAGCGCCGGGTTGTATATGACCTGATCAACGTGGTGCAAAAGGAGGCCAAGCTGAATCAGGCGCTGATTCGCGACAAGCAACTGGAGAACCTGTACATCCTGGCTGCGTCGCAGACCCGCGACAAGGAAGCGCTGAGCCAGGAAGGTGTGCAGCGGGTGCTGGAGGAACTCACGGCGATGGAGTTCGAATACATCGTCTGCGATTCGCCCGCCGGCATCGAAACCGGCGCTCTGATGGCGATGCATTTTGCCGACGAGGCCATCGTGGTGACCAACCCGGAGGTGTCCTCCGTACGCGACTCCGACCGCATCCTGGGCATGCTCAGCAGCAAGACCCGGCGCGCGATCGAAGGCAGGGAGCCGATCAAGGAACACCTGCTGATCACCCGCTACAACCCGAACCGGGTCCAGGGTGGCCAGATGTTGTCACTTGAGGACATCAACGAGATACTACGCACACCGTTGATCGGTGTGATTCCCGAGTCGGACGTGGTGCTGGAGGCGTCCAACCAGGGCGTGGCCGCGATCCGCATGAAAGGGGCCGACGTGAGTGAGGCCTACAGCGATGTAATCGGGCGCTTCCTGGGCGAGACGATTCCAATGCGATTCATCGAAGCGCCAAAGAAGGGATTCTTCAAGCGCATGTTCAGTGGCGCAAATTGACGCGAGAAAGGAACAACCCAATGGACCTGATGCGTTTTTTCAAGAGCAAACCCAAGACATCGTCGGTGGCCAAGGAGCGGCTGCAGCTGATCCTGGCGCATGAGCGGATCGGGCGCAATGCCAACGGCACGGCGATCCCCGATTTCCTGCCGCAACTGCAAAGGGATCTGATCGAGGTGTTGTCGCGCTACGTAAAGATCAGTGACGAAGACATCAAGATCAACGTCGATCGCCAGAACAACCTCGATCTACTGGAAGTGAAGATCGAGATCAACCGCTAGGACGGGTCGGGCTTGGGTCGGTTTGTCGCCGGCGATTCGCAAGCCCGACAGCCTCACGGCAGATACCCCGCCCCCATGGCGGACGCTGGTGCGGCGTGGGCAATCGGCTCGATCAGCCTTTGGCCCGGCTGAAGAACGGTGCCTTGCTGTCCGTGGACAGGCCGGAACGGGTCCGTACCGGTCGCTGGAAGAACATGTTGTTAGGAACCCGGATCAAACGCGGCGGGGTTGTCGGCACGGCTTTGCTGCCCGGTGGCGGCGGCGTGATGGTTTGCGGTGCAGGCACCTGCTCTGGGGTAGCGCCGGCGGCGACTGTCGGCTCCGTTCGCTCTACTGGCTCCGTTCGCTCTGCTGGCTCTGCTGGCTCCAGCTCGGCCAGGGTCGTATAGAGCAGATTCATGTCAAGCACCCGCCCCCCCAACGGGAAGCCATTGGTTATTTCGAGCATCTCCACCTCGTCCCCCACACGAAACGGCCGGAAAATCAGGATCAGCACCGCTGCGGTTGCGTTGCTCAGCACGCTCCACGAGGCGACAAACCCCAGTGCCAGCGCAGCCAGAACGGTCGAGACCAGCGCCCAGGTGCCCCGGAAGATACCCAGCGCCTCCATCACCACCAGCATGGTCATCAGCGTGATCAGCCAGCGCCGCACCGCGTGCAGTCGGGTGGCGATCAGCGCAGACACATGCTTGTGGTCGCGCAGCAGGTTGACCAGTCGCTTGATCGCCTGCGACAGCAGCAGCGCCACGACCAGTACGGCGACCACGCCCAGGATCTCGTTGACAAACTTGGTGGACAGCGGTATGAGATCCGGCACAGCGTGAATCCTCGGGTGATTGTGGGGAGGCTTTGGCGGTCGTCAGATCCACCGGCAACCGTGCGCCGGGTGCGCAAGACAGAAGGCACCATTATCGGACCCTGTCGCTGCAGCGACCACAAGGGCCCGAACGGGGAGCGGGGCTACGGACGCATTGACGTCAGGTATGCGCGCGCGCCAGGCGCGCCGGCAACGTGTGGATCACAGGTGCGGCTCTCACGCAGCTTGTGCGCCGGGGCCCATGGCGCAGACGCCATCGTTGACCAACGGTACGCATGACTTGCTTGTAGACTTGCCTGTGCCGTCCTGACGGCAAGGCTTGTGGCGGCGGATGAATGGCAGGCGCTTGCCGGCCCACGGTAAGGGAGATTTTCGATATGAGGCGCACCCCCGACGCCGACCGAAAGGAGCAGCACATATGGGTATCGTGATGGCGGTCTTCATGGCACTGGCCATCGCGATGGCATGGCCATGGTCACCTGCCCTGGCGGCGTGGCGGCTGCGGCACACCCGCCTCGTCAGGGCCGCTGCAGGCGGCATCATGCTGGCCGGCAGCTGGAATGCCCTGTGGCACGGATTGCGCCATCCGGATCAGTTCTGGGGCCAGGCCGCGCTGGCATCCGGGCTGCTCATGGTGGTTGCCGCGACCCTGTTGCTGGTGCGCGGACAGTCGCGCGGCAACGTGTCGCCAGGCCCACTGGGACAAGGCGGGTATCGGGCTGGGGCAGGCGTCGGGTTGTTGGTGCTGGCGCTGCTCGGCTGCTTTCTGCTCTACGCGATCACACTGGTCCGCCTGAACCTGGGGTTATCCATTCCGGGGGCATGAATGTGACGGGCCAGGGCGGGTTACCGGTCGCGCCGGCGGTGCGCAAGGCCCGGGCGGCACAGGTGCCCGGGCCGGGCGACCATGTCGACCAACGTCCCTGCTAGACTGGCCCGCGCATGTCCTTGCCCACCGAACCCCCGGAATCACCCTACGCCTGGGTCATCGTCTGGGCATGCTTCACAGCGCTGGCCGTCATCTTCGGCGTGGCCTACTCGTTCGCCGCCTTTTTCGAATCGTTCGCAACCGAGTTCTCGGCGCAACGCGCCGACGTGGCGCTGGTTTTCGGCCTGTCCGGCCTGTTGTATTTCACGCTGGGCATCGGTGGCGGCATGCTCGCCGACCGGTTCGGGCCACGCGCCGTGTGTTGCGTCGGCATGGTGTTCATCGCCGCCGGCATGTTCACGACCAGTTTCGCGCAATCCATGTCGACGGTGTACCTGGCCTATGGCGTTGGTGTGGGTGTCGGCATTGCACTTGTCTATACGCCGGCCATCGCCTGTGTCCAGCCCTGGTTCAGCCGCCGGCGCGGCCTCGCCGCAGGCATCGCAAGTTCCGGCATCGGCGCCGGCACGCTGGCGTTTCCATTGCTGGCCGCGCTGGCCATTGCGGCCCTGCAGTGGCGCGATGCATTGCGGGTGATGGCGTTGGTTGCGCTGCTGGTCGGGCTCGGTGCCGCCGTATTGCTCAAACGCGCACCCACGGCGCACCACGGCGCCTCGGGCACAGCGCCGGGAGCCACACTGCGCCAGGCGCTGCATGACCGCCGATTCTGGTGGCTGTACCTGGTCACGCTCAGTTGCGGGCCGACGATGTTCATACCGTTTGCCCATGTCTCCGCAGCCGCGCGCGACATCGGCGTATCGGACGCACAGGCCGTCGGGCTGGTCGGCATGATCGGCATTGGCAGCCTGGTGGGGCGTTTTCTGATCGGGGCGCTGGCCGACAGGATCGGCCGCGGCCGGACACTGGTGCTGATGCTGGTGTCGATGGGGGCCAGCTACCTGGTCTGGTTCGGTGCGGCGGGATATCCGCTGCTGGTAGGGTTCGCGCTCTGGTTCGGCCTGAGTTATGGCGGCATCGTGTCACTGTTGCCCGCCTTGTGCATGGATCTGTTTGGTGCCCGCGCGGTCGCCGGCATCATCGGCAGCCTGTACAGCGGCGCCGCACTCGGCAACCTGCTCGGCCCCGTGGTGGCCGGCGCCGTTTTCGACGCAGCCGGCAACTATGCGCCGGTAATGTGGGGCTGCATGGGCCTCACCGTGCTATCGGTCTGGGCCGCACGGCAGCTGATACGGTTACCCCACAAGCACTTCTGAGGCAGCCACCGCCCGACCACGGCATGGCGCTGCCGTCATCGAGGACGTTCAAGCACATGTGGCTTCGCCACTTTGCCTGACCCCTGGCGATACTCAATACCCGCGCGCCAGATCCACCTGATATTGCAAAGCGGTACCGGCACGGTAACGCGCCAGGTTGTCCAGAAACCGCGCCCCGGCACGTTCAACCATGCGGTCCTGCGCACGTCCCGAGAGATGCATGGTGATATGGGCGTTGTCCAGGCTCCACAACGGATGGTCGGGCGGCAGCGGCTCGGGCTCGGTCACGTCCAGGAATGCCGCACCGATGCCGCGCTGTTGCAGGACCCGAACCAGCGCATCCTGGTCGACGACGCTGCCACGTGCCACATTGATCAGCACCGCGCTGCGCTTCATGGCGGCCAGCTCATCGGCACCGATCATGTGGCGGGTCTCCTCGGTGCCGGGCACAGCAAGGATCACCCAGTCGAACGCACCGAGTCGTGCGCGCCACTGGTCCGGGCCCAGCACCCGGGTCGTTCCATCCGGCGTGCGCCGTACCACCGTCACGTCAACGCCCATGGCCTGCAGGCGCGGCTCCACCAACTGGCCGATGGCGCCGTAGCCAAGCACCAGTGCCCGGGTGCCGGCCAGCTCGACCTTACCGGGCGAGTCCTTGAGCCACTCGTGGCGTTGCTGGGCATGCACCACGCTGCGGTAGTCCTTGGCGATGGTGAGCATGCCCATCAGCACATATTCGGCGATGGTCAGGGCATTGATACCCACGCCGTTGGTGACCACCACGCCGCGCTGGCGCAGCACCGACAGCGGCAAGCCGTCCATGCCGGCCATCAGCGAGTTGAGCCAGCGCATCTCGGTCGCCGCGACGATAGCCGCCGACATCGCGTCCTTGTCGACCATGTCGAACCAGCCGATCTGCGCGCCGGGCGCCATCTCGACCGCCTCCTGCTTGCTGGCGAACCAGCGTACCTGCAGGCCCTCGGGCAACAGCGGCTCGAGCGGCGCGCGCATCATGACGGGAAAGGTGGCGGTGATAATGGATTGCATCTGCATGTGGATTTCGGATGGAACCACATATTAACGATGTCGCTACCGTCAGGCGGCTGCGCGCCAAGTACCGCGGTGTTTCGCTCGCCGCACCCTGCGGGCACCGCGCAGGTGTACCGCGCCGCGCCTCAAATTGCGCAGTCAGGTCGCGCCGGCTGCGCCTGCGCCAGCAGGCCTGCGGTCCACGTGACCGCTCAGGCCGGTTTGCGGGCCTGGTCGATCCATTGCCGGGCCAGCATTTCAGCGGCCAGCGCCGGGTCCAGTGGCGAGCGACACAAGCCGGCGTGCTGGTAATGCTGGTTTTCGTACAACTGCGCGGCAGCGGGAAACTCCGCGAGCACCGCGTCGAGCTCTGCACTGGCGTCTGAATGCGCCAGGGCGTCGGACAGGCGGTGCACCACCGACTGGTACTGCCGTGCGTCGACGACGACAGTGCTCTGATCCAGCCGCTCAAGCAAAGCGGCCAGGACCCGGGTGCTGGTCAGGTCAGCCCTGGTTGGGGATGCATGGGTAGTATTCATGGTCAGTAAGTAGGGGTCCGGCAGGCATTTGCAAGCGACATCCGGCACACAGTTACAAACCCGACTCCCCGCCTGCCGGTTGTCCCGGCCGCGTTACGCTGGCGGAGGTATCGCGCCTTTGCGCTCCACGATCAGTCCATACGCTTGGGGCTCACGGTGTTTGGCGAAATTGAAGGTGGTGTTCTTGTACGACAACGTCAGGTCGAGGTCGCAGCGCGCGAGCGCCAGTTCGTCCCCCAGCGTGCTGCAGGCTGCGACGATTTCGCCGGACGGCGCAACGATGATGGAATTGCCGATCTGCGGCACACCTTCCTCGGTGCCAGCCTTCGCCACACCGACCACCCAGCTGCCGTTCTGGTAGGCGCCCGATTGCATCACCAGCTCGTTGTGAAAATTCGACAGCGCATCGTGCTCCGGCGCCGGCGGGTTGTGCACCGGCGTGTTGTAGCCGATCAGGATCATTTCCACGCCCTGCAGCCCCATGACCCGGTAGGTCTCGGGCCAGCGGCGGTCGTTGCAGATGGCCATGCCAAAAATGCCATCGAACGCACGAAACACGTTAAAACCCAGGTTGCCGGTCTCGAAGTAACGTTTCTCGAGATGCTGGAACGCGCGCCAGGGTTCGTGTTCAGCGTGTCCCGGCAGGTGAATCTTGCGGTACTTGCCCACGATGCGTCCGGTCTTGTCGACGGTGATTGCCGTGTTGAAGTGGCGCGTGCGCCCATCCTCCTGTGCCATTTCGGCATATCCCAGCGTGAAGCCGATACCCATCGTGCGCGCCGCATCAAACAGCGGTTGGGTATCGGGGCCGGGCATCTCGCGCTCATAGAAAGCGTCGATATCGGCCTGGTCTTCGAAATACCAGCGCGGGAAGAACGTGGTCAGCGCCAGCTCGGGAAACACCAGCAGATCGCAGCCATGGCGCTTGCCATCGTGCATCAGTGCCAGCATGCGCTGGACCACCTGCGAACGTGTCTCGTCGCGGGCAATCGGTCCGAGTTGGGCGGCGCCCACGGTAATGATTCGATTCATGGTTCACTCCAGGTCGTCGGCCAGTTCCAGCAGGGTCTGCAGCAGGACATTGGCGCCAGCGGCCAGATCGTCTGCTGCCGTGTGCTCGGCCGGGTTGTGGCTGATGCCCTTGATGCTGGGCACAAAAATCATCGCGCTGGGGCAGATACGCGCCAGCATCTGGGCATCATGGCCCGCACCCGACGTCATGCGCCGCTGACGCAGTCCCAGACGGCGAGCGACAGACTCGATGCGCCCCACTATCGCGGCATCGAACACCACCGGCTCGAATCGGGCCAGCGCGCGCGACCTGATGCTGACGCCTTCGTCTTGTTCGAGCGTCGCGAGGAAATCGCGCAAACGGGCCTCGGCCTGTTGCAGCAGCGCCTCGTCGGTATTGCGCAGATCCACCGTCATCACGGCGCGCGCGGCAACCACATTGATCAGGTTCGGATGCAGGTCGATGCTGCCCACCGTAGCCACCTGCCCGGCGCCCATGTCGCGCGCCAGCGCACGCACGAACGTGGCCACCGCGCAGGCGGCGTAACCGGCGTCACGGCGCATGTGCATCGGTGTCGTGCCGGCGTGGTTGGACTGGCCAGTGATGGTCAGTTCCTGCCAGGAGATGCCCTGCAGGTCCTCGACTGCGCCAATCGTCTGGCCCTCGAGGTCGAGCACCGGACCCTGTTCGATATGCAGTTCGACAAATGCCGCCGGACGATGGTGACCGATCGGTGCGTCACCGGCATAACCGATGCGCTGCAGTTCATCGCCCAGGCGGGGGCCATCGGTGGCCTCGACGCTGAGCGCCTGATCCAGCGGCATGCCGCCCACATAGACCAGCGAGCCGAGCATGTCGGGCGCGAAACGCGCGCCCTCTTCGTTTGTAAAAACCGCCACCACCAGCGGACGACGCGTCGTCACGCCCGCATGGTTCAGCGTCTGCACGGCCTCCAGCCCTGCCAGCACACCCAGCATGCCGTCGTAGCGCCCACCGGTACGCACAGTATCGATATGCGAGCCGGTCATCACCGGCGGCAGGTCTTCCCGGCCCGTGCGCATGCCGAACACGTTGCCGATCGCATCGACTGACACCGCGAGTCCCGCCTCCCGCATCCAGGCCACGACCTGATCGCGGCCCGTGCGGTCGGCGTCCGTCAGCGCAACCCGGCAGCTCCCGCCGCCATCGATGGCACCGATCTGTGCCAACGCGTCGATACGCGCCAGCAGGCGCTGCGCGTCGACACGCAGCGGTTCGGTCGTCATGCGCGCACCTCGTCCGCCGTACGGCCGGTAATGCCCTGGTAGATCTCCGGGTCGGTATCGCCTTCGCTGCCCAGCAGCAGCACGCGCGAAGACGCGTCCAGACCGAGCAGCGCACGCAGCTCGGGATGGTCCTTCGCCGCGAGCAGCGCGGCCAGTCCGGCGGCGCCGGTTTCACCCGACACAATGGCCGCATCGCCGGAGGACGGCTTGGCAAACAGGCGCACGCCTTCGAGCGCATAACGATCGTCGAGTGCGACAAAAGCCGCCGTCGCGGTGGAGACAATCTCCCACGCCGCAGGCGAGACCTCGCCACAGGCCAGCCCCGCCATGATGGTGTCCAGCGCGCCCGTGACCGCGACCGGTTTTCCCGCTTGCGCACTACGCAAATGACAGTCGGCCTCGATCGGCTCGACGACGACCAGTTGCGGGCGGCGCTCGCCCCAGGCCAACCAGAACGCGGCGGCCACCGAGGCGGCAAACGCACCGACACCGGTCTGCACGAACACATGGGTCGGCAGCTCCGCACCGATCTGCGCCACCACCTCCCGCGACATCACGCCGTAGCCGTGCATCACGTCAATCGGTATGTCGCGGTAACCCTCGTAGGTGGTGTCGCTCACCACGGTCCAGCCGTTGGCCTTGGCCTGTGCGTCGGCATGGCGTACCGAATCGTCGTAATTGCCGGAAACCCGGACCACCTCGGCTCCGTATCGGGCGATCGCCGCACGCCGGCCCTCGCTGACCGTGGCGTGGATGTAGATCACGCATCGGCAACCAAACATCTGTGCGCCCCAGGCCACCGACCGTCCGTGGTTGCCATCGGTGGCGCAGGTCACGGTGACGTTCTCTGCGATGTCTTTCCAGCGGCCCTGCAACACATCGGATGCCGACACCGGTTGCCCACCGTTGTGGCGCCTGATCACCTGGGCCAGCAGGCGATAGACAGCGTAGGCGCCACCCAGCGCCTTGAAGCTCTTGAGGCCGAAACGCGCGGATTCGTCCTTGTAAACCAGCGCGCCGACGTCAAGCTGGCGTGCCAGCGCGGGCAGCGTATGCAGCGGGGTGGCTGCATAACCGGGCCACTGCGCGATTTCGTGTTGCGCCGCAGCGAATCCGTCGGCATTGAGGACGGCGGATCGTGCCGCACCGTATGGCTCAACCGCGGGCGCTGCCGCCGGATTGCGGCAGGCACGCAGGCCTTCTTCGTTGAATAGTTGCACGGTCATGGGTTTCCTTTGCGGCTTACTGTCGGCATACCGTCGTAAAACACGGCATTCATCCACCAGAAGTATGGCGCCGATGCAGCGCCTGTGGTTCTGACCTAGCGGCGGATGCCCACGGGCAAGGCGGCAGCCGTATTCCAGGCCGCGCCGTCAAACCAGTCATCGCCGGCCAGATAGGCCCGCACCATCGGCAATGCGTCCATGCCCCAGAACGGCTTGCCCTCGACCACCAGGGTGGGAACACCAAACAAACCCAGCGCCAGAGCCGTCTCGGTGTTTTGCCGGAGCTCGGCCTTGACGGCGGCGTCATGCATGTCGCGCACCGGCGCCAGTTGCTGCACCAGCGCCTGGATGCGGTCCGGTGCGGCGGCGTCCAGACCGGTGCACCAGACATGCCGGAATATCGTTTCGGTGACAAAACGATTCGGATCCCCCGCAGCGCCACAGGCAAGCGCCAGTCGCAACAACGGCAATGGATTGAACGGGTGCTTGGCCGGCATCTGCATGGCGATACCGTGCTGGCGCGCCAGCCACAGCACCTGCCGATAGGTCCAGGCGCGTTTGGGGCCGATCTCCGCGGGGCCGAGTTGCCCATGGTGCTGCAACAGGCCGGCGAACAAAATCGGCTTGTAGTTGACTTGGTAACCATGCCCGACCAGCGCTTCGGGCAGGTGCTCGAACGCCAGATAGGCATACGGTGAAATGAAGTCGAAATAAAAGTCGATCTGTTTCATATGCGGGGGGTGGTAAGCCGCTCGGCGATGGCACGCCAGACGGCGCGTTTGCCTTCCTCGGCCAGTCGACCCCAGCGAATAATTTCGTCGATGTCCCGCAGGCAGCCCGTGCACAGGCCGGTGTCGGCGTCCATGCGGCAAACCGACACGCAGGGCGACGGAACGAGATGCGCCGGGTCTTGTGCCAGTTCAGCCAACGCGAGCAGCGTTTCGGTATGGTTCATGGCGCAGCCGTATCGTGATCCAAGCTCATGGCTTCACGACTCCCGCTTGCTCAACAAAGCCCGCGCTGCGCGCGAACCGGACTTGCGTTGCAGGAACTCGTTGATAAACATGCCGGCGTCGATCAACTTGTCCATGTCGATGCCGGTTTCGATGCCCATGCCATGGAGCATATAGACCACGTCTTCCGTCGCCACGTTGCCGGTGGCCCCCTTGGCGTAGGGACAACCGCCCAGGCCCGAAATCGATGCATCGAACTGCCACACGCCCATTTCAAGAAAGGCCAGCGTATTGGCCAGCGCCTGTCCGTAGGTATCGTGAAAATGCCCGGACACATCGTCGATGGCATAGTGCTGCAAGGTGGCCTCCAAGGCACGCTGCACCTTGAGCGGTGTGCCCACGCCGATGGTGTCGGCAATACCCACATGCTGCACACCGATGCCCTGCATCAGGCCGGCCAGCATGGCCACCCGCTCGGGCGCAATGTCGCCTTCGTAGGGGCAGCCCACGGTGCACGACATCGCGCCGCGCACAAAAATCCCCTTGTCACGCGCCGCCTCGACCACCGGCCCGAACCGGTCGATGCTCTCGGCTATCGAACAGTTGATGTTGCGCTGGCTGAAGGCTTCACTGGCGGCGCCGAACACAACGATCTCATCCGGCCAGAATGCCTTGTCCAGCGCCAGGGCCGCCTCCAGGCCTTTTAGATTGGGCGTGAGCACCGAATACCGCACGCCGGGCATGCGCGTAATACCGGACATGACCTGCGTGTTGTCGGCCATCTGCGGCACCCATTTCGGGCTCACGTAACTGGTGACCTCGATCTCCTTCAGGCCGGCGTCCTGCAGCCGATGCACCAGGGCGATCTTGATTTCGGCCGGAACGGTCTGCTTTTCATTCTGCAGCCCGTCACGCGGACCAACCTCGACCAGTTTGACTTTCCGGGGCAGTGTCATGGCATTACTTTCCAATTCTTCATAGCGCACAGCGTTTCAATACCCACGCTGCAAGTCGACCATACCCGCAACCGATTCACCCCGTTCGAGGGCCAGGATCTTGCCTGCGATCTGCGCAATACTTTCCTCGCGCAGCGTCTGGGCCGACACATGGGGCGTGACCCTGATTTTCGGATGGCGCCAGAACGGGTGTTCGGTCGGCAAGGGCTCAGTGCGAAACACATCGAGCGTGGCTCCCTCCAGATGACCGGTATCGAGCAACGCCAACAGATCGGCATCGACCACGTGTTCTCCCCGGGCCACGTTCACCAGATAGGCGCCCTTGGGCAACTGCGACAAGCTGGCATGGTCCAGCACGTCGCGGGTATCCGGTGTCAGCGGCAGCAGACATACCAGTGCCGCGCTCAGTGCCAGGAACTCCGGCAATTGCGCGCCGCCTGAAAAACACCGGATACCGTCGACCGTGCGGGCGCTGCGACTCCAGCCATGGACCGGGAACCCGAACTGGCGCAGCGCCTGCGCCACCTGTTCACCCAGCACACCCAGGCCAAGAACACCCACCCCGAAGCCGGACCGGGAGCGCGGTGGCCGTCGCAACCATGATCCCTCGCGGGCCTGCGCCTCATAGCCAGCGAATTCCCGGAAATGGCGAATCACTGCGTGGCAGACATATTCGGCCATCTGCGCGCCCATGCCGGCGTCGTCGAGCCGGACCACCGGCAGCTGCGCCGGCAGCCGCAGCGACAGCAACTTGTCGACGCCGGCGCCGACATTGAACAAGGCCTTGAGCCCCGACTGCTGATCGACAAACGCCTGGGGCGGTGCCCAGGCCACGCCATAGTCGGCCGGCTCGGCACCGTCCACCCAGACGTCGACCTGTACGCCGGGCAGGTGCCGTCGCAGCGCATCCACCCAGGGCTCGGGTGGGGTCGACGGATCGCAAAAACTCACCCGCAGCGTCATGACGCCATGCGCAACAACTCTGCGCCTTCACCGACCTGGTCGCCTGGCGCATAGAGAATCTCGGCTACGGTGCCATCGCCCGGGGCGGCAATGGTGTGCTCCATCTTCATCGCCTCCATCACCGCCAACGCCTGACCCTTGACGACCTTGTCACCGGCCTTGACGGCAAACGACAACACCTTGCCAGGCATCGGTGCGGTCAGACGCCCCGCCTCGCCCTGCGTGTCGCCGGCATGGTCCAGCAGGTCGATCGCCAGGATGCGGGTGGCGCCATGGTGCGCAAACACATGCACCTGCTCACCGACGCGGTACACCCGCACGGTATGGCGCTGCCCGGCATATTGCAGGTCAATCCCGGCATCGACCGCATGCAACACCAGCGCACCACTGTCCGCACCGACCTGCAGCTGCAGGGCGCCATCATGCAGGTATGACAAGTGGGCCTCGACCGATTCGCCGTGGAACTCGAAACCGAAACGCCGCACCGCAACACCGAACGCACGCCAGCCATCGCGGCGACTGAACGGATCGGCCTGCTCCAGCGCCCGCTCACCGAGCAAGGTGTGGGCGATTGACGCGGCCACGGCAAATGCCAGCCCCACCGGCTCCTGCTTGAACAGCACAGCCTCTTCGCGCGGAATCAGGGCGGTGTCCAGATCGGCGTTGGCGAACGATGCGCTGCGCGCCACATAACGCAGAAACTGGACATTGGTGTTGAGGCCGACGATATGGGTCTGCGCCAGTGCCGCATCCAGTCGCGCCAGGGCCTGCGCGCGATCCGCGCCCACCACGATCAGCTTGGCCACCATGGAGTCGTAGAACGGCGAGATCGCATCGCCTTCGCGCACGCCGTCGTCGATGCGCACGCCTGCGGCAGCGTCGGCGCGCGTGAAACTGCTGCCTTCAGGCTTGCGGTAGACCCGCAGCGTGCCGGTGGCCGGCAGGAACTGGTTGTCCGGGCTCTCGGCGCAAATACGCGCCTCGATCGCATGGCCGGTGATGCGCAACTGCTCCTGCGCCATGGGCAATTTTTCGCCATTGGCCACGCGCAGTTGCCACTCCACCAGGTCCTGCCCGGTGATGGCCTCGGTCACCGGATGCTCGACCTGCAACCGGGTGTTCATTTCCATGAAGAAGAACTTCATGGAGCCGTCCGGACGCTGCTCGACGATGAATTCGACTGTGCCGGCGCCGACATACTGCACGGCGCGCGCCGCCGCCACTGCGGCTGCACCCATCTCGGCGCGCATGGCCTCGGTCATGCCCGGCGCCGGCGCTTCCTCCAGCACCTTCTGGTGCCGCCGCTGCACCGAACAGTCACGCTCGAACAGGTGCACATAGTTGCCATGGCTGTCGCCGAACACCTGGATTTCGATATGGCGCGGACGCTGCACATACTTCTCGATCAGCACCGCGTCGTCGCCAAAGCTGTTGATCGCCTCGCGTTTGCACGATGCGAGAGCAGCGTCGAAATCGTCGGCTTTCTCGACAATGCGCATGCCCTTTCCGCCACCACCGGCACTGGCCTTGATCAGCACCGGATACCCGATACGTGTCGCTTCACCACGCAACAGATCCGGGTCTTGCGCCGCCGCGTGGTAGCCCGGCACCAGCGGCACGCCGGCAGCCTCCATCAACTGCTTGGACGCTGCCTTCAGGCCCATCGCCTTGATCGCCGAAGGGGGAGGGCCGATAAACACCAGTCCCGCATCGGCGCAGGCCTGGGCAAACGCCTCGTTTTCGCTCAGAAAACCGTAGCCCGGATGCACCGCCTGCGCGCCGGTCGCTTTGGCGGCTTCCAGGATGGCCTGCCAGCGCAGATAGCTGTCCTTTGGCGCACTGCCGCCGACATGCACCGACTCATCACAGGCCGCCACGTGTTTGGCATCGGCGTCGGCATCTGAATAAACAGCCACAGTGCGGATCCCCATGCGGCGGGCAGTGGCCGCAACCCGGCAGGCGATTTCACCCCGATTAGCAATCAGAATCTTGTTAAACATGGCGGTCCTCCATCGGGGTGCAATCGCCTGCACGCGCTACGCGCGCCAGGCGTTTTGGCTTCGCCGCTGCGCCGCTGCGCGGCTGGTCACCCCGATTAGCAATCAGAATCTTGTTAAACATGGCGGTCCTCCATCGGGGTGCAATCGCCTGCACGCGCTACGCGCGCCAGGCGTTTTGGCTTCGCCGCTGCGCCGCTGCGCGGCTGGTCACCCCGATTAGCAATCAGAATCTTGTTAAACATGGCGGTCCTCCATCGGGGTGCAATCGCCTGCACGCGCTACGCGCGCCAGGCGTTTTGGCTTCGCCGCTGCGCCGCTGCGCGGCTGGTCACCCCGATTAGCAATCAGAATTTTATTAAACATGTTGTTCCTCAATGGACAGGCGCCGGTGTCAACCAGGCCCCGATGCGGCGAAAGACCGCCTTCAAGAATGTCAGCAGGGTGATCAGCAGCCAGGCCATCAGGACCAGCGCGATGATCAGCGCGAAACCGAACACGAACGGATGTTGTGTCGCCAGCCACAAGGCGCCGACCACCAGTCCATCCTCGACCAGGCTGACTCCGATGTTCGAGAACGGTTCAGGCGAGGTATTCACCGCAGCGCGGGTCGTGGCCTTGGTGGCAAAGGAGCTGGCCGCCAGCGTGCCACCGAGCAATCCGGCCGCAGCCGCCATGGCGCCGCTGTCAAAACCGAATACGCCTGCCGCCAGCAGGGCCCCGCCGGGAATACGGATCACCGAATGCAGCAGGTCCCACAGGCTGTCGAGGCCCGAAATCTTGTCGGCGAAGAACTCGACCAGCAACATGCAGCCGCTGGCCAGCAACATGGCCGGATGCTGGAGCAGCTGCAGGCTGTCGGGCAATACGAACCAGCCCATGAAGCCGGACCAGCCGAGCAGGAACAGCACGGCATACAGGCGCAATCCGCTGGCCCAGCCCAGCGCGGCGGCCAGCGCCAGCAATGCGGGCATGTCCATGGACTGCACGCCATTGGCCATGGCAACACCTGCCGGGGTGAATACCGACTGCAGTTGGTCGAGCCAGGGCTGCATGTGCCGCCTTACATCCGGAACAGACCGAACTTCGTGTCCGGAATCGGCGCATTGAGCGACGCGCTCAGACCCAGCGCGAGCACGCGCCGGGTGTCGGCCGGATCGATCACGCCGTCATCCCACAATCGCGCGGTGGCGAAATACGGATGCCCCTGGTCTTCATACTGGTTGCGGATCGGCGCCTTGAAGGCTTCTTCTTCCTCCATGCTCCAGCTCCCGCCCCGGCCTTCGATGCCATCGCGCCGCACCGTCGCCAGCACTGCGGCGGCCTGCTCGCCGCCCATGACCGAAATGCGCGCATTTGGCCACATCCACAGAAAACGGGGCGAAAACGCGCGCCCGCACATCCCGTAGTTACCTGCACCGAAACTGCCACCGATGATGATCGTGAATTTCGGCACTGCGGCGGTGGCCACGGCCGTGACCATCTTCGCGCCATTGCGCGCGATGCCTTCGTTTTCGTACTTGCGCCCGACCATGAAACCGGTGATGTTCTGCAGGAACACCAGCGGCACCTTGCGCTGGCAGCACAGCTCGATGAAGTGGGCGCCCTTGAGCGCCGACTCGCTGAACAGGATGCCGTTGTTGGCGATGATGCCTACCGGCATGCCCTCGATATGCGCAAAGCCGCAGACCAGCGTGGTGCCGTAACGTGCCTTGAACTCGTCGAACTCGGAGTTGTCGACGACACGCGCAATGATCTCGCGCACGTCAAACGGCTTGCGCGTATCGACTGGAATCACGCCGTACAACTCATGCGCATCGAAGCGCGGCGCCACAGGGGTCACGTGCACCCCGGACTTTTGCTTGGCCCGGTTGGTGTTGCGGATGGTGTTGCGGGCAATCGCCAGCGCATGCATGTCGTTCTCGGCCAGGTGGTCCACCACGCCGGACAAGCGGGTGTGCACGTCACCGCCGCCCAGGTCTTCTGCCGTGACCACTTCGCCGGTGGCCGCCTTGACCAGTGGCGGGCCGCCCAGAAAGATCGTGCCCTGGTTGCGCACGATGATGCTCTCGTCGCTCATCGCAGGTACATAGGCCCCGCCGGCGGTGCAACTGCCCATGACTACGGCGACCTGGGCGATGCCCTGTGCGCTCAGATTGGCCTGGTTGAAAAAGATGCGGCCGAAGTGGTCGCGGTCGGGAAACACCTCGTCCTGGTTTGGCAGGTTGGCGCCGCCAGAGTCCACCAGGTAGATACACGGCAGGCAGTTTTGCTGCGCGATTTCCTGCGCGCGCAGATGTTTCTTGACTGTCAGCGGGTAGTACGTGCCGCCCTTGACGGTCGCGTCGTTGCACACGACCATGCAATCGACGCCACTGACCCGGCCGATACCGGCGATCAGGCCGGCGCATGGCGCGCTGTCGCTGCCGTCGCGATCCGGATACATGCCCAGCGCCGCCAACGGGCTGAGCTCCAGAAAAGGCGTGCCGGGGTCGAGCAGCATTTGTACCCGCTCACGCGGCAGCAACTTGCCGCGCGCGGTGTGTTTCGCCCGCGCAGCATCTCCGCCCCCGAGTTGTGCCTTGGCAATCTGTGCGTTCAGGTCGACGACCAGCGCGCGCATGGCCGTGGCGTTGAGCTGAAAGTCGCTCGTGCGTGGACTGAGTTTTGATTCGAGTATCGGCATGTCAACTCCTGCTTTTTGATGCTGATTTGTCGGTCCGCCGGGTCTACTGCATCAGCTGTGGCAGGTCGGCCATGTCGGAGAACACCTCAGACGCGCCGGCGTCCCGCAGCGCCGCCGGATCGCCGTGTGGCAAATACGCGAACACGACGGCACCCGCCGCAACACCTGCCGTGACCCCGGTGACCGTGTCCTCGACAACCGCGCATCGCTTTGGATCCGCCTGCAACGCGAGGGCCGCCGCCAGGTACACATCGGGAAACGGCTTGGAGCGTGGTGTCTCATAGCCGCTGAACACGCGCCCTTCGAAATAGTCCATCAGGCCGACCTTGCGCAGCTGCATCTCGACCTTGATACGGTCCGCCCCGGACGCGCAGGCGATCCGGGCATCGTGGTGGGCATGGATGCGGTGCACCGCATCATGGATGTTCGGGATGGGCAGGAGTTGCGCCATCAGTGCCGCATTGCGCCGCAGCTGGAATTCAGAAAACCAGGCAGCGCCGATCACATGGCCGGTATGGGCTGCGATCATGGACATCTCGTCTTTCATCGACTTGCCGACGAAATGGCCCACGCATTGTTCCTGGGTCTGCTCCCATCCGAGCTCCCCCAGCATCACGCGCAGCACACCAATGGTGATGGGTTCTGAGTCGACCAGAACACCATCGCAGTCAAATAATACAGCTTCAAATTTCATGCCACGGCATCCTGTAACGACTCTGGTTGACCTGACTCATGGCGCACCCTTGCGCCGCGCTTTGTTCTGCTCCAGCGTCTCGGTCGGGGCCTCGGCCTTGACCCAATCAGCCCACCCGCCATCGATGTGGGCGACGTTGGTCATACCCATGTCCTGCAACGCCTTCGCCGCCAGCGCACTGCGCCAGCCGGCACCGCAAAACAGCACGAACTCGCGCGATTCGTCCGCGAACACCGGCTTATGGTACGGGGACGCGGGGTCGACCCAGAACTCCAGCATGCCGCGCGGCGCATGGGTTGCGCCGACGATCGTACCGTCGCCCAGCTCCCGGATGTCGCGGATGTCAACGACCAGCAGCGCGGGGTCGTGCAGTCGCGCCTGGATCTGCGCCACGCTGTAGGTCGTAACCTCGGCCATGGCCTCGTCGACCAGTTGTCGGGATCCTTTGGTGATCGGCATATCAATTGCTCCGCTGCTGTGGGCGCGAACGCCCGGTTTGCTTCAGGCAGCCCGGTAACGCGACAACCCCATGCCACGCACCCGCTGCAACCATGTTCAGGCCAGCGCCCGCTGGATCAGTATCTTCTGCACATCGCTGGTGCCTTCGTAGATCTGGCACACCCGCACATCGCGGTAGATGCGCTCGAGCGGAAAATCGCCCACGTAGCCATAACCGCCCAGCGTCTGGATTGCCGCCGAGCACACCTTCTCGGCCATCTCGCTGGCAAACAGTTTGGCCATCGCGGCCTCCTTCAAACAGGGTTTGCCGGCATCGCGCAGGCTGGCCGCATGCCAGATCAGTTGCCGCGCCGCCTCGATCTGTGTGGCGCATTCAGCCAGCCGGAACCCGACCGCCTGATGGCTGAAGATGGGCTGGCCGAAACTCTCGCGTTGCTTGGCATAGTCGAGCGCCACGTCGAACGCACTGCGGGCCATACCGACGCTCTGCGCTGCGATACCGATACGCCCGCCCTCCAGCCCCCCGAGCGCGATTCGATATCCTTCGCCCTCGGCGCCGATACGGTTCTCCACCGGAATGCGGCAATTCTCCAGGTTGATCTGCGCGGTGTCGCTGCTGTGTTGGCCCAACTTGTCCTCGAGCCGCGCCACCTGATAACCCGGCGCATCGGTGGGCACCAGAAAAGCGCTCATGCCCTTTTTGCCGGCGCCTTTGTCGGTGACCGCGATCACGATCACGACCTGGCCATTCTTGCCACTGGTAATGAACTGCTTGACACCGTTGAGTACGTAACCGTCCTTGTCGCGAACCGCGGTGGTGCGCAAGGCCGATGCGTCGGACCCGACATGCGGCTCGGTCAGCGCAAAGCCACCCAGCAACCGTCCCTGGGCCAGCGGCGTCAACCAGTCCTTCTTCTGCTGTGCGTTGCCATAGGCCATCAAGATGGCATTGACCGGGCAATTGGTCACGCTGATGGCGGTACTGGTGCCACCGTCACCGGCGGCGATTTCCTCGAGCACCAGCGCCAATGTCACATAGTCGAAGCTGGCGCCACCAAACTCCTCCGGGACGCAGATACCGTACGCGCCGAGTTCGGCCAGCCCCTGATGGGCCTCTTTCGGAAAATGGCGCTCCTTGTCCCAGCGCGGCGCATGGGGCCACAGCTGCTCAACGGCAAAAGCGCGCACTGCATCGCGCACCATTTCCTGGTCCTGGGTGAGCAACATGCATGCCTCCTTGGTGCATCCGGTCAATAAGAAACGCTGTGGTCGTCAGACCAGTTCCAGCGCCACGGCGGTGGCTTCGCCGCCGCCGATGCACAGCGTGGCCAGGCCACGCTTTTTGCCGCGCGCCTGCAGCGCATGCATCAGCGTGACCATGATGCGGGCGCCGCTGGCGCCGATCGGATGACCCAGCGCGCAGGCGCCGCCATTGACATTGACGATCTCGTGCGGCAACCCGAGTTCGACCATCAGCGCCATCGGCACCACGGCGAACGCCTCGTTGACCTCCCACAGGTCCACATCCTGCACCGTCCAGCCGGCCTTGGCCAGCGCCTTCTGGGTCGCACCGATCGGCGCGGTGGTGAACCAGTTCGGCTCCTGCGCATGCATGGCATGGGACACGATGCGCGCCAGCGGCTTGACACCGAGTTTGCGCGCGGTGGATGCGCGCATCATGACCATCGCCGCCGCGCCGTCGTTGATGGATGAACTTGACGCCGCGGTGATCGTGCCGTCCTTCTTGAACGCCGGTTTGAGCGTGGGGATCTTGTCGAGCTTGATGCGGCCCGGGCCTTCGTCGATGGAAATCACCGTCTCGCCGGCACGGCTTTTAACCGTGACCGGCGTGATCTCGGTGGCAAACGCACCCGATTCGGTTGCTGCCTTGGCCCGCTGCACGGACGTGGTCGCGAACGCATCCTGCGCCTCGCGGGTGAACTTGTACTTGGCCGCGCAGTCCTCCCCGAAGGTGCCCATGGCACGGCCGGGCTCGTAGGCGTCCTCGAGGCCGTCAAGCATCATGTGGTCATACACCTTGTCGTGCCCGATGCGCATGCCGCTGCGGCCCTTGAGCAGCAGGTAGGGCGCATTTGTCATGCTCTCCATGCCTCCGGCGACGATCACGTCCTGGCTGCCCGCCAGCAACATGTCGTGGGCAAACATGGCCGCACGCATGCCAGAGCCGCACATCTTGGACAGGGTCACCGCACCGGCACTCATCGGCAGCCCCCCCTTGAGCGCCGCCTGCCGCGCAGGGGCCTGGCCCTGGCCGGCCATCAGGCAATTGCCGAACAACACCTCACCGACCTGATCGGGCGCGACGCCGGAGCGCTGCATCGCAGCGGCAATGGCCGCGCCACCGAGGTCATGTGCACTCAGCGACGCGAAGTCACTCTGGAAACTGCCCATCGGCGTGCGCGCCGCGCCAACTATGACGATAGGGTCTGCGGATGTATTGGACATGGTGTGTGCTCCTTCAGGAATGGTTCAGCGGGAATGCGCGAGGTGTGCGATCAGGACACATCGGTGTCGGCAGCCAGCAGGAACCGCTTGTCCTGCTCGTAAGGAAATACATCGAAAACATGGCCCTGCGCGATACGTTCCTTGTGCGCCTGCCAGAAATCGGCCTCCAGCAAGTCTGCATGGTGGCGCATGAACACTTCACGCACTGCGGGGTTTCCGAGCAGGAACGGGCCGAAGGTTTCCGGAAAAACATCCCTCGGGCCGACGGTGTACCAGATCTCGCCGCTCATCTCCTCTTCTTCATTGCGCGCCTCGGGGACGCGACGGAAGTTGCAGTCGGTGATGTACTCAATCTCGTCGTAATCGTAGAACACGACCTTGCCGTGGCGGGTGATGCCGAAGTTCTTCCACAACATGTCGCCCGGGAAGATGTTGGCGGCCACGAGATCCTTGATGGCATTGCCGTATTCGACGACGCCGCGCTCGATCTGCTCGCGCGCCCGCAGTGCGGCCGGGTCATCCGCTGCGCACGATCGGCCCACGTCGAATGCTTCCTGCAGATAGATGTTGAGCGGGATCATGCGCCGCTCGATATAGACATGCTGCAGGATCACCTCCATCTGGCCATCGCCGTCGCGGTCGCTGATCTCGAGCAGGCTGGGCGCGAACTTCTCGATCTCGGCGATCAGTTCGTCGTCGAACCGCGCCCGCGGAAATGCCACACCGCTGTACTCCAGCGTGTCGGCCATACGCCCGACCCGGTCATGCTGCTTGACCAGCAGATACTTGCCCTTGATCTGTTCGCGCGTCGTGTCCTTTTGTGGCGGGTAGTAGTCTTTGATGACCTTGAACACATAGGGAAACGACGGCAGATCGAACACCAGCATCACCATGCCCTTGATGCCGGGCGCGATGCGGAAGTTGTCGGTCGAGTGGCGCAAGTGGTGCAGGAAATCGCGGTAAAACAGGTTCTTGCCCTGTTTCTGCAGGCCCAGTGCGCTGTACATCTCGTTACGCGGTTTGCGCGGCATCATGGAGCGCAGGAACTGCACAAACGCGCTGGGCACTTCCATGTCGACCATGAAATAGGCACGGGCAAAGCTGAACAGAATCAGCATGTCGGCCTCACCGAACAAGGCCGCGTCGATCCCCAGCTTGCCGGCCTTGTTGTGCAACAGCGGCAAGGCGAACGGCTCCTCGGTGAAGCCGTTGATGATCTTGCCGACGATGTAGGCGCCCTTGTTGCGAAAGAACAAGCCCGACAGGACCTGCAACTGGAAGTTGGCGCGCAGGGCGACATCACCCATGCGCCGACGCATGGCCTGTGTGACGAAGCCGCAATCGCGCGGCAGGCTATCGAACCCCAGGCGCAGGTCGAAATCGCCGACCATCTGCTCAATTACCTGCTGCAGGTTGTCTTGCGACGGGTAGTAGGAGCGGTAGGTTGGCAAGGCCCCGGGTTCGTCGTTCTCGATGTATTCGGTGCTGACGGCCGGCCGCACAAAGATGAAATCGTTCTGAAAATAACTGCGGTGCAGGATCTTGGTGGTGACTGAATTGAAGAAGGTTTCCGCCAGTTCCGGCTGGTGGTGGTCCACCAGCAGCCCGATGTAATGGAGCTTGACCTGCTGCCAGACTTCCATCTCCTGCTTACCGGCCTTGAATTCGCGTTCCAGCCGAAGCGAGCACTCCCGCACGCGCAGGTCGTAGAACTCGATCCGCTCGCGTTGCGCCCGCTGCTGGCCGTGCCAGTCGGCGGTTTCGAACCGATGCTTGGCGCGGCCCGACTCGGTGCGAAACAGACGGTAGTGGCGGTTGAAGCCATCCATCATCGCCTTTGCGATGCCATAGGCCACCGTGGAATCCAGTTTTTGGGGAAACATATCAGTCGCGATCGACCTCGGACACATGGGCGACTGCCGCCCGGTACAGGCCATCGAGCCAGTCGACCCCGGGTGCGGTCATGTGCAGATCTTTCAGCACGCCGTCCTTGAGGCCGTAGATCCAACCATGCAGCGTCAACTTCTGGCCCCGCTCCCAGGCGTCTCGTACCACCGTGGTGTGGGCTACGTTGACCACTTGCTCGATGACGTTGAGCTCGCACAGCACATCGTGTCGCAGCGGCTGCGGCGTTCTTTCCAGCAAGGTGGTGTGCCGGTCGCGCACATCCTGCACATGGCGCAACCAGTTGTCGGCCAGACCGACACGGATGTTCTCCAGTGCCGCCAACACGCCACCACAGCCGTAGTGGCCGACAACCATGACATGTTCAACCTTGAGCCGTTCGATCGCGAACTGGATGGTCGACAAGGCATTGAGGTCGGAATGCACCACCACATTGGCCACGTTGCGGTGCACAAACACCTCGCCCGGCTCGAGGCCGGTGATCTGGTTGGCCGGCACCCGGCTGTCGGAGCAGCCGATCCACATGTACTGCGGCTTTTGCTGTGTCTTGAGCGCGGTAAAGAACCCCGGACGCTCCGCCTCCATCCGGGCGGCCCACTCCCGGTTGTGGGCAAACAGTTCGTCGAGCGTGGATGTGGTCATGGCGCAATCGTATTCGAGGACTTGTGCGGTCTCACGTAAATGTGGCTTCGCCACTTTGCTCGACCCCTGGAGGTGCTCAAGACGTCTCGGCGTACAGTTCGCGCCCGATCAGCATGCGTCGGATTTCACTGGTTCCCGCACCTATTTCATATAGCTTGGCGTCGCGCCACAAGCGGCCCATCGGGTAATCGTTGATATAACCATTGCCACCGAACAGCTGAATGCCCTCCCCCGCCATCCAGGTGGCCTTCTCGGCGCACCACAGGATCACCGACGCGCAATCCTTGCGCACCTGGCGCACATGCGCGCTGCCGAGCGAGTCAAGGTTCTTGCCAACCGTATAACAGTAGGCGCGCCCGGCCTGCAGCACGGTATACATATCGGCCATCTTGCCTTGCACCAGCTGAAATTCGCCGATGCTCTGACCAAACTGCTTGCGGTCATGGATATACGGAATGACGTTGTCCATCACCGATTGCATGATGCCGATCGGCCCCGCGGACAAGACGGCCCGCTCATAGTCCAGGCCACTCATCAGTACCTTCGCCCCGCCATTGAGCCCACCCAGGATGTTGTCCTGCGGCACCTCGACGTTGTTGAAGACCAGCTCGCCGGTGTGGCTGCCGCGCATACCGAGCTTGTCGAGCTTTTGCGCGATCGAAAAACCCGGCATGCCCTTTTCGATCAGGAAGGCCGTCACGCCACGGGCGCCCATTTCCGGCTCGGTCTTGGCATACACCACCAGTGTGTCGGCGTCCGGCCCGTTGGTGATCCAGAATTTGCTGCCATTGAGCAGGTAGTACCCGCCCTTGTCCTCGGCCTTGAGTTTCATCGAGATCACGTCACTGCCAGCACCCGACTCGCTCATCGCCAGCGCGCCGACATGTTCACCCGTGATGAGTTTGGGCAGGTATTTCCGGCGTTGCGCATCGGAGCCATTGCGCTTGATCTGGTTGACGCACAGGTTGCTGTGCGCGCCGTAACTCAGGCCAACGGATGCGGACGCCCGGCTGATTTCCTCCATCGCGATCATGTGCGCCAGATAACCCATGCCGGCGCCGCCGTACTCCTCCCCCACGGTGATGCCGAGCACCCCCAGCGCCCCCATCTTGGTCCACAGGTCCATTGGAAACTGGTCGTCGCGGTCGATCTCTGCCGCCCGCGGCGCGATTTCCGCCTGCGCGAATGTGCGAACGGCATCGCGCAAGGCGTCGATGTCTTCACCAAGTTGAAAATCGAGTCCGGGCATGTCGCTCATGGGGGTCTCCTGTGGGTGATTGGGATGGTGTTATTTGCGGGGAATGCCGGGCAGCGCGCCAGGCCTCAATAGGTCTTGGCCACGGGCACCAGCGTTTGCTGCATGACCGCGCAGTCGGTGCGTTCGCCCTGGTCACTCAGGTGCACGATGGTGGCAGCAGCGACGATGATACGTTTGCCGGCGCGCACCACCCGGCCGGTCGCGAGCAGGCGCCCCCCGTTGAAGGCCGCCAGGAAGTTGATCTTGTATTCGACCGTCGTTACCTCCATGTCGGGCGGCACCACCGTCAAGGCCGCGTAACCGCCGGCAATATCGGCCATTGCCCCCACGGCACCGCCATGAAAGCCCCCTTGCTGCTGGGTCACCTTGTCGGAATAGGGCAACTCCAGTTCGCACATGCCGGGGCCCACCTCCAACAACCGGGCGCCGAGTTGCACCATCATTCCCTGGCGCTCGAAACTGGCTTGGACGCGTTGGTACAACGCCGAATGCAGGGGGTTGGAGGCAGTGTTTGGAGGGCTCATGACAGGGTTTGGACGTGATGGATATGGTTTACGTTTACGTAAACGTCAATTATGAATCAACTCGCGGCGAATGTCACCCGAAAGCGGCGCCAATGACCGGCCTCACGCTCTCACTCGTCCGCACTCCCTTTGTCAACCTTGGCCAGCAATTCCCGCGCCTCCTTTTCATGCGTCCTCACCTCATCCAGGTTTGCCACCAGGTCGGCCATTTGTTCCTCGAGCGCATGGCGATGCGCCGCCAGCACTTTCAGGAATTTACGCAATTGCGGCCCGGTATCGCGCGGACTGTCGTACATGTCGATGATCTCGCGCGCCTCCGACAGCGACAACCCCAGGCGTTTTGCCCGCAGCGTGAGTTTGAGTCGGGTGCGATCGCGGGCGCTGTAGACCCTGCTGCGGCCACCGGGCCCCGCGCGCTGCGGCTGCAGCAGACCCATGTCCTCGTAAAAGCGGATCGCACGTGTCGTGAGGTCGAACTCCCGCGCCAGGTCGCTGATGGTCAATTGGGTTGCCATGGTCGTGCCGCTTTCCACAATACGGGCAACTGCCCCGGAATACAAAGGTGACAGCTGCGCGTCGCAGCTGTCCATACAATGGCGCATTACATATGACGTTTACGTAAACGTCAATCTGCATCCGACTTTTTTGACCGACACCATGAACGAACTCGAACGCCAGTTGCACTACCCGCTGGGGGATGCCATGCCCGAACCCGGCTGCACGATGGAGGTGGCACCGGGTGTGCGCTGGATCCGGATGTCGCTGCCGTTTGCGCTGAACCACATCAACCTGTGGCTGCTGCGTGACGAGATTGACGGTCGCCAGGGATGGAGCATCGTGGACTGCTGCATTGCGCACGACGCATCCAGGACCCAATGGGAACAGATCTTCGCAACGCAGCTCGAAGGCCTGCCCATACTGCGCGTCATCGTGACCCACATGCATCCGGACCATATCGGCCTGGCGGACTGGTTGTGCACACACTGGAACGTACGGCTGTGGATCAGCGCCACCGACTACAACGTGGCACGACTGGGCGCCATGGGCCCGTCGGCCTTTGGCGGCGATGCGGCGGCGGACTATTTCGCCTCGCACGGGCTGAACGATCCGGCGACCATCGAACAGATCAAGGGGCGCGCCCGCTACTTCCCCAGCCTGGTGCCAAGCGTCCCCACGCAGTACCGGCGCATGGCGGAAGCCGACGTGTTGACGATCGGCAAGCGCCAGTGGCGCTGCATCAGTGGTTATGGGCATGCCCCGGAACACATCGCCCTGTATTGCGACGAGCTCCATCTGCTGATCGGCGGCGACATGATGCTGCCGCGCATCTCGACCAATGTCAGCGTGTACGAGGTCGAACCCGAAGCCAACGCCCTGAGGCAGTTTCTCGACTCGATCGATCGTTTCCAGGAACTGCCGCAGGACACGCTGACGCTGCCATCACACGGCAAGCCGTTCACCGGCCTGCATATCCGGATCGGCCAGTTACATGATCACCACCGCGACCGGCTGGCCGAAGTCATGCAGGCCTGCAGCGAAAAGCCGTGCTGCGCTGCCGACATACTGCCCGTCATGTTCAAGCGCCCGCTGGATCTGCATCAGAAGACGTTCGCCATGGGCGAAGCGGTCGCGCATCTGCACCTGTTGTGGTACGAGCGCCGGTTGCAGCGTTCACTCGATGCGAACGGCGTGTTCCGGTTCAGCGCCGTAGTTTGACGCCAGGCGCCGGGCGTGCCCGGCTTCAGCTCCACATCGGCAGAGTTTCTTCCTTGAGCCGCCCGCGCAGTTCCTGGTAGTCGGGCACCACGGAGCGCACCGTGTCCCAGAACCGCGGGCTGTGGTCCATCACACGCAGGTGGCTGAGCTCGTGGGCAACCACGTAATCGATGACGTCGGTGCGAAAGTGGATCAGACGCCAGTGCAGCCGGATGGCGCCGTCGGCGCGGGCACTGCCCCAGCGGGTTCCGGCGCTGCTGAGTGACAACTTGCGCCACTGCACCTGCAGGCGCGGCGCAAACACGTCGAGTCGTTCGGTGAACACCCGTTTGGCCTGGCGCATCAACCACGCCTGAACGGCATCGCGAATCTGCTCTGCCGTGGCATGGCGTGCCAGCGCCAGTTGCAGTTCGAGCTTAGCGCCAGCGTCCGACCCTGGCTCCCTGACCTGCAGGCAACCACCCGCAGTGGCAAAGGCATGCGTGGGGTCCAGCGTAATACGCATCGGCTCGCCCAGAAAGGGCAACACGGCGCCGTCCCGCCATTCGATCCGGTTGGCATGCATGCGCGCATGGCGCTCCCGGGACTCGACGAGCTTGCGCACGATCCAGCTCGCCTTTTCGTCCAGGGCTTTTTGCACGTCGGTCAGGGTCACCCATTTCGGCGCGCGCACGGACAGTCCGTCAACGCCAACTGAAAAACCAATGGTGCTCCGCTTGCCACGCTTGAACTCGTATTCGACGGCGTGACCGCACAGACGGACCTCACGATTGGCACGCGGATGGCGGAATGCTGCAGCATCGGGCTGGGGTGACGGCGGGCCGTCTGCTGGCGGGCGCGTGGGCATCTCCGACACGGCACGTCGGCTTGCGTCGACCGTGTCGTCGGGCCCGAACAGATCCAGCGTGTATTGCAGCAAGGCGTGCATGGTGATAGTCAACAGGCGATCGGAATGAACGTCCGTGTCAGCGATAGGCGTCCGGATCGAGACGGCGCATCTCAGCCTCGATCCAGGCCTCGACCTCACGCATCAGTTCGTCGGGTTTGCGCCCGACGCTCGAGATGGGCACGCCAATCGACACGTCGACGGTGCCCGGCATCTTGATGAAGGCCTTGCGCGGCCAGCATTTGGCAGAACTCACGGCGATCGGAATCACCGGCGCACCGGTCTCGATGGCCAATCGGGTGCCGCCGGACTTGTACACACCCTTGTCGCCCCGCGCGATACGGGTACCTTCTGGAAACATGATGATCCAGTTGCCTTGGGCCAACAGCTTCTTGCCCTGCGCCACCACCTTGCTGAAGGCCTTGGTGCGCTGCTTGCGGTCGATATGAATCATGTCGAGCCGCCCCATGGCCCAGCCGAAAAATGGCACATGCAGCAGCTCTTTCTTGAACACGTAGGCCAGTGGATGCGGCATCAGCGTGGGGAGCAGAAAGGTCTCGAGAGTTGACTGGTGCTTGACCAGCAATACAGCCGGGCTCGTGGCGCCGTCCGGCAGGTTGGACATGCCGGTGACCCGGATCTTGATACCCAGCAGCACCCGTGCACCACCCACGGCCCAGCCCAACCAGCGCACCGCCATCCACCACAATGGAGCACCGCGGACCCGGATCGAGGCCACGACCATGATGATGCCCCAGGGGATAACCGTGATCAGCATCCACAATAAATGCAGCACCGACCGGAGAAAAGCCAATATACGCACCTGGTGTCCTGATCAATAGTGATGAAACGAACGGGAGCGCGATCAGGCCAGCGAGGCTGGCACGACCGGTGTCACCGGGTTGATCGCAGCCGCATCGCGCTGGCTCAGATACTCGGCAAAGGCTGCGAGATCCTCGTGCACCCGCGTGCCCGGTGGAAAAGTCGACGGCAACGTCTGGCCACGGTATTGCATGCCGTCGCCGGTCAGGACCAGGTGCGGCTCACAACCTGTCGCAGCCGCCGCCAACAGGTCATCGACGGAATCAGCCACGGCCGGAGTCCCCTGCAGTTCGATGCCGAATCGCTCACCGATCTGCTCGAACAGCCCTGATTGCGGTTTGCAGCAACGGCAGCCCTCGTCCGGCGCGTGGGGGCAGAAAAACACGGCGTCGATCCGACCGCCCGCTGCGGCTAGCAACTTGTTCATACGGGTGTGCTGTGCATTGACCACCGCCATCTCGTACAGCCCGCGCCCCAACCCGCTCTGGTTGGTAGCGACCACCACATGCCAGCCCGCATGATTGAGCCTGGCGATGGCTTCCAGCGCGCCGGGCAAGGGTTGCCAAGGGTGTTCGGCATCCATGTGCCCGCGCCACTCCTCGCCAATCGTGCCCTCGTTGTCCAGGATCACCAGTTTCAGGTTCAACATGACGGGCTATCGAGTCGCGACAGGTCGGCGACCCGGTTCATCGCATTGTGCAACGCCTGCAACAGGCCCAGACGATTGAGCCGCAGGTCCAGCTCTGGCGCGTTCACCATCACCTGCTCGAAGAACGCGTCCACCGGCGCGCGCAGGGCGGCGAGCGTTTGCAGCGAGGCTGCGTAGTCGCCTGCCTCGAACTGGGCCGCCGCGTGCGGTGCGCAGTGCTGCATGGCCACATGCAGCGCTTTCTCTGCTGGTTCGCTTAGCAGCACCTCGCTCACATGCGGGTCGACCCCTGGAACTTTCTTCAGGATATTGCCGATGCGCTTGTTGGCTGCGGCCAGCGCCGGCGCCTCCGGCAAAGCCGCAAAAGCCCGCACGGCGCTCAGGCGCAACGGCAGCTCGGCCCAGGTCTGCATGCCCTGGGCATGGATCGCAGCATCGACTTCGCCGGCCGAGAAACCGCTGTCGCGCAGGTAGCCCTTGAGCCGATCGACGAGAAACTGGCCAAGCGGCTCTGTCGCGTCCTTGGTCATGCCGTCAGGAAACGCGGCAAATGCCATGGCGATCAGCTGCGTCGGCGGCAGCGGCAGGGCCCGCTCGACGAGCATGCGGATCACGCCCAGGGCATGGCGGCGCAACGCGAACGGATCCTTGTCTCCGGTGGGCAGGTTGCCGATGCCGAACATGCCTGCCAGCGTCTCGAGCTTGTCCGCCAGGGCGACGACCAGTCCGACGGTGGTTCGCGGCAATGCGTCGCCGGCAAAACGGGGCCGGTAGTGGTCTTCGATCGCCATTGCGACTTCGTCCCCGAGGCCGTCATGCCGCGCGTAATACCCCCCCATGATGCCCTGCAGTTCAGGAAACTCGCCGACCATGTCGGTGACCAGATCGGTCTTGGCCAGTTGTGCGGCGGTGTCGGCGTCAGCCGCCAGGGCCGCGTCGCCCAGGGATCCGGCGATGGCTTGCGCAATGGCGCGCACCCGCAGCATGCGCTCGCCCTGCGAACCCAGCTTATTGTGATAGACCACCCGTGACAGGCCGTCGACCCGTGACAGCAGCGACTTCTTGCGGTCCTGGTCGAAGAAGAAACGCGCGTCGGCCAGTCGGGGACGCACAACACGTTCATTGCCATCAACGACCGCACTGGTGTCCGCTGGCGAGATGTTGCTGACCACCAGAAAGCGGTTCGTCAGTTTGTCATCGGCGTCGAGCAACGGAAAGTACTTCTGATTCGCCTTCATGGTGAGGATCAGGCATTCCTGCGGTACTTCCAGGAATTGCGCATCGAAGGTGCACACCACCACGTTGGGGCGCTCTACAAGCGCCGTCACCTCATCGAGCAGGGCCGCATCGTCGACGGTATGTATCCCGTCGCCGAGGCGGTCGCAGGCTGCGGCGAGCTGGCGCACGATCGCAGCGCGACGCGTGGCGAAACCGGCGGTCACCGCCCCGTCACGCTCCAGTGTCTCGGCGTAGCTGTCGGCGTGGCTGATCACGACCGGCACCATCCTGGCCTCGAATCGATGACCCATCGTGGTGTTGCCGGAGTGCAGGCCCAGCGCCTGAACCGGAACGATCTCGGAGCCATGCAGCGCCACCACGCCGTGCGCGGGCCTGACGAAACTCACGCTGCTCCACCCCGGCAGGCCGCAATTGGCCTGCAACTGGTAGGTCATCACCTTGGGGATCGGCAACTGCGCAATGGCTGCGAGCAGCGCCTGCTGCAGGCCTGCGCGAATGTCGGAGCCCGGCAGCACGGTGGCGTAGTAGATGAACGCGTCTTTGCCGTCATTGTGAGTGAACAGCCGGTTTGCGCCGCTCTGTGCATCGGGCCAGGCCGCAAGAAGCGCCGCCCACTGTGGCCCCATGGCCTGCACCTTTTTGGTCAATGCGACGGTCGGCTTTCCGTCGGCGTCCAGGGCCACCTTGACCGGCATCAGCTTCTTCGACTCCGGCACATCGGGTGCGACATATGCCACATCACGCACATGGACCGCCAGACGGCGCGGTGTCGCAAACGCGGTGTGGGCAGAAGCGTCGGCAATCAGGCCCAGGTTTGCCAACTCATGGGCCAGGATCCGACCGAAGGCGTTTCCGAGCGCGTCCAGTGCCTTTGGTGGCAGTTCCTCCACCAGCAATTCAACCAGCAGGTTCTCACGATTCATCGCAGGGTGCACCGTCACGTCAAGCCGCCTTCTTGGTCATTTGCTGCACCCATTCGCGCGGCGCCAGCGGGAAATCGAGCCGCTCGCGGCTCTCGTAGTACGCCTTCGCCACCGAACGTGCGAGATGGCGGATGCGACCCATATAGGCGGCGCGCTCGGTCACGCTGATGGCCCCGCGGGCATCGAGCAGGTTGAAACTGTGGGCGGCCTTGAGCACTTGCTCGTATGCCGGCAAAGCAAGCTGTGCCTGCACCAGGTGTGCGGCCTGCTTTTCATGCGCCGAGAATGCGGTCAGCAGAAAATCCACGTCGCTATGCTCGAAGTTGTAGGCCGACTGCTCTTTTTCGTTCTGCAGGTAGACATCGCCATAGGTCGTGCCTTCGGTCCACTGCAGCGCATAGATGTTGTCTACGTTCTGCAGATACAGGGCAAGCCGCTCGAGGCCATAGGTGATCTCGCCTGTCACCGGCTTGCAATCGATGCCACCGACCTGCTGAAAATAGGTGAACTGGGTCACCTCCATGCCATTGAGCCAGACCTCCCAACCCAGGCCCCAGGCACCCAGCGTCGGGTTTTCCCAGTCGTCTTCGACAAATCGGATGTCATTGGTTGTCATGTCCAGTCCGAGCGCCTCGAGCGATCCGAGATAGAGATCGAGGATGTTCGAGGGCGCGGGCTTCATCACCACCTGGTACTGGTAATAGTGCTGCAGACGGTTCGGGTTGTCGCCGTAACGGCCATCCTTGGGGCGCCGACTCGGCTGCACATACGCGGCGTTCCAGGGCTCCGGTCCAATGGCACGCAAAAACGTGGCGGTGTGCGAGGTGCCAGCGCCGACTTCCATGTCGTAGGGCTGGATCAGCACGCAGCCCTGCGCGTCCCAATAGGATTGCAGCTTCAGGATGATTTGTTGGAATGTCAGCATCGGGTCTCGAATGGGTTGGACGGCAGATCAGTGCCGCAGCAGGCGGCCAGGCAGGATTGGACGTGCACGGCACGATAAGATCGAACAACGCGCATTCATGCGACCCGGCGCCTGGAGCCGATTTTAAGGTGGATCGAGCGGGCGCCGACGTTTGGCCATAACGGCGCCAAGCACGACCAGGGCTGCGAGTAGCCAAAGAGGCCACAGCCCGAACCGTGATACCCACCAGACATAAGGCGTGATACCGGCGCGCCCTTGTACCTCGCCGATCAGCACGCCCCGGGTGTAGCGCGGCAAGGCGTGGGTCACCCGCGCATCGTGGTCGATGATGACGGTGTCGCCGGTGTTGGTCGCACGGATGAAGGGGCGCTCGAACTCCAGCGCGCGCATACGCGAGATGTTCAGATGCTGATCGACGATCACCGTATTGCCGAACCAGCCGATGTTGCTGACATTGACGAAGATCGTCGGAGCCTTGGCTGGATCGGTGAAACGCTGGGCCAGTTCTTCGCCGAACAGATCCTCGAAGCAGATGTTCGGTGCCAGTCTTTGCCCGCGCCACTCAAAAGAAGCCTGGCCGACCGATCCGCGGTCGAAGTCGCCCAACGGAATATTCATCATCCTGGTGAACCAGCGAAACATCGGCGGGATGAATTCACCGAAAGGGACCAGATGGCGCTTCTCGTACCGATAGGGCGCGATACCGTCTGGCGCCAGCGCGCCCGGCTTGAGGCCGACCACCGAATTGGTATAACCTGCGTCGGCATTGCGCAAGGGAATGCCCAGCAGCGCAGCCTGATCACGTTGCTCGAACAAGCCGCGCAAACCTGCCCAATAGTCCGGCGGCAAGTCCTGCGGCAGCAACGGGATGGCAGTCTCCGGCGCTACGACCAGCGCGGCAGAAGCCGCTGAGAGCTGTTCGCCGTACCAGCGCAGTGCATCGGCGACGCCGGTTCCGGGCTCGAATTTCACGTCCTGCGCGATATTGCCTTGCAGCAGCGCAACCTGCAGATTGCCTACCGACCCGGTATAGACGCCAGGGGGCAGCGCCAGGATCGTCGCCAGGGCAATTGCCAGAGCAGGCATCCAGAGCCGCCTGACGCGCCGCGGCGCCGCCAGCCAGAAGGCCACCAATGCGGCGATGAAGGCCACCAGGGCCGCGACCCCATAGGCGCCAACGACGCGCGCAAATCGCGCCATTCCGTCGATGTGCGCATAACCGGCGGCGCCCCAGCCGAAGCCGGTGAACCAGACGCCCCGCGCCAGTTCCGCGGTCAGCCACAGCGACGCAAACACGATCGCGGCACCTACGCGACTCGCCGGTTGCAGTGCCACGAAAGCGGCGCCCGCCGCCGCGTAATACAACGACAACACCCCGGCCAGGGCGAAGATGGCAAACGCAGCGAGCCATCCCGGCAACCCAGCATAGGTGACCATCGCGACATACATCCACCAGAAGGTGCCGCACAACCAGCTTGTCGCAAACAGCCAGCCCAGCCAAGCGCCGTGCGTCGGCCTCTGGCACCGCTGCAGGAGCAGCGCAAGGAGGCCCAGGGCGACGAGTTGCAGCGAACCGGACGGCTGCCCGCTCCAGGGCGTAGCGATCGACGCTGCGTGGAGCAACCCGGCGACGACAGCAAAAATGGCGGCGAGCGTCAAACGCGGGGGCTCACGCTCTCAAGGCACTTGAGGCGATACCTTGAACCACTTGACTGCGCCGCCCTTGGTGTGGAGCACGACGAAATGCAGACCGGCCTTGGTATGGTGCTCGCCACGGCGCGGGACATGCCCCATCTCGTGCGCAATCAGGCCCCCAATCGTGTCGAAATCGAGCGTTTCACTCTGGTCGGCGAGCTTGACGCTGAACGCATCTTCGACCCGTTCGATCGACGTATCGCCGCTGACACGGTAGGTTCTGTCGGCCAGCCCGAAGATATCGCCTTCATCCTCTTCGATGTCGAACTCATCTTCGATCTCGCCAACGATCTGCTCGAGTACGTCTTCGATCGTGATCAAGCCGGCGACCCGTCCGAACTCATCGATGACGATGGCCAGATGATTGCGGTTGCCGCGGAAGTCGCGCAGCAAATCGTTCAGGCCCTTGCTCTCCGGCACAAAAACAGCCGGTCGCAACAAGGCGCGGACGCTGAACTCAGGCGCCCGTTGCAGCTTCAGCAGATCCTTGGCCATCAGGATGCCGATGATGTTCTCTCGATCACCATCGAACACCGGAAATCGCGAATGCGCTGTTACGATAACTGCGTTCAGCAGTTCCTCGGGCTGCGCATCAATGTTGACGAGGTCCATGCGGGTCGCGGGGACCATGACATCGCCTGCGGACATCTCCGCCATGCGGATGACGCCCTCCAACATGACCCGGGATTCGGTGCCGATGACGTTGTTGTCTTCCGCATCGGCAAGAGCCGCGATCAACTCCTCAGTCGAATCGGGCCCTGGATGGATGAACTCTGCAATTCTTTGCAGGAAAGAGCGTTTATCCTCCCTCTCAGGAATGGGACGCTCGGGATAGGGTTCGGACACTGCCGTGGCACTGTGTAGTTAGGGAACCCCGAGGATACCGGATTGGCGGACCCCCGGGCCGATCCTATCCGGCGGTGTGCTGCTTCGGCCTGGAACATTGGCCGCCGATGATTGGCAGGGGCGGCAAAGCCAAACGGTCGCGTTATGGCCCGTCCGGCTCGCGGCCGCCGATCTGCCAGCCGCAATGCAACCCTTTTATTGTAGAGAGCATGTTGTGCAGCTGCCTGGACTGGGCCTTGAGCCGGTAGTCGATTTGCGCATAATGGTCTTCAACGATCTCCGAGATGCGACTGTTGAAGGAAGCCGGCGGTAGCCGGAGGAAGGCTTCTGTCTCTGAGCCATAACGCTCCATGACGGCACCGGCCTTGCGCGCGATTGTCAACATCGCCGTGTTTTCGCTCAATGCATGAATGAACATCAGCGTGATGCCTTTGTTGCGCGCGTCCATGGACGCGCGCTCGAACAGACGGGCGCCGTAGCCACGCCCGCGAGCGGCTTTGGTGACCGATACACCGAACTCTGCGAGCGACGTCTTGTTCTCTGGCGGCGTGTAGGCCAGGTGCGCCATCGCGATCAGGGACATCTTGCGATTGGTAATGCCGAGAATTTCGTCTCGCTCGAAATCAAGACCATGGGCATACTTGATGACATGCTCATCACTGGCGACAAAACCAAACCGCAGATAACGGTCCCGCTCGTCGAGTTCGAGCAGATGCGCGGTGATCTGACTTCGATGCCGCTCGCTCAAGGATTGGATGGGAACCAGTCCTGCCGGCGTCTTTGTTTCTGCCGTGCTTTTGGCACTGACGGAAGCCTGTGCGCTAACAAGTTGATCATTCATCGGTGAGCAAGGGGTGTGCCTGATTGTTTCCATGCCTTAAATATAAGGGTTTTCCCTTAAAAGACCAGGCATAGTCCCCCTAAACTGCGGCTCCCAGTAGGGGAAACGATCCAATTCAGTGGTGCTCCCAGCATATCTTTTCACGTCGACATGCTTGGGGCGCGCCACATTAGCGATGAATGGGCCTGTTTGGGTGCGTGCTAGAGCAAAGCAAGTGATTGCTCCCTTACGGATGTGTCTAGTGCCAGCGCTAAGTGCGGTATGCCGGTTTGATGGCGATTGTCCGCACCGACGAGGGTGGCACTTGACGCAGGCGCCACGATGTTGTCGCAATTGGAATAGAAACAGACAAACTTTTCTCTGCGGCCGGTTGTTTCCTCAGCGGCCAGCGCCGCAAGCCAGGCGCTGCCGAACCGCATTTGATGGGCGTTCTCCATGACCGGCAGCGGCGGGAGACCGGAGCCAACCTTGGTCCCATGGTGTGGCGATCCGATCGTCACGATGCGGTGGATCCGCTCGTCACTGCCGCATGCCCGCAACCATGCGCGAACGACCACACCGCCCATGCTGTGGGCGACCACAAGCGGTGGCATGCCGGTTGCATCGTGCAACTGCCGAATTGCACGGTCAAGTTGCGCGGTGTAGCCGTCGATCGAGCCGAACACGGGCTCAAGATTGACGGCCAGATACGGAACCCTGCGTCTATGCAGCTCTGGATACCATGCCGTCCACAGGCCCCTGTTACAGATGAATCCATGTACGAGCAACACGCCGCGGATCGGACCTCCAGGCCCCGGTGAGCTGAGGTCGTCCGGATGGATGCGGGAGAGAAACGGCTGCCACCAGAAGAACACGCGTGCCGCCACCCATGTTTCGACCAACCAGGCATGCATGAGCTGGCGCCTCGACGCCCGTGGGGCCGCATCGTGTCGATTGAAATGGATCAGGGCTGCACATTGCAGTCCGATTGGCAGGCTGAAAGACAGCAGGATCGCGGTGAAGATGACAAATGCCAGTGGCGGAACGAAGCCCCAAAGGCCGACCGCCGCTGTAGTGGCGAGGGTGAGCAGGAACAACAGCATCAATTTCAAATAGCGGGCCAGCATGTGTCTTCAAGTGTGCGGTTTGAAGGGGCGTAAATACCAATAGGTTCAATTGTGGGCTACCACTATCGGGACGTGTTCCAACAACCCATGAGCGATACCCCTTGTGTGTTGCACCCTTGAGAAGTCAGGCGTTGACCGCTTGACAGTAGACTTGACCTCAACATGGACGCTGCGCACATCATCCGCGAATCGGTTGCCAACGTATCAGGTCTGCGTGACAGTGCGTCGGCCGAACCAAAGCTTGCTGCAGCCGTCTCCGCAGTCAAGCACTACCAATCGCTGCGGTTTCGATACACCTATCGTGACCTTATTGCTGGCGGGCCATACCAGGCGGCGGCCCGCTTTTTTCTCAAAGAGTTGTACGGCGACGTCGACTACTCAAAGCGCGACGCCCAATTTTCACGGATTGCCGGGACTTTGCAACGAGTCTTGCCGAAACAGGCCGTCGCCACGGCGGTGGCATTGGCCCGCTTGCACGCATTGACGGAAAAAATGGATCACCAGATGGGCCATGCCCTGGAGTCGTTGGTGCCCGTGGCCTCCGATACGCAACGGTACGTTCATGCATGGCGGATCGTCGGTCAGAAGGAGCAGCGAACGCTGCAGTTGGAACTCGTGTTGGCGATGGGCAAGGATCTGGCCAAACTGACCAACACTCCGGGGCTGCGCTGGTTGCTAAAAATGATGCGCGGGCCAGCCCAGGCGGCCGGTCTGCCAGACCTGCAGTACTTCCTTGAAACGGGATTCGATACCTTCGCCGCTATGGGCAAATACAAGGATGGCGCCGCAGGATTCCTGAAACTGATCGAAGCGCGGGAATCCAATTTGATTGTCGCCTTGTTCGACACTGGTTTGAAGGTTCAACAGGCAATATCAGATGGCGTGCTGCCGCCTGATACAAGCCCTGGCGGAATCTGACGCAGCAGTCCTCAACTATTTCAAAACAGAAGCAGGCCTATTACTGGCATGCGTAATGGCGGGGTGTTTGAGGGTTTGGATTCGGGTTGCGAATGGGACGCGCATCGGCATAGGGGGCAGCCATTATCGGCTGCGCCCCTGCCACACCACCCGGCATGCGGGTCCGCACCGGGCGGTTCGAGGAGTTGAGGTCATGAGAGCCGGGGGACTCCTAGTCGGTCGTAATGTGCAATGGTCAATACGCTGTTAAGCAGCTTGGCACTGTTGCGCCACCAACTTCGGGAGTTTGCCGCTACTCGCCCCCCCTCGCCTTGATCACGAGAGCTTTGCGGTTTCTTGCCCGCTCGCCCTGCTTGGCAGCGCCTTCTATCGGGTTCTTGTTCATCGGCTCGCAATTTACGCTCCACGCTTCCTTCCCACACTCGGTCGCCCTCATGCAGTTGCGCTTCACTTCGCTTGCTGTGATCAACTCGCGGGAGGACTTGCACCGTAAGCGTCTGGCCGTGGCATCTTGAGTTGAGGAGAGGATCACCCGACCATCGCGTTCATGATCAACGTAATGGTGGCGACCTGCAGCCGGGCGAGAGCCCGAGTCGGGCATTGGTTCAGGGTCTAC
>Ga0209491_10000647_pt1 | contig 69899 bp, 56 predicted proteins | sample BON02_FD_187213 | JGI IMG/M metagenome (GOLD analysis project Ga0209491, IMG submission 187213) | Freshwater microbial communities from Lake Bonney liftoff mats and glacier meltwater in Antarctica - BON-02 (SPAdes) (version 2) | ecosystem: Environmental > Aquatic > Freshwater > Ice > Glacier... | reverse complement strand
AACACTGAAAATTGGCTGTTAGAATGCTACCAGAATCTTCAGTCGGTCAGGCGTCTCGCCAACCGACTTGAAGACGCTAGCAATTGTGTTGACTTTTTAAGTTCCTTATATAGTTGTTGTTCTTGGCTCTGTGCTCTTTGTCCTCTTCCTTCTGAACACTTAACACTGAAAATTGGCTGTTAGAATGCTACCAGAATCTTCAGTTGGTCAGGCGTCTCGCCAACCGACTTGAAGAATTAGAATGGTGGAAACATGAATACGGAAGTGAAGTGGTCGGGTTTGTCTAGACAGAATTCTTTTAAGTTGCAATTCACTAAATTTGAAATGCCGTGGTAATGCTCACAAAACAAAAAAATCACCGATTCACTGGCGAATATGCCAGAGGACATTTCATTGGAAGATTTAATTGATCGCTTTATTGTTTTGGAAAAAATAGAGAAAGCCCGGCAAGAAATCAAAAAAGGAGAATCAATGTCCAACGAAGAATTGGACAAAGAAATCGAGACATGGTTCAAATAACCTAGTCGAATACTGCAATTAGTGATTTGAAGGCTATCAGAGAGTACATCAATAATGACTCACCACAATACGCAAGGCTTCAAGTTAGAAAAATTAAGGATCGGGTACTTATTCTAAGGTCCAATCCTTTAGCTGGAAAGGTAAATCTCGAATCCCAAACCACGGCAATTAGAGAATTAATTGAAGGTAATTTCCGAATCATTTATGAAGTCGTTTCTGAAAATGACATTCATATACTCTTGGTACATCATGGTGCTAGATGCTTAATAAATAGGCTTTTATGATAATCATGAGCCTTCCTAGAATAGTCGGAGAGCACTTTGAAACAAAGCATTCCGATTAACTGTTCCATCATATTGGTCATCATATCTTGCAATTATACTTTAAGTCATTGTGGTTGTACTTGGCTTTATGCAGAAGTTTACAAAGATGGAAAACACACTTCCCAGATCCTCTTCAAAGAAACCTTTATGGCAAACAACACGCTTCCAACCCAATGCTAAAACATCTTTCAAATCGCAGTGAAATCATTAAATTCACCGGCTGTTCCTCCAGTTATGTACGGGGAAGCCGTCGGAACCAAACTATCGGTCGTAGTCAATGGATAGGACAGAGATTATTAACCCATTAATCAATAAACTATGAAAAAATTATTTATTCTTCTTACTCTCGCTTTATCCACGATCAATTGCTCTCAAGATTTCAAATCGTCCGACATGATCGGGACTTGGAACATTACAGGCATGGATGCTCATGTTGGCGACATTGCCCCAGCAATACTTGAAGGCGGAAAGAAGGAGGCATATTCAACAGTTTACGAGTTTCTTGAGAATGGAAAATTCAAAATGACATCAAATGCCTATCCTGAAGGCGCAGATGGTTCCTATGAGTTGAATTTAGAAAGCCATCAATTAACTATGCGCTTTAAAGGAAGTCAGGACCCAAATGAAATTACAGAAACATATCAAATTTCTGATCTTTCGAATAATACCATGACATGGACTTTGAAATTGGGAGAAATGGGGTCCATCACTTTTAATCTTGATAAAAAATAACATGAGTCACCGCCTTCTTACCACTAGGACTTATTTATTCCAACATAAATCAATCACTCACGTTTTTTTTTCGCGGAGGCGTGGAGCCGCAATAGTGGGGCTAGCGCGAGAGTAGGAGGCGCAAAAAAAGGCACGAAAGGAAACTCTGCTTTTCAAAGGTATTTGCTGAATACTTCGTATTTGAACAAGCAAAAAAGAACAAGGAAGGTCAGAGATGAAACGGAATTTTCACTTCTATGAATAATAGTCAGTAAATTACCGCTCTCGCGCGAATTAAATTTTCGACTGCAGAATTCAGGCGTAGTGGTAAAATTGCGCTGAGTCATTACAAATAACTAAAAGGACTTCATTCGAAAAAAAATAACTTGCTCGACTTATTTGAAGAGCCCTTGACGAATCAAATTCACCGTGTCGCAAATTTCCAAGACCTGATTGCTACGCCATTTTATGGAGAAGTAAATGCGCTATGTTGGACGCGTAATCTAATTGGTGATTTCTCTGAGATTGTTAATAAGGTAGAGCTAAACGGCAACATCGTGACAATTGATTCAGAGGAACTTCGTGCACTTCAACTGAGTGAACCGGGGCAACTTGCGCGTAACATTCTTCTAAATGACTTGAAGCTACTGAACGCTCATGGTGCATCACCTACCCTTAATATTATCAAATACTATGATAGGGATGATTCCTTCCCGTTTTTCCCAACGGATGTGTATTCCTTTCACGTAGACCGCTCCCCTATTCCCACCGACACCTTTTTATGCACTTACTATGGCGCGTCGAGTGAAATATTGCCGAATGCGCAAGGCCAGCAGAAAGTACTTATTCCAGAAATCCGTGAGGAACTCAAAAAAAGCTATGATGGAGAAGAGGAAGGTTTTGAATCATTCCTGAGTGAATATTTCTTTGATCTACACTATCACGCCAAACCAGAAGCACGTCCGATTAGCTTAGGCCTTGGCAATCTATGGCGCTTGGCGGTGGATCATCCTGAAAGCAAGGTATTGCCTTGTCTTCATCGTGCCCCAGATGAAAAAGTTGGAGAGAAAAGGTTACTGATGATTTGTTGAGTGAAATAATCGAAACACAAATACCCTCTTCGCAGCTTATTGTACTTCGCGTTTTTTCCATGTTATAAGCAAACTTGACAGAAAATTCATAATGTTATAACTTTGTACATACAATTAAAGTGGGAATTTATAAATGAAAGCAGCCATCACACGAATTGGAAACTCAAAAGGGATAATAATTCCAGCCAGCATGCTGAAGCATTGCGGTTTTGAGAAAGAAGTATCCATAGAGCTGAATGAACAAACTTTGTTAATCACCCGAGTGAAGCTTCCACGTTCAGGTTGGGAAGACGCATTTACCAAAGCTGGGGCGGGCGACGAATCTCTCTTGATGGATGGTTTTGACACGAGTTTCGATCAGAACGAATGGACGTGGTAAATCGTTTTGAGGTATATCTGGTTAACCTCGATCCTACGCAAGGCACAGAAATAAAGAAGACGCATCCTTGTATGATTATTTCTCCAGATGAAATGAACAAGCATTTAAACACGGTGCTTATTGCCCCAATGACGAGCACTGTGCGACATTACCCTACCCGCATAGTCACTAGCTTCCAAGGAAAAGAAGGGGAAATTGTCCTCGATCAGATAAGAGCAGTAGATAAACAACGCTTGGTTAAACGACTCGGTAAGATAAGTCCTAAAACAGCAGAAAAGTCGCTCGCCATCTTGCAGGAAATGTTTAGTTAGAAAACGTAATAAACAACTTAGGCAGACGGGATAAATCACTCCTCCTAAGTTCATCTCCACTGCGCCGCACTGAACTACGGCGGATAAAAAATCACATCCCGATGGCTATGCGGGACACAATTCACCCACCTTCACTTCCTACGTCAGTTTCGGCGGGCACGGCAAATCATAATTTGAGTTGAGAGAAAAAGCGTTCGGTCTGAAAGACCTGAACGCTTAAAAATTCACAATCAATTCACAATTCACAATTCACAATTCACAAATCACAAATCACAAATCATAAATCATAAATCATAAATTCGTACCATGTCTGAAATTCTCTTCTCCTCCGCATGGCAGAGTCCTTCGAATATTGCTTTGGTAAAATACTGGGGCAAATACGGGGTTCAGTTTCCTTCCAATGCATCGATAAGTTTTACGCTTTCGGAATGCCGAACGGAAACGATATTGGAAGTATTACCCATCGGACAAGGTCCGCGAGTGGAAGTGCTTTTGGATGGAGAAGCCAAACCAGGATTTGCTCCGAAGATTGAAAAACTCTTGGACCGGATCAAGATAGATTTGACATGGATAGAAGACCATCATTTCCGCATCCATACCCATAATACCTTTCCGCATAGCAGTGGCATTGCCAGTTCTGCTTCTGGCATGAGTGCATTGGCGCTTTGCCTATGTGACCTCCATGAGCAGATTGAAGGAGACAAATTATATAATTTCTTCCGCAGAGTTTCCTGTTATTCCCGCTTGGGCTCCGGTTCTGCAGCACGTTCGGTTTTTGGTGGAATGGCTTATTGGGGCAAACATGACGACTATCCCAATAGCTCCCAAGAATATGCGGTGCCGATGGAAGAAGGTATCCATCCGATATTTCAAGATTTCTGTGATACCATCCTTTTGGTGCACCGCGGAAGCAAAGATGTTTCCAGTACGGTAGGGCATGATTTGATGAATAATCATCCCTTTGCCCAACAACGTTTTGAGTTGGCTGGAAAAAACATGTCGGCGCTCAAAGAAATTTTAGCGAGTGGTGATTTAGAAGCCTTTACCCAATTGGTGGAGTCGGAAGCCTTGATGCTGCACGGTTTGATGATGAGCTCCCTGCCCTATTTTATCTTGATGAAGCCCAATACGCTGAGTATCATCGAAAAAATATGGGAATACCGCAAACAAAATGGTGCGCCAGTGCTTTTTACATTAGACGCTGGCGCAAATGTGCACTTGCTCTATCCAGCATCGATTAAAATCGAAACCGAGAAATGGATTGCTGAGGAGTTAAGCGCTTATTGTGAAAACAATAGTTATATTTGTGATACCGTTGGAACAGGCCCGTCGAGGCTTACCAAATGATAAAAGAATCCCTATTTTACGCTAAAATCCTCCTTTTTGGAGAGTATGGAATCATCGAAGATTCTATGGGACTATCCATCCCCTATAACTACTATAAGGGAAAACTCAGCTTTGAAAATGATGCGGATGACAAAACCATTGAGCAATCTAATGGACATCTAAAAACCTATGCAGCCCATCTCCGCAAGGAATTGGAAGCTGGGGAACTCCAAGCAGAAATCGATGTAGACCGTTTGGATGCAGACATCGCTAAAGGCATGCACTTTAACTCCGATATCCCACAAGGATTTGGCGTTGGAAGTTCTGGAGCCTTGGTTGCGGCCATCTATGACCATTACGCAAAAAATAAAATCACCCCCGCCGATAATTCTGCACGCAAAGAAATCCTTGAACTCAAGATTACTTTGGCGCAAATGGAATCCTATTTCCATGGAAAGAGCTCAGGAATGGATCCCTTGATATGCTATTTGAATATTCCGATTTTGATCAAGTCGAAATTCGATTTGGGTACCGTTGGGCTCCCCTCCTATAATGCCGAAGGAAAAGGAGCTATCTTCCTTTTAAACACAGGAAACCCTGGCGAAACACAGCCTTTGGTAAACTGGTTCTTAGAAAGACTCAAACAAGATGGTTTCCGGAATATGATGAAGGAACAATTCGTAAAATACAATGACGAATGCATCAAGTCTTTCCTTAAAGGAGATTATAAACCCCTCTTTGCTAGTCTGAAAAAGCTGAGTAAATTGGCCCTCGATAATTTTACCCCGATGATTCCTGATCTGTTCCATAAACTATGGCAACAGGGAATCGAAACCAATGCCTATTACCTCAAACTTTGCGGTAGCGGCGGCGGCGGCTTTATTCTTGGCTTTACTCCTGACCTCAGCAAGGCGAAAAAATACCTGAAAGAATACGAGCTCGAGATTATTCACCGTTTCTAACTAGCAATGCGCGAATACCTCACTAGAAGGCAGAGAACCATTTTGGTTAAATCCCTTGCTTACCTTGGATTAGTGCGTTGGCATAATCTTGGTTTGGTGGCCTTGGCACAGTATCTCGCAGCAATTTTCTTACTCAACCCAACAAAAACTCACCTAGAAATCATTGCCAACCCTGGCCTGCATTTTTTGGTGTTCTCAAGCGGACTCATCATCGCCGGAGGCTATCTCATCAATGCCTTTTATGATATAGAGAAGGACTTGGCAAATCGCCCCAAGAAGCTCATCATGGGCCGACTGATCTCCAAAAACTTTGCACTCAATACCTACATGCTTTTTAACTTCACAGGACTTGGCATCGGCTTTCTCCTCGGGTGGCGCGTTTTCCTTTTCTATGGCGTATTTAGTTTTATGCTCTGGTTCTATTCCCATAAGCTGAAGAAGATGCCGCTCATTGGCAACCTCACTGCCACCTTCCTATCCGTTTGTTCCTTCTTCGTCGTCTGCGTTTATTTCTGGCAACTCAGCTGGACCATCGTCTTTTACGTGCTGTTCCTTATCGTTGCAGAGCTTATTCGCGAAATTGTGAAAGACATGGAAGCTATCAAGGGCGATATTGTTTATGGATATAAGACCGTTTCTGTAGTTCTTGGCATCAAAAAAACTAAATCCCTTGTTTATGGATTGATGGCATTGGGCATTCTTCCCATCTTCCTCGTTTACAAACTCCAAGGCTGGGGCCCTGTTATGTTCTTCCTCCTCTTCGCTTTCTTTTTATGGATGATTGCCACATTGATGTTGGCCTATTCCAAAGAGCGCAAGGATTTTGCAGCTGTCAATACCCTCTTGAAAGTGATTATTGTTTTGGGGGTTTTGAGTATTGGGTTGATCTAGAGGCCAGAAGTCAGAGTTTCGACTATCGTTTATCGCTTTCGCCAGCCTAAAATTTCCCGCTGATTTCACAGACCTGTGCACCGAAGCTTTTTTGCGAAGGTGTGAAAGGTGCAGATCCCATTGTCTATAACTGGGCCTTCAGCGTCGAACCAATGGACCGTCAACCAAATTCAACTAGCAGGCGAGTGCCGAAAAAGCATCCATCCAAAAAGTACGGCAAAGACAGCATAAACAATCGCCAACGGAACCAAAGGAATGATATGCTCATCCTTAAAAGTACCACGAATCAAAGCCAAGGCCACAATCAAGAAATGAGAGAAATTGGCAACAGCTACCGGCCGATTAAAAATGCCACCAATGCGGGTTCCGCGGCTCATCCAATTGAGCATAGCAAAAGCATAATACAGTCCGCCTGCTGCTTGTAAAATTAACTGCAACAACGAGCTGGGTTCTAAACCCAAGTTTTGAATAATTTCTTGGGGGAGGAAAATCAAAGCCATTCCTATTAATCCACAGAAAATGGCAGTGGCAGTCATGATCCAACGTGTATTCATTCAGGCAAGTTAAAATAATTGAGGAATATACCTCTTTAGGAGGACAAATTCAGGTACACTTAGCACCAAACAATTCCCTTAAATTGCAACCATGATTGGCTTCTATATTCTCAACCTCGTTTGTCTTGCCGCTATACTCTTACTTACCTATACCAATACGCTATGGGCGCGACTTAGTTTATTGTCTATGGTAGTTGGAGTGGCTTTAGGATGGTTTTCTACAGGAGAATTTGGGCTGGTTGTATTTGGTGTGGCATGTGCCTTTACCGCTTATGCTAGCTTTAAAATGAATGCTACTCCAATCGATCAAAAGATTATGAGCGGAATTGCCGTCTTGATGACCCTTTCCGTATTGGTGCGCCTCCTTCATCTACCCCTTGAAACGGCATTCTTCTTTATTATGTGGTTGCCTTTTGTTGCGAGTATCTTTACCCTGATCAGACAAGTAGCCATTCAAAAAGGACCCACGGATCAAACTGGGATATTGCTGATTCTCGGTTTTGAATCTATAATCCAAGCTATTCAAGTATTTCAGCATGTAGCATAAAAACCAGACTCCAATGGAATCCGGTTTTCTAATAGATATATCCTTTTATTGACGAGTGGCTCCTTTTGAGGGATGAATGAACATTACTCTTCCTTAATTGCCACCAAAAAAAATTTATTTGGATACTAACTATTCTTAACTATTTTCGTCTTAGTTACAATTACACATAAACTTAAAACCTCAAAAAAATGAAAAAACTGCTTTTACCAATTTTAGGCTTGGTCCTATTAATTTCGATTTCTTCTTGCAAAAAAGATGAAGAAACAACTACTCCTACGCCTAAAAAAACCAATTACGAATTACTAGTAGGAAAAGGGTGGGTTGTAAGCTCTGCGACTTCAAGTACTCCAATAGATTGGAATGACGACGGTAATAGGTCGACTGATATCTACGCACAAATGGATGCCTGTGATAAAGATGACTTCACCACGTATAACGTTAATAATACCTATATCACCGATGAAGGAGCAACTAAATGTGATCCAGGTGATCCTCAAACATGGAGCGGAATTTGGCTCCTAAGCAGCGACCAAACGACGTTGAATCAGGATGGCGAAAGCGCAATAATCAAAGGAATAACTGAAACCACGCTTAGTCTTGAATATACCTATGTCTCTGGAGTTACCTATATCATGACCTATGTTAAAAAATAAGTCAATATTCACGACTTGAAAAAAGCCCTGCTCATCGAGTGGGGCTTTTTTTATGGAAGCAGCGTCAAATCAAAGTCCGCTTGATCCAGACTGTCTATACGAAGTCCTTCCGCCGAGCGAATCCCTGCCACCCAAAGAATTTCTCCCTTCGCGTCACAAAACAGTGGCCAGTTGGCTTTTTGAAAGAGGTCAATTTTGGCATCAATAAAAACATCACTCAGCTTTTTCTTTCCCTTCATACCAAAAGGCTGCATGCGATCACCTTCTTGCCAAACTCGGAAATAACAGCCTTCTTCTAATAAAGATTTTTTGAGTAAAATACTGCTCGAATTGCCCGGCCATATACCCTGTTGAATGATGGTACTTAGTTCAAATCGGTAATCACCAAAATGAAACGAGCGGCTCGTCTCCCTTTCTGCTAACAATGGGATTAGCTGTTTTGCTTTTTTCACTTTGCCTTCCTTTGCTTTGACCAGCCACCAATCTCTATCAGCCAATAATACATGGCTAGGTGAACTAAAGATAGCACCTGGCCGTCCAACGGTTTCTAAAATAAAGGCTGCCTGATCTTCCATTTCAAAGGATTTTAGAATATGACGCAATAGAAGCCTCGCCGAAAGGTGTTCTTTGATGGAAAAGCTAATTTGCGTTTCCCCTTTTATAATCTGAACATACTTTTTCGCCACTTCTTCAAATTGCGTCTGCAAAAATTCGTTGACCTCCTCCATAATTTCCGAACTCCGCGAAAACTGACGTACTGTTCCCGGATAGGCTTCTTCCCAAGGTGTTAACAGGGTATGACGAATGAAATTCCGTTTGTATTTAGTCGATGCATTGCTGCGGTCTTCACGAAATTGGATTTCTTGCGCTTTCGCCAGCCGATCAATTTCTTCATATGAGCTTCGCAGCATTGGTCGCATCAAACGCCCATCATCCACGAGCATTCCTTGCAAGCCTTGCGGACCAGTACCTCGCATAAGATTCAAGAGCATGGTTTCTGCCTGGTCTCTTTCATGGTGTGCAGTTAGCAGTCGTTTTGTCCCCAACTCATCCATCAATGAAAAAAGCCATGCATAACGCAATCTGCGCGCGGCCATCTGAATACTTTCCTTATGCTCATCGGCCTCTACTTCGGTTTGAAAACGCGTGGAATAGAATGATAATCCTTTTTCGGCACAAAAATCGCCAACAAAACATTCATCGGCCTCGCTATCGGCGCCACGCAATTGAAAATTTACGTGAGCAACAGCAGGTCGATAGCCCAATTCAAGAAGTATATGCAAAAGCACCATCGAATCTTTTCCCCCACTGCAGGCCAAAAGCAACAAATCATCTTGACTCAAAGCAGCAGCCTTGAAGGCCTTGGAAACATCGGATTGCAGTGTGCTCATTTTCTTGAACAAATATCGACAAGCCTAGTCACAAAACCATAATTTTGCCGAGCATGAAGCGCAGTCTCTTATTCCTTGTCTTGCTTTGCAGCGGAATCCTCGTCCAAGCCCAATCGAAGGTGGAGCTTTTAGGTGCCGATGAACTGAGTGGCCTAGAAAAGGATGGTATTTCTTTAATGCGACTCATTGGAAACGTTTCCTTCAAACAAGACAATGTCATCATGCGCTGCGACTCGGCCTATCAAAACAAAGCAGAAAACACCTTCGAAGCCTTTGGAAGAGTCTATATCAATGAGAATGATTCATTGCAGCTCAATAGTAAATACCTCAAATACTATGGCAACGATAAAAAAGCTTTTGTACGCGATGAGGTATACATGACAGACGGACTAATGACGCTCACCACCCAGCAATTAGATTATGATCTCAAAACCCGTGTGGCCTATTATTCCACAGGAGGCCATGTGGTGAACCAAGACAATGTGCTCGACAGTAGAATCGGCTCCTATAATGCGAATAGCAAAACTTTTGGGTTTAAGAAAAAAGTGGTTTTGGTCAATCCTGAATACGTCCTTAAAACCGATACCCTGCAATACAATACCTTGAGCAAGACTGCCTATTTTTTCGGTCCGACTACGATTGTAAGCGATGACGGTTTTATCTACTGCGAAAATGGCTGGTATAATACCTATAGCCAACGTGCTAGGTTTAGCAGGAATGCCTACGCCATAAATAATGAGTACCGCCTGAGTGCCGATAGCCTTATCTATGGTGGCAAAATGGGTATTGATACTGCTTTGAGTAATATATGGATGAAGGATTCCGTGAATCAGCTGGTTATATCCGGACAAAAGGCAATCTATAATCGGAATACGTCGGTTGCAGTGGTTACAAAAAATCCATTGGCTAGTGTATTGATGGATGGAGATAGCCTGCATATTGCTGGAGATACTCTTCGCAGCACCAGCGATTCACTGAAACGTAAATCTATCTATGCCTTCCATCATGTCCGCTTTTTTGGTAAGGATATTCAAGGAATTTGCGATAGTCTGCATTATTCGCAGAAAGATTCTATGATTTTTATGGTAGAAGACCCGGTACTTTGGAATGAAACCCGACAGATGCGCGCCGACACTATCCATATTCGGGTGGTTAAGAATAAAGTGGAGCGGGCCGATTTTATTGATAAGTCGATGATTATTGAAGAGGTAGATACCCTGCTTTATAATCAGATTCGCGGAAACCTGATTAATGCCTGGTTTAGCGATAAACACCTCCGTGAAGTATATGTACAAGGCAATGCAGAAAACGTGTATTTCCAGGAAGAAGAAGGAAAAGAACCACAAGATACCGGTGTTTTGACTTCCATGAACTACGTGATTTGCACCGATATCCGCATACGCTTTGATACAGCAGGCAAGGCAGAAGAAATTGTATACCACGAAAAACCCGAAGGCACCGATTATCCTATTAATAAACTCCCTGGCGGCGAGAAACAACAATTGAAAGGCTTCGATTGGCGGATAAAAGACCGCCCGAAATCAAAAGAGGATCTAAAACGATGACGCTTGCAAATGGTTCAGGGATAGAGGTTCGGGGTTAGGGGCATAAGGTATGCTAATACCGAAAAAGCACATGTTCTGTTAAGCTGCGGCGGATAAAAAATCACAAATCACAAATCATAAATCATAAATTAGTTAGCCTCGCTTTTATATTTCAAACACACGTCTTATCTTTGCAGCCCCAATTACAATAAAAATGAAAGTTGATATCCATCCATCGAACTATAGATTAGTGGTTTTCAGAGACATGTCTTGTGACTACGAATTCATCACTCGTTCTACTGTTGAAACAAGAGAAACAACCCAATGGACTGACGGAAATGAATATCCGTTGTACAAATTGGAGATCTCTCATAAATCTCACCCATTTTTCACCGGTAAGGCGAATTTGATCGACACCGCTGGACGTATCGATAAATTCAGAAAACGTTACGGAAAATAATCCGTCTCAACGATATCTTATTAAGCCTTCTTCGGAGGGCTTTTTTTTTGTTCCCACCCATAAGGGGTTCGGGCTTAAATCCGTATTTTGCACCTTCATAAATTAGCACTATATGAATATTATCCTGTTTGACGACGAACAACGTATCCATCTATTACCGCTCACCTATACACGTCCCGCTGCCGACATACGCATTGGAATTTTAACCATCCGCGAAAAATGGGAGAAACATTTCGACTTGAGCAGCAGCTCAATCACAGAAGACTATCTCCAAGAGAAGTTCCCGATGTTTACTCAAACGGATAACCTCATCATCAATGGGCGTATTTTACCAGATGCAAAATTAAAAGATCGCTTGGGGCGATTGGATATGGGGCAATGTCTCAAACAAGACGAGCTATTTATTGCCGCGCGCTTAAACGCCAATGGATTAGCCAACTTTGATCCTCATTCGGAAACCTATCATATATACGCGTACGAAGAAGCCTTGACTGTGGTGAATTATCCATGGGATATCTTCTCCAAAAATGCAGAAGCCCTCGAAGCAGATTTCGACCTCCTCACAGCAGGAAGAACATCTGCCCCACTTTCTGCTACGAATACCTTGATTGGAGATAGAATTTTCGCCGAAGAAGGCGCCGTGGCCGAATGTGCTATATTAAACTCCACAAGCGGAGCCATCTACCTTGGAAAAGATTCTGAAGTAATGGAGGGTTCGGTAGTGCGTGGTGGTTTAGCCTTATGCGAACATGCTACCTTGAAACTTTCCACCAAAATATATGGCGCCACAACGGTTGGTCCGCACTGTAAGGTGGGAGGCGAAGTGAATAATTCAGTCCTATTTGGCTACTCAAACAAAGGGCATGATGGCTTTTTAGGAAACTCAGTTATCGGAGAATGGTGTAACTTAGGGGCAGACACCAATACTTCAAACCTCAAGAATAACTACGCCGAAGTAAAACTCTGGAGCTATTCCAGCAAGAGTTTTGCTCGCACAGGCCTGCAGTTCTGCGGATTAATAATGGCCGATCATAGTAAATGTGGCATCAATACTATGTTTAATACGGGAACAGTCGTTGGGGTATCTGCCAATATTTTTGGTTCAGGTTTCCCAAGAAACTTTATTCCTTCCTTTAGCTGGGGAGGCGCACAAGGTTTCGAAACCTTTACCCTCAATAAAGCCAATGAGGTGGCAGAAAAGATGATGGAACGACGAAAAATTGAATTTAATCAAACAGAGAAGGAGTTGATGGCGCATTTATTCGAAACTTCGAGTGAGTACCGCGTTTGGGAAAGAGACCATAGACCATAGAAGTTGTTGGGAACAATCATAAATCACAAATCATAAATAAGAGATGAGAAAATATATAATAGCCGGAAATTGGAAAATGAATGGAACCCTTGCTGAGACACAAAAATTAGCTTCAGAAGTGGTAAACATGTATAATGATGAAGTCACAAATGGCGTGGAAGTAGTAATGATTCCGCCAAATATTGACATTAGCGAAGTACTACGCCTCGCTAAGGGCTCCGAAGTAAAAGTCGGCGCTCAAAACTGCCATAAGGAAGAATCTGGCGCTTATACCGGTGAGGTATCTGCTCCTATCCTTGCCTCTTATGGTTTAGACTATGTTATTATCGGACATAGCGAGCGTCGTGAGTACTTTAACGAAGACAATACGCTATTAGCTCAGAAAGTGGGTCAAGCACATCGTCACCATCTTACCCCTATTTACTGCGTGGGTGAAACCTTGGAAGAGCGTGAGGAAAACCGTCATTTTGAGGTAATCGAACATCAAATATCTGAAGGGCTTTTTCACTTGAGCACAGATAATATTCAACGCACAGTGATTGCCTATGAGCCTGTTTGGGCCATTGGAACAGGAAAAACAGCGAGCAAAGAGGAGGCCCAAGAAATTCATTCTTTGATTCGCGACTTGGTTTCACGTCGTTATTCCCAACATATTGCGGATGAAATTTCTATTCTTTATGGAGGAAGTGTGAAGCCTAATAATGCGGCGGAACTATTCGCCATGCCCGATATTGATGGTGGCTTAATTGGAGGTGCTTCTTTAAAATCACGCGACTTTATCGATATCTGCAAAGCAGTGAAAGGATGAGCCAAGCGCGCTATCTTGATATCTTCTTCCCTTGCGGCAGCGAACTCCACGAAATTTTGAGTGCCGAACTATTTGAAATTGGCTTCGAAGGAATTTGGGAACAAGAGCAAGGACTTCATGCCTATATTCCCTTGCCTGATTACGACCAAGAAGCTTTGAGCGACTTGCTGCTTCGTTATGCTATGGATCCCAAGGACATGGAAGTGACCAATATGGAACAGGTCAATTGGAACGAAGCATGGGAAAAATCCTATGAGCAAATCGATGTTTTGGGCAGAGCGATGATTCGTGCAGAATTCCATCCAAAGGCTGTAGCACATGAGTTCGATATTGTGATTCAGCCAAAAATGTCGTTCGGAACCGGGCATCATGATTCTACGCGCCTACTCGTGGAACTTATGCTAGACATGGACTTCCAAGGCAAATCGGTGATTGATGTGGGCTGCGGAACAGGCGTACTGGCTATTCTTGCAGGCATGAAAGGAGCTAATCCAATCATGGCTATAGATAATAGTCAGTGGAGTTATGAGAACACTATTGAAAATGCCGAGCGCAATGGCATTGCCATGCAAGTGGAAGAAACGACAATTGAAAATTTCCAAGGCAAAGGATATGCTATCATTTTGTCGAATATCACCCGGAATATCAACCATTTCAATCTTCCTAAATATGAGGGAATGGTAGAAAAAGGCGGACAGCTTATTATGTCTGGATTTTTTAACCACGACTTTGATTTCATTAACGACCAAGCAATAAAGCACGGTTTTAGCTTGTTGAATAAGGTAGTCTCAGAAAAAACCTGGATTGCTTTACACTACGAACGCAACTAATATGAAGCAACTAAAAATTACTTTCCTATTCCTACTCTTCAGCTGCTTTACTGGAACTGCCTTTTCTCAGTCTATCAAGAGCTTCGGACATGAACCTGAAGTGTTCATCAGCGAGCTTAAACGTATGATGTATGAAGACAAAATAGAACCTTCCATGCAGGCCTTCGATGCCTTTAAGGTACTTTGGGACTCCAATAAGTTTGATACCTATCAGCAGGCGCGAATCATTAAAAACGGGGACAAAATGCTGGTGAAACGGATGAAAACCCATCCTCATTTCACCCTGTATTTAGAAACCCTGACCCATTTTGAGGAGTCAGGGACTATGTCCGCGCTTTTTGTACAATGGCAAAAAAGCTTGGAACCGTACTATGATGCGAAGACAAAAGACTTCATCAATTTCCTAGAAGTTTCGAATTCTATGTTTGCAGGCAATATATTCATAGAAAGTAGAGCCCAGCGTTTGTGGAAAGCCTCCGATAATACCTATACCCTCGACCGGATCAACGGCGAACCGGCGTTTGTGTTTAACCTTACCACGCTAACCTGCGTAACGCGCGATGACTCACTGACTGTAAGCAATACCAAAGGGTACTATTTAACAGAATCGCATATATGGAAAGGAGAAGGTGGCAAAATAGATTGGTCGCGTGCGAATTATAGTCCGGATGAGGTCTATGCACTGCTAAGAACCTACGAGATAAATATGGAGGGGAATAAGTATACGGCCGATTCGGTGACCTTCTATCAAAAAGACTTTTTTAAAGCCCCACTTTTGGGAGGTATTGAAGACGTAGCACTGGCGACTTCAACACCGGAAGGAATTCGTTACCCCAAATTTTATAGCTACCGCAAAGATTTGGATATTTCTGAGTTCGCCAAGGAGGTAGAATACGTTGGAGGATTCTCTCAGCAAGGCTCCAAGGTGATTGCCTATGGCGACGGAGCAGAATTGGCCACCTTTACCTTTTTCTATAAAGGCAAACCCTTTATCATCCTTCGAGGAAGAGAATTTGTGGTGACTGAAGACCGTATCGTAACCGATAAAGCAGCGCTAGAAATCAATCTAGATACTGGCTCCGTTTTTCATCCACAGGTGATTTTTAACTATGTGAAGTCGGATAAAAAGATCTTGTGTAGCCGAGGCGATATTGGCATTTCTCAAGCACCCTTTACCGATACTTATCATCGAATTGAACTGAAGGCCGATAAGATGGAATGGATTATGGGTCAGCCTAAAATTGATTTCCGAACTATCCTGAAAGACGGCTCGGTATTTCTTTACTCTGAGAACTATTTCAAAGAATTCGACTACGAGAAAATTCAAGGAATGCAGGCCGAAAACCCACTCTCCAAGATAAAGCAATTTTGTGAGGAAACAGGAAAACGAAAATTCCATCTCGATGAGTATATCGCCTGGCGCCGCAGCAAACGTGAATATATCCGCTTCCAAATGGTCCAACTGACGGATGAGGGATACTTGATGCTCGATTCAGAGACGGATACCATTATTGTTAACGACAAGCTCTTTAATGCCGTAAATGCCCATATGGGCCGCACAGATTATGATGTAATCTTCTTTGAGTCCATCATTGAAAAAAGAGCCAATGCCACCATCGATTTGGAAAGTTATTCCATGAGTTTGGAGGGTGTTGGACGCTTCTTCTTCTCCGATTCGCAATACGTGTACGTGGTTCCAAACGAACAACAAGTAACCATCTTGCGTAACCGTGAATTGGTTTTTGATGGAAAAGTGCGAGCGGGACGTTTTGAATTCTTCGGGCAGCGAATGCGCTTTAACTATAATAGCTTTACGGTAGATATGGATGATATCGATTCCATGCGCTTCTATTTTCCTGATGATGATGGCAGTCTGCACCGAATCAACTCCGTACTTCAAGACATTACGGGAACCTTATTTATTGATAATCCAAGCAATAAATCGGGAAGAAGGGATTTTCCGGAATACCCCATTTTTAAGGCCACCAAAGGCTCTAAGGTGTATTACGACTATCCATACATTTATAATGGGATATATGATCGGGAGCGCTTTTATTTCGCCACCGACCCTTTTATCATCGACTCACTGGATAACTTTACCAAAGAAGGACTGCGCTTTGGAGGAAACTTTGTTTCGGCCGATATCTTCCCTGATTTTGCCGAAGAATTGACCGTGCAAGAAGACTATTCGCTCGGATTTAAGAAAACCATTGATATGCCTAGCTACCAAGGAACAGGACAGGCAAGGGTGAATATTTCTCTGTCAAATCAAGGACTACATGGAAAAGGAGAAGTGGAGTTTGCCACCTTGAAAAACCAATCGCAAGACATTGTCTTTTTCCCCGATTCGATGAATGCCATTTCCGAATCCTTCTCGGTACCAGAAAGCAGTCTATACCCCAAGGTACAGGGCATCAACCTGATTACCCATTGGGAACCCTATAATGATAAGTTTGTCCAGCGAAGCACCGATTCTCCTATTCTTATGTTCGGCGATGTGAAGCTCAAAGGGGAATACATTCATCGCCAAAAAGGATCCGAGGGAGATGGGAACCTCGACTTCAACGATGCCGATATCCAGTCGAATACTATGCACTTCGATAATAAACGCATGTGGGCAGATACTTCAACCTTGACCATTCGCTCCATCGATACCACTAAATTTGCCTTCCGAGCTGTGAATGTGAAATCAGACGTAGATTTCACCAAACGTTTTGGCGATTTCAAATCGAACGTGAATGGAGCCAACTCTGAGTTTCCATACAATCAATACAAAAGCTCATTAAATGAGTTTAAGTGGGATATCAAAAAGAAACATTTGAAGTTCAATACGCCAGAAGATCGTCCGATTGAAAGCACCTTCTTTGTGAGCACCCACCCCGATCAGGATAGCTTAAAGTTCAGCTCAAGAAAAGCATTATACGACCTGAATACCTTTACGCTTTACGCCAATGAAGTGCCGCATATTGATGTAGCCGATTCACGCGTATTGCCAGATAGTGGCAAAGTGGTAATTCGAGCCAACGCGGCTATGGATCCACTCTTGCATTCACGGATCATCATGGATACAGTCAATAAATGGCATGAATTCTATGAATGTAATACCACCATTTTCGGCCGATTAAATATGGGTGCCAATGGATTCTACGATTATATCAGCAAAGACGGCAAGAAAAACACCGTGAATGCCCATGAAATCAAGGTAGACTATGTGGCAAAAACGGCCTTGGCCTATGCTCATGTGTATGATACCATGCATTTTACCATGACCACCCGCTTTGAATTCAAGGGCGACTTGACTTTAAAAGGGAAATATCGTGGAGCCAAGTTTGATGGCTTTGTTCATCCTGTACAAGCTCTGACCCGCCCTTCCTCTGGTTGGTGGAGAGAGAACCGTTCTTTTGTTCCTGATTCAGTGCTCTTCCATATAGATGATCCATATAATGAGGACAAAAAACCAATGAAACTTGGTATGTGGATTACCTTGGATTCTATCCATACCTACCCAGCCTTCTTTACTTTGGGAAGAAACTATTCGGATAGTGCCATTGTAAAAGTGCGCGAGGGCATCGTGTATTTTAATGATAGCGACGAGAAATTCTATGCTGGAGATTCATTGAAGCTCAAAGCGGGAGCGGCGAAAGGAAATATTATTACCCTCGATGATAAATCGGGCATCGTATACGCCGAAGGAAAAACTGATTTGGGTGTAAATACCGGCTTTGTAAAGATGAATACGGCCGGAAATGCGACCTTCCTGCATAAGGATAGCAGCATGACCCTTGATTTGATGATGGTGCTTGACTTTGCGCTACCAAAGGATAATATCAAATTCTTTACTGATAAGATGATAGAAAATAGCATCGGACTTAATGCCACTTATAATAACCGTCCGATGGTGAAAAATGCATTGGCTGAACTCTTGGATGAGAAGGAATATACAAGCGCGATGGAAGATATCAAGCTTGGTGGAATTCCACTTAGCAAGAGCATCGAAGGTTTCATGTTTATCTCAGAAATCAAGATGGTTTGGGACCAAGGCAGAAAGGCCTATGTATCAGAAGGACCTATTGGTATAACGAGCATTGGCAATACCCAGTTTGAGAAAAAAGTAGAAGGAAAACTCATGATCGAGCGCAAACGCAGTGGAGATGAAATTACCTTCTATTTCCAAACCGATGATAATCATTGGTATTATATTAATTATTTGAGAAATAATCTTTATATATATTCCTCAGAATCAGACTTTAACAATATGATTCGTGAGAAATATGACGAAGTTAGCAAGGATGGTTATACCTTGAAATTAGCTTCACCACGTGCGAAGATTAAATTTTTGAATAGTTTTGAACCTTTAAAAGAAGGAGACGAATAAACTTGTTTGAATTTATTCTTTCAGTAATTGGACTCGCCGGACTGGCGTATCTACTCGGTTCTATCCCTAGTGCGGTATGGGTTGGAAGGATTCTGCATGACTTGGATATACGTGATCATGGAAGCGGAAATGCGGGAGCTACCAATACTTTTCGTGTGCTCGGGAAGAAGGCCGGTATTATTGTGATGACCATGGATATTCTGAAAGGCTTGGCAGCAGCCTCTTTGATTTTATTTCTGGGAGACCAAGTAGAGAAGGATAGTTTCCAATATGTGAACCTGCAATTACTTTTTGGCTTTTTGGCAGTAATCGGTCACCTTTTCCCCATCTTCGCTCAGTTTAGAGGCGGAAAAGGCATCGCTACCCTCTTCGGGATGATTCTAGCCATACATTACCCTGCCGCACTGCTCTGCTTAGGTTTCTTTCTTTTAGTGCTCTATACCACCCGCTACGTCTCTTTAGGCTCTATCCTAGCGGCTATCGCCTTCCCTATTGGCTTGGTATACATCTTCCACGAGAAGACGCCTCTATTCGTAGCATTTGCCATTACTGCCGCTTTATTGGTTGTGCTTACCCATCAGAAGAATATCAAGAAGCTGGTTCGAGGCACCGAGAACAAGGCGAATATCTTCAAATACCGAGACCGCTGAAGGAAGGGCGAAGGGCTCAGGGTAAATTCTAAAAAACTGAACACTGAAAACTTCCGCCTTCCCTAAAAAGCTAGCTCCTCCGCTGTTGCTTTAGCGCAAGCGGATGGCAAACAGAGAAACATTTGAATTAGCATTTGCCAATTCCTTTTTGTTAATTTTGTACTATGATTCGTTTTGGCGGACAAATAGAATACGAAGAAGACGTACTCCTCGAGGAGTTATTAACTGATACCCGTAAATTGGTCTTGTACAATGACGAGGTGAATACCTTCGATCATGTGATTGATTGTTTGATGGATATCTGTAGACACGAAATACATCAAGCAGAGCAATGTGCAACGCTGGTGCACTATAAAGGAAAAGCCATCGTAAAAGAAGCAGAAGAAGACAAACTTCGCATCATGTGTGAAGCTCTCCTCGACAAAGGATTATCTGCCGTGATTGAATAAATTTTAAATCACTCCTCTTCGCTTAGCTCCGTTACGATCCATTAAACTACGGTAGATAAAAATTCACATCTCTCCAGATAGTTGCCGGGAAGCTATCGGGACACAAATCACAATTCATAAATGGTTTAGCTCCAGCGGTTTTTGCGCCACTCGTCTTGCGCTTTCTTGTCTAAGAACGTCCATACAATTACCCGACTGATTTTATTGCCTTGTCCCATTGGAATGGTACGTACCTCGCGTGCTCCCTCTCTTTTGAGTTGGGCATAGAGTCCTTTTAAGTGGGATTCTTTTGCGATCAAGCTACTGAACCAATAAACTTGTTTTCCAAACTGAGCACTTTCGCTAATCATATCGGATACAAAACGGAATTCACCGCCTTCGTACCATAGTTCAGCATTCTGACCGCCAAAATTGCGGAGTACTTCGGCTCGAACTGACTTTTGTAGGTTCTTATTCTTCCGCTGCGTGCCCGCATCCGCTTCTTCTGGAGATAGATGGAAAGGAGGATTGCAAACCACTAAGTCAACCTTTTCATCCTTGCCGATGATGCCTTCAAAGAATTTCTTACGATCCGATTGGTGGCGTAAAGTGATTTTACCTTCCAGACTCGGATTCTGGTCTATAATGGCTTGAGCAGATGCCAAGGCTTTCTCATCGATATCCGATCCAATGAAATCCATTCCATACTCTTGCGCTCCTATTATCGGATACACGCAATTTGCTCCTACGCCAATATCCAAAACAGTTACCGGCTTATTGCTTGGAAAATACCCCAAATTTGTTTCCGCCATAAGGTCGGCCACATAGTGGATATAATCAGCCCGACCAGGGATTGGCGGACAAAGGTATCCTTCTGGAATATCCCAGAAATTAATCTGATAATAATGCTTCAATAAAGCCTTATTCAACATTTTCACCGCCTCAGGACTGGCAAAATGAATCGACTCATCCTTGTATTTATTGACGATGACAAACTCCGCCAATTCAGGCAGGGTTTCTACCAAGGCCTTAAAATTATAGCGACTACGGTGCTTGTTTCTCGGGTGCAAGGAAGCCTTAATGGCCGGTTGATTTCTCTTTTTCATGAATTTAGTAATGGCACTCAGCGCCTTCTTTTGGCATAGAGGTAAAGGCTCTCTACTTTTGCTCTCGCCCAAGGGGTTTTGCGCAAAAAGGTCAAGCTGGATTTGATGGATGGATTACTTCGGAAACTATTGATCCGCACACGTTCACTGAGGTCTTCCCAGCCGTAACGTTCCACCAAATACTCAAGCATATCAATCAACTTCACACCATGAAGCGGATTATTTGGTTGCATTTCTGTGGGTTTCTCAGCGTCCATCAAGACCGCAAAGGTAATACTTGGGGGATGTTTTTGGTATTTAGTTTTTCAGTGTTAAGAAACTAGATGCCAGACGCCAGAAAGAAGTTTTCGGTTTTCAGAAAAAGATACCAGAAGCCAGTGTTCAGTTTTCAGAAGGAAGAAGCCAAGAGCAAAGAACATAAAAAGCGCACTCCACACTTCGCACTCACACTGTTCTGGCGCAGGTCCCTTCCTATCTATGGATAACCATTTCTCTTATTTACCTTTAGGTCCTTCAATACGCTACTCTTGGCATTCATAGCAAAGGCAAAATACTGGCGGTCTCCAAAAGGCATCCAGTCGAAGCGGAACTCCCAGCAGTGCAGGTCGCGGTAAAGATTAAGGGTAGTCATCGACACTTGTTTATTCGAAATATCGTAGCCACTATTGAAGCCGATTTTCCATTTTTCGGTGAGACTAAAATCGCCAGAGAAATTCAGGGTTTGTATTTCAGTCCTCGAAATTGGTGTTTTCGAGACATTATACACATAGTTGAAATTGAAATTCCAAGGGATATTAAAGTCTACAAACTGATCTGCCGAATTCAGCATAATCATCTCTTGGGAAGTCATGTATGGATGAATATAGGGACGTCTCCTACCAGGAGTCGCTTTCCCATTTAAGGTTTCGGAGTTCAAGGAGGTAGTTAAATAGATTCGGCTGGATACCATTCGGGCTAATTTTCCGGTTTGAGAGTATAAGAATTCCTTTTGGATTCTACCCTCTGAATCATAGCTATAAAAATTCATCGTGGTATTAAACTGCAGGTTCACATATTTAAAGAGCGTAGTTCTCAACTCCACCACCAAAGGGGCCAGGTTCAGAGAGTCGGCCAATAGATTATAGCTGGATGCCAAGTTGAATACGTCAAGAATTTTCACCTTTCTAAACCCAGCGGCAGTATCTTTCTCATCACGGACTTTCATCTCCAAATTATTCCCAAGACTAAAACTCACCACCCCCGATTTTCCTTGTCCCGGTCCGCCAAAAATCCCTTTTTCAAAAACACTGTAGTTCTGAAAATTCGTTGCGCTTGAATCGGTGGCTACTTGCTTATAGAATCCAAATTTATCCTGCGAAAAATCAGGCCGGTAGCTGAAGGATATGGCCGGCGTTAGCACATGGCGAATGGCCTTTACCTTCTTGCCTTTAAACTGATACATTCCATAAACAATGGTACTCACGCTCGCTGAGAAATTATACTCATATCCCCTAACATAGCCATAATTGGTATCCGCTTTTACAGCGTTTTCGGTTTTATCAAAATACTTGTCGGTAGATTGAAAGTACCAGTATTCCGTATAATTGACTGAGGGTGAAAACGCCAAGAATTTCAATAACTTAAAATTCCCACTGGCCCCCATCCTATGATTCATCCCGTACTGCATATTAGCCAAGGTTTGAGGGGTAAAGAAGGTACTATCTCCAGTGCTTATTTGATTTCTGAAAGCCGTTGAATAGGTTACCCCAATATCTTGATAGAACTTACTTCTGCTGCTACTATAGTTTTTTCCTCGGAAGGGAAAAAAGCGGTAGACGTCAAAATTCAGGTCAGGCAAGGTCACATCTACTGCACCTGTATTCGTGTTTTGGGTATGACGCCCTGTTAAATTCAAGTTTCCAATATTGAAGGCGCGTGAATAGTTCACACTCGAATTCATCGTATTGGTTACGATATCAGTTGGGTTATAGGAGTTCGTACGCAGATAACTGCTGCTTCCTAATTGAACGTTTGCACTAAAGTTGGTCTTTGGCCGAGCGCGGTTATCCATCTGGTGAGTCCAATTAAAAAGGACATCATTCGACTTAAAGAAATCGGGGTCTTCGGGCTCATTATTCTTATTTACTGCATAACTCAAGCTAACATTACCACTGTACTTATATCGTTTCGCGTAGAAACTATTCACTTGCCCTAACCAACTCCCATTGGCATAAAGCGTGCCCGTGAGAGAAAGATCGAATCGGTCGGAAACACCAAAATAGTAGCCGCCATTCCGCAAGAAATACCCCCTATCTCCCGAGTACCCATAATTCGGCATGATGATTCCGGAGCTTTGTCCTTTGGTGATAGGAAAGAATCCAAAAGGCAAGACCGCTGGCGTAGGGACATCGCCCACATAGAAAAAGGCCGGACCGGAGACTATTTTCTTCCCCGGAATAATCTTCATCTTATTGGCCTTGATATAAAAATGCGGATGCGCCGTATCGTTGCAGGTGGTATAGCGAGCATGGAGGATATACATATTATCCGCCGAATCTTTTTTGACTACCTCTCCATACACCAATCCACCAGCCTGTGCTGTAATTAGGCCATAGATGATGCCTTTTTTATTTTTGAAATTATATTTGAGCGAATCCGTGCTCATTTCATCCCTGGCATCCTTAAAATGTGGAATGCCCTGCTTTTCACCGCTTGTATCTACCGTATAGATGGCTTCCATGACATTCGAACCAAAATCAATACTGATTAACCCCGCGGTAATTTCCATGTCCTTGTATTTGACATAGGCATCGCCATAGAGATAGATTTTCTTCTCCTTAACGCGTATTTTGATCGAATCTCTGGCACTGTACTTGACTTCTTCATCGAGAGCGGACTTATAAATTTTGCGTCGATAGGACTTTGTAGAATCCATATTTCCCTCACTGTTCACTATAGTGGAATCCCCAGAAACCTGTGCCTGAGAGGCTTGTAGACCGAAGAGACCGACAATTAACAAAAGACATGGGATAAGTACTGAGCGGATAGTGTTCAAGTGTAGGATGCTGTGATTAGCTTTGTTTGGCAAACTTTATACCGCTTCAAAAAAACAGCACAAAAGTGAGAACTCCAATACTTGTATCGCTAAGTCTGCTTGTCATCGTGGCAAGTTCCTTCCAGACCTTGAATTTTGTGGACCGCAAAATCAGGACAATAGTGATTGATGCAGGGCATGGAGGCAAGGATCCCGGCGCGATATCACACGGTTTAATCGAGAAAGAGGTGACCTTGGAAGTAGCAAAAAAATTGGGTGAATTGATCAAAGAAGCCCACCCAGAAATAAAAGTTTATTATACTCGACTCACTGATAATTTTATTGAGCTCAATGAGCGTTCGAATATTGCTAACCGAAATAAGGCAGATCTTTTTATCTCCATCCACGTAAACCATAGTTCCACTGCTTCGGCACATGGTTCAGAAACCTATGTAATGGGTACGCATAAAAATGATGGGAACCTCGAAGTAGCCAAACGGGAAAACTCAGCGGTTCTTTTGGAAGAAGACTACCAATCAGGCTACGATGGCTTTGATCCCAACTCGCCAGAAGGGCATATCATCTTCTCTTTCTATCAAAATGCCTTTATGGAACAAAGCATCCTCTTTGCTTCGGAAATAGAAAATGAGCTAGCAAAACGCAAAAAGATAAACCGCAGCCGTGGAGTGAAACAGGCAGGATTTCTTGTTTTATGGAAAACCACCATGCCGAGTGTTCTAGTAGAAACAGGCTTTATGACCAATGTGGATGAACGCACTTACCTCAAAAGTGATGCAGGACAAGATGAATTGGCCGAGTCCATTTTCAATGCCTTTAAAAGCTATAAAGCGTATATTGAAAAATAAGGCTTTCTCTTTTTAAGGACCCGTTTCTTTGCCTCAGGTGTTCCTTGCCTTTTCTCTTGATTTTCGTCTAGAAATACCTTACTTTTGCGCCCTTCATTTATACTGCTCATGAAGCTTTCTCAATTTAAATTTGATCTTCCCGAAAACCTTATCGCACAACACCCTGCCAAGCAGCGCCATGAATCGCGCATGATGGTATTGAACCGCGAAAAAGGAACCATCGAACACAAAACCTTCCACGATATCCTCGATTACTTCAATGATCAAGACGTGATGGTTTACAATAATACCAAAGTTTTCCCTGCTCGCCTCTTTGGCAATAAGGAAAAAACGGGTGCTAAGATCGAGGTATTTATGCTTCGTGAATTAAATGAGGAACTCCGTCTTTGGGACGTATTGGTTGATCCTGCCAGAAAAATTCGTGTAGGAAACAAACTTTATTTTGGAAACGACGACCTCGTTGCCGAAGTGGTAGACAATACCACTTCTCGCGGAAGAACCATTCGTTTCTTATTTGATGGAACGCCGCAAGAATTCCGCAATATCATCGAAAAACTAGGAGAAACTCCTTTACCTAAATACATCGACCGCGAGGTTGAAGAAAACGACAAAGAGCGCTACCAAACCATCTTCGCAAAAGAAGAAGGAGCCGTAGCACCTCCAACTGCCGGATTACATTTTTCGCGCGAACTAAAAATGCGTCTAGAAATTAAAGGCGTAGAATTTTCTGAAGTGACCTTACATACCGGCTTAGGAACTTTCCGCGACGTAGAAGTGGAAGATTTGACCAAGCATAAAATGGACAGTGAGCATTATAAAATCCCTGAGCATACAGCCAATGCGGTGAATAAAGCCCTTACCGACAAAAAACGTGTGATAGCTGTTGGATCTTCTGTAATGCGTGCTTTGGAATCATCTGTCAGCTCAATGGCTACCTTAAACTATTCAGAAGGATGGAGCGATAAATTTATCTTCCCTCCTCACGAATTTTCCATTGCCAATGCCTTCATTACCAATTTCCATTCACCAATGTCTACCTTGATGATGCAGTCCGCTGCCTTTGCTGGGTATGATTTCTTGATGGAAGCATACAAAGTGGCAATCAAAGAAAAATATAAGTTCCTTTGTTATGGGGACGCACTCTTGATCATTTAATGATGGATTATCCATCCGCATTTCAAGAAAGAATTAAAGGTCAGCTTCCCCAAGAGGCTGACCTTCTTTTTTCTGCATTAAAACAAGATTCCTCAACCCATCTTTCTGCGAATAATCCTCACACAACATTGCCGGAGGAAATACCGCTCTTAATCTTGGACCAATGGTGAATATAATTCGCTTTCTCATTGCCCATATCCGACTGGGATATCGCATCTACGTGATCAGCCATATTAAAATGCGAAGTCTCATGAAGGAAATTGAAAATAGCACTACTACAATTTCCTTTGAAATTTCGGAAAACCTACGAAAGAGAATGTCTTTCTATATTGGCATTATCCTCTACGAAACAACTTTAATTAACCAATTACGCGGGAGAAAACTAAGTGCGATTGAAAACCAAAGAGCTTGCTTTTTGGGGGCATTAACTCCCTTATTCGACGATTTGAACGATGAGCTAAACCTGGATACGGCATCTATCAAAAAATTATTCGATACCCAACTAGGAAGCGAAGATCCTCGATTGCAATTTGCTCAATTCTTAGATCAAAAGTTGGAGGCCTTGACGATAGATTCTCCCAGATTCTTTGAAGTCGTAGAGGAAACAACCGTGGCACAGGATCGCAGCATGGCTCAGCTTGAAAGCCTCTTTTTAAGTCCATCAGAATTGAGAAAAATTTCCAGAGAAAAAGGCGGGTATGCCGCTATGCTCTATGCATCACTATTAGAAAAGCCACCTAAACCTAATGAAGAGTTAGCACAATTTGAGTTGGGCTATTCCTTACAGTTAATTAATGATATGTTCGATATCTGGAAGGACAAGCAGAATAAGCAGCAAACCTTATTCACCAATAGCGCGGATTGGAACCAAGAAGCAAAAGAATTTGAGCATACTTTAGAAAATGTATATAGCCGCTTTCTTGCACTTGATTATTCTCCGAAGGATACACGCCGTTTTTTCATCAATATATCCATACTCTACGGTCGCGCACAGGTATGTCTTGAACAATTATTGGCTCTTCAAGCACAAAAAGGCACCTTAGTTACAAAGCATTCCTTTGAGCGAAAAGAATTGATATGCGATATGGAAAAACCTAAAAATATCTGGAGTGCTTTTCGATTTAGCATGGCCTTATACAAGCGCTACTATCCAAAATAAATTAGTCGATTAAACCCTCCACCACAGGCATCAAACGCTCAATTGTTACATGGTCCATCACCACAATCTTGAACCATTTTGGTGCATGATGATTATCAGGGACCAAGACGAATTTCTCTGCTAGTTCATGCGGAACATGCTCCGCTCGGATGGTAATGATATTGGATGAAGGCTCACGGAAGAAGGTAATATTCTTGGCTTTCAATTGATCAGCGAGCCAGTTGGTTCTTTTTTGCAAGACAAAGATTTTTTCCCTCCAAGCATATGGTCCGTAGGTAGTTAAGATCATCCAGATGGCCACCGCATTCGCTCCAGAACGGGAACCGATTAAGGTGGAATCTTCTCCTTCTACATAACTGGCTTCCTTCGTTGCTGCATAGTTCATCCATCCTTTGCGTATGATAAAAATGCCTGTTCCATAAGGAGCTTGAACCATTTTATGGGCGTCTAAAGTCACCGAGCAAATTTCAGGATAAGTAAAATCTGGAATATTCTTTTCGCCCGAAAAGGGATAGAAAAAGCCACCGTAAGCTCCATCCACATGCATCTTAAAGGGCATATTCGCTATTTTTAGCGCGTCGATATAGAGGGCTGGATCATCAACCGAACCGAACATGGTTGTCATCATATTCACCACCACAATCACGGCTTTACACCCCTTCACTTTCAATTTAATGATAGCAGAAGCGATTGCCGCCGCCTCCACCTTCCGTGTATCATTCGTAACGGACACAGAATGCAGGCTTAATCCCAATACATTGCAGGCTTTGGCCATGGAATAATGTCCATCTGATGAGGCTAATAGGGCAATCTCATGCGCCTTCAAACCCATTTCTTCCATAAAATAATTGCGGTAAATCCAAGCTGCTTGCAAATTCGCCTCGGTTCCGCCTGAAGCCACATAGCCGTCAAACTCACCCTCTCCTCGCAAAATATCATGCGCACAAATTCCAATTAGCTCCCGCTCAATGGCTTGCGTTCCAGAAAAGAAAGATTCTGATTTGCCCAGCGTATGACAGCCAATATGATTAGGATTATGAATCAAGGCAGAAAGAAAAGGGGCATCTTTTAAAAAGCTCGCATCCGAAAAAAACACCCTACTATCAAGGTGACTCGCTGGCACTCCGACAATCGTTTCATCAAAAAAATTCACGTTTTTCTCCAAGGCAGAGAATACCCGATCATGTATTTCCGATTGTGCCAATTTCTTCCAATGTATCATTGCCGCAAAGATAGGGGCTGTCAATGCATAGAAAAAGTGAGAAAAATCAGTTTTCAGTATTTCTCCGCCCGCCATAGCTGAAGTATGCAGCGACGGCGGGAGTGTTCAGAAGTTAAAAATCACAATTCACATCCCTCCCGATAGTTATCGGGAAGTTATCATGACACAATTCATCTAGCTACTTCTCCTTCTTCCCAAAGACTGAAATCCGAACATAGCGGCCTGGATGTTCTTTGAGATCTTTGAGTAAGGCATCGAGGTCTTTGCTCACCTTTTCCATCTCATCATACAAGGATTGATTTTGCGCCAATTGACCCAGGGTTCCTTTGCCTTGATTGATATTGTTCAGCGTTGTATCCAAGCTTAAGAGCACGTTGTTGGCCCGTTTCATGGTGTTTTGCAATTGCAGGGCATTCAGCGTGTCGGAGAAAGATTTGAGATTACTCATTGTGCCCTTAATGGCCTTGTCATTATCCAGAATCATCCTCTCAATACGGATTGCATTATCTAACAATTCCGCGACCTTGGTATCGATTGTGGTTTCAACTGACGCCAAGGTTTCATTCAACTGATTCATGGTTGCTGGAAGCTTTTCCATGGCCGCTCTTAAAGCAGCGCCCGACTCGCCATTGAAGGTGCTATCTAGTCCTTCTAAAATACTCTTTACCTTTTCACGCAAAGGGGCTGTTATCTGATTTAAGTTATCTGTAAATCCAGGTTCCATAAATGGATTTAATGTATCCTTATTGGCTGCATAGCGCGGATCGTCGCCAAGCAACAGTTCAACCGATTTACTTCCAAAAAAATCCGAGCTAAATACCTTGATAGTTGAGTTCATCGGCACATTTATTTCGCTTTTAACTTCAATTTCAACCAAGAGTTTCAGGCTATCCCTCGAAAGGAGTTCCACTTTGCTCACTTGTCCAATACGGTAACCATTGATCAATACCGGATTCGAGGCAATTAGCCCATCAACAGAATTGAATACCGCATAGTAGGTTTTTGTTCGCGTGAACAAATCGCGCCCCTTTAGGTAGTTATAACCTAGGATTAGCACAGTAATGGAGATGGCAGCAAAAATGCCCACCTTTGACTCATTCGAAATCTTCATTGCTCACAAATATAATGAGTTCCCGCTATTATTAATGGGCTTTACTTTGACCGCATGGCTTCTACTGGATCCATCCTCGACGCAGAAATGGCGGGAATCATACCTGCCAATAGGCCAATGCTTGCTGAAATTAAATTGCTATAGATAAAATTCTTGGAGGAAATAAACACCTCGATGTCCATTGCTGCTGAAATTCCCATACTACCGAGGTACACGAAAAACACCCCAATTAATCCCCCTATTAGTGATAATACTACTGCCTCAATCAAAAATTGAAACAGGATAAACGCATTGGTAGCTCCAAGGGCTTTTTGAATCCCTATTTGAGAGGTCCGCTCTTTCACCGAAACAAACATGATATTAGCAATACCAAAGCCTCCCACAAGAATTGAAAATGCGCCAATGATAGTACCACCTGTATGCAAAACACCAAATATCCCAGAAATTATCTTGGTAAGCATCGTAATTCGATTCATGGCAAAATCATCATCGTCGCGAGGACTCAATCTCCGAATATTGCGCATTGCTCCTTGTATGGTTAACTGCAAATCTTCAAAACTAGATTGATCCGCTCCTTTCACCAAAATACTGGGTTCGCCACCCCGATTCAGGTTTGCTATCTTTCGTAAATATTCAACTGGCAGAATTACAGAATCATCTTCCGAATTACCGAAAAGCGATTTCCCTTTGCGCTGAACAACCCCCACCACGATAAGCTTGCGTCCCATAAATTGAACTTCTCTGCCAATGGCGTCAACACTTCCAAAAAGATTGATGGCCAAGTTATAACCAAGAATGATAACCGGCTTTCCCAAACGAGACTCGCTTTCAGCGAAATAGCGTCCTTTTTCAATATTTACTGGATTGATAGCATCATAGGTATGTGTTACCGCAATGCCACCAATTCCTTCAATGCTATTTCCTTCTGATTTAATGGTCTTGCTATAAATGCGATACATATACGCAACTTCTTTGACTAAAGGATTATCCAATAGGCGCTCTTTTAAGATATCCGATTCTTTTAGGGTGGCCTTCGGACGGTTCATGTATTTCCACCAAGGATAATCTTGGGTGAATTCCCAGGGCCATTTTTGAACGTATACTACATTCTGGCCCATCGACTCAAAGCTCTTATTGATATTGGCTTCCATGGAATCGACAAAGGTCCAAACCAAAACAATGCAAAATATCCCGATGGATATCCCTACCAAGGAAAGGATGGAGCGTAACTTGTTTACCCAAAGCGCATGCATAGCCATGGAGAAACTTTCCATAGTCAGTTGAAAAAAGAGGCGAAGGCGCTGCATGGACCAAAGATATTAAAAATAGGCTGCGAGCAGGCACTTAGCCGATTCATCCAATGGCTATTTCGATAGAGTTGCGTATTTGGGGGACAAGGGCAATGACCTTCCGCAATTACCCAATCATGATATGCGATTTGGGGTAATGGAAAGAATTGGAACGTACCCGCACGCTTAAGGAAAAGGCCAAGGACAAAACCCCGATACGCCCTACAAACATGGAAACAATCAGTACAATCTTACTAAAGCTTGAAAGCTCGGCGGTAATTCCTGTAGAAAGACCCACCGTGGCAAAAGCAGAAACCTCTTCGAATACCAAACGGGTCACCTCAATTCCTGGCTCCGCAATAGTGAGGAGAATCACAGCAACAAAAATAAAGGTAGCGGAGAAAATAAAGACAGAAAAGGCCTTATAAATCAATTCCTGTGAAATCGTTCTGCGCCCCAAAGTCACCTCTTTCCTACCTGCCACCGTAGCAAGAATGGCAGAAAATATCACCACAAAGGTAGAAGTCTTGATTCCTCCTCCAGTACCACCAGAGGATGCTCCAATAAACATCAGGAAAATAAAAATTATTAAGATTGGCGCTCCCAAAGCCGAAAAATCAACGGTATTAAAGCCCGCAGTACGTGCCGTTATAGATTGAAATAAAGCGGTCAGCATCGCGGGTAAACCGCTTTGTCCTTCTAAAGCACCATTGCGTTCTAAGAGATAAAACATTACGGTACCGAAGGCCACCAAAATCAGAGATCCATAAAAAGCAATCTGGGTACTTAATTTCCATTTCTTCCATGGCTTGCTTAGTCGTTCTCGTACATTCTTTATCTCAAAAATATCGCGCAAGGCAGGGAAACCTAATCCGCCGAAGAAAATGGTCACAGCAATACACATATGCAGCAAATGATTCGATTGAATTCCAACTTCCATCAATCCATTGGTAAATACAGAAAAACCCGCATTGCAAAAGGCAGAAACGCCATGAAACACACTAAAAAATACCTTCTGTCCTTCGCTCTTAAATGTATAATCGCCCCAGAAATTATAGATGAGCACGGTACTTATTAATTCAATAAAAACCGTATAAAAGACCACCTTACGTAACAAAGAAACCGTGCCCATCAAAGACTCATTATCAAAAAGTTCCTTGAGAATACTTTGCTGTTTCAATCCCATCCCCTGTTTCATAAAAGTAGCAAAGAAAGTAGCAAAGGATATGATTCCTAATCCGCCAATTTGGAAGAGAAGGAGGATAATTAGTTGTCCTTTTGTATTGAAGAAAGTAGCCGTATCTACTACAATTAATCCGGTAACACATGAAGCACTAGTTGCCATAAAGAAGGCATCCAACCAGCTTAATTCGCCAATACCTGTATGCAATGCGGGCAGTTGGAGCAAAAAGGTTCCACTCAAAATTAGCAAGGCAAATGAAATAAGGAAAATAGTGGTTGGGCGTAACTTAAGTCTTCCCAATTCCTCAACTGATTTTACAACTTCAAGAACAATTAATACCAATAAATAGCATTGAATAAAGAATACATAATAGGGCTCGAACCCTTGCCAGCCTAAAGCTTCAAATAGGTGGGCTATAATGGGGTATTCAAAAAGCTGAAAGGAAATGAAATTGACAACAACCAGACAAAGCAAGGTAAACTCAACACTGTTTGAGCGAATAAAAGCACTACGTTCTAGGGTGAAGAAGAGACGAATAGTAAAATTTATAATGAATACCGCAAAGAAGGAACGATTGATATCCAGTAAAACCTTCTGTTCTTCTGGGGTATGTTGAAACCCATGATAGTACACTAATGAGCCTATCGTAGCGATAGAGCTTATCGCTACAATCCATCCCATCAATCGGAGAATGAGATACTTATTCTCAAAGATAAATAGGTTTACTTTTTGCCTCAGTCCGAACATGAACCCTATCCTAGTTTTATTGCCTCTTCCAGCAATTTCGTTTTTTCTATTGGAACTACCCCAACTTTCTCACAAACAAGCCCCCCAGCCAAATTGGCCAAGAAGGCAATATCACGAATAGGTGCATCCAAAGCCAAACAAAGTGCTGCAACACTCACCACGGTATCACCTGCCCCAGACACATCTGATATATTTCTAAGGTGCGCTGGTAGGTGTTCCCAATTTTTTCTATCACTGATCAAAACGCCTCGTTCAGAAAGCGTAACCATAATCATCTCCGTATTTAAAAGCCCTTGCAAGCGAATCACCGCTTGCTTCAATTCTTCTTCGGATTTGAGCGCTGAATCTAATTTTAAACCTTCTCGAATTTCCTTCAAATTGGGCTTAAATAAAGTAGCGCCAGAATAAGACAAGAAATTATTCTTCTTCGGATCAACCACTGTTGGCACACCCACTTCTTTGGCCTTTTGAAGGATGGCTTGAATCAAAACTTCGCCTAAAACTCCTTTATCATAGTCTTCAAAAATGAGCACATCAAAATTACCAATAACCCCTTCTATCCAAGCAAATAGAGCCGTTTGCTCCCATTCACTAAGACTGTGTATATCTTCATCATCCACGCGCAACATCTGATGATTATTGCCAATGATACGGTGTTTGACCGTGGTTTTGCGCTCATTGCTTTGAACCAAACCTTCGGTTGCAATGCCATCAGCACGAAGCAATTCAGCAAGCTTATCGCCCATCTCATCCATACCCACCACCGAGGCTATCGAAACTTGCGCGCCCAAGGCACGGAGGTTCAAGGCCACATTTGCAGCACCACCTAGTCGGTAGTCGCGTTTGTGTAAGAGAACAACTGGCACAGGTGCTTCCGGAGAAATGCGGTCCACCTTTCCAAAAAGGTAGGAATCAACCATCAAGTCACCTATTACCAGGACTTTGAGGGTGTTAAATTTCTCAAAATAGTCGGTCCACTTGCTCATTATTTCAAGGCAGCTAATGCTTCAGCTATGCGTTCTATCGCGTCTTTTAAGGTTTCGTCACTGGCTGCATAACTCAGGCGCAAACAATTAGGTGCGCCAAAAGCCTCTCCTGGAACGAGTGAAACAAAACAGGTATTAAGTATATAGAGACATAGATCATTTGAATTCTCTATGCTCCCTTTCTCGTGTTTTTTACCAAAATAAACCGATACATCTGGAAAAAGATAAAATGCACCATTCGGCACATTGCATATGATACCCGGAATCTCCAAGAGCAGTTCCAATACCCTATCGCGACGGCGATGAAAGGCCTCCCGCATTTCATATGTAGCCGTAAGTTCAGATGTCAAGGCTGCGAGCGCTGCACGTTGCGAAATGGACGATGCGCCACTGGTAAACTGTCCTTGTAATTTCTCGCAGGCTTGGGCTATTTCTATGGGTGCGGCGATATAGCCTATGCGCCAGCCCGTCATGGCAAAACCTTTGGATACCCCGTTTATTACCACTACCCTATCTTGAATTTCTTCAAACTGGGCAATACTTTCATGCTTTCCTATGAAATTGATATACTCGTAAATCTCATCTGAAAGAATAACGACTTCTGGATGCTTCACAAATACATCCTTCAATCCAGCCAATTCTTCTTCGCTATAAACCGTGCCAGTAGGATTGCAGGGCGAAGAGAATAAAAACGCTTTGGTTTTCGGCCCAATCGCTGCTTCCAATTGGGCTGGCGTAATCTTGAAATCTGTCGTCACATCGGCATCCACAAAAACAGGAATACCTTCAACGAGCTTCACCATTTCTGAGTAGCTCACCCAATAAGGAGTTGGTATGATCACTTCATCGCCCGGATTGATAATGGCCATGATCACATTCATGATCGAATGCTTGGCGCCAGTACTCACAACGACTTGGTTCATGGTATAATCCAAGTCGTTATCGCGTTTCAATTTATTCACTACCGCATCGCGCAATTCTGGATATCCAGCTACAGGAGAGTAAAAGGTATATCCATCATCAATGGCTTGTTTGGCAGCATTACGTATATGGTTGGGTGTATCAAAGTCTGGCTCTCCAAAGCTGAGGTTGATTACATCAAATCCCTTTGCTTTCAACTCGCGTCCGGCCTTGGCCATAGCGATGGTTTGCGATTCATTGATCCAGGATACCCGTTCGGCTAGATAATTCATAGTGTTCGTTGCTGCGAATATAAAAGAATAAAGAGACTATTGAGAGTTTGAGACCATTAGACGTTTAGACAGTTAGACGAGGACATGGCGAGTTTTAGACAGTTTGACTACGAGACTTCTAGACTATCAGACAATTTTAGGTCGGTCTGTGTCCCGCCGACGTGCACTTCCCATAGTGTGAGAGGATTTCACCTACCTGCAATTCTCATGATGTGGCAGGGTTCCAAAGACCTGCGCCATCTGAACGAGAGAAATCGCTCTTGCTTATTTACAAAATACATGTATCATTGCTTAGAGTGACTACAAATAATTACGTGCGACTCTTCCTGCTTTTCTACATGAGCATGGCCGCTTCTTGCAATAAGGGACAGTTCGACTCCAGCGAATGTGTTAAGAAATGCCCGGATTTGATGACTTGCTATAGCGGTGTATGCGATTGTGACACGAGCGTAGGGTTCAAAATTTGGCAAAAATGTTTTACTCAAGAGCCAAACCGCTATGTGAACTATGCAGGTGATTCTTCACTGAAGTTAACTGGTTTAATTTTAGACTCAATTTCATTTAGTCCGAACCGGAATTGGTGCAACTATGACCTCTATTATGATAATGATGATAAAAATGCTTTCGGCTATTTTGACCGAACGAAATCTCCAGCAGATTATAAGACACGCGTAATTCCCAAACAGGGTTACGACAGTCTATATATGTTTGCTTATGACCACGTTTATTATCGAAATGGCATTGGATATGATTGGAAAATACTTGGAAAAAGATTTGGAACCGACAGCATGCAAATCCGCATTTTTATATCCGATATAAAGACTCATACAGATAGGGATAGTAGTTCAATTATTACTCTTCGTCGCTTATGAAAGTGATTGGTATTTTAATCGTCCTGCTAGGCATGAGTATTTCAGTGCCAGCTCAGATTTATTTTGGCGGAGAATTCGGATTTCAGAAATCCATCTCTCGGTACGATGCAAGTTTAGATCCTGAAACAAGCATGAATCCGCTAAATCCGAATTTTATCTTCGAGCAATTCCATGTAGGCTGGCAGTTTTCTAAATACGTAAGTGCAGGAATCCATATTCAAGTTCAGCCACAAAGCTGCTCAGCCGAGACAAATCGGGCCTATTTTGAAAAATACGCTAATCCACAAGCACATTTTCCATTCACTTTTCAGCAAAGTTATACTACAAGAAATAAGACTATTCAATTCGATGAATATGCCATGATTGGACCAGAATTGAAATGTACTTACCCCATTGCGAGCTGCTTTCATGTTGAGTTAGGCTTGTCGGCGTTGTTTTTTGACAATAGACAGCTAGAACCTTCCTTCGAATCAGACTTGAATCAGCAGTATAATGCAAAAGATCATTTCTTTAATCTGAACCAGGCATTGTCTGTGTACCGAGCTGATTCCGAATATTTAAATGGTTGGAATACGAAGCTGAATGCAAGTTTGCGTCTGCTAGTTAAGCCCTTTAAAAACCGTTCACATAGCCTGAGTGCTGGTATTTCAACAGGCACTTGCTTGAAACAAAATTATGCGGTCAATTTTCGAACGAGTTCAGATGATTCACCAACTCAGAAAAATATCCTCCGGGCTAGCAACTATGGAGAATACTATGGCATTAGCATCGGCTATAGCTATACCATCAAGCTTCCAAAAGCCGCGCAAGGCAAATAAATCCGCCATGAACCCTAGGCCAATTCATAGCAGGTATTTCGTTTATCCCCTGTCGTAGTCAGAAGTCCCGTAGCAACTCTCAATTGCAAATCCCGACTGGCGGTTGCTATGGCCATGCTTTTAAATACAAGCAGATAGTCTTTGCGTGTAAATGGCTTGGAATCATGTAGGGAGATAAAATAATGCAGGCGGTCTTCTGGACTAACCGGACGTTTGGATGCAGCAATCAACTCCTTCAAGGATAGATCAATGGCTTCCAAAATAAAGTGAATAAAGGGCGTAGATTGTCCGGTAGCATCCGATTGCTCCAAAGCGCGATAATACTCAGACTGTCGCTCTTTGAGGATTGTTTTAAAGGGCAAATAAGCAAATACTGGATAGGCCTCCATTAAGAGAATCGTTTGCCATAAGCGCCCCATTCTTCCATTTCCATCTGAAAAAGGATGGATGAATTCAAGCGCATAATGTACCACGCAGCTTTTAACCAATACATGATCTTCGCTCGATTGGATATAAGCAAACAAATTCTTCATGATGGCCTTTAAGTTACTGGCCGGGGGAGCGACCTGAGTGATGGATGAGCCTTTGGCAATGCCCACTTTTCCTATTCTGAGCTTACCCGCATCCTTGATTAAGCCCTTCATCATAGCCTGATGCGCTTGTAAAAAGGAAGCGCGCAAAGCGGGTTTATAGGAGGCTAGTTCCGCATAGACCGCCAAGGCGTTGGACACTTCTAAAATATCCTCTGCAGAACCAAGCACCCGCTTATTCTCCAGCATGGCCGTAATTTGCTCTGCGCTTATGGAGTTCCCTTCAATAGACAGCGTTGCTTGAATAGTGCGTATGGTATTCTTTCGACGAAGCTGAACCGAAGGCTTCTGAAATTGCGCTGTCTCAATGGTGCCCAATTTCTCTGAAATCGACGCCACCAAGTTAAGTATGGAAGGAGTTATGCTAAAAGGAGGCTTTGTTTCTTTTCTCCAAATTGAGGCTTTAAAATAAAATTAAAACCCCGACAATATTTCAGCTTAGGCTCCCCAAACAGACTGATTATCAGTCATTTTGGCCCATATCGAGCGAGTAAGTATCGAATCCCTGCCATATTTGCTGTCTTTCTCTATTGGTTATATGTTTGATGCTAGTGTAAGCGTTAGTAATCACAGCATATGGACTTCAAACAATTCACCATAAAATCACAGGAAGCGATTCAGAAGGCGCAAGAACTTGCTACGGTGCAGCAAAACCAGTCAATCGAGACTGGCCACCTGCTCAAAGCATTGTTAGAGACGGACGAGTCGGTTATTACCTTTTTATTCAATAAACTAAACATGAATCAAGCGCGGGTTGAACAGTCGCTTGATGCCATCATACAATCATACCCCAAAGTAGAGGGCGGCGATACTTACCTCGGTCGCCAATGCCAGCAGGTGCTGCTCAATGCGCAGTCGTATTTAAAAGACTTCAATGACGAGTATGTATCGGTGGATCATATTCTACTGGCCTTGCTAAAAAATAAGGACAGCATTAGCAGTCTCTTGAAAGATGCTGGCATGAACGAAGCGGGGCTAAAAAAAGCCATCGAAGAACTCCGTGGTGGAAATCGTATTACCAGCGACAGTGCGGAACAACAGCATCAATCGCTCGATAAATTTGCCATTAACTTAAACGAGATGGCCTCCCGCGGAAAACTTGATCCGGTAATTGGTCGCGATGAAGAGATTCGCCGTGTGCTGCAAATTTTATCACGTCGTACCAAAAATAACCCAGTGCTTATTGGAGAACCTGGGGTTGGTAAAACTGCCATCGCCGAAGGTCTCGCCCACCGTATCGTAAGTGGCGACGTACCTGAGAACCTCAAGTCAAAACGCATCTATTCCTTGGATATGGCTGCCTTGATTGCCGGAGCGAAATACAAAGGGGAATTTGAAGAACGACTTAAATCGGTCGTGAAAGAAGTCATCAGTTCCGATGGGGAAATTATCCTCTTTATTGATGAGATGCATACCCTCGTTGGAGCCGGCAGCGGTGGCGATGGAGCCATGGATGCGGCGAATATTCTTAAGCCAGCCTTGGCACGTGGAGAATTGCGCTCAATAGGTGCAACTACCCTTGCTGAATATCAGAAATACATTGAGAAAGACAAAGCCCTCGAGCGTCGCTTTCAAAAAGTGATGGTCGAAGAGCCCGATACCCAAGACGCGATTTCTATCCTCCGTGGATTAAAAGAGCGCTATGAAGTGCATCATAAGGTGCGTATCAAAGACGAGGCAATCATCTCCGCTGTAGAACTTTCTCAGCGCTATATCACTGATCGTTTCCTTCCGGATAAGGCTATCGACTTAATTGATGAGGCTGCTTCTAAGTTACGCCTTGAGATTGATTCCGTTCCTGAAGAATTGGATGAAATCGAACGCCGTATCATGCAGTTGGAAATTGAGCGAGAAGCCGTAAAACGCGAAAAAGACAAAGCCACCCTCGAAAGTTTGAGCAAGGAAATTGCCGACCTTCAGGAAGACCGAAATGAGCTGAAAGCACGCTGGCAGTCGGAAAAAGACGTGGTCGAAGCCATACAAACGAGCAAGGAAAATATTGAAAACCTCAAGCTCGAAGCCGACCAAGCCGAACGCTCAGGCGATTATGGCAAAGTAGCCGAAATCCGTTATGGCAAGGTAAAAGAAGCGGAAGCAGTCCTTGAAGCTAACAAGCAAAAACTGATAGAGATGCAGGTAGACGCAGCCTTGGTCAAAGAGGAAGTGGATGCCGAAGATATTGCCGGAGTAGTTAGCAGGTGGACGGGAATCCCAGTCAATAAAATGCTCCAAAGCGAACGCGAAAAACTTCTCTATCTCGAAGATGAACTTCACAAACGTGTGGTCGGCCAGGAAGAAGCCATCTCAGCCATTTCAGATGCGGTGAGAAGAAGTCGCGCTGGATTGCAAGACCCAAAGCGCCCGATTGGCTCTTTTATCTTCCTCGGAACAACGGGCGTGGGTAAAACCGAACTCGCAAAAGCATTGGCCGAATACCTCTTCGATAAACAAGATGCCATGGTACGTATCGACATGAGCGAATACCAGGAGAAACATACCGTATCTCGTTTGATTGGTGCACCTCCTGGATATGTAGGCTATGATGAAGGTGGACAGTTAACCGAAGCCATTCGTCGCAGACCTTATAGCGTTGTGCTCCTGGACGAGATTGAGAAAGCCCATCCAGATGTTTTCAATATCCTTCTTCAAGTTTTGGATGATGGACGTTTGACTGACAATAAAGGCCGGGTGGCGAATTTCAGAAATACCATCATCATCATGACTTCCAACATAGGGTCGGATGTGATTCGGGATAATTTCGAGAATGCCCAGGATGCAGATATGGACGAGATTACTGCTAAAACTAAAAGCCAAGTCTTCGATATCTTGAAGCGCAGCATTCGCCCAGAGTTCTTAAACCGTATTGATGAAACCATTGTATTCACTCCGCTTACCAGAGACAATATCAGGCAAATTGTGGAACTACAATTCAAAGGCTTGCAAGCGATGCTAAGCGAAAACGGCATCACCATCGATGCAACAGAGGAAGCGATGGACTGGCTTGCGCAACTTGGATATGACCCTCAATTTGGGGCGCGTCCTTTGAAAAGGGTTATCCAGAAAAAGGTCTTGAATGAATTGTCGAAACAAATTCTCGGCGGACTCGTTCAGCGCGATTCACATATCCTCATGAAGATGGATGCAAAAAACCAGATAGTTTTTAAAAATCAAGAGGCTAGCTAATTAAATTTCAGGAATCTAAATAGAAAAGAAAGCATGGCGATGTACCATGCTTTTCTTATTTTGCTCCAACAATTTGGTATATCCTTGAATATTTATAAGAAACTTATCGAACTCGGTCTTGCTCCTGGTCAGAGTCCAGAGGACACCAAGCGCATTCGGACCATGAATCGAATTAGCGTGCTCAGCGTATTGCTTTCGTTCATTCTGATATTTCTCGTTTTTTATTTAAATATGCCCAAGCAGTACTTGACTCTCTGCTTCATTATTAGCCTATTTTTTGGCACTCCCCTTTTATTCCATCTAGCCGGCAAATACCTCGGCGCCATCATTACTTATTTACTGGCTGGATACCTCGCTATCCTTACCATGTGTATTGTTTTCGGCACGCATATAGGGCTGCAGTATTTTCTAGTTCCTGCGATAGGGATGCCCTTTATTATTCTTAATAATGAGCGGCCAGGTATTAAGTGCACCATGGTGCTCCTGGCTTTCCCCCTCTTTCTTTATATCGAATGGCATGCTTTACATATTGATCCGTGGATTCATATTGAGCCCGAAAAGATTACCTATGTTCGATTGATCATTAATAGTGTCCTTCTGTTCATGGTTCTTTCTATGTTTCGCGTTTTCGCATCCGAAATTCAGCTTCATCTGAAAGAAATCCATATTAAAAGTGCGGAAGTAGAGAAGAAAAATGATGCCTTGCTTGAATCCAATGTTCAACTTGAACAGATGCAGAATGAAGCGCATAAGGCGAACAAAGCCAAATCACAATTCCTCGCGAACATGAGCCACGAAATCCGAACCCCCATGAATGGTATTGTGGGTGCTGCGGAGCTTCTCAAAACTACACCACTCTCCCAAGAGCAAATTGACCTGAGCAATATCATCCACCGATCTGGATATGACCTTTTGCGTATCATTAATGATATCCTCGACTTTTCTAAGATTGAGGCAGAGAAACTTGAAATACTCACGGCTCCATTCAACCTCCATCAGCTAGTTTGGTCTACCCTTCGACAACTTATGCTGGGAGCTGAACAAAAGCATATTGAATTTCTTGTGGATATAGAGGAAGAAGTGCCAGGCTATGTTATTGGTGACGAACACCGTATCGCCCAGGTGCTCATCAACCTGATAGGAAATGCTATCAAGTTCACCGAAGAAGGACAAATATTAGTGCGTGTAAGAGAAATCCACCGCATAGAATCCACTTCTCGCATCATCATTGAAATTGCCGATACAGGCATTGGAATTCCGGCCGATCGCATTGATGCCATCTTTAAAAGCTTTACCCAAGCCGATAATACGACCACCCGTAAATACGGAGGTACAGGACTTGGAACCACGATATCCCGCCAATTGGTGGAACTCATGGGCGGAAAAATCAATGCCGATAGTCCATCGCCAATTGAGTCAAACATAGGTGGGCCAGGTTCTCTCTTTTCCATCCTTCTTGATCTTCCAATTGAGCTCAATCGCACATTGATTAATAAGGAAGAAGAAGATAAATTACTGATAGACAAAAGCTGTTTAATTGTTGATGATAACCAAACCAATCAATACCTCTTAGAAAAACAATTGGCTTCCTTTGGTATCAAAACACGCATTGTTTCCAACGGTTTCGACGCCCTAAAAATGCTTAAGAGCAACGAATTTGATTTGGGCATCATGGACTACCATATGCCAGGACTCAATGGGCATGATACCTTGATACAAATCAAGGAAAAAGAATATTCAGCCAAAACCAAGTGGCTCTTGCTTTCTTCCATCTCCTTCCTCGGACCCGAGAATAGCGATTTCGATGCCGTTCTCTTTAAACCCGCTCTTGCGGATCAACTAAAAACAGCATTGAGCGATATGCTCCATGAAAAAAATACAGGACGCGGCGAGAAGATTATCACCAAGGAAACACCACAGATAGGCCTAGGTATCCGAATGCTCGTGGCAGAAGACAATCAAATGAATCAGATGATTATTCAAAAGGTATTAGACCGCTATGGCTTTGAATCCTTAATTGTGCCAGACGGTGTAGTGGCTGTCAATGAAGCCCAGTCTGGTTCTTTTGATATGGTATTGATGGATATTCACATGCCCAATATGAATGGAATAGAAGCAACTATAGCCCTACGAGCTGCTGGTTATACCACGCCGATAGTCGCTTTGACGGCCGATGCGTTTAAAGGGGATCAAGACGATTGCTTGAAAGCTGGTATGAATGACTTTTTAAGCAAACCATTCCAAATCGAAGACCTACTGAATAGTATTCAGAAATGGGTTCCGAAATTTGAGCAGTAAAATCAACCACTTGCATGGAGTATGATGCTTTCTAACAATCTTGTAAATTAGTGCCGTGCGCTTTTTACTCATTCTATTCTCTCTCTTGCTTTGGCAAGCCTGCTGCAACGCTTCCTGCGATTGCGAAGACGATTGCAAAAAATCCTATCTCTTCACTTTGGTTCAAGGCTCTGGGCACTATGCTCCAGAAGATATTGACACCTTGGAAGTCAGCTATAAGTTTGAAGAAACCCGAGAATTCGACACTGCCTTTTTCTATCGGATAAATGCTGCCGCTGTATTAGCACCATAGAAAGAAAATTTCAGCTGGATAGTATCCCTATTGTGCAAACAAGTATGCTACCAGTAGCCATTCCTGTGGCAATAAAAAAATAACAGTAGTCTATAGAATTTCCGACAACGAAAAGGTTTCATTCAATCGCATGCCCTTTTCCGTCATTTGAACCGTTCCACACTGCGTATCAGGATCATGTTCGAAGAAGTAGATATAATCATGCATTAAAGCCTCCTCGTGCACCCTTAAGCGTTCTTTCATGGTGTCTAATGGCCGAATATCATACCCCATCACGTAATTTAATGGCACATGATGACGAGAAGGAATCAAATCTGCCATATAAATAATGGTTTTGTCCTTGTACTGAATTTTTGGAAGCATCATGGATTCCGTATGTCCATTGACTTCTATAAAAGAGAAATTTTTTATAAGCTCTTCTCCAGAGCGCAAGAACTTGAGTTGTCTATTTTCCTCAATAGGAAGGATATTCTCCCTTAAAAAGGAGGCTCGTTCACGCGGATTTGGCGCCAAAGCGTGACGCCAATGCCGTTCACTGCTCCAATAGGTTGCATTTGGAAAACGCGTTTCCAATCCACTTCGGTCCTTATTCCACTTAACAGCGCCACCTACATGGTCAAAATGCAAATGTGTTAGGAATACATCTGTGATATCGTTTACAGAAAAGCCTTTTTTTTTCAGGGATGATTCCAAGGTGGTATCTCCTGATAGATAATAATGCTTGAAGAACTTATCGTCTTGCTTATCACCAATACCTGTATCGATCAAGATAAGCCGGTTTCCTTCTTCCACCAATAGGCATCGCATAGCCCAATTGCATAGGTTGTTTTCATCCGCTGGGTTGAGCTTATCCCATAGCACTTTGGGCACTACGCCAAACATCGCTCCTCCATCGAGTTTGAATAAACCGGTATCTATCACGTGTAAATTCATAACACAAATCAAGTCAATGTATTGTAAAAAAAAAATCCCGGCACTGCGAACAGTCCGGGATTTTATATAACACTCAGAAAATTAGCGAACTACAAATCTTAAAGTAGTTTGCTCACCTGCTTGGTTTAGCATATGGAGGTAATAAACTCCTTTTGCTGCATTGTTAAGGTTTAGCTCCATGGCGTTATCTGCACTTAAAGTGCTGGTGAAACCGATGGTTTGGCCTAGTGCATTCACCACATTTACGTTCATATCAGCAAAGCTTGCGCCTTCCAGTTTCACGATAAACTGACCATTATTTGGGTTTGGATAAAGGCTAACTTCAGCTCCAAAGCTTGAACCGTTCAATGAAGTACGGAAAATACGCACGGTATCCAAATACTCATTGGTACACGCATCCGCATTCTTGGTAATCAAGCGTACATAGTATACCCCATCAATCATGTATTGATTTTGAGGATCTGCAATCGTGTCTTTGTTTCCATCACCAAAGAACCATAGGTATTTTGTTCCTGCAGCAGTTTCATCTGCAAAGAATTGCATGGTTCCATCTTTAGTCAATGCAGACGCTATCGTGAATGTAGCTGCCGGTACTGGTGATACTCTGATAGTTTTCATCGCTGTATCAGCACATCCACCCGTTATTGTTGCAATCAAAACAACATCATAACTTGCTGCTCCAGAATATTTAAAGCTGGTATCTTTAGCCATGCTCATTTGTCCGTTTCCAAAATCCCAAGCATAAAATACTTGAGCAAGTTTAGCGGATGTAGTGCTATTCAAGAAGTCAACTTCCTCTCCATCACATACCAGTGCTGGCAAAACAATGCCCGCATTGGGTTTCTCGTTGATGGTTATAGTAGTTTGGAGCGTATCAGAACATCCATTGGTGCTGAATGAACGAATAAACAAGGTATATGTTCCAACTCCTGGATAAGTATGAGTTGGAGCACTAAGCGTTGAGCTTTTTCCATCGCCAAAGGTCCAATCGTATGAATTAACAAAACCTGCTGGTACAACAGAATTATTCGTAAAGCGTATTGATTCGCCAGCACAAGGTGCAGAATAGCTAATCGCAATCGCTGGTGCATTCAAAAGGGTAATTTGAGCGGTGAATGAATCCACACAGCCTAAATCAGTATTGGCACGCAAGGTTACGTCGAAGGTTCCAAAGCCTGCATAATTATGTTTCGGATTTGCAGAAGTAGATGTTTTCGTATCTCCGAAACTCCAATCATACCCCATCGTTCCAAACAATAAGCTGCTTGAATTGGTAAAGCTTACATCGGTATTATTACAAGAGGTTACAGAACTAAAGTTAACAATAGCACGTGGTGCTTGAGTAACTGTTTTCTTCTTCGTCGTTTCACAGCCATTCACATTCACTGTATAGGAAACCGTATAGATTCCTGGCACAGCATATATATGTGACGTGTTTTGCACATTATCTGTATTGCCATCACCAAAGTCCCATGTATACGTTGCCGTTCCTGTTGGCATCACTGTATTATTGGTTAATTGAATCGCAGTTCCCTCACAAGCATTCACTGCATCAAAGGTGGTTTGAGGTACTTCTTTTACGAGTACTGTAACTGTATCATAATCCGTATAACCATAATCGGAAGTTGTTTTAAGAATTACGTCATAGCTTCCTGATGCCGGAAATAGGAAATCTGGATTTTCTAACTGTGAGGTTCCCAAACCTGCAAAATCCCAGTCGAAGGCTAATAATCCTGAAATAACTGTTGAGTTATTGACAAATACCATCGGCGACCCATCACAGGTTGCATTAAAGGTAAAGCTTGCATTCGGACGAGGAGCCACATAAACATAGGCCCCAATCATTGTATCACAACCCGTTAGCAAAGAAGTAACTGTTGCAATAATATGGAAGGTACTATCTGATACCCCAAAAGAAGGAACAAATAATAAGCTCCCATTTAAAATAGTAGTTGGAGCATATGTTCCGGTATCTGCAGACGGAACAGGTGTGCCGTTCAAGGTTTCCATGCTCACATTTGAGATATACCAATCGACCCCAAAATTAGCATTGCTTGTATTGCTCGGTGGAAGAATCTCTAAACTAATGCTATCGCCATGGGCCACAACATGAGGATCAACGGAACTTCCACTATTAAAGGTACCTACAAAGGGAGTTCCTTTAACAATGCCAGACCCGTCAGGCAAAGCTTTCACTTCTACCTGCACGGCAGAACGTGGGCCAGGACAACCTGTTTGACTATAAAAAACTTCACCGTTCCAAGTTCGTGGATTAAAAGTTCCTCCAAATGTTCCTGAAACACCTTTCCCTGTTGTAATTGTAAGGTCTGCGTTTGAATAGGTATTATTCCCATTGGTATAATTCAACGTTCCACCTGATTGCATCTGAACATATATACCATAGGTGGTGCCGGATTGCATGATGAATGTATTTCCAACATTCGCATAAACAGCGGAACCATTTGAGGGATTAGTGACCACGTCTGTGCCTAATAATGTCCAAGCCCCACTATTCGTTTCGAAACCAAAATAGGTACCCGTTTTATAATAGATAGCAACGGTGATCGTACCCGTTGTTTGCATGCTCATTCTTACGCTATCAAAACGTAAATCTTTTGCAGAAACCACGTCAAACATAGCTCCTTGTTGACCATTACCCGCAGCACTTGTAGTAGCAAGTGAACCAGTACCAGCTCCAGCTCCTCCTCTACTAGCACCTACATAATAGGTATAGTTTCCAGGACCGGTTATTGGCGTTGGGAAATTAGCTCCCACTCCAATCGAAGCACTTAAAATAGGATCATCGTACCAAACTACTGAATCGGTAGAGAGAAAATTGCTTGCTTGAAGCGTTACAGAACCCTCACCACATCTACTTGCATTTGCGGCACTCGGCGCTGCAGGACGACCAATAAAATCAAGCACTCCTGATTTAGCTGTATCATTCGCCTTATCTTGATCCGTACTAAGTTCTGTCCAAGCCGTTATGCTGACTGCCCCCCCTAATGCAGAGTTAAACGGAGGAAAGGCAATAGTCGTAGTAGCATTTGATGCTAAAGTTGCAGAATAAGTGATGTTTTGCGTGCTGTTTACTGCATTTCCACCTAAAGTACCTACCAGGGATGCTTTTATGGCAAAATTGCTAATTGACATGGCACCATTATTTTTAATATTCACAAAAATGCTATCGTTTGGATCACCACATTTTGTGGAATTAAGGGATACGCCCGTAGTCATTGCATCGTAATCTGGCAGAGCGAGAATACGCACATTATCCACAATCCAATACCAAGACCAATCCCCTTCCCAACGGAAGCGAACTTTAACGCCATTTTTTCCCCCTGCAATAGAGGAAATATCAATGTTTTGAGAATTCGCTACAGTTGCAGTAGTCGAGTAGACACTGGTCCAGGTTGAACCGTCAAATACTTCAACGGTACCTTCTCCGCCGAAACCACCCTCGAGACGGTGATCAAAAAGAAGACGCAAGGTAGAATTACTTGTCGCATTCATTGCGGGTGACTCTAGGGCCACATTTTCTGCACCACCACCCCCTGAATAATCATCGCTGTCAAAGATAGCAGCAGGATTACTAATCGGGGAAGTTAATGCTCTTCCTCCAGGGTTGTTAAAAACCCATACATCGCCAGATACGCCGGTAATGGTATTATTCGTCCAGCCTTGGGTATTCCCCGGGAAGGTGCTGAAGTTTTCGTTGAGTAAATAATTCTGACCCTGCACCTGGGAAGATGCGAACAGGGTTAGTAGTAAGAGAATGAAATATTCCCTAGGTGAGTAGTCGTTAAATCTCATATTTTAGGTTTAAAAGGTTATAAATTGAACTAGGCTTGATTTTTCCAAAATTAGCACTAATTCTGTAAAAGAACAGAATTTATACACCGAAAAACCAAATCGTTGTTCTTATTATTCTATGAATCAATGAGTTTAGATAAAAAAATAGACATCTATTTCTTCAAAATAATTACACATTGACAAAAATGCCCGGAATAGTCTAGTTTACACTATAATAAACCGGAGTATGCTTTGCTCTCCTTCTTGATTCTTCACAGATAGGAAATAAACGCCTTTCGCTGCATTGTTCAGATTTATCTCCATCAAGTTGCCCGCACTTATAGTTCTTGTAAAACCAATAGTCTGACCAAGAGCATTGACCACATTTACATGCATATCTGCAAAGCTTGCCCCATCCAATTTAACGATAAACCTACCATTATTCGGATTTGGATAAAGGCTGAGCTCTGCCGCAAAGGCCACTCCATTCAAGGCCGTTCTGTATATACTGACACCCTCGCTATGTTCTTCGCTGCAATTGAAACTGTTCTTGGTAATTAACTTAACAGAATAGGTCCCATCAAAAAGAAATTGATGTATGGGATTCATTAAGGTAGATTTAAAACCATCATTAAAGAACCATTGATAGCTGATTCCCGTTCCGCTTTCATCCGCTACGAATTTCATGGTCCCATCTTTTGTCAATGCAGATATTACACTGAAGTTTGCCGATGGCTTCGGATAAACCGCTATCGTTTTTAGTGTGGTATCCGAACATCCGCCAGTAATCGTCGCGATTAAGGTCACATCATAAGCTCCAGTCCCTAAATAGGCAAAGCTGGTGTCTTTCCTATTACTCCGTATTCCGTTTCCAAAATCCCATGCATAGGATACTTGAGAAATCATGGAGGCAGTTGTGCTATTCAAGAAATTCACTTCTTCGCCATCGCATACTCCAGCAGGAATAACGATGCCTGCTTTTGGTTTTTCATTGACGGTAATGCGTGTTTGAAGCGAATCAGAACATCCATTAGTACTGAACGAACGAATAAATAAGGTATAGGTGCCAACGCCTGGATAAGTATGCGACGGATTGCTAGTATTGCTAGTCGTTCCATCGCCAAAATTCCAATCATATGAATTCACAAACCCAGGAGGCACAACGGAATTATTAGTGAACTGAATTTCTTGTCCTATGCAGGGCGCCGTATGCGCTATGGAAATTTTGGGTGCTTGAACCACCAGCACTTGAGCGCTGAATGAATCCACACAGCCCAAATCGGTCCGCACTCGAAGTTTCACATCAAAAGTTCCATATCCGAAATAAGTATGACTTGGACTTCTAACAGTTGCTGTATTTGAATCGCCAAAATCCCATTCATACCCCATTGTTCCAAAGAATAGGTTGCTGGAATTGGTAAATACAACTTCGCTATTATTGCATGAAGCTTCCGCACTAAAGCTAACTGAGGCTCTTGGAGATTGAGTAACCGTTTTCTTTCGCGTTGTTGCGCATCCATTTACTTCAACCGAAAAAGCGACGGTATAGGTACCCGCATTCGCGTAAATATGTGAGGTATTTTGGCTGCTATCGATATTTCCATCGCCAAAGTCCCATGCAAAGCTCGGCGTACCTATTGGCATAAGCGTGGTATTGGTAAACTGAACGGCAGAACCGCCACATGCATTCACTGCATTAAAGTTTGCTTGCGGCACAGCCTTCACAAGAACCGAAAGTGTATCAATATCACTATACCCATAATCGGTACTTGTTTTAAGAATCACATCATAATTGCCTGGTCCTGGGAATACAAAATCAGGATTCTCCAATTGAGATATTCCAAATCCTGCAAAATTCCATTCGAATGCTAATAGGCCAGAAATAATGCTTGAAGTATTGACAAAGACCATTGGAGCTCCATCACAGGGTGCATTAAAAGTGAAGCTTGCATTTGGACGAGGCGCCACATATACATAGGCCTCAATCAATGTATCGCAACCAGTTAGCAAAGAAGCAACCGTGACTATCACGCGGAAAGTACTATCTGAAACACCTATCGAAGGAATGAATAATAGACTTCCATTCTTTTTGCTAGTAGGAGCAAAAGTCATGGTATCAGTAAAAGGAACAGGTATACCACTCCGTGTTTTCATGCTAATATTCGAGATATACCAAACTGTGCCAAAGTTCGCGTTGTTCGTATTGCTCGGTGAAACAATCTCCAAGCTGATGCTATCGCCATCGGCCACTATATGTGGATCAATAGCATTTCCAGTTTTAAAGGTTCCCATAAAAGGAGTTCCTTTAACAATCTTTGATCCATCAGGCAAGGCTTTCACTTCCACCTGAACCGCTGAGCGCGCACTTTCGCATAAAGGGAAATAGCTATAATAGAGCCCGCCATTAAAAGTCCGTGGACTAAAGGTCGCTCCAAAATTCGCTCCTTTCCCTACCCCTGTTTGAATCTGAAGTTCTGCATTGCTATAGGTAAATGAGCCATTCGTATAATTGATAGAGGTGGCATTAGGTAACTGAATATAGAAAGCATATTGAGCTCCTGAAACTAAGGTCACACTTTTCCCTACATTCACAAAGAGTCCTGACCCCCCTGCCGCTTGCGTGCTTGTTACTGTGGTCGACCCTAGCAATGTCCATGCGTTGGCATTGGTTTCAAAACCCACATATGTCCCCAATTTGTAATATACTTCAACCAAATGAGTTCCGGCATCTATACTTACTTCGAAACTGTCTACTATTATGGTACGTTTGGCAGTGACGCCAAACATCACCCCCGATTGTCCGTTTCCTGAAGCAAAGGTGCTTGTTAGGCTATTGGCTAAGACCCCTCTTCCAGCACTCACGTAATACGTATAGTTACCAACCCCCTTTATTGGCGTGGTATACGTCAGTCCGGAACCCACCGGAGCCACGGTATTTGCTCCATCATACCAAACTACAGAATCCGACGATGAAACTCCGGTAGCCTGCAAGGTGACTGCCCCCGCTCCGCACCTACTTGAATTTGAAGCACTAGGAGCGCTAGGGGTACCTAAAAACTTTAGCTGCGGCTTTTTAATCGTATCGTTTGTTCGGTATTGATCCGAACCTAGTTCGGTCCATGCAGAAAGGATGATGGAACCTCCTAGAGCCGTATTAAAGGACGGAAGCATGATAGTTCCCTTCGCTCCTGCAGTTAAGCTACCTGAATAGCTGGCGCTGACCGTGCTATTTACTGGGCTGCCATTCAAGGTCCCCACAATATTAGCACGCACTGTGAAATTACTCATCGACTGTAGGCCGAGGTTGGCTAAAGACACTGAAACACTGTCATACATATTCCCACAAAGCCCCGAAGAGAAGGAAACATTTTCAACAGCCGCATCATTTGAATAATATCCTTCCACCCGCACATTATCGATTATCCAGTAATAGGACCAATCGCCTACGAAACGGAAACGTATTTTAGCATTTGCCGTACCTCCTAAATTCGAGGTAATATTTAAGTCTTGAGAGTTTGTTATGGATGATGCTCCTCGATAAGAATAAACAGCCGTCCATATTGTCCCATTAAATACCTCCACTAAAATGGTATCGGTGCTGTTGTAAATCCCATCAAAGTATTGATTAAACTTCAATCGAATAGAGGAAAAGTTCTGAGCGGAAAAGCTTGGAGATTCCATGGCCACATTCTCTGCTCCTCCACCTGCTGAATAATCGTCGCTATCAAATATGGCAAAGCGACCTGAAATTGGGGACGCAAAAGTACGTGCACCGGGATTATTAAATACCCACTGATCGATAGAAGAATTACCCGCAATGACTCTATTTACCCAGCCTTGATGAGGCAATGCCGGCGTTGTTATTGGAAACGTATCGAAGTTTTCACGAATCAAGCTCACCTGCGCAAAGGCACTGCTGCTTAGGAGTATAAAAACCCCAGCAAGGATAAATTGCTTGAATACCTTAGTAAACCTGAATACCATCTCTAGCCTGCCTCTTTTTGAATCTCTCTACCAAAAATAGGCAATGACAGCCATTTGAAGCGAATTAAGACTGGGTTTTTCGTTCAACGCATTATCTAACAGGTGCTGGTATCTTTATGCGAAAGGCTTATTGACTAAAGACGAAGGAGATAATATTGGCTCCCATTTCGAGTGCCTTTTTTCGAATTTCCGGACTATCGGGATAGGTGCCGGCGTCTTCCCAGCCATTGCCTAAATCGCATTCGTAGGTATAGAAACAAACTAGGCGCCCTTCATAGATTAAACCAAATCCCTGAGGAGGTTTTGCATCGTGTTCATGAATTTTAGGCAGACCTCGGGCAAAGTCATATTTCTGGTGATAGATAGGGTGCGTGAAAGGAAGTTCAATGAAATCGAGTTCCGGAAATACCTTTTTCATCTGCGGACGAACAAAGGGGTCTAGTCCATAATTATCATCAATATGCAAAAAGCCCCCTCCTATCAGATAGTTACGCAGATTCTCCGCATCATTATCCGTTAGACTAAAGGTGCCATGACCAGTCATATAAACAAAAGGATAATTAAATATTTCAGGGCTTGATGGTTCTACAACAGCTTCCTCTGCCTTCAGAGTCGTTCCGATGTTCTCATTGCAATAGACCGCTAAATTGGGCAAGGAGCTTTGGTTTGCATACCAGTCGCCGCCTCCTCCATATTTCAAGCGGGCAATTTGCACCCCGTATTGCGGAGATACCATCGCAGAAAGCAAAAGAACACAACCGATAGATAGGATATTTTTTGTTCGCACCATGTAGAATATTCGGTAAATATATAAAGACTAAACAGAATTCTTTGCCTAGTACGTTCCTCTACTTTTTTTCTACTTGCGGCTTACTGATGAAATGGGTAATATTACAAGATGAAAATAAAAAAAAATACCCTCGCAATTGCACTTGTAATTGGTACAATTGGTTTTAGCTCTTGTTCACGCGTTTACTCGAGCAGAAACTTTGTCAAAAGTAATCAGGAAGTAAAAACCAAAGAAATAAAAGAAGAAAACACCACTGCATCGAAGAAGACTCCGGGTGTTCAAATCCAACCTCAATCAATCACTGCTCCGCTTGAACTAAAAGCTGAATCATTTGCCCCAACACTGCTTCAATTTGAAGAAAAAAAGCAAGTTACAGTGCAAACAGTTCGTATTGAGAACGAAAGGAATGGAGGAGAAATCTTAACCGCAAAGCTCTCGCAAAGCTCCCGCAAAGCTAAGCAGGAATTCAAAGCTACTGCAAAGCAGGCTCCTACTCAGAAGAAAAAAAATGCAGGAGGATCAAAATCTCAACTCACAGCATTAATTCTATGTTTCTTCTTCGGTATGATTGGTGTCCACCGTTTTTATTTGGGGTATCCAGTAATTGGAATTATTCAAATTTTAACTCTCGGCGGATTTGGCATATGGGCACTTATTGACCTCATATTAATTATTACTGGCGATCTTCAACCAAAAAACGGTTCCTACGACAAAACATTTGATGATCTTTAATTCGCGAAACTCTTAGCGATATGATATTCCCGGTTCTTGAGAAATCGGGAATATTCTATCCTAAACCCCAGAAAAGCGTACAATTTCTCATTTGATTGAGATCAATCGTGCCAAGATTGAATCAAATTAATATTAGCCACAGCCACCAATGCGGCAGTCTCTGTTCTAAGTCGTTTTTGACCAAGGCTAATTCCCTGCCAGCCTGCCTTTTTGGCTAGCGCATATTCGTTCGGAGAAAAATCACCCTCCGGACCAATCATCACATAGACTTTCTTGTCCAAGCTTTTCATTTTTCGAATATCGGCTTCGGCCTCTTCACAAACGGCAATAAAAAGCTGTCCCTCCCTTTCGGTCTCAATAAAGGATTTAAATGGGACCAGGTCATGTAATTCAGGGAAATGCCAAGTCAGGGACTGCTTGCAAGCGGCCAAGGCAATTTTCTCCAAACGCTCCCTATTTACCATTTTACGTTCCGAACGCTCGCATTGAATAAATTGGATGGATGCAATACCTATTTCTATGCTCTTTTCTAACAACCACTCTATGCGGTCTATGTTTTTAGTTGGCGCTACTACGAGGTGTAGTTTAGATATTGATTCTGGAAAAGTCTCTGTTTCGCGTATCTCAAGTTTGGCCTGCTTTTTATGCGCATCGAAAAGTTCGGCGCTATATCGGTTTCCTTTTCCATCAATCACTTGAAGGATGTCCCCTTGGGTTTTTCGTAAAACGGAAACAGCATGCCTACTTTCTGTTTCATCCAATAAGATTTTCCCATCGACAATATGCTGACTATAGAATAACTGCACAACGCAAATATAGCGGCTTTGACCCAACCGAAAAGAATAGGTTTGAAGGGGTTATTGGTTACGGGTTATAGCAAAAGCCTCAGACCTGTATCTCTTAATCAATAACCCCTTTCAATTTTACCAGATTACGACGCGCTTTTTCGGATCCGTCTCAACCAAAGGCATTCCTTCCTTGCATCCAAAGGCATCCCAGAACTCTTGGAGATTGCTTAAGGGACCAAGTACACGGTATTGACCGGGTGAATGGGGATCTGTGAGAATACGGTTGCGTAATTCTTTTTCAGTCATATTTTGGGCCCAAACCTGTGCCCAGCCCAAGAAGAAGCGTTGATTCCATGTGAAGCCATCTTTGCCTTGGCCTTTGGGTGCAGACTTGCCATAATGTTTTTTCAAAGCATGATAAGCTAAGGTTAGTCCTGCTATGTCGGCAATGTTTTCTCCTTGGGTCATGCTGCCATTGATAAATACGCCTGGCAAAACCTCAAAGCGGTTAAATTGCTCAACGATGAGGTTGGTTCTTTGGGTAAAACGCTCCTGATCACCGACCGTCCACCAATTATTCAAATTTCCATGGGCATCAAACTTGGCTCCTTTATCATCAAATCCATGAGAAAACTCATGACCAATAACGGCCCCAATACCTCCATAGTTCAGAGCATCTTCAGCTGCGGGATCAAAGAAAGGAGGCTGCAGAATTCCAGCAGGAAATACAATTTCATTTTTGCTGGATGAATAATAGGCATTTACGGTTTGTGGGGTCATTCCCCATTCTCCTCTATCCACTGGTTTTCCCAATTTATCCATCATACGCTTATAAGTAAAACGTGCGATGGCTTGCTCATTTTCATAGAGTTTATCAGATTGTATGCTCAAGTTCGAATAGTCTCTCCATTCATCGGGGTAGCCAATTTTATATTTAAAGGCATTCAACTTTTCGAGCGCCATTTCCTTAGTGGTATCGCTCATCCAATCTAGCTTAACGATCCGTTCTCGAAATACTTCGCGAATTTCTTCTACCATGAGACTTACCTGCTTTTTGGAATCTTCGCTAAAATGTTTTTTGACAAATAATTGTCCTACTAATTCACCGAGATTGCCATTCACCTTTTTCACGGCGCGTTCTGCAAAAGGGTTCATTTCGTCGGTACCCCTTAAAACACCCGAATAAAATGCATGCTGATCCGCCTCCAATTCAAGACTGAGCACTCCCGTATTATCGCTGGTAAGTTCCCAACGGTAATAGCTTTTCCATACTTCTAAAGGACGCTCATTCCAGAGGGCAATGGCTTTCGTGAGGTAGTCGGTTTGGCCCACAATAATTTCCTCAAACTCAGGCATCTTACTTTTTTCAAAATAGCTGGTCCAATCCATACCAGGATAGGCGGCTATAAACTCTTTCTTGGAGAATTTATTATAGGTTTTATCTGGATCACGACGTTCGGTGCGGGTCATTGAAATGCTCGCAATCTCTTTCTCCAGCATTAAAATGGAAGCGGCTGCATCGGCATTCAGCTTTGAATCGGTGGAGGAATAAGCCAGCATTTTTTCCAAATGCTTCTGATAGGCCGCGCGAATGATCACTTTCGAGGAATCCTCAACCAAATAATAATCGACATCAGGAAGGTGCAAACCACTTTGAGAAAGATGAAGCACATTCATATCGCTATTTTTGGCATCCGTTGACACGTAGAAACTAAAAAACTTACCGATACCATCTTGCTGCCACGTCGCTAAAAGGTCCATTAATGCCTCCTTTGTAGTGCATGCCTCTATAGCCCCCAATTGCGCTTTAATGGGATTCATTCCGCGATCATTACGTGCCGCACTATCCAATGCAGAAGTATAATAATCGCGTACTTGTTGCTCCGGTGAGTTTTTTGGAAAGTCCTTCTTCTGTTTCTGAAGCGAAGAGAGAATAGCGCTAATGCGGTCTTCGTTTTGTTTCGTTAGGATATTAAATACCCCCCAGCGACTTTCGGTTGATGGAATCGGATTATTCTTTTGCCAACCGCCGATCGCGTATGTATAGAAGTCTGTGCAAGCCTCAGCTGAGGTGTCAAGGTTTTCTTTAGTGTATCCTTTTTTTTTAATCATGAAGGTAAATGCGGAAAAAATGAGCACAAACCCAGTTGCGAGCAGCACCCATTTAGGTTGATTATTTGATTTCATGGCATGAATTAATGCGGCAAATTACTAAAAACCACACAAGCCACGCACCCACAATTTTCTCCTTATTCCACACCCTTTGCCTATGAGTCTCTAATTCACGATTTTATCCGCACAATAGCTGCTGGCAAAAGCTTCCGGTTTGGCTTTAAAGCAAAAGCCCATTCCGAGGATATAGCCAGTGGCTTCTTTGAGTGCTGAATTCGATTCAAACTGGGGGTTGGTATTGATATCGGCATGAACTTCTAGGTCCACTTCGTGTTTATCCAGTAAATCACACAATTTGTAGGCTATATCCACCGACATGGCTACTTCGGTGATCATACGCTCTTTGAGACTTGTCAAGTTTTTTCTGCGTTCTTGATGGATGAACATAAAGCCCCCTTTTTTCTGGCGTACAAATACAATTACGGTGGCATATTCTGTGATATTTCCTTTCACCTGTGAATCGGTTCCTATGCAAACTTTTAAATGATTGCCTTTTGCACGTTCGCGGATAATCGCAGATTCCACTTCTTGATGAATGGGATCGGCTAATTCTATTCCTTCAAAATTTCGCCACATAAGCAGGTTTTTTTGGGAAGATAGAGAATAAGGTTCAGGTTTTCGCCTTCGCAAAAAAGCTATGGCAGACAAGGACGCTTGAGTTAAGAATGATGGGTAAGTAGTAAACTAAGCCAATTCAAACACGGTAATTTCTGGCAGGATACCTACGCGGCCGGGGTAGCCGATAAAGCCAAAGCCTCTATTCACATAAAGCTGCTGTTCATTATGTTGGTACATTCCGGCCCATTGTTTATAGATATACTGAACTGGACTCCATTTGATAAATTTATTCTCGATACCCAATTGTGCTCCATGTGTATGACCGGCAAACATGGCTGCGATATCAGGATGTTGTTGACGCACCACGGCGTCCCAATGGGAAGGGTCATGCGACATGAGGAGTTTAAAATCCACTTCTCCCATCCCGTCTTTGGCTTTATCTACATCCCCTAGTTTGGGGAAGCGCAAACTATGCCCCCAGTTTTCTACGCCGAGGAGTCCGAGTTTCTTTCCACCAATTTCAATTACTTCATGCTCATTGCGCATCAAGTTCCAGCCAATTTCTTTGTGGGTATTCACCAAGTCTTGAAAGTTGGCTTTCATATCGGCCTTATTTTCCCAACGGTGATACAAACCATAATCATGATTTCCAAGAACGGAATAGGTTCCAATATCGGCTTTAATTCCGCGGAGCATATCCACCATTTCCCTGGCTTCCCAAGCAAAATTATTGACCAAGTCTCCAGTAAACATGAAGATATCCGGTTTGGTATCTTTCACCATTTGTATGCCTTTCGCTACCGCATCCATATCCGACAAACTGCCTGAATGAATATCAGATAACTGCACCAAACGTTTTCCTCTCCATGCTTTGGGCAATCCAGGAATCTCCAATTTCACATGGCGAACCTGGTAATCATAGGCGCTCTTATAAACGCCCCTCATCATCAAATAAAAGGGAGCTGCTGCAGTAATTGCTCCTGCGTTATAAATAAAGTCGGCGCGGGTCATCCCTCCCTTCTTTTCAATCACTTTTTCATTTTTTTTGCGGTACTTTTCTGTCATCCATCCAAAAAAGCTGAGGACGTCCTCAAAGAGCACAAAAACGGTAAAAATGACCTTCGAAACGTAGAAGGCCATGACAAAGCCTGAGAAAAAAGTACGGAAATCATCATAGCGCTCGGCCGTATTGCTCGAGAAAAAATAGCCGAAACCCGCCAAAACCAGAAGGGTAATCCCGAAGTGAGTAAAGCCTACAAACCTTTTCCAAGTCTTTGATTTATTGCGCATTAGGTAACGAATTGCGCGGTAAGTAAACAGGTCTGTGATGAGGATAAATCCAAAGACAAATACCAAGGTATTGAGGATGGGTGATTTCATTCTTAGGTCGCTTCTTTTCTTAGGTGCAGAATCAGGACAAATTGATTAATTTTGAGGCCTAATTTATCGAACGATTGGAACCCAAAGTACATCCGGAATCCGCATTTTCATTTTCCGATACTTCCATCGCTTTTCAAGATAAAAGCGTTGACGAGCTCAAAAAAGCCAGGCTCATGTTTTCTGCTTTCAACTATAAATGGTTGCTAAAAGTAGGTCCCGCTTTAGCCCGATTCGGATTGAATGCTGGATTGCCAATTAAAGGCCTGATAAAGGACACTCTTTTCGCTCAATTCTGCGGAGGAGAATCTATCGAAGATTGTGCCGAAACCGTTGAACAGCTAAATAATGTAGGTATAGGGGCGATTCTTGATTATTCAGTGGAGGGACAAGACAACGAAGCCACATTCGATGCCACTGCGGCAGAAATCATCCATACCATTGAAAAAGCTTCGGAAGATGCCGACAAAATGCCCTTTGCCGTTTTTAAAGTAACCGGCATTGCACGTTTATATATTCTCGAGAAGGCAGCGCGTGGAGAAGACCGCATGGTAGGGGACGATTTGGCAGAATACCAACGAGTAAAAATCCGCTTCTTTAAAATCACTAGCAAAGCGGCCGAATTCGGTGTACGAATATTGATTGACGCGGAAGAAACCTGGATTCAGCCCACCCTAGACCACCTTACCGAGTTGGCTATGAAAGAGCATAATAAAACACAGGTGATTGTTTATAATACGCTGCAGTTTTACCGCCATGATCGCCTCTCCTACTTGGAGAATTGCATTCAAGATTCCATAGAAAACGGCTATATGCTGGGCTATAAACTCGTTCGTGGAGCCTATATGGAAAAAGAACGCCTAAGAGCTTTTAAAAGAGGATATCCATCGCCAATTCAGCGCAGCAAAGCCGAATCAGACCATGATTTCGACCAAGGATTGCGCTATTGTGTGGAACATATAAACACCGTAAGCATCTGTGCTGGAACGCATAACGAGCAATCTTGTCGTTACCTCACCGAATTAATGCAAGAAAAAGGTGTGGCAACAAACGATAAAAGAATTTACTTTGCACAATTACTCGGCATGAGTGACCACATCAGTTATAATCTTGCCAATGCAGGATATAATGTGGCCAAATATGTACCTTACGGCCCCTTAAAGGAAGTTTTACCCTACCTTATGAGGCGTGCAGAAGAGAACAGTTCCGTAAAAGGACAGGCAGGGCGCGAATTAAGCCTTATCGATGCCGAATTAAAACGCAGAAATCAAGCATAGTACATGATCGAATCAGAATTTTACAATACTCAAAGAGAGAAATTACGTATCTCTGAATATGGACGCAATGTCCAAGAAATGGTGGCACATATTAAAGCCATTGAAGACAAAAGCAAACGCAGCCTTTTAGCTGCTGGAGTGGTTAACGTAATGGCCAACCTCAATCCGCACCTCAAAGAAATGGCGGATTACAAACAAAAACTTTGGGATCATCTGTACGCCATTGCCGATTATGACTTGGATGTAGATGGACCTTATCCAGTTCCGGAAAGAGAAGTCATGGAGAAAAAACCATCTCCTGTTCCGTATCAAGATAACCTCATCCGTTTCCGTTTTTATGGAAGGAATGTCCAAAATATGGTTATTGCAGCCACAGAAATGGAAGAAGGCGAAATGCGCACGGCTTTTATCAACCTCATCGCTTCATTTATGCTAAATTCTTGCAGAAATTGGAATAATGAAAACTTGAGTGAAGAGGCTATCTCTGAACATATGCGCATCTTGTCGGCAGGAAAACTTGACCTTGGTTCAGGAGACATTACCATTTTGTACCATACGAAAGACACTCCACGCAGTCCAGAAGGCGACAGAAACTTTAGAGGCGGAAACAACCGCAACGGACGAAATAATCGCACTAATAACTCAGGTGGAAATAACCGCAACAACCGGAATAATAACCGGAATATGAATAGAAGCCGCAAATAAGGCGGGCTATTAACATCCTTCTGTTTACAAAGTTTTTCACGCCCCACCTGGCTTTTGCGTTTATTTGAAAAAAAGCAAGACCATGGGATCGTTCAAAATCAAAGGCGGAAAAAAATTACAAGGCACCATTATTCCTCAAGGTGCTAAAAATGAGGCATTGCAGATTCTCTCGGCAGTGCTCCTTACACCTGAACCCATCATAATTCGCAATATTCCCCTGATTCGGGATGTGCTCAAACTGATTGAACTTCTTGCTGCCCTTGGCGTTGAGGTAGAAAAACTCAATGAGCATAGCTATCAATTCCAGGCAAAAAACATCAACCTTGAATACCTAAACTCCGATGAATTTAAAACCAAAGGTGCCGGTCTTCGTGGCTCTATCATGGTTTTAGGTCCTTTGCTTTCGCGTTTTGGAAAAGGCTATATCCCCAAGCCTGGAGGTGACAAAATCGGTCGTCGCCGTTTGGATACCCACTTTATCGGCTTCCAAAAACTAGGGGCCGAATTCACCTATGACGCCGAAAACAGTTTCTATCGTGTAAATGCGCGTAATTTGAAAGGCGCCTATATCTTATTAGACGAGCCTTCTGTAACAGGAACCGCCAATATTATCATGGCTGCCGTGTTGGCTTCTGGAAAAACCACCATTTATAATGCCGCTTGCGAACCATACTTGCAGCAGCTTTGTCGCATGCTCATTAGCATGGGGGCAAAAATCACGGGCCATGGCACCAACCGCATCGAGGTGGAAGGAGTGGACTCATTGCATGGCTGTGAACATAGCATGCTTCCCGACATGATTGAAGTAGGTAGCTTCATTGGCTTGGCGGCCATGACACAAAGTGATATCACGATCCAGGGCGCCGGTGTGGAGCATTTGGGAATCATCCCTGAAATCTTCCGCCGCATGGGCATTCACCTTGAAATTAATGGCGACGATATCCGCGTGGTTCCGCAAGAATCGTATCAGATAGAAAGTTTTATCGATGGATCCATCATGACCATCTCAGACGGCCCTTGGCCAAACTTTACCCCTGACTTGATCAGTATCGTACTAGTAACCGCAATCCAGGCAAAAGGCAATGTGCTCATCCATCAAAAAATGTTTGAAAGCCGCTTGTTCTTTGTCGATAATCTGATTGATATGGGTGCACAAATTATTCTTTGTGACCCACACCGTGCAACAGTTATGGGCTTAAACAGAGCCATTCGCTTGAAGGGAATCACCATGAGCTCTCCTGACATTCGTGCAGGGGTTGCGCTATTGATTGCCGCCCTTTCAGCCGATGGAACCTCCACCATCCATAATATTGAACAAATCGATAGAGGGTATCAGTTTATCGATACGCGATTGAAAGCTCTAGGCGCCGAGATTGAACGGGTATAAGAAGATTTCAGTTTCAAACCCTTCACCCGTAACCCGTTCCAGTTAGCTATGCGAGACTAAAACCCAATACCCTTCTTTTGCTGCCAGCTATTGGTCTACTTTTTGTAAACTTATAATTATGAATAAACGTATTACTCTCTTGGTTCCTATTTTGATTGTATTCGGATTGGCTATTGCCTTCTCGTTCAGCAGTCGTCCGGGAGCGAATAGTATTCGCACCCAAGGACCTAAAATTGGTGAAATGGCGCCGAATATTTCTTTAGCGGACGCCAATGGAAACATCTACTCTCTTTCCTCCTTAAAAGGGAAAATAGTATTGGTTGATTTTTGGGCTTCTTGGTGTCGACCATGCCGTGAGGAAAATCCGAATTTGGTAAGAACCTTTGAGAAATACCATAATGCACGCTTTCAAAATGCACGTGAATTTACCATCTACTCTGTTTCTTTAGATGACAATACCGAAAATTGGCAAAAAGCCATTGAAAAAGACAATTTAAAATGGGGGTTCCATGTGAGCGATTTAATGCGCTGGGACTCACCTGCAGCTGCTGCATATGGAGTAGAAACCATTCCTAGCAATTTCCTTTTAGATGAAACTGGAAAAGTGGTCGCTATAAACCTACGAGGCAAAGCGCTCGATGATGCGCTCAAAGGCCTGCAATAATAGAAACTGACAAACTTACGAACCGCCACCATCATGGCGGTTTTTTTGTGTCATATTGGCACAATAGGAAGCTTGGCAAAACCTTTGACCATAGCAGGCCAAACATTGACGAACAAAAGTATGAGCAAGAAGAAAGAAGAGCAGGCCGACGAAGAAGTAAAAAACCAAGTGGCCCCAGATCAAGAAAGCACAGAATCTTCAGATGAAAACACAGCCGACGCGCCGGATGAAGTAAGTGCCTTGAAAGCTGATCTTGCTGAATTAAACGAAAAATATATTCGGATGTACTCCGAATTCGATAATTATAAACGCCGTACGGCAAGAGAACGTATCGAATTTCTACAAAGTGCTTCACGTGATTTGGTAGTATCCTTACTGCCTGTTTTAGATGATTTCGAGCGTGCTGAAAAAGCACTTGCGGCAAGCAATGACTTGGAAGCATTCAAAGAAGGACTCAAACTTGTTCATCATAAAATGGAATCAGTGCTTAGTCAAAATGGACTTCAAGCCTTGGAATCAGTTGGCAAAGAATTCGATGTAGATTTTCATGAAGCAATCACCAAAATTCCGGCTCCATCTGCCGACTTAAAAGGAAAAGTTGTGGATGAAGTAGAATGTGGATATTTACTCAAAGACAAGGTAATTCGCTTTGCAAAAGTGGTAGTGGGAGAATAGAATAATGGCGAAAAGAGATTTTTACGAAATACTTGGATTGAGCAAGCAGGCCAGCGACGATGAGATCAAAAAAGCTTATCGAAAAATGGCGATTAAATACCATCCGGATAAAAATCCAGGGGATGCGGCGGCTGAAGAACATTTCAAAGAGGCTGCAGAAGCTTATGAGATTCTTCGCGACCCACAAAAACGGGCACGTTACGATCAATTCGGCCATGCCGGAATGGGCGCTGGCGGTGGCGGTGGATATGGCGGCGGCGGCATGAGCATGGATGATATCTTCAGTCAGTTTGGAGATATTTTTGGCGATGGCGGACACCCCTTTGAAAGTTTCTTTGGAGGTGGCGGAGGTCGAGGCGGCTCGCGCAGTCGTGGTCGTGGCGGAAGTAATATCCGTATCAAAGTAAAACTCACTTTGCAAGAAATTGCCAAAGGCGCAGATAAAAAAGTTAAGTATCAAAAACTAACGATTGCAGAAGGTGTAACCTTTAAAACCTGTGCAACCTGTGGAGGTTCCGGCCAAGTTCGCCGTGTAACAAATACCATCCTTGGTCAGATGCAAACAGCGAGCGCTTGTCCGAACTGCCACGGTAGTGGTAAAATCCTCGACAAACGTCCAAGTGGTGTTGATAACTCAGGGTTAAGCCATGTAGACGAACTTGTAGAAATTAAAATCCCTGCTGGGGTTACTGGGGGCATGCAGCTCTCTGTTTCTGGAAAAGGAAATGCTGGTCCTGGTGGCGGACCAAATGGCGACTTGCTCATTCAAATTGAAGAGGTGGAAGACGATAAACTGCAACGCGAAGGACAAAACATCCTCTTTAATCTCTTTTTAAATATTGCCGATGCTGCATTAGGAACTCAAGTAGAGGTGCCTACTGTAGATGGAAAGGTGAAAATTAAAATTGACGCCGGAACTCAAGGTGGGAAAATCCTTCGTTTGAGAGGAAAAGGACTTCCAAGCGTAAATGGCTATGGAACGGGTGATCAACTCATTCAAGTGAATGTGTGGACTCCTACCAAGCTAAGCAGTGATGAAAAAGAACTTCTAGGAAAGCTGAAGACTTCTGAAAACTTCCAGCCGAAACCAGAACATGGCGAACGCGGATTTTTTGATCGTATGAAAGAATTTTTTCAAAGTTAAAACGTAATCATACCATATAATTAAATGCCGCGTTTACTTTTTATAGTAAGGCGGCATTTATGTTTAAACGGCATCATGAAAGTATCTATCTACTTCTTCCTTTTTTTAGGCTTCCTCTTCACCGCCTTTGAGCAGCCTTATACCATTCTTACCGAAGAAATGGATGCCTTTCATGCGAGCAATGATTTCCGAAAAAGCAAAAAAAGAGACCGTTTAAACCTCGACACCTTCCTTTGCCTACTAGCACGTGAACACAGTGAAAATATGGCCTCAGGAAAAACTCAGTTTGGACATGATGGCTTTAAAGAACGCTATAAACGTATTAACAAAGAACTTGCTAGCAAGGGAGCTGCAGAAAACGTGTTTATGTCGTATGAATATGCGAGTGGCGAGGAAGCCGTTGATGCATGGATAGACAGCAAAGGACACCGTGAGAACTTGCTCGATCGAGAATACATCCGCGTGGGACTAGGTATGGCAACTGGACCCGAAGGAACCTTTTATACTCAAATCTTTGCTCGTTAGGAGACCTCATTTTATCGTACCTTTGCGGGCTTGAAAAGCGTGTCATGAGTAAAATTGCAGCCATTGTCGGAAGACCTAATGTGGGTAAATCCACCCTTTTTAACCGTTTAGTAGGTGGTCGTAAGGCTATCGTAGACGATATGAGTGGCGTAACCCGCGACCGCCATTACGGAAAAGCCGAGTGGTTAAACCGTGGGTTCGTAGTGATAGACACAGGTGGTTATGTACCTCATACCGTTGACGTTTTTGAAACGGCCATTCGCGACCAGGTGAATATTGCCATTGAAGAATCAGATATCTTGATTTTCATGGTAGATGTAACAACGGGAATCACCGATTTGGACCAAGCATTTGCTCAAATTCTTCGCAAGACTAAGAAACCTGTTGTATTGGTAGTGAATAAAGTGGATAATATCGAACGTCAAGTGGATGTTCCTGAGTTTTATGCTTTAGGCTTTGATCCACTATTCCAAGTGTCTTCTATCACTGGAAGTGGAACAGGAGAAATCTTGGACTATATCCATGAAGCACTTGAACTAAGCGCAGAAGAAGAAGTTATTCCTACTGGCGAAATGGAAGAAGCGGAGGAAAATGTATTTCCAGGCGGCCTCAACCTTCCTAAGGTAGCGATTGTAGGTCGTCCGAATGTGGGGAAAAGCTCCATGATTAATGCCCTATTAGGATTTGATAGAAATATTGTAACGCCAATTGCTGGTACCACCCGTGATACCATCCATACCCATTATAGCGCCTTTGGAAAGGAAATGCTCCTAGTAGATACTGCGGGGATTCGTAAAAAAGGCAAGGTGCATGAGGATATCGAGTTCTATTCGGTACTCCGCGCCATCCGCGCCATTGAAGATTGCGATGTTTGCGTGATTATGGTGGATGCGACCCAAGGTGTTGAATCGCAAGATTTGAATCTCTTCAACTTAGCGCTGAAGAATAATAAGGGCATTGTATTGCTCATCAATAAATGGGACCTTATTGAAGACAAGGAAACCAATACCATCAAACATTTTGAGGAAGCTATTCGACACAAAACAGCTCCTTTTGTTGACTTCCCGATTCTCTTCATTTCGGTGGTGAATAAGCAAAGAATCTTCAAGGCCGTGGAGGCTATTGAAGACGTTTATGAGAACATGAAGCGCACTATTTCTACTTCGAAATTCAATGAGTTCATGTTACCCATTATTGAAAATACCCCTCCTCCATCTGAGAAAGGAAAATACATTCGAATTAAATATGCGACGCAATTGAAAGCAAACTCAGTCGTGTTCGCCTTTTTCTGTAATTTACCTCAATATGTGAAAGACTCCTATCGACGTTTTCTTGAAAATAAAATCCGCGAGGAGTATAATTTTCAAGGAGTTCCGATTAAGATATTTTTCAGAAAAAAATAAAAATAATCGTTGCGGGTACCAATATTTGGTTAAATTCGCAGCAATTTTCTAACAAACTATTCAATAAAACCACAGAGAAAATGAAAAAAGTATTTGCTCTTATGTCAATTGTAGCCATGTTCTCCATGGTAGCTTGCGGACCAGCTAAAGAAAACAATGAAGCTGCTGAAAAACAACGCATCGAAGATTCAATCACTGTTGCTGATTCAACTGCTGCTGCACAAGCGGCTGTTGAGGCTGAAATGATGGCTGCAGACACGTCTGCTGCTGACACTTCTGCTCCAGCAATGGAAGAAGGACACGAAGGCCACGAAGGTCATTAAAATCCAAATCAGAGAAATAAAAAAACCCGGCTCATTGAGTCGGGTTTTTTTATGCACTAAGCTTTTTGAACCTAAGGCTGTAGACCTAATAGCCTATCATACTCAACAAAACTCTTCATCGCCGCGCGAATTACATGGTCGTCTTGATTGCTCACCATAAAGTAGGCGTTAATATCAAATAGCTGACGCGCCAATAAGGCACGCATATCCGTAAAGATATATTCCATGGTAGCGTTTGAACCTTCATTCGCTAATTCAATCCCTGATTCAGAAAGCACCTTTTTAAATGCCTCTCTGTCTTTCGCATCAAAACGGAAACCTTTACTGAATTGCTCTGCAGATTTATACGCCTTTAAGACAGTACGATTCTCTTCTAAATATTGATAGACAAAACGACGGTGCAGGGCTTTTTGATAGATGGCACTTACCACCGAGCGGTTATAGGAAGTATCCAAGCCAACGAAAATATCGGGGTAGATACCACCACCACCGTAAACATAGCGGCCAGCAGGCGTAGTATAACGAAGAGAGTCAATACTTTTTACACTGTCAGGATTCTCAAGTTCACCATGCTCCCAACGATCATATACCTCCATTTGGTACTTTTCATAGCCCTCTTTGTACGATTTCTGTATCGAACGTCCTGTAGGGGTATAATAACGAGATATGGTCAGACGAACCACCGAATGGTCATTTAACTCGAATGGCTCCTGAACCAATCCTTTTCCATAGGAACGACGACCTATGATAATTCCACGGTCCCAATCTTGAATCGCACCGGAAACAATTTCTGAAGCGGAGGCAGATTGCTCATCAACCAAGACCACCAGTTTACCCTCTTCAAAATTTCCTCGATGTCCTGCTTTATATGTTTTACGAGGCTGGGTGCGTCCTTCGGTATAAACAATCAATTTCTTTCCATCCAAGAATTCATCGGCCACCTGAATGGCTGCTGTAAGATACCCCCCAGGATTTCCTCTCAGGTCGAGCACCAAATTCTTCATCCCGGTTTCACGTAAGGCTTGCAAGGCATTCCGCACTTCTTCGGGTGTAGTTGCAGAAAAACGGACCAATTTAATATACCCCGTTTTTTGATCAATCATAAAATGGGCATCCACACTATGCACGGGAATGGTTCCGCGCATGATTTCTATCGCTAAGAGCTTATTATTGCCATAGCGCTTGATTCCAACTTTGACTGGCGTATTTCTTTTACCCTTGAGGGTTTTAATCACCCGCTCGTTGGTCAGGTCGGTTCCGCTAAAAAGACTATCATTTACGGTAATGATTCTATCTCCAGCTTGAAGCCCAGCATTTTCAGAAGGGCCACCCTCTATCACGTTGACGATATACACCGTATCATCCAATATATTGAACTCCACTCCAATCCCATCAAATTCACCCTCTAAGGGCTCATTGACTGCCTGAATATCCCTTGAAGAAATAAATACAGAATGAGGATCTAAGTTTTGCAGCATTTCGGCAATCGCACTTTCTTCCAGCATCTGATTATCTACGGTATCGACATAATATCCATCAATAATGCTCATGATTTCTGTTACACGGCTCGTACTTCCGGAGTAAATGCTTTTGCTAGATGGTACCAAAACGGTCCCAATCAAAACACCGGCTGCAAGAAATAAAGCAAAGTAAAAGGGCTGTAAATAATATTTAGGCTTGTTATCCACGAATCAAATTTTTCCAAATATATAATCTTCCTAGTGCCTAAAAGGTTCATTGACCCCTTCTTTCTATAACTTTAGCTAATCGTTCCGCTTTGTTCGATGAAGTTTCAGGCTTTATCTTTGTTTGGTATGAAAGACCCGCGCCTCACGGAACAAGATTCCAAGTACCAAGGACTCGAAAAGATGGAAATCAGTGAACTACTTTATTCTATCAATCAGGAGGACCAAACAGTGGCTATTTCTGTTTCTAAGTGTTTACCGGCTATAGAAAAGCTGGCCGCTGCCATTTTGAGCGCTATGAAGCAAGGTGGACGCCTCTTTTATATGGGCGCTGGCACATCAGGGCGTTTAGGTGTTGTTGATGCCTCCGAGTGCCCTCCCACCTTCGGCGTGCCTTTCGACCTCGTAGTTGGAATTATTGCGGGAGGAGATTCAGCCATTCGCAAGGCAGTAGAGTTTGCGGAAGATGATACAGAACAAGGCTGGAAAGATTTGCAAGCTTGGAATATCGGTCCACTTGATTCTGTGATTGGCATTACCGCTTCTGGCACCGCTCCTTACGTAATTGGCGCTGTTCAGAAATGCAAGGAGGCAGGCATCCTCACTGGAAGCATTACGTGCAATGCAGATTCTGCCCTGGGCAAACTCGTGGATTATCCAATAGACTGCCCCGTCGGTCCAGAATTCATAACCGGTAGCACCCGCATGAAAGCTGGTACCGCGCAAAAATTGATTTTAAATATGATTAGCAGCTCGCTTATGATTCAATTGGGCCGTGTGAAAGGAAATAAGATGGTGGATATGCAGTTGAGCAATGACAAACTCATCGACCGGGGTACGCGCATGGTCATGGAATCAACTTCTTGGGATTATCAAACTGCCAAAGCTGCTCTCCTTAAATTTGGTAGTGTTCGGAAGGCGGTTGATTCGCTTCGCTAGACCATGGACCATAGTCCATAGTTGAAAAAGTCGACGGACCACAGTCCACAGCAAAATGGAATGTCAAATCAATTTCTGACGTCATCCCGACCGCAGCGCTAGCGGAGCGGAGGGAAAAGGCCAACACTTATTACCACGGTCCACAGAAATGGAAATTAAATAACATGTGTATCCGAAAACTTACCACTAAGACTTTTTTATTTCAAAAATTAAGCACTCACTCCTTTTGACGCGATAATTCTGCTCGGCTTAAAAAAGGATGCGGAGGCGCAATAGTGGGGCTGGCGCGAGAGTGGAGGCGCAATGTTTCGCGGCCTATTTTGTGCGGCTTAAAAAAGGACGGGGAGTCCTCTTTTAGGAACCATGATTTTATTATTTACACTTTACTGAAAACTGGAGCTTGGCTGTACCTCCAAGTCGGTCAGGCGTCTCGCCAACCGACTTGAAGACGCTAGCAATTGTGTTGGCTTTTTAAGTTCCTTATATAGTTGTTGTTCTTGGCCCTGTGCCCTTTGCTCTTTGTCCTCTTCCTTCTGAACACTTAACACTGAAAATTGGCTGTTAGAATGCTACCAGAATCTTCAGTCGGTTGGCGAGACGCCAAACCGACTTGAAGACGCTAGCAATTGTGTTGGCTTTTTAAGTTCCTTATATAGTTGTTGTTCTTGGCCCTGTGCCCTTTGCTCTTTGTCCTCTTCCTTCTGAACACTTAACACTGAAAATTGGCTGTTAGAATGCTACCAGAATCTTCAGTCGGTTGGCGAGACGCCAAACCGACTTGAAGACGCTAGCAATTGTGTTGGCTTTTTAAGTTCCTTATATAGTTGTTGTTCTTGGCCCTGTGCCCTTTGCTCTTTGTCCTCTTCCTTCTGAACACTTAACACTGAAAATTGGCTGT